>Ga0209755_10001073_pt1 | contig 45398 bp, 46 predicted proteins | sample TergutCo191P1_FD_187301 | JGI IMG/M metagenome (GOLD analysis project Ga0209755, IMG submission 187301) | Cornitermes sp. P1 segment gut microbial communities from Petit-Saut dam, French Guiana - Co191P1 (SPAdes) (version 2) | ecosystem: Host-associated > Arthropoda: Insects > Digestive system... | reverse complement strand
GCTTTGCTCTTTTCTAACCGCTAACCTCTAAATTCTAACTTCTGTTCTTCCGCTCGACTTGCATGTGTTAGGCACGCCGCCAGCGTTCATCCTGAGCCAGGATCAAACTCTCAAGTTCATTGTCCTTTATCACTCAGCTTTTCGCCAACGCTATTCATTTCCCTTCGGTTTCCCTTTGTTCCATTCATATCATTAACATCAGCCAAGTTGCTCACACATTTGCTGGCAAATGTGTTATTTTACTATCCGGTTGGGTTGACATTTTATAGACTCGTCGTGTCCGACTCGTTAGAATCTTCCGAAAGAACGTACCCATGCTCTCGCATAAATCCGCTCTCCCTTCAGGGTCCTGCTTTTTCATGGCTATTCTGTTTTCAAGGGGCATGGCTTCTCGTTGCCTGATTCCGTCGATTCAATACCGCCGAAACGATTCTTTCCGTTGCGTCTTTCCAATTCTGTCCGTAAAAAACATGTCCCTCCGCTCGGAGGGGCGAACGCCATTATAGCAGGATAAATTTTCTTGTCAACTATTTTTTTCATTTTGATACAAAAAAATTTTTATTCCGCCATTATGGATTATTTATGGATTATTTATCCATTTTTTCACACAGCCGCGGAGTACTTCTCCGTCCTCGAAAGGCTTGTTGACGAAATCTACAGCACCCATGGCTTGGATTTCGTCTATCAGCTCCGGGTAGTTGGAACCCGACATGATAATTATGGGGATATTTTCGTATTGCTCCTCGCTTTTGAGCTGTTTCATCGCTTCGCGACAACTCATGCCCGGCAAATAATAATCGAGCAGAATCAAGTCAGGTCTTATTTTTTTTAGCTGTTTGAATATTTTTTCAGCGGCATCTAGGGTGATTAGCGTGTAATCCTCGCCCAATTCATCCTCCAGCACCGTTAATATGGTTTCTGAATCGTCTATAGCGAATATAATTTTTTTACTCACGATTATTCCCTCCCCAACAATTATTTTTCATTTGTTAATCGTGAGCCTTCATATACCATATGTTACGCCAAAATGCAATACGTGCGCGGTTCTAAATCTTGTCCTTTCTGTATATGAATGGACAGGAGTGATGGCCATGCGCGTTATTTTATTGTTTTGGATTTTTGCTTTGCTCGGGTTGGGGGCATGTGGAAGCGGAGAAATGGTTGGGGGACCGCTCCCATTGCTGATAGAGTCAGCCGTGGAGGGTGACGATTGGGATGAAATTAATAAAGATGTGCCTGATACGCCCGGAATACTTATGAACGGTTCGCCCGTCATGATACGGGTGCTGATAAATACGTCGAATTTTTCGTCGCGGGTGCATGAGCGCGTGGAGATTACCGCTACGGGGGATTTTATTGTTCGCGGGGGCGGGGTGCTGGGGGGTGGGTCGGAATGGCGGTTTTCCGGGGGGGAAATATTTACGTTGCGTGATGCCGGTGACTTGGCGGGGTATGCGCGATTTTACATCCAACCCGTAACAGATTATTACCGGCTGGAGATTGTGGGGCTTGGGCGAAACTGGCCAAACGGGGCATATCCGCGATACCGTGGGCGGCTTGAAATATCCCCATTTGCGGGCGGGTTTATCGTGATTAACGCGCTTGCGCTGGAGGAATATTTGTATGCCGTGGTTCCCAGCGAGATGCCCAGCTATTTTGGGCTGGAGTCTTCGAAGGTGCAGGCGATTGCGGCGCGGAGCTTTGCTTATCGGCAACTACAGCAGGGGCGATTTTTGGCCTATGGCGCGGATATTGACGATTCGGTGATTAGTCAGGTGTACAATAATTTGCCTGAAAATGAAATCTCGATGGCGGCGGTGCGGGCTACGCAGGGGATGGTGCTTACCTACGAGGGGCAGGTGATTTTGGCGAACTATTTTTCCACCTCCGGCGGGACGACGGCCAATGCGGGGGAGGTATGGCCCACCCGGGAGGGCTTTCCGGGGGAAACGCCGGGGTTTTTACGCGCCGGGGCGCAGTTTGACGCCGGATTTGCCACAGGGGACTTACGGCTGGAAGAAAATGCCGACGCGTTTTTCCGGGATATGGAGGTGCCGGGCTTTGAACGGGATTTCCCCTGGTTCCGCTGGCAGGTACGCATGAGCGCGGAAGAACTTGCCGCGAGTATCAACGCGGGCTTGCGGCAACGCGAAGGCCCCTCGGGGGGCATCGGATATGTATATAACCTGGAAATCACCCGGCGCGGGCAGGGTGGAAATGCGATGGAGCTCCTCATATCCGGCACGGATGCCACAGCACGCGTGGAAACGGAGTTCGTTATCCGCTCCTTGCTGGCCCCGCGCAACAGCCGGATTACGCTCAACAACGGCAATACGCTAAACGGTATGGCTATGATGCCCAGCGCGTTTTTTACCATGGAAATGGAGCGCGATGTGTTCGGCGCGCTGACGGCGGTGACGTTTTTCGGCGGCGGGCACGGCCATGGGGTGGGCATGAGCCAGAACGGGGTGCGGGCGTTGCTGAACAGGGGGCATTCCTACATAGCGGTGCTGGCGCATTTTTATCCGGGGACGGAGGTGGTGCGGGTGTGGTAGAATGCTTGGAGAAAGGATGATTACCATGCATTTTACGCGTTACACGGATGTGAAGGCGTTCTACCGCGACACTTATAACATCCTCATGCGCCACGAGGCGCAAAATGTTATCCCCCTGGGAAATGTAATCATCGGCAACAGGGGTGAGGACAAGGAGGGCTGGCGCGACCCGGTGAATTGGTTTATGGGAACGGTTTCAGACGCGGGGGATATCGTACTTACAGCCATTATGACGCCGCCCCATAATTTGACCCTCTACGCCACGGACAATGTGTTTAACGCCGCCGCGCTGGATTGTCTGCTGGATGAACTGATGGGCGCGGATATCCCCTTCCCCGGGGTTATGACGGAAAAATCCCTGGCGGAGCAGGTCGCCGGACGCTACGCCGCAAGGACAGGCGCGGGCTACGAAGTGGAAACCAACCTCCGCACTTACGCGTTGACTGAGGTAAATCCCGGAGTGGAAATCGGTACGGTACGCCTTGCCCGGGAGAGTGACATGGCCTTTCTGCCCTATTGGAGCGCGGGCTTTCAAAGCGAATGCTTCAACAGGCCCATGGCCGTGCCGGAGGACGTTGAAGCCTTTTATAGCGTTATCCACCGGAAGAACCGCTATATATTGGAAAACAATGGCACCCCGGTTTCCATGGCGGGCATTACCCGGGAGCTGGAAACGGTCTGTACCATCGCGGCGGTGTACACGCCGCCCTATTTCCGCAAAAAGGGCTATGCCTGTGCTTGCGTGGCCGCCGTCAGCCAAATCGGGCTGGATAAGGGATATAAAAAATGCGTGTTGTACGCCGATTTATTGAATCCGGTTTCCAACAGCATTTATATGAAGATGGGCTACAAGCCCATAGGTGATTCCTTGGCGTTAAAATGGACGCGCTAGTATAACCCCGCGAGCACCTCCTGCCGCAAAACGGCCTCCCCGGCGAACCGTCCCCGCAGGGTGTGGGTGCGGGTTTTCGCGCCTTGGGCGCGTATGCCCCGGGCGGTCATGCAACTGTGCTCGCCCTCGATGACCACCATGATATCCGGCGTGCCCAGCACTTTTTCCAGAATATAGGCGATATCGCTTCCGATACGCTCCTGCAACTGAAAACGCTTGCACACCAGGTCCACAATCCGCGCCACCTTGCTTAGGCCAATCACTTGGCCCCGGGGGATGTACGCGACGTGGGCCTTCATATTGTACATCAGGGCGAAATGATGCTCGCAGAAGCTGAAGCATCCGATATCCTTGACCAGCACCATTTCCGTGCCGGGGTCGGGGAAGGTGGTGCCGTGTATGGCGGCGATTTCGTCGTTGGTATGGCGCAAGCCCGCGAACATTTCCGCGTACATTTTCGCGGCGCGGGCGGGAGTTTCCGTCAGGCCGGGGCGTGTTGGGTCGTCCCCCAAGGCACGGATAAGCTGGGCGACGGCGGCTTCCACGGCGGATAAATCTATGGTGCTTGTGTTTTTATTTTCTTCCGGCATTTTCTATACTCCTTGCTTGTCCGGCCCCCAGATGATTTTGTGCAATTGCAATTGCAGGCGGGCGTCCTTGAGAATGGGGGTTTTGACAATCACATCGGCCAAAGCGGGCAGGTCGTACGCGCCATACACCGCGCCAATGAAAATCTGCGGCATTTCGGGCGGCGCGTCTTTTTTGGCGAAAATGGCGTTGATAAGATGCCCTTGTATCCGTTCCACCAAATGGAACATGGCGGCCAAATCCCCTTCGCCGCCCACCACGAATTTTAGCACATCCCGCCCCCGCAGGGAGAAGTAATTTGCATCCAGCATTTTTCCGCTTTCGCCGCTGGAGGGGAGCTTGTAATCCACGCTAAAGAAAAGGGATTTCGAGTCCCCCACCCTACTTCGAAAATCCGCCACATCCACGCTGCCATTGGTTTCGATATTTACCTCACATCCTTGTGCCAGCAGGGCCTTCACCAAATCCGCCGCCCCCGGTGCCAGCAACGGCTCCCCGCCGGTGAGGGTCACGCGCTTGTAAACGGGGTTGACGCGGGCCAGGATTTCCTCCAATGTGACATGCGCGCCGGATTCCGCCTCCAAGGCGTGGGCCGTGTCGCAATAACCGCACCGCAAATTGCACCCCGCCAGCCGGATAAAGGTAGCCGTCGCACCGGCACGCTTCCCCTCCCCTTCCAGGCTGTCGAAGATTTCCACCACGGAAAAGGTGGCCGGGGGTTGCGCCGCGCCGCTCATGGGGTGTCCTCGCTGATATAACTCGCGGTATTTCCCTCGCTTTCCTGCACATCGGCGCGGTAGCAAAAGGGGGCGAGCTCGTCGCAGATATACCGGGCCAAATTTTCCGCCGTGGGAGGGAAGTCAAGCACCTCGTTGAGGTTTTTATGGTCCAGCTTGCCCGAGATTTTTTCCTTGATGTCCGTGAAGTCCATAATCATGCCCGCCGGGTTCAACTCCCGGGCGCGCAGATGCACGGTGACGCGCCAGTTGTGGCCGTGGAGGGCCGCGCATTTGGAGGGATAGTCCAAAGTCAGGCTGTGCGCCGCGCTGATTTCAAAGGTTTTTTTTAGCTCGTACATAGTTCACCCACCGCCCACTGTGCCGTTTTTTTTATTATTGCCTCGTCGCTTTGCGCCAGGGCTTCGATGAGAGGCAGTAAATCCTTCCTTCCGGTGTTGGCGGCGGCGAGTATGGCTTGCGTTTTTAGGATAGTCTCATTGAGATGGGTATATTGTATGATTTCGTGGACAACGGGTTGCGTCAGCAACGCCTCCAGCCGCATGGGGGCAACCAAATCGGCAGGTGGGGGCTCTTTAGCAATTCCCGCGTTGTATGGGCATACGCGTTGGCAGTCGTCACATCCCATAACGCGCCGGCCCATTTGCCTATAGATTTCCTCCGTCATCCGTTCGGGCTCGTTCATGTACGTACGCAAGCATGTCTTTGTATCCACGCCCTCTTCTGAAATGGACTGGCGTGGACACGCCGGAATACACGCCCCGCAACCCCCGCAACCGGGAGACAAATCATGCTCGGGCCCCCGCGCATCCCCGGGGGGCGGGTTGCGTACGGCCAAGACGGTGATATACACAAAGCTTCCGTGCTCCGGCGTGATTAACAGCCCGTTCAGGCCGTGGACGCCCAGCCCGGCACGAATGGCGGCGGCCCGGTCGGGGAAAACCGCGCCCCGCTTGACTTCAAAGCCCAGTGCCTCGACTGCGTCCTCCCACGCGCTGTGCCGGCTCTTGCGCAGGGCGTTGCTCGTGTAATGCCCGTTCATTTCGCCACAGCCCTCGGGCCAGTCCACCACCAAAGGCGTAGGCGCGAAAGCCACCCACAAAGTAATTTCCGCCACAGGCCAGCCCGTAGCCACAGCGGGGTCGTGCAGGGATGACAAGCGTTCGAAATGGGTGCCCTTCACCCGGTCAAGCCATATATCAAAAGGATGCCCCGTTATGGGAACCGCGTTGACATAGCCTAGCCGGAGTGCCGCGTCGCGGATGCTCGGTTGCATGTTTCCCTCCATTCGATATAGCCCCGCCGCCGCAACGCGCAAGCCGGGCAATTGCCACAGCCCTCTCCCGCCACGCCATTGTAGCAGGTGAGGGTCTTCTCCTTTATCACGTCCAGCGCGCCCAGTTCCTGGGCCAAAGCCCACACCTGCGCCTTGTCGCGCCACATGAGGGGGGTTTCGATAACAAAAGGATTGTCCAGCCCCAGGTTGAGCGTCACATTGGCGGACTTGATGAAAATATCCCGGCAATCGGGATAGCCGCTATAATCCGCCTGGCTTACCCCCGTCACCAGCACACGGATGCCGCGTGCCTTGGCATAAATGGCGGCATAAGTAAGAAAAAGCAGGTTCCGCCCTTCTACCAAGGTATTGGGGGGAGCGTTCCCATCGTGCTGGGCGTCCACGGCGATATCCGCCCGGGTGAGGGCGTTTTCCGTCAGGTCGTTCACCGCCGGAAGGGACAAAACGGCAAAGGGAATGCCCAAGCCGTCACAGATGGCCTGGGCACAGGTTAATTCTTCCACGTGCCGCTGGCCGTAGTCGAAGCCAATGGCATACACATGCTGGCGGCCATACCGGCGTATGGCCCAATACAGGCAAGTGGTGGAATCCTGCCCGCCGCTGAGGAGCACCAGGGCGGTGGGGCCCTGCCCAGCGGATATGCCTTGCTCCTGCACTATTTTGTCCCGCCCAGGCTGTCGAAGAGCCGTATCCGCGCAAACTCGGCATAGGCCGCGTCGCCGTAGTTGGCGAAGGGAATAATGGAAATCCCCCCACGGGGGGTGAAATTCCCCTTCACCTCGATATATTTCGGCTCCATGAGCTTTTTCAAATCCTTCATTATAATGTTCACACAGTCCTCGTGGAAATCCCCATGGTTGCGGAAGCTGAACAAATACAGCTTCAAGGATTTACTCTCCACCAGCCGCGGGCCGGGGATGTAGTTGATTACGATGGTGGCGAAATCCGGCTGACCCGTCTTCGGGCACAGGGAGGTAAACTCCGGGCAGTGGAGCGTGACCATGTAGTCGTTGCCGGGATGCTGATTGTCAAAGGCTTCTAATATATGGGGGGCGTAATCGGTGGGGTAGTCCTTGTGGCCAGCATTTAACAATGAAAGGCCCGGTTCGTTTTTCTTGCGTGGCAAAAAATCACTCCCTTATTTGTTTGTTTGTGATAAATAAATCCTGGCCGCACCGGCATCAATGCCACCACCGAACATACCGGGCATGTCGAGTATCGCTTGTAGTTTTGCAAGCGTCACCCATTGGATAGAGTCTGAGTCATCGCCTTTTTCTAATAATTCACCTTCGGCCTCGCACACGAAATGGAAACCGACGGATTTGTATTGCTCGCCATTCGGGCCCATCCAATTTCCTACCTTTTGGTATGCGGTAAAAGGTACAACGGTTTCAATGTCACCATCGCAGTGTGAATAGTTCTCGGTGCCGCGAATTTTCGTCACGGTTAAGCCGGTTTCCTCCAGCACTTCCCGTTTTATGGCGTCAATAATAGTTTCGCCCATTTCAATGCAACCGCCAGGAAACTCGTAGGAACCGTTTTCACCAAGGTACCGTTCTTGTTTCACGATGCGTCGCTGGATGAGCACGTATTTCACGCCATTTTCAGTTTTTTCAATTATTACGCGGGCGTTTAAGAAAACCGCTTGGGGTGTTTTCATATCCCCACCGTAATTGCGTCCCCCGTGCGGTGGGATTCAAAAGCCGCGTCGATGAGTTTCATCAGGCGCAGGGATTGCTCCGGCTTGACGATGAGCTCCTCCTTGCCCTTAATCACCGCCACGATGTTGCGGTAAATATCCACCCAGTCCCCCTTGACGGCGGGCAGGGGTAGCTTTTTTGTGGTGTATTTCGGGCGGGGAAGCATGGTGTGGGTGGGGCCGGCGTGGGTATAGATGACCGCGTCCTCCCAGTCCTGGGTGCTGGGGTCGGCCAGCTTGATGATGTGGCCGTTGCGTTCCCAGTCCAGGATAACGGCGGTGCCCTCTGTGCCGGAGATATGCCAGCGCGGCAGATTTATATAACAGTTGGTGGTGATGCTCACGTTTACGGTACAGCCGTTTTCAAAACGCAATAGCACGGTGAAGCAATCGTCCACCTCCTTGTGGTGGACATGGTGCAGGTGCGCGGCAATGGAAACCACTTTTTCGGGAATCAAATCGAGAATCTGGTCCAGCAGATGTACGCCCCAGTCCAGCAAAAGGCCGCCGCCATTGGGCTTGAAGGCCCGCCAGCCGTACAGCCTGCGCGAGCCCTGGACGCGGCTTTCTATGTGATAGACGTCGCCCAGGGTTTTCTTGGCGAGGATTTTGCGGATGGTGAGATAGTCCTTGTCCCACCTGCGGTTTTGGTTGACGGTGAAGATTTTGCCTGTTTTTTTCGCCACGGCCAGGATTTCCTGAAGCTCCGGGGCGTTGAGGGTCACGGGCTTTTCGCACAGCACATGCTTGCCCGCCTCCAGGCACGCGATGGCATAGTCCTTATGTATGTCGTTGGGGGTGGCGATGAGCACCAAATCAACGGCCTTATCCGCGTACAATGCCTCCGGGCTGGCATAAGCGCGCAAGCCCCATTCGTCGGCAACGCGGACCCGCGCCTCCTCCCGGATGTCATAGCCGCCCACCACTTCCAGGCCCTTCACACGGCTCACGTTTTCATAATGCCAGCCAGCCATGCCGCCCACGCCGATAATCGCCATTTTTATAGACATACGCCATCATCTGCCTTCATATATTTTTTACGTCACCCAGCCATTATATAGTTTGCGCTTTATTTTGCAACTGTGGTATAGTCTTGCGCGTAAAAGGCAGAATATGAATGAACGAGGAGGTTTATTTCTATGTGGGAAAAAGAACAACGCACCCAACAGGCACAACCGGGCTTCTATGAAGACACCGCCCAGCCCGTCATCGACATAGGCATGGCGGACGAGGACGCGGTCAACGCCTATATCGCGAGGGTATTTGGCTGGATGTTTATCGGCTTGCTGGTGACGGCGCTGACCACCGTGGGCATTGTCTATGGCATCGCCCAAAGCTACGCCTTCCTGGAAGCCGTTGACACCTTGATGAATATGTTCTTCTTTATCGTCATCGCCCAGCTGGGGCTGGTGTGGGCCATTTCCGGCCGTGTCACCAAAATGAACCCCACCACTTCAAAAGCACTCTTTATCCTATACGCCGCCATGAACGGGCTGACATTCGGCTTTGTGGTGGTGCTGTTCGCCTGGGAGGTTTTCTACGCCCCCATGGCAACCATTGGGATGGCCTTCGGCATCACCGCCGTGGCCTTTGGCATCATGGCCGTATACGGCCTGATAACGAGAACCGACCTCACCCGCTTCGGCAATTTGTTCTTCATGGGTCTGATTGGCTTGATTATCGCCTCCGTTGCCAACGCGTGGTTCATCGGAAGCTGGGGCTTCGATTTCCTGATTATCGTATTCGGCCTGTTCCTGTTCATGGGGCTTACGGCATATAAAACAAACGCCATCAAGCACCACTACGCGCAAATCGCCCTCAACCCCAACGCCGCCGACGCCTATGGCACCCGGGTTGACCAGGAGGGCCTGGCCAGCAACCTAGCCATCTCCGGCGCGCTGAGCCTGTACCTTTCCTTTATCAATATGTTCTGGTTCATCCTGCGCCTGTTAGCCAGAATCAGGAGATAGCAATATTTGACAGGCCCTATTCCCCAAAGTATACTAGCGTTCAGCCTGTGCAACCGGGGAAGTAGCGGCTCCCTGTCGCTTGCAATCCGCTACAGCAAGGGTGACGCCCAGCCTTCGGCTCCTTCTTTGTGGAGTCTGCCCGGGGTAAGTAGCGTTGACGGTCAGGTCCCGCGCAATAGGCACTTGTGAATCGTGTCAGGCCCGGAAGGGAGCAGCACTAAGCAAGACCGTCTATGTGCCGTGGGGGTGCTTGGCCCGAGCCAACTGCCACGGTTCCGTTCGGAAAGAAATGTCAACGGCGGGCGCACAGGCGTTTCTAGTGAAACAATTAACTAAAAGGAGGATTGCACATGTGCAACCTAAGGGAAAAATGGGACGACATGAAACTGGTTGAAAAATTCCGCGCCTATGAAAACCGCGGTATCGTGATTGGGCTTGTTATCGCCCTTCTTGTCATTGCGCTGGCCACCATCGCCATCGTAAAATACCTATGGCTGAAAAAACAATTCGACGGCCTTTGCTATGACCTGGACGATTTGTACGACGACGAAGACTTCTGCGAAGAAGAATGCTGTTGCGAGCAGGAAGAAGAAGGCTGTGGCGTAGCCAATGAAAAGGACTTGGAAAAAATATAAATAATATGTAAGCAAAACCCCTCCCCTGTATGCTATATTTGCGTACACGGGAGGGGTTTTTTGTGCGTAAAATATATGAAATGGGGGACGCGGAATGAATCGCGAACGCAGGATAAAATTAGACCACCTGGGCCAGTTTTACAGCGCGGTGAACAGCGAAGAGAACCCGGGCACCTTCAGCGTTGGGGTACACCTCAAGGAGCCGGTTTTATTGCCGGAGGTATTGCAGGAAGCGGTGAACGGCCTGGTGAAGCGGTTACCGCACCTGAATGTGCGCAGATATAGCGGTTTTTTTGACTATTACCATGAAATGCTTGCGGAGCCGTTACGCATCGAGCGGGAGGAGGAAGGCGTTGCCCCGTGCCGGTATTTCGCGAAGGGCGGCCCACTGCTCAGGGTTCTTTACGGCAAAGGGCATTTTACCCTTGAAGTGCATCACTCGGTTTGTGACGGGCGCAGTCTGGCCATGGTGGCCAGTTCCTTGTTGATTCGGTACTGTGAATTGCTGGCGGGGGAAAAGGGCGTGGACAAGGAAGGCTTTATTGATTGCGCGGGCGCGGCGCGGGGGGAAGAGTCGGAGGACGCCTATGCGCGATACGCCGATATGCGCAAAACGAAATCCGACAAGGACGAGCGTGTTTATGTGCCCATGCATCAGCCCGTAAAGGCACAGCACATTACCCATACATTTGAACTGCCTGTTATCAAAGCCAAGGCCAAGGCCCGGGGCTTGACCCTTACGGAGTATATCATGGCGCATATTTTCAGCGCGTTTAAAAAGCAACGGGAACTGGAGGGCGTTGAAAAAAGCATAACCTGCAATGTGCCCATTGATTGCAGGACATTTTTCCCCAGCAAGTCGCTACGGTGCTTTGTTTCGAGCAAAATTATACAAATGCCGGAATCTGCGGGCTTTCATGAGATGGCCCATGGCATAAAAAAGCAATTCGCCGAGATAACGCCCGGCTACATACAAGGGAGAATAAGCGAAATGGAGCGGCTGATACGCTTGGGGCGGTTTGTACCGCTATTCATCAAGAAATGGATTATACAGCGCATTGGCCATAGCGTGAGCGCGGGATGCTCTACCGGGTTTTCGAACCTGGGATTAATAAAACTGCCCAAGGCGGTGCAGGATAAAGTAGCTATGTACTCCTTTGTGCTGGGGATAGAGCCGGATATGCCCTATCAGTTCGCTTGCGTGGCCACCGGCGATATACTGACGCTAACCGCCACCATCACGGCCAAGGATACGGCCATGGTTGAGCGTATTTACAGCGCGCTTGCACAGGCCGGCGACGCATAGGGGGAAAATAAGGACGCTGATAAACTGGGAGGTGGACAGACCCATAATAAAGCCCCGGATTTCGTCGCCGCGCAGAAATTCCAGCCAAAACCGGGCAAAGCTGTACAACAGGCCATACAGGCAGACGGGCACAATCCAGTGCCTTTCTTTTTTGGTGAAAAGCCAGAGAATGGCGAAAATAAAGAGGTTCACCGCCGCTTCGTAGAGCTGTACGGGTAGGAGGGGCACGTTGTTGGGCGCGGCCAGGGATTGGGTGAAGGCGATGCCCAGCGGCGGCGGATGGGCGATGCCGTAACAACATCCCCCGGCAAAACAGCCCAGCCGCATGATGGCGTGGGCCAAGGGAAAAACGGGTACGGCCAGCTTCATGGCGGTGCCGAAGGGGAGCTTCATGAACCGGCTGTATAAAAAAATGCCCCCCACCGCTCCAAACAGGCCGCCGTAAAACACCATCCCGCCAAAACGCAGCTGGGTAAGGGCAAAGAGCAACACGCCGCCTATCAGCAACCCGATTCCGGCGAAGAGCCCGATATAGAGCGCGTCAGCGCGGGGAAGGCCGTATCGCTTTGTTCTGAATCCGGCCAACAAAACAGCGGCGAAGAAACCCACTAGGCCCAACACTACATAGGTCGGGTAGGTTCTCCCCGGGAAGGATAAGTACGGAAGCATGTTTTGGGGCTACAGGGCCGTGAAGAAAGCACACAATATAGGGCCGCAGATGGCTAAAACAATAAAGCCAAAGGCAGAAGCGATAATGCCCAGCACCAGCCCGGCTGTGGCCGTCCCACCGGTGAATCCCTTCCGCTTCGCCACAACGGCGAAAATAATGGCCAGGATACCCAGAATCGGGTCGGCGAAAACAACACCGATAATACCCAGCACCAGCGCGGCTGTCCCGAAGCCTTTACCCGGCGGCGGCATCATGGGCCCGCCGGGGCCGCCCCCGGAATAAGGGTCCGAATGAGGCATTTGCTGATTCATATTGTCCTCCCTTACGGCTATAAATTTTTTCTATCGTATCACAGGGTCAGGTAAAAAACAAATCTCCCCATACTTCTTCTGGGAGCCGGGGCGGGGCTTGCCGGTATAGCGGAATAGGATATATGTGGGCTCTGTCTCCCGGGGGATTGCCTCCGGCTCCGCTGTCGGGTCGAAGTCAAATTTGACGATGGGTAGCCGTCTGCTGGTGTTGCTTTCTTTGTACAGGCTGTTGATTTTGTCGGCATCTTCCCGGGTGGGCGCGTCCAGCCAGGGGAGATTTTTTGTGTTGCCGGCGGCGTACCAGTCGAATTTCAGGAGATTGGCGAGGACATTCGCGTCGCCGTGGGGCTGGGCGAAGGCGTGGAATATTTTGAATACGCTTGGCAGACTTTGGGAGGCGCGATGATAGCCCCGGCTTTTCCAATGGCGGCTGAAGGCTTCGTAGAGGGCAAAGGGGGTGGCGAAGAAGCCTTGTACATATTTCAGGGATTGCTTGAAATTGCCGGAGTTGTACAGCGTGTCTACCGCCTGTTCGATGGCTTTCAGGCTTTTCAGCCCATCGTAGGAAATATCGCGGGTACAGAGCACCTCGTAGGGGGGCGCGTCATTGTACAGAATGCCGAAATCACCGGCTTTTTCGCGAAGCCGGGAGCCTTTGAGCAATTTTAGAAAGCCGAGCTGGAGCATATCCGGTGCCAGGCAATACACCGCGTTGAAGGATTCCTGAAAGCGTTCGTACCCCTCGCCGGGGAGCCCGGCGATGAGGTCGAGATGGATGTGGATATTCCCCCGGGATGCAAGCTTGTTTATATTGTCTATGGCCTGGCGGGTGTGGATGTCACGGTTGATGGACTCCAGGGTTTGGGGATGTGTGGACTGAATGCCGATTTCGAACTGGAACAGCGCGTCGGGAGCGTTCCCCAGCAGTTCCAGGGCGGCGGCGTCCAGTAAGGTGGCGGCCACTTCGAAATGAAAATTGGTGTGGCCGTTGTCGTTGTCGTTGATATACCGCCATATGCGCAGGGCCCTGTCGGGGTCACAGTTGAATGTCCTGTCGGTGAATTTCACCTGGGCGACGCGGCGGGTCAGGAAGAAATCCATGTCAGCGAAGACCCGCGCCAGGGGCACGAAACGCACGGGCTTTTCGTTGTGGGAGAGGCAGAAGGCGCAGGAGAAGGGACAGCCACGAGCCGATTCATAGTAGATGATTTTATTTTCGGGCAAATTATCCGCATTATAAGGGAAGGGAAAAACGGCGAGGTCAAGCTTCCGGTGCGGGGGATTGGCTCGAACCTCCCCTGTCTCGGCGCGGTAGGTGACGCCTTTTATTTGACTTAGCGCGTGCCCGGATAAAATCTCGCGCAACACTTCCTCCCCCTCCCCCGTCACAATAATATCTGCCGGGCAATGGGTGAGCAAATCGGCGGCATCGAAGCTTACCTCCGGCCCGCCCAGGATGATTTTCACCTGGGGCAGGATTTTTTTTATGGCGCGCACCAGAGGCTCTACGAGGTGCATGTTCCAGATATAGCAGGAAAAACCCAGCACATCCGGCGCGGCCGCGTGGATTTCCGACAGAATGAAATTGAAATTGTCATTGGCGGTGAACTCCAGGGGCGTGATGGGAATGGGGCGGCAATACGCCATGAGGGAATAAATCGCGGCGTTGGCGTGGATGAATTTCGCGTTGATTGCCACCAGGACGATTTTTTCCAAGAAAATAACCCCTTTGCGATGCACCGCATATAGTTTATATGGAGGTGCATCGTGAATATCAATTACCATTATTATACCGTCAAAACCCTGGCTGTACACGCCGGGTTTACCGGGGAGACGGCCCAGTACATCGCCTACTTCTCCCAGCACATCGACGATTTTATTATGCACAGCCCCTTCACCTTGGACAGCGAGCCGCCGGATTTCTTTATAAAAAACCGGCTGGCGTGCCGGCTGGGGCGCAACCGCTGGGCCTTCTTGCCCTGCACCACAGGGATAAACATGCTACGCACCTTTTCCTCCGGGTACCGGCTCACCACATTGATGCCCTTTCATTTTATCATGTCCCAGCCCTACAACCGCCTGCACAAGAACGCGGAGCGCAGTTTGTTTCGCTGTGTCACCGCCAACCAGGGGCGGGATTTGCTGATTAACCGGCTGGCGGATGACCTGCCCCCGGGAGATTGGATGGCTATGGGTATGTATCTGCACACCTTTGCCGACACCTTCGCCCACGAAGGCTTTTCCGGCTTTCAGGGCTGGGAGAACGCGGCCTTTGTCCATGAGGGCATGGACCGGGGGGAGGCCCTCTTTCACCGGGCTTTGCCCTCCATCGGCCACGCCAATGCGGGCTCCGCGCCGGACGAATGCGGCCTGGCTATCGACATCTTCGCCAAGCGCACGGAACGGGGGGCCTTCGAATCATTCATCCGGCGGGACAACACCACCTACTTCGCGGACTGCTCCCGCCGCATCCTGGACATTCTTTGCGCCGCCAACAAAAAAACCCCCTTCGACAACCGCCAATGGAACGCCTTGCAAGCCAAGCTGGCCCAGGCCCAAAACAGCGAAGGCAAACAAGACAGGCAAGCATCCTGGGAGGAGGTTTTCCCGGAGATTGCCTATAGCTATCAGCGTGACGAATTTGTGCAAATCCAGCTGGAGCTCCTTCGCCACGACAGCAATGTGACCAGCCGGTTGCGCCTACGCGCCCATGACCTCCACGATGTCTACTCCGAAGAAAGCGACCGGGGGCGGCTGGCCGCCATTACCCTGGGGCAAAACGTGAACGACGATTTCTTCCGCTACAACGAAACCGCCTACCGCCATGTACACAAGGCAACCGGGGATTTCACCACCCACAGCAACCGCACCCAGCTGGCGGCATACTGCAACATGGCAGGGAGCAGTTGAACCATGTTTATAATCATATATATAATGTTTATCATTAATTATATATTGACAAACATTTATTAGCGTGCTAATCTACTTTCGTTCGCAGGGAAATTATGACGGAAGTGGGAAATAGCATGAAAAAAAATTGTACAGGGCAAAATTCCTGGGGCAATATCAAGGGATTTAGCAACGCACTTCACAAAGTACTTGGCATAGTAGCAATCGTATATCCGATATTTATAGTCATGCATATTTTATCTGAGCTTTGGCGGATTTTCGGCTGGAACGTTGAAGTAATAACCGTTGGCGGATGGCAACCTTTCGTTATTGATATTCAAATACTGCGCATAGGGCAATCCGCTGTCTTTATTCCGGCTACCACCTTGGGGATTCCTCTTTATGGCGCAAGCACCTACACGCCCGACGCGACTACATTGAATGTTGTGCTGACGATTGTATTATTAATACTTGCCCAAGGCTTCTTATTCGGTGCCATTCTTTATTTCAAGAAGTTATTCAAGGAACTAAAAAACGGCGCATCCCCTTTTAGCCATAAAATGGTAGGGCGCATTTTGACGCTGACTATATTCATTACTGTTTTTGCCATATTTAATATAACAGTGACGAATGTTATCTTCTTGGTGTTTGCATGGCTTATGTACTATATTTTCGATTATGGCCGCAAGCTACAAGAGGAAAGCGACACAACGCTGTAGGGGGGTGATATTATGGCGATTATATTGCGGCTTGACAGAATGATGGCAGACAGAAAAATATCACTCAACGAACTCGCCGGAAAGGTAGGCATCGCAAACGTAAACCTGTCAAATATCAAAACAGGTAAAATTAGTGCTATCCGCTTCTCCACCCTTGATGCAATATGCGATGTGCTTGACTGTCAGCCAGGGGATATATTGGAATTTAAACGCGTGGAGAAGCCGGATACACCAGGGTAGCGAAGGCCGCAATGACTGTATCGAGCTGTTCCCGGGTATGGGCCGCGCTGACCTGGCACCGCACCCTTGCTAAGCCCTTGGGCACCACGGGATAGAAGAAGCCGATGGCGTACACGCCCTTTTCCAGCAGTTTCTCCGCCATATGGGCGGCCTTTAGCTCGTCATATAGCATAACGGGGACGATGGGATGCGTCCCCTCTTTTATTTCCAGCCCGATGCCCTTGATGCCCTGGCGGAAATAGGCGGTGTTTTCCTCCAGCCGGGTCTTCAATTCCGTTGAACGGGTGATGAGCTCCAGCACCTTCAGTGTCCCCGAGGCGATGATGGGCGAGAGGGTATTCGAAAAGAGATATGTCCGGGACTTCTGCCGCAGTATGTCAATGATGGCCTTTCGTCCGGTGGTGTACCCGCCGGAGGAGCCGCCCAAAGCCTTGCCCAGCGTCCCCGTCATCACATCCACCCGGTCAATCACGCCATGGTATTCCGGCGTGCCGCGCAAGCCCGCGCCGATAACCCCTACCCCGTGGCTGTCGTCCACGATGACGATGGCGTCGTATCGCTCTGCCAAATCACAGATGGCGGGGAGATTGGCAATGGTGCCGTCCATGGAGAAGACCCCGTCGCATACAATCGCCTTGACGCGGGCATTTTGGGCCTCTTGCAAGCGGGCCTCCAGCTCTGCCATGTCATTATTTTTGTACCGGTAGCGCGCCGCCTTACACAGCCGCACCCCGTCGATGATGCTGGCGTGGTTCAACTCGTCGGAAATAATGGCGTCCTGGGCAGTGAGTATCGTCTCGAAGAGCCCGCCGTTGGCGTCATAGCAGGAGGAATACAAAATCGTATCCTCGGTGCGCAGAAATTCGCTGAGCTTGGCCTCCAATTCCTTGTGCAACGCCTGGGTGCCGCAAATAAAGCGCACGCTGGAAAGGCCATACCCCCAGCGGTCAATACCCGCTTGGGCGGCGGCCTTCACCTCGGGGTGGTCGGCCAGCCCCAGATAATTGTTGGCGCACATGTTAATTAAATCACGATGCTTATCCGTGGAGATGCAGGAAGACTGGGGCGTGGTTATCACCCGCTCGGTTTTCCACAGCCCCGATGCGCGGATGTCGGCGGCGGCTTGCGCCCAGTGCTTATAGGCTGTTTTCATAGGAAGAAACACACATCCAAAATGATGTGCCCCTTCTCATCTGGGGTGGTGAAGCGTGGGCAATTGTACCGCTCGAAGCTCCAGCCGCCGCTCACGGTTATCCCCGACTCAGCCAGCTTCTCCAGACAACGGCCTTCCTGCCCGTATACCTCGCCGTCCTTGCCCCGGACCCAGCACACACCCAGCTCCCCCGCCGGGAAATCCACATGGATAAATCCCTCCGGCGCGGCGGTGCCCTCGGGCATGAAATATCCAATATAATATTCGTGGACACCGTCATAAGTGCGTATGAGACCGATTTGCCCCTCGCCCACATCGCCCAGCTTTTCCAATTGGTCAAACCAACCCGCCCGGAACCACTCCCCCCATTTCTCGAAAATACTACTGCCTTCAAAATCAGCGTGGCTGTATTTCTTCCCGATAAAACGCGCCGCGTCTACCGACTGTCTGTAGGTCTTGATAATTTCTGTCATACGCTTCCCTCCTTTATGATAAGTTCCTTTATTTTATGCGTTGGAAACCGTCGCGCTGTCATCCACAAAGAACAGCGGGTCATCGCCCATCACCTTCTCCGCGATGTCCCACATGAGCCGCGCCGCTATTATATAGCTGACCGCCTCCAGCACCTTGCCACCCGCCAGCACATAGCTGGGCAAGATATATTTCAGCCGGTCGTACCGTTGAATCACTTTCCCGCCGTGGGCATTCCTGAAATGGTGGCGGCGAATATTTAACGTATGGGGCACGCCCTGGGCGTCGGTGCACGCGTAGTCAAAAGCATGGCGCAAAACATAGGGCACCCCTGCCAGCTCCTCCACCCCGTGCATGGAGGTATTGGGCTCTAGCCCGCACCCCAGCATGAGAATAAAGCCCTTCGCGTCCCGTAGCTTGCGCAGGGGTGAATTTTCGCCCACGGGGGTGGTGTCCTTCTCGTGGTGGGCCACCATTTCCCGGGCCCGCTTGCCCACCGCCGCCACGGAATGGGTAGGGTGCAGACTGCGCACCACCCCCGGCATCTTGCGGAAGCATTCCGATATCGCCCCCACGTCTGAAGGTGTGGCCCGCACATCAAAAACGCGCCGCTCATCCGGTAAAGCGGGGACGGACTCGTAGCTCAACGTGGGCATCATCAGCGTCCCCTCCTCCCCCAAAGCGAAGCGCAGGGTCTCGATTACCTGGGCGGGGTCTTCCACCCCCTTCCCCAGCGACTTGTACGAGGAATGCACCAGCAGACAATTCCCCGGCATCACGCCCAGGGCTTGCAAGTCCGCCAGCATTTGCTTATGCACCATGGGTATCTACCACCTTTGCTTCACGTCATATTCCTGGGCCATTTTCTCCGCCTGCGCCACGATTGACGGGTCAAATTCCATCACGTCCAGTAGCTTGATGGCGTTGCGGGTGGTGGAGGGCCCGGTCTTCAGTTTATAGTCAAACAGCACCCCGGTGGGGGTGATTTGCTCGCGGAAGTGATAATTTTCATAGCTATCGGCCAGCAGATGAGTCAGCTCGATATCATGGGACGCCGCCACGCACAGGCAACTTTGGCCGTGGAGCCAAGTCAGCACCGACGCAGAAGCGGCGATACGCTCCACGGTATTGGTTCCGCGCAGGATTTCGTCTATGTAACAGACACAGGGATGGCGGCGCACCCGGTCCAGCATCCGCCGCAGGGATTTGATTTCCACGATGAAATAGCTGTCCCCGCCGGAAAGGTCGTCCCGCATGACCATGGAAGTCATAATCCAGGAAAAGCGGGTGGAAAAATGCGCGGCGGCACAGGTGTTCAGGGTCTGGGCCAAAATACCGCCCAAGGCCAGGGATTTTATGAACGTAGACTTCCCCGAGGCGTTGGAGCCGGTGAGCAAGCTATCGTTGACGATGGCCCCGGAATTGGCCACGGGGGTGGCAATCAGGGGATGCACCAGGTCGGTGAAAGCTATCCGGGCTTCGGAAATAAATTCCGGCGTGCAATACACGGGCAGGCTCAGGCGAAAGCTTTGCACGCAGAGGGCGGTCTCCACCTCCCCCACGGCCTTAAACAGCCCGTGGATTTCGTCGTTGTGCTCCCTTATCTTTTTCATGAGCCGGTTATAATTGCGCACTTCGTACAAAAACAATATCCGCACATAGTCAACCAGAAAATCAAAATCGAGATACAGGGTCAAATTGCTTTGCCGCTTGGGCAAACGGTTTACCACGGACTTGAACAAGCCGTAATACCCCTTCACCGCATCGAAGGCGGGGAGGGAGATATTCAGCGCGCACAATTTTTTACAGCACCGCAGCATATGATTCAGGTATTCGATGGCGGGTATATCGTCCTCCAGCTTGTCCTTCACCCGGTTGTGCACAACAATGTTTACCATAAATCCGGCAAAAAGCACGATAAACCCGATGGGCACATGGACAAATAAAAAAATCGCCCCCAGCAAAGGCAACAGCGCGAGGGCATTGTACAGCCATTGGAAGCGCAGGAACCGCTCGTCGGCGTTGAACATGAGCCGCACCAAGCCGTTATAATTCTCCTTGCCCAGCCCGGCCAACGCCATCTGAATGACCAGCCGCTCCTCGGGGTTGGCGGCCAAAAATTGCACCAGCCGTTCCCGTTCCAGCAAAGGAGCGTTCCCGCGTTGCAACTCATGCAAGCAATTATATAAATACTCCTCCCCCACAGAGGACAAGCATATATTCAACCGGCCAAAAATCCTGTCCATGTCCAAATCATTCCACGTAGTCGCGTCCAACCGCCACGCGCCGGGCTCCACCTCCTCCATGTGCCCGGCATACCGGGCAATGCTTTCCAGGTTTTCCAAGCATTCGGGCTGGCCGCCCTCCCCCACTTCCGGGGGCTTGCCAAAGGCGTCCGCCAGCTTCCGGCGAAGCTCCCTATCCGCCTTCGTGCGCACAACAAAAGAGACCACAACCGTCACCAAAATGAAAATAGCAATGAAAATAATCACGGTCATGTACATGAACGAGCCTCCCCTATCTTATCCAAGCAATGCTGATGGCTTCCTTTTGCTCAATTTCATCAAATTCATGGTGGTCGGAGGTCAGCAACGTGCCGCCAGAAACCTTCGTTTGCGCCAAGGCAAAAGAGTCGGCAAAGGAAATTCTATGCCTTGCCTTTAAACGCCCGGCTTCCGTGAAAATTTCGTCTGTTATTTCGGGGTTGATTTCAATGGGGCGTTTCTTTATTTCTATTATAACCGCATCTGCTTTTTCCTTGCCGAAGGTACGGAGAAGGTCATAATACACCTCCAAAAGATTTGCCTTATGCATAATTATTTTTGCCTTATTACAATTGGCGGCGTTTAAAATATCGGCCACCATATCCGCGCCCTCTTCATCGCGTATCAACGCAAGCATCGCACAGGCATCCATAACATAGCATGTCATAAATCCAGCTCCGCATCGGCACGCATACGCGCCAGGAAATTATCAACGGACATTTCAGGATAATCTGCAAGCATCCCACGTAGCCCTATCGTGCAATCTATTTCCTCCTTCACAGGTTCAACCTGTACAACGCCATCCAACTCCGATACCCGCACCTTGTCGGTGGAAAACAGTCTATGCAAAAATTCCGGGAGCGCGTTAATCTCAATGACACTCGCGTTCATACCAATCCCTCTCCTTCACACATATCTATCCGTTAAAACCTTAAATTCCGGCCTTGTCACATAGGCGCAATAGCAAACCCTGCCGTCAAATTCCAACAGCTTCCCGAAGCGGAAGCGCATGGCGGGGGTGGTTATATATTGCATCGCTTCGGCCTTGGGAACCCACATCACTTCGCTGGTTTCATCCGAGGGCGTGGGCTGGCCGCTTGCGAAGTCGCAGATAAAATCCAGCATCACCTTGGTGGGTACGTGGGTCTCTCCATCGTAGGCCGTATGCGCCCCCACATTGGAATACACCCCAATCAAGCACCTGAGCGTGGCGGTGATGCCGCTTTCCTCCCGTATTTCACGCAGGAGACCCTCTTCGATGCTCTCGCCGATTTCAATCTGCCCGCCGGGGGTGTCCCAGCCCCGGTGGTGCGTCTTTACGAGGAGTAGATTCCCGCTTTTGTCTTCAACATACCCGGCGGCGGCTACGACATGGGTAGGCCAAGCCATTATTCCGCCTCTGCGGGAGCTTCCACTTCCGTGGGGGCTTCCACTTCCGTGGGAGTTTCCATTTCTGCAGGAGCTTCCACTTCCGCAGTTGCTTCCGCTTCCTTTTTGTACAGCTCCATGAACTCATCGCCTGTCATGGTTTCCTTGTTGAAGAGGTATTCCGCGATTTCCTTCATTTTGTGTTCATTTTCCTGGAGGAGGTTTACCGCACGGGTGTAGCATTCTTGGAGAATTTTGCCGACTTCCTTGTCCAGGTCCGCGCCGGTGGCGTCGCTTACGTTCAGCACGGCACGACCGTCCAGGTAGCGGTTGCCCACGCTTTCCAGGTTCATCATGCCGAATTTGTCGCTCATGCCGTACATACTGACCATGGAGCGGGCCATGCGGGTGGCTTTTTCGATGTCGTTGGACGCCCCGGTGGTCATTACATCGAAGTGCACCTGCTCGGCGGCGCGGCCCCCCATGGAAACGGCGATTTCCGCCAGCATCTCATCCTTGGTGGACATGAAACGCTCCTCCTCCGGGGCTTGCAGTACATAGCCAAGGGAACCCTTCGTGCGCGGAATAATCGTGATTTTCTCCACGGGCTTGGCGTCCTTGAGCAAGGCACTCACCAAAGCATGGCCTACCTCATGGTACGCCACAATGCGCTTCTCCTTCTCCGTCATGATGCGGTCCTTTTTCTCCTTGCCGGCGATGACCACTTCCACGGCCTCCATCAGGTCCTCCTGCTGGACTTCCTGACGTTTCATGCGGACGGCGTGGAGTGCCGCTTCGTTTATCATATTGGCCAGGTCGGCTCCGGCGGCCCCGGGAGTAATTTTCCCGATACGGGAGAGGTCTACCTTGTCGCTCATTTTTACTTTCTTCGCGTGGACTTTGAGGATATCCACCCGGCCCTTCAAGTCGGGGAGCTCCACATTGATGCGGCGGTCAAAACGCCCGGGCCGCAGGAGGGCCTTGTCCAGTATCTCCGGTCTGTTGGTAGCCCCCAGAATCACCACGCCCTTGGAGGAATCAAAGCCGTCCATCTCCGACAGGAGCTGGTTCAGCGTCTGCTCCCGCTCGTCGTTGGAATTGAGCTGGTTGTCCCGGCTCTTGCCGATGGCGTCGATTTCGTCTATGAAAATAATGCACGGGGCCTGTTGCGCCGCCTGTTTAAACAAATCCCGAACCCGGGACGCGCCCACCCCCACGAACATTTCCACGAAGTCAGAGCCGGAGAGGGAAAAGAACACCACGCTGGCCTCCCCCGCCACGGCCTTGGCCATGAGGGTTTTCCCCGTGCCCGGCGGCCCCACAAGGAGCGCGCCCTTGGGCTGTTGCGCGCCGATGGCCACGTATTTATCCGGGTTGTGCAGGAAATCCACGATTTCCGTCAGGCTTTCCTTAGCCTCTTCCTGCCCGGCCACATCGTTGAAGGTAACACCGGTTTTTTTCTCCATGTATACCTTGGCATTGGATTGGCCGATACCCATGATGCCGCCGCGCCCGCCCATCATGCCGCTCATGGTGCGGCGTATCAAAATAAAAAAGCCGAAAATGAGCAAGAAGGGCAGGAGAAATTGCAAAATCATCCAGAAGTAATTCACGGTTTGAATCGACGCCTTGTACTCCACGCCATGGCGTTGCAAGCGGGCCAGTAGCTCCGGGTCGGGCATTCTGCCCGTGTAAACCACGACGGCCTGGGCCGCCGCCTGGTCGGCCTGGCGGGTCATCACATTGCCCATGGCGCGGTCAAAGAAGCCGCCCCCCGGCTCTGGGGTGGGCGTCACCCGCACGGTAAAGCCCCCGGCTTCCTCCACGGGCTCGGCCAAAGTAATAATCAACCGGTCGGGCTGAACCTCCACCAAGGCCACTTCCCCGGCCTCCAGCTTCTCCAGAAATTCGTTGTATTGTATCCGCTCGGTACGGTCGCCCATCAACGCGCCAAAAATCAGTTGCAACACAATGACAATGGTAGCAATGACCAGCACCGACATCATAATGCCGCCCGGCATACGTGGCGTGGGCGGGGGAGGCCCCTTTGGGTCTTTTCGTTGATTATCGTTCACGATTCACTTCCTTCACCAAATCCAGGGTGCGTCATATTTTTATGGCCCATCATATCGCGGAAATCTTTTGAAACGAGTCCTTCAACGCCTCGTACAGCCCGGTGAAAACGGCGTAATGCTTATCATATGCGGCGGCGGTTTGGGGGCTGGGGGTGAAGGTTTCGGTGGTTTTGATAATTTTGGCACAGGCATCCTCCACCGTGGGGAACGTTCCCGCACCCACCATGGCCAATATAGCCGCGCCCAAGGCCGGGCCCTCGCCGGAGTGGATTTTCTGCACCTGCACATTCAGCACATCCGCCACGATTTGGCACCACAGGGGGCTATTGGCTCCGCCGCCGATAATGCGCGCCGTTTTCACGGTCTTTCCCAGTGCGCGGATGCGTGTCAGCACATCCCGCAGGCTAAAGGCCACGCCTTCCAGCATAGCCTGGGTCATTTCGGCGCGGGTGGTGGTCATGCTCATCCCCACAAAGGCACCCCGTGCCGCCGGGTCATTGTGGGGGGTGCGCTCGCCGGAAAGATAGGGCAGATAATATACCTTATTCTGCCCGAGGGCGGTAATTTCCTTCTCTTCTTTTTTATAGTCATCGGTTTTCAAAACCTTCCCCATCCACCATTTATTCGAACCCGCCGCCGCCAGCGTAACCCCCATCATGTGATAACGCCCGGTGGCGTGGCAGAAGGCGTGTATGGCCGCGGGGCTGGTATCCACGGCAAATTCGTCCATGGCTACGAACAGCACCCCCGACGTACCCAGGGAAACGGAGCAAGTCCCCTCCTCCACGGTACCGGTCCCGATGGCACCCACGGCCTGGTCGCCGCCGCCGATAATTACTTTTGTGGTTTCGGGCAGACCCGTTTCCTTGGCGGCTACCGCCGTTACCGTGCCCACGCTTTCATAGGATTTGAACAGCTTGGGCACCTGGGAACGCTCCAGCCCGGCGATTTCCAGCATTTTGTCCGACCAGTCCTGCTTCTTCACGTCCAGCAACAGTGTCCCCGACGCATCGGAATAATCCGTGGCCGCAACCCCCGTCAACCGGTACGCGATATAATCCTTGGGTAGCATCACCATTTTTATCTGGCCAAAAAGTGCCGGCTCGTTATTCTTCACCCACAAAATCTTGGGCAAGGTAAAGCCCGTAAGGGCGATATTAGCCGCGTTTTCCAGCAGGACTTCCCGCCCCACGGTATCGTTCAGGTACGCGCACTCAGCCACGGTACGCTGGTCATTCCACAGTATCGCCCGGCGGAGCACCTTTCCATTCCCATCCAGTGCCACCAGCCCGTGCATTTGCCCGCTGAAGCTTACCGCCGCGATGTCCTTATATTCCGCAGTGAGCTCCCGCAGGGCACAGGCAGTCATTTCCCACCAGTCCTCCGGCGATTGCTCCGAGCAACCGTCGCCAAATAAATAAAGGGGATAATCCCGCGATACCGTTCGCAGAATCTCCCCTGTTTCATTCATAACAATGCCCTTCACCGCAGAAGTGCCGATATCAATACCTATAAAAAACATAAATCCCACCCTTTTCCATTGTAATACATGCAGTATACCATAAAAAAAGCCCGTGGCGACAACCACAGGCTATGATTCGATTCAATTGCGCTACTTGGGTATGATTTGCGGGTCCGGGTTCGTGTCAAAGGCATCCGCCATTTCTTCGTGTACAGCGCGAAACGCCTCCAGCACAACTGGGTCAAAATGCGCGGGGTCGGTACGCCCGTCGCCTTTTAAAATAATGTCCAGTGATTCCTCGTGGGTGAAGCCCCGCTTATATGGCCGGGTACTGCGCAATGCGTCATACACATCGGGCAACGCCACAATCCGCGCCGCGAAGGGGATATCCTCCCCGGCCAAGCCGTCTGGGTACCCCGTACCGTCAAAGCGTTCGTGGTGGCATTCGGCAATGTCGATGGCTACCTTCAGCGGCTTCCTATGCTCCGCCACAAGGAACTCCACCATCTGGCGCAACAAATCGCCGCCGCCCCAGGTATGGCTCTTCATCAAATCAAATTCCTCACGGGTAAGCCCGCCGGATTTTTTCAACACGCTGTCGGGGATGGCCACCTTGCCTACATCGTGCAAGGGTGAGTATGTAGTAATTTGCCCGGCAAGCTCCTTGTCTAACAAATCGGGGTACATTTCGGCAATTTTATTGGTCAGTAATCGGGTTTGCGATTTTATGCGGGCGATATGCGCCCCGGTGATGCCGTCGCGGGATTCAGACAGCAAAGACATGCCCATGATAATCGCTTCGTGGGACGCGGTCAGTTGCTTGGTGCGCTCCTCAACCATGCCCGCCAAATCGTCGCGGTAGGCTTTCAGCTCGATATGGTTGCGGATTTTGATACGGATAATATTGGAGTTATAGGGCTTGCGTATGTAGTCTACCGCGCCCAGGCTCAACCCCTTCTCCTCGGAATAATCCTCCTGCTCGGCAGTGACGAAAATAACGGGGATGCGCTCCATCGCCGGGTTTTCGCGCATTTTGCTCAACATCTCAAAGCCGTCCATTTGAGGCATATTGAGGTCAAGCAAAACCAAGTCGGGTTGATTTTCGGCCATCAGGGCCAACGCCTGCGCGCCCGAGGTTACGGCGGTTACGTCGTATTCCGTATCGAGGATTGCCGCAAGTATGTCCAAATTAAGCTGTACATCGTCAACAGCCACAATTTTGTAAGCCATATATGTCCTCCCAAGAGAAATTCCCATACGCTAGTTGCATTGTATATGAAAACGAATGAATTGGGAAGGGCTTTTTCCAAATAAGAACCCCCATTTTTTGGGGGTGACTTCGGTGTGCGCAGGGTTTACATATTCGCGTCTATTGTTTTATCCACAGAGCCCAGCCCGATGGTACGTTGCTTTAACGCCTTAAAGCCCAGAACCAGCAGAATCAAACGCTCAACGATGTTGAGCAAGGTCTGGGTGATGGTGATGACGCGGTTTACGTCCGTCAGGTTTACGCTTTGCCTGAAAAGTAAAATGAAATTATTGACAAGTGAAGTGGAATTGCTGGCCATGGCAAGCAACGAGGATAAAATGGCGAAGAACAAAACGATGCCCACGGCACGTATCGCGGCTTTTTTGAGCCACAAGTCCTCCTCCACCACAAAAACATAGCCCGCGATAAGCAACAGGGGGGTCATGGTTGTGAGCCCAACAAAGTATATCGCCGCCGCAAACAAACCCACCGAGATGCCCAATTTCGTTTTCTGCATCTTACGTACCTCCCCTCTACGCGGCATTATAAAGCGGTGTAGAGATACAGTCAAGACAAATGGTAATTTTAGCCTATTTCTCTCTGTCTAATAATTGCAATTGATTATAGCCCGCCATTTTTTTATTAATTACACGCTGCAAGGCACGCTCGGCTTCCGGGTGGGCGAAGCCGCACAGCAAATCAGCCAGCTTGTTAATCCCTTTATTTTCTTCAACCAAGGCAAGGGCCAGCGCGTTTTCATAGGGCAGGTTCGTATTAATTTCCGTTTCGCTGGGCGTAAAGCTATGGTTGAAATATTTTTCCAGCATCCCATGGTAGCACTCGATTTGCGTATTACATTGCTGAGAAAACGCGATAAAAAATTCAGACGCACCGGTGTGAGGCGCGACCGTGGCTACATGGGCGTAAAATACATGGGCGTTGCGTGCGTCCTGAAGCAAGCCTTCCAGCATCTTTAGGCTTTCCGGGGGAATGTCCGGGGGAATGTCTGTGGGGATGCGCGGAGGGGATGACAACGCGGGGGGTGGCGATTGGGGCTGTGCCGATGGGGGCGCGGGTATGCTAGGTGCATGAGGTTGCGGCGACAGGGGCGCACTTTGCGGAGGAGGGGGCGGCGGGGGCGGCGGCGCGGGAAGATGCCCTTTCTCGCGTAGCAGGCGCAGGGTTTGCTCGTCCAGCGGCTCGTAATGCACGCCGTCGGGGAGCCCTTTATTTATCCGGGTGAATTGCTCGGCGGCACGCTCGGGGGGGAGGTTCATTTCCTGGGGTGGGGCCACGGCCGCGGGATTGCGCGGCATGGGGGCTGGCGGCGTCCTTTGCCCCAGCATATTAATGGGATTGTGGCGATGGGGTAACGGATTCACCGTGCGTTGCCGCACATGAACGGGACGCGCTCCCTCCGTTTCCAGTGGGTACAAGCGCATGGCGGCTTCGGATTTCGCGCTGACGTCCGCGCTTTCATATACATGAGGCTCTCCCCGCTGGCGCATCATGCGGCGGGCAAAAAGCGGACTGGGTGGCCGACTCGAAAAAGGCATACTGTCCCTCCTGATTTCGTGTTCACCTTACCATATGCCATAAAAATCACATTTGTGCAAAAAAGTATTGACACACCGCCGCCCCTTTCATATAATGCTCCGTGCAGTACGGCCCGTTGGTCAAATGGCTAAGACACGGCCCTTTCACGGCTGAGATAAGGGTTCGATCCCCTTACGGGTCACTCCTCATGGAGGGCACAAAAGAAACCCGCATTCTTTGCGGGTTTTCTCATAAAAACGGTGCCATGGCCAAGTGGTAAGGCAAAGGTCTGCAACACCTTCACCGCCGGTTCAAATCCGGCTGGCACCTGACATGAAGAGCCCGCTTAGAATTAATATTCCAAGCGGGTTTTTATTTCCCCGCGTCATTCGATGCTGGCCATGTTAGGCTGTCCTGCGGATGTCGTCAGTTATTACCGTAGGTTTTTCCGGTTCGATGCCTTCCTCTTCGCACATTTCCAAATAATTTTCTACGGCTTCAATGAAACATTTTCTCAAACTGCTCAAACAAGTGCCGTCATACATGATTAAATTCTTTATACCAAAAATCTCTCCGTGGAGAAGCTCATCTTCCCTCGAATACTCAACGCTTCCATAATAACCCTTATATTCCATAAGATTGTTCAAATAAAATCCTCCTTCTGCAATTTATTGATAACCTTCAACACTTGATAGGTTGGAAGTGTGTTCCGTGGGTGTGGTTTATGGAATGTTATTATAACCCCATTACATTCATACCCGCTTCATTTCGGTTATAACCTCCGCAATGCGTCAATACATAGCCTTATCCCGTCCAGTTGCGGGTATTTATCCGTGCATTCGTATTCCACGATGTACCAGTCGATGGGCTGGTGCTTTTCGCACAGCGCGAAGAAGCGCGGCCAGTCGATGTCGTCCTCGCCAATCATGGTGGCGTAGCCGTTTTTTATGGAATAGGGCTTGAGGTGGATGGTGCGCACCCGGCCGGGATAGCGGGTAAGGGGGGCGTAGACGTCCGTGTCCGCGCCGGCGTGGAAGGCGTTGCCATTGTCCAATTGGAAGCCGATTTCGGGAGCGGTGCCCTCCATAAAATAATGGATGGGCAAGTCGCCCTCCAGGGCTTGAAATTCCTGGTGGTGATTGTGGTAGGCCAGCTTCATGCCGTAGGGCGCGAGTTGTGTGGCGACTTCGTTGAATTGCTTGGCCGTGTCCAGCCAGGCTTGTTTGCTGTGGGTCATTTCTCCGGGCAGGCCGGGGATGACGATTTCATTGTTTCCCAGGACTTTATTGTAGGTAATGGTGGCCATCAAGGTGCCGGGCTGTACATTGTGCCAGGGTGTGTGCCAACCGCAGCAGACCAGGCCCGTATCCTCCAGCGCGGCTTTTAGCTCTTGGGCTGTGTGGGTAAACTCCCAGAAAAATTCCACCCCTTCATATCCCATGGCCCGCACCTTGCGGAGCGTCCCCCACAAATCCCTGGCCAGTTCGTCACGTACCGAATACAATTGCACGGCGTATTTGCGCATTGTGATAACCCCTTTCGATTTTTCGGAAGTATAGCACGGCACCCTTCGGCGCGCAAAGGAAGAGCCCGACCACAGGGGGGGTGTGGCCGGGCTTTGAGGGGGGATATTAAGTTGTCCCTAAACGGATGTTTAAGGTCATGATATAATATTTACCACAAATTTACGAAATTATACAGGGGCTTGGGAAAATTTTATTAAATAATGTATGTAGCGTTTGATGCTGTCCATGAATTTGTCCGGGGCCAGCTCGCCGCTGGCGATACGGGTCAGGCCGCGCTCCCATTTTCCGGTGGTTTCCGGTGAGCGGAGCTCGGGGGGGACGATGGCGATGAGCTTCATGCCCTTTTCCGTGGGGATGAGGTTCTTTTTTTTGCGCTCCACGTACTTCGAGGAGATGAGCTTCTCGATGATGGCGGCGCGGGTGGCGGGGGTGCCCAGGCCGGAGGCTTTGAGGGCTTCCTTGAGGGCCTCGTCCTCCACGAAGCGGCCCGCGTTTTCCATGGCCGAGAGGAGCGTGGCTTCGGTGTAGGGCTTGGGTGGGGTGGTTTTTTTGTTCAGCACCGCCGTATCGGTGGCGGTGACGGATTCGCCCTTGGCCAGCGGCGGAAGGGTGGGCTCCGCGTCCTTTTCCTTTTGGGAGGGCTTTTCATGGGCGTACAAAGCCGTCCAGCCCAGGTCTTTGTCCACCCGGCCCTTGGATTCGAAGGATGCGTCCGCTACGCGGGTAATCACCGTGGTCACATCGTAGACATACGCCGGATAAAAGGCCGCGATGAAATTGCGCAGTATGCGGTCATACACAGCGCGTTCGTCGGCGGTGAGGGACGCCAGGGACTTCTTCGACCCGGTGGGGATGATGGCGTGATGGTCCGTTACCTTCGCGTCGTTGACAATGCGACCGGAAAGCGGGAGCTCTTCGAAGGCGAGCAACGGCGCGGCGAATTTTTTATAGGGCTCTTCCTGCTGGTTTTGTAAAACGCCGGTCAGCTTCGGCACCATGTCATTGCTGATATAGCGGCTGTCCGTCCGGGGATAAGTGATGAGTTTGTGCTTTTCGTACAGGGCTTGGGCGATGCTCAGGGTCTTCTGGGCGGGATAGCCCAGCTTGCGGTTGCACTCGCGCTGTAGCTCCGTCAGGTCAAACAATTGAGGCGGGGGGACGCGCTTTTGCGCGGTTTCCACGCTTTCCACGGTGCCGGTCTTACCCCGCACCCCGGCGGCGATTTCCTCAGCCCGCTCCTTTTCGCGCAAGCGGTGTATGTTTTCCTTGGCCTCCGGGTCAAACCAAGTCCCCGTATAATTTTTTTCCCCTTGGCTGAAATGCCCCTCAACCTCCCAATACTCCTCCGCGTCAAAGCCCTCGATTTCCTTTTGGCGCGCCACCAGAATGGCCAATGTCGGGGTCTGCACCCGCCCCACGGGAAGCAATTCGTTGCGCCGCAGGGTGAAGGCCCGGGTGGCGTTCATCCCCACCAGCCAGTCCGCTTCCGCCCTGCACCGCGCCGAGGCGAAGAGATTATCGTATTCCTCCCCGTCCTTCATGGTGGCCAGGCCCTTTTTAATGGCCGTGTCCGTCAGGCTGGAAATCCACAGCCGGCTCACCGGCTTCTTGCAGGACGCCCACTGATATATATAGCGAAAAATCAATTCCCCTTCCCGCCCGCTGTCGGTGGCGCAGATAATGCGCCCGGTGTCCTTGTCGTTCATGAGCTTTTTCAGCATTTTTAATTGCTTCTCGGTTTTGGGCAGGGGCTTGAGCATCATTTCACCGGGCACAATGGGCAAATCCGCCATGCGCCATTTTTTGAGCGCGGGGTTATAGTCCTCGGGCTCGGCCAAGGTAGCCAGATGGCCGATGGCCCAGGAAATCACATACCCCTCGCCGGAAATATAGCCGTCGCCTTTTTGCGCGCATTGCAAAACCCGGGCGATGTCGCGCCCCACCGAAGGCTTTTCCGCAATAATCACTGTTCGCATAGGGGCATTATACCCCAAAACCCGCCTATGCACATAAACCACCGCTGGTGCATATACAGCATATATATTATGCGGTTTTATGCGAAAACGGAGGGGATTTGAATGGTTCACTACATACAGCGCGAGTGTAATGTGTATAGCACATTCGCCAACGGTGCCATTATACGCTTTGACACGCCGATAGCCCTTAGCGAAACAAGCGCGCAAACGCCAAGCGAGGATTTTGTTTATCAAGAGGACGGCTCCATTGACATTTTGCGGGCGGGGACATACACGGTTTTTTGGTATGTTGCGAGCATGGCGGGGCAGTCCACGGCAGGGCAGTCTTATTTGCTGAAAAAAATGGACTATTCCCTCCCCACACCGGATTGGGCAAGCGTTGCGGGAACAAGCAACCACATCAAGGTTTCGCAGACGGTGGGCTTTGCCGTTATAGACATCTTGCAGGATGAAATCGACGCACACGCAAGGGCTACGGTGGCGGTGTTTAACACAGCCGATGCCGCCGCAAACCTCACGTTATTTGTACCCAAGGCAGGTATTTTGATTTTCGGGTTGAGCGCGGACGCCTTGGAAAACAGGCTGGATGGCATTGACGGCCAAATCAGTACCCTCTTCGATACGCTGGAAAGCATAGAGCGGTTTGTCCATTTATCTGACGTAACGGAAATACCGTCGCAAACGCCGGAGCTTTTGGGGCTTGGCGCGGCGGTTATCAGTTCCGGCTACACCTACAATTTTTGGGGCACGGGAACGCTGAACCATCAGCAAACCCTTACCCAGGGGGTTGTCTACACGCTAATCGACAGCGGCCAGTTCACCCCCCTGTCCTATTATCAAGGCGATTCCACCATCGGAACCCTTTGGGTGGAGGTGCCCGCGCCGGACGGTGAAATATTCTCCATGCCCATCCGCTTTGACGGGACGGGCATCTTTTTTATACCGGGCACAACCTATGAAAATCTTCCCGTGGGAACGGCCTTCCGCTTTACCCAGTCGTTGATTTTGGTTGACCCGGCAAGAGAAGGGGGCGCGTAGCATATGGCAAGTGTATCGGGCCGCGTCTTATATGACGCAACGCGAACGGCCGCCCCGCCCGGCACCATGACGGGCATTGCCCAGGTTCCCGTTGTGCTACAAAATGTAGCAACGGGGGTACAGCTTGGCGTCCTGACAGATGCTGACGGCAACTTTTCTTTTCTGAACGTGCCCCCGGGGGATTACAGGATTGTGGAGGCGTATCACCATGACGGGGTGCCCAGCCCGGGTGATTTTGCCACGGCGGTTCCGGGGGCTGTGCCCCGGGGTCTTGTGCCGCCGATAAGCTATGTAGCCAATCCCCCTGCCGGTGCCACCGACCTTGACTGCACCCTCCCGAACACGCTTTTTATAAGCGTAACGGACGCGGGCGTCGGCAATCTGTACATATGCAACGGCCCGGTGCGCTATATCCCCATCGAGAGCATAACCGACCCCTGTGCCGTCATTGACCCCCACAATATTCTGGTGGACGCCGACATGGGCACCATGGGGACATTTCCGCCCGGCACCGCCACAGACACCGGCGCGCCCACCGAGCCATACCCCGACAATGTGCCGGATTATACCTATGTGCTGCCCCTTTACCACAACGGACACGCGCCGGAGGCCAACGAGTACACCGTCCAAAATATTATGCAAAATGACACGTCAAATACAATGACCCCACCCCAATGGTGGCGCATTGCCGACCACACCTACGGCAACGAAACAGGCAGAATGATGGTAGTAAACGGGGACAGGCCGGGGTCTGTATTCTTTACGGAAACCATTGCCGTGCAAAGCGATACCCACTACCTGTTCAGCGTGTGGATTTTGAATATGATGCGCGACCCCATCCGCGTGGAGCCACAGCTGGGCGTACAAATTCTGGATGAAGGCGGGCAGGTTATCTTCAGCAGGACTTTGGGTGCCGAAATCCCCGTGAACACAGCCATGCCTGAATGGCGGCAGATAGGCACCACCATTTATACCGCCGAGCACACCGAGATAACGGTGCAGTTTGTCAGCGAGGGCCTTGAAGGCTGGGGCAATGACTATGCCATTGACGATATAGCCCTGCAAGAGGTGCGCATTCCCATTTTCGCGCCCCGCAAGGAGAGCAGTCATATCCGCCTGGCGGTAGGCGAAACGGCACAATTTAGCGTAACGCTGGCAAATACCTGTTCAAGTCCCCTCATGAATGTAACTTTTACAGACCCCCTGCCCGACGGGCTTGCCTTCGTACCCGATACCGTAACCATAAACGGCGAGGCCGCACCCGGCCTGAACCCGGAAACGGGGTTCCCCGTGCCGGATATACCGGGGCATAGCACGGTAGCCATTACGTTCCAGGTAATGGCGGAATCCTTGCCGGAAACAAACCCGGCCATTAACCGTGCTACCATGTCCTATGACTATACCCCCGTGCGCGATGGCATACCGCAGACCTTCGACGTCGATTCAAACCCCGTAGCCGTAAGGATAAACCCGCCAAGCTGTGATTTACATTTTGCCGCCTTGCAACGGGAGCGCGCAATGACGGACGATGTATCGGGCATAACGGCATTTGACGTGCCGCTTTTTTCAAAGGGCGCGATTTCATACCAAGCCGGCGGCAGTATTGATATCGAACTACAGGGTACCTATATTGCCTTTTGGTTCGTTTCCGGCATGAGCGGCTTTGCCACCGACGGGCAGCTATATAAAATGAAGCGATACGATTACGAAACATCCCAATGGGCACAAGTCGTTGGGGCATCCAACCATGTAAAGAACGACAACACCATGGGCTTCGCCGTTATTGATGTGTCCGCCGATGAAATCAGGCAGTACGGCAAAGCTACCCTGGCCCTTTTTAACTGCGCGGACGCAGATGCAAAGCTGACCTACTTTACCCCGAAGGCGGGCATTATGATATATGGCGCGAATTTCCGCTGTATCAATAACCGGATGATTACAATAGACAACAGCTTGCTGGATATTTCCACCCACTTGCGCGAAATCGAGCGGTTTCTCTATTTATCCGACGTCACGGAAATGTGGTCAGATACGCCGGAGCTGTCCGGCCTTGGAGTTGCCGCCATTTATATCGGCTACACCTACAATTTCTGGGGCATTGGCACCCTTACCAATGCGCAAAACCTGAACGGCGGCGAAGTGTACTACTTGGCAAGAAGTGAGCAGTACGCGCCCCTTTCCTACTACCAGGGCGACCCGACAATCGGCACACTTTGGATAGAAGCACCGGACGGCGGCACATTAAAATTCCCCCTGCATTTCGACAGCACGGGCATTTATGTACTCCCCGGCGACGACCTATCCCTCGCCGCCGGGACAAAACTTTCCTTTACCCAATCCCTTATCTTGGTCAGCCCATCTTCATAATATATACCGACGCGCCAATAACCGGCGTGCCGCCACTTATTTGGTTGATTATCGTAAGCGGGTAAAGGGTGTCGATGCGGTTGAGGGTCAGCGTGGCCCCGGCTTCCAAGGCCACCATTGTCTGCCCGCTGTATTTTTCGTCATGGGACATCGCGCCGTAGTTGCTACCGGAAACCATTGCCGTACCGGCAAACAGGGCAAAGGCGGAATCATACCCTGTTTTATACATTTCCCACCGTATCGAATAGATGCCCGACGCCAAAACATTGATGCTCGACGGGCCGGTAAACGACAGTGCCGTGCCGTTCACCATGGAATCGGTAAAGGCTACGGCATCCCCCTGCGCCCCCGGAGCCTGCGACGGACTTAACTGTTGCTGGTCCGTTTTCCACACATAAAGGGCAGATATATCCAGGCTCCCGGGAGGGCCCTGGGGCCCACGGGCGGGAATGCCCGTATCCGTATCACCGATATACCAGTTACCGTTCTCACCGATGTGGGGGGTTGTTCCGTCCGCGCCGTCCTCGCCGTCTTGGCCATTTGCGCCATCCGCGCCGTCCTGGCCGTCCGCGCCATCTTGGCCGTCTGCACCGGGCGCACCCTGGGGCCCGCGGGCGGGAATGCCCGTATCAGTATCGCCGATATACCAGTTACCGTTCTCACCGATGTGGGGGGTTGCTCCATCCTCGCCGTCCGCGCCGTTTGTGCCGTCTTGACCATCCGCGCCGTCTTGGCCGTCTGCACCGTCTTGACCATTTGCACCATCTTGGCCGTCGGCACCGTCCGCACCCTGTGGCCCACGGGCGGGAATGCCCGTATCACTATCGCCAATATACCAGTTACCGTTCTCACCGATGTGGGGGGTTATGCCATCCTCGCCGTCTTGGCCGTCTTGACCATCCGCGCCGTCTTGGCCGTCGGCACCGGGCGCACCCTGTGGCCCACGGGCGGGAATACCCGTATCGGTATCACCAATCCACCAATTTCCGTTATCGCCAATGTGGGGGGTTATTCCATCCTGACAGTCCTCACAATCCCCACGGGCGGGAACGCCCGTATCGGTATCGCCAATCCACCAATTTCCGTTATCGCCAATGTGTGGGGATATGCCGTCTTTTCCATTTCTTCCCGGTGGGCCCGGCGGGCCGGGCATTGGCCATGCAAAAAAGGGACACTCCCTACATTTTTTGTTACACAGCCGCTTCATAAATTCATCTTTTTGCGGCGGGCAAAACATGCCTGTTGGAAACGGGAGGTTATTGAATCTATCACAATACGCCGCATCGTTCTGCTGAATATCGCCTTTCGGCAGTACGCCTTTTCCCATAAGTCTACACCCCTGTAATAGCCTTTAGGATATCTTATGATTTTTGGCGTGGACTTGTTACCCCCGGTTTTGAAATGAGCGTGGGAAAAGCAGATTGAAAAGGCTTTCCTTGAAAACGCTGGTGAGGGGGAATAGATTATTCTTTTTGTACAGTGTAAATTTCTCCGCAAGCTAACTTTTCATCATATGGGCGTGGATTGGGATTCCATTTCATGTATAGCTTATCTTCTTCGGTGCAGACGTAATAATTAAAATACTCCAACACATTTAATCCCAATATTTCTTGGAATTGGCGTTGTTCCTTTGTATCGGGGTCAATGCTGTACACGGCATGGGGAATAAACACAGGTACATTTGTCATAACCTTGCCCAGAACTTTAAGCCCTTGTATGTACACAAGGTCGACGGATTCCTTGCCGCTGTATCCATGGATAAATGTGGTTTTTTTAGGCAACTTGTCAAAACCACAAAGAATAGCGGTACGGCGGGATAATACCGTTAGATGTGCACCTGTATCAACAATTAAAGAAACGTCTGTACCCTCATCGAGGCTTTTTTCATGTATGGCTTGAAGCGTAACATGAAAATGGCCTTTTTCGCGTCTCAATTTGTAAAAATGTTCAAAGGCAACATGTACGGTCATACAGCAACCTCTGCACAGATGAAGTTCAAATCATCATACGATGGAAGCAACCAGCTAAGTGATAGTTTTCTGCCATATTCGGGTGCATTGTATTGTTCATAGATGCCTTCCTCTACGCCCTCAAAATGACCGTCACCAATTACCACGGGTACACCCTCAATCAATTCGCCGTGGGGGGTTATGTTGGCGTTTACCACATACACCCACTTGCCATCAAAAGTTTTATTTATTTCCTCCGTGGGCATGACCCGTGGATTATCCAACACTTGATACATGGCTACACCGCCTTTCTTTGCATTTATTATGCCCGAAAAATTATATCGTTGCAAATAAGAACACAGTACGCGGCGGGTGTACTTGCAACATTCCCACACCCCAAAAACAATCCAACGAAAACAAAATTCAACTTGTATACTTATGAAAAAACTGCTACTATACCCCTGCAACAAAAAACCACAACGACCTAAAAGCGTTTGGCCGCGCTTTTAGGCGAGTGTAGGGATGGAACCACATCACCTACAAACACAGGGAAAACCCCGCCGTTGCAGTAATGCAAGTATACACATTTGCGCAAACACCCGCAAGAACGGGGCAAGTGCGATGTATGCGTCATCTTGTGTACGGTTGCGGATAAACCCTTGTTGTTCGTCATTTATTTGGCGTGTAGGTGATGACAGTCAACGACTGTCGTCCCTTACACGCCTTTTTCATTGTTCATCCGAGGCTTGCCTATTGCATCTTGTGGGCAAGCCTTGGGGAAAAGGGCAAGATGCAGGAAAAATATATCTACCCGCCCCAAAAATATTCCTGTAGACATCCTCCGGTCTTTACATTAAAATAAACAGCGTTTACTGTTTAGGAATGTGGTGTAATCATGGATAAGGAAAAACTGCTCAACACTATAAAAGAAGCCGCCGAGGTTTTACTTACCGCCGATGAGCATGACACCCTGAATGCCCTTAGCAAGGGCATGGAGATTGTGGGGCGGTGTGTGGACGCCGACCGCGTGCAGATATGGCGCAACGAAACCATTGACGGCGAGCAGCATTTTGTCATGAGATACGAATGGCTGAGCGAAACGGGCAAAACCAAAAAGGTCGTCCCTCTCGGGCTCAAATTCCCGCACAAAAATAAAGGAAAATGGCTGAAGCTCTTTTCCCAGGGCAAGAACATCAACGCCACCGTTTCCAGTCTGCACCCGGAGGACAGGATTTTCCTGGGTTACTACGGGATGATTTCCATTGCGTGCATTCCCCTTTATTTGAATAAGAAATTAATCGGCTTTTTCAGCGTGGACGATTGCAGGAACGAGTGCGTATACTCCGAGGACGAAATGAAAATGCTCGCCTCTACGGGGCTTATGTTCGCCAGCGTTTTCAACCGGGTACAGCAAGCGGAAGCCATAAAGCGCAGGGAAGGGCTACTTCATGCCATGAACCGCGCCACCCGCTTCCTGCTAAACGCCACGGCCAGCACCTTCGATGTCGCGCTGTATGAGGCCATGCGCGTCATCGCCCACGCGGTGGAGGTGAACCGCGTGTTCGTCTTCAAAAATCTGGTGACGGACAACAAACGCTCCTGCACCAAAATTTACGGATGGTCTGACGGCATTGAATCCCAGCCGGGCAAAATATCCACAACCCATGTGCCCTATGAAGCATTCTTACACGCCGATTGGCTCAAAAAATTGTCCAGCAAAGAATGCGTGCTGGGGATTGTCAGCGAACTCCCGCCGGAAATAAGCTCCTTCATCCCGGAGGACGTAAAATCCATTATCATTGTCCCCATTTTCAAGGGGGACAACTTCTGGGGGATTATCGGCTTCGACGACTGCAAGAACGAGCGGTATTTTACCGGGGACGAGGAGGAAATCCTGCGCTCGTGCGGTCTTTTGCTGGTCAACGCCATGAACCGCAATATCATGACCGACGAGGAAACACGGGCCATGGACACGTCATATATCGGCAGGCGGATTTTGCTGGTAGAGGACGTGGAGCTGAACCGAGATATCGTACTGGCGTTGCTGGCCGACAGCGGCATTATCATCGACACCGCCGAGAACGGGCAGGAAGCCGTGGACATGGTTTTAAAGAAAAAGCGTAAATACGATTTAATCTTCATGGATTTGAATATGCCGGTCATGAGCGGCTACGAAGCCACCTTGCATATCCGCGAAAAATGCTCCCGCAAGCAACTGCCCATCGTCGCCCTCACCGCAAGCACATTAAAGGAAGAAATCCAAGACTGCATCAATGCCGGAATGAACGACCACCTAAGCAAACCCATGGATGTAAACGAATTTTTTACCATGCTACAAAAATATATGGCTTAGCTTCTGCTATGCGTTCCCGCGTTGCAAAAGACAGGGGATGATATTTTGTCTGGGAATGTGCTGGTAGCGGAAATCGGCTCCACCACGACGATTGTGAACGCCTTCGGCGGGATGGGTACGGACGCGCCTTTTTTTGCCGGGCAGGGGGTCGCGCCCACATCGGTGGCGGCGGGGGATGTACGTATTGGGCTGGACGGGGCGGTAGAGGATTTACGAGGTAAATTAATAGGCACCGCCTTTCATCCACAGCCTATGATGCTGGCCACCTCCAGCGCGGCGGGGGGCTTGCGGATGACGGTGCACGGGCTGGTATATGACATGACCGTGCGGGCCGGACAGGAAGCCGCTTTGGGCGCGGGGGCGAATATTCATTTTGTCACCGCCGGGGTGATGCGGGAAGAGGACATCGCAAGGGTGGAGGCCATCGCCCCCAATTTGATTTTGCTTGCCGGGGGAACGGATTATGGCGAGCGCGAAACCGCGTTGAAAAACGCGGCATTTTTATGCGCGTCGAAGGTGAAGGCCCCGGTGCTGTACTGCGGCAATGTGCAGAACCACGACGCGGTGCGGAAGATGTTCGCGGCGGCGGGGCGCGTGCTGTATATTGCGGAAAATGTGTATCCCCGGCTGGACGAGCTTAACGTGGAGCCTGTGCGGGCGTTGATACACGAAGCCTTTGAGGCGCATATCACGGAGGCCCCCGGCATGGATAAAGTGCGCCAGCGGGTGGCCGGGAAAATTATGCCCACCCCCGGCGCGGTGATGGAATGCGCGAAATTGTTCCACCGGGAAAGGGGCGACGTCATGGTGGTGGATGTGGGGGGTGCCACCACGGATATCCATTCCGTGACCCCCGGTAGCGAGGAATACGCCCACATCCAGACCATCCCCCAGCCCCTGGCCAAGCGCACGGTGGAGGGGGATTTGGGCATTTTTGTGAACGCGAAGAACCTCTGTGAAATCCTGGGCCTGGACCCGGAGCTTACCTTGCGGGACTATCCCGCCGTGCCCACCACCCAGGCGCATTTCGCCCTGGCTACGGATTTGGCCCGCCACGCCGCCACCATCGGCATGAAGCGGCACGCCGGGCGGTTGCGCTACACCTTCGGGCCGGGGGGGCGGCATACCTGGGCTGACGGGCGGGATTTGACCCGGGTGAAATTTCTCATCGCCACCGGCGGGGCCCTTACCCGCCTACCCGGGCGGGAGGCCATCCTGGAAAATCTGCGGGACATGAACGCGGACGGGACGCTGTTGTATCCACGGCCGGGGACATTGCGGCTGTTGGAGGATAGGCATTACATTTTGGCTTCCCTTGGGGTGCTGTCCCTGGAATACCCGAAGGAAGCGGCGATTTTGCTAAGGGAAGCGTTGCACAAGGTGGAGGAATGCACATGTACCCGCGATTAAACATTGATTTATCCAAGTTCGAGCACAACGCCCAGGCTTTGCTGGAGCTGTGCCACAGCAGGGGCATTTCCGTGGCGGCGGTGACGAAGGTGTATTGCGCCGACACCAAAATGGTGGAAATACTATGCCGCGTGGGTGTGGATTTTCTGGCGGATTCCCGGCTGGAGAACATCGAAAGCTATCCCCAAAGCCGCAAATGCCGGACGATGCTCCTGCGGCTCCCCTCCCCCTCGGAGGCGGAGCGGGTGGTGCGCGGTTGCGATATTTCCTGCAATTCCGAGCTTCATACGCTGAAAAGGCTGGCGGAGGCGGCCAGGAAGCTGGATGTGCGGCATGGCGTAATCCTCATGGTGGACTTGGGCGACTTGCGGGAGGGAATTTATTACGACAACAAGCCCCTGCTCTACGAAACGGCGGATTTCATCCACAGCCAGCCTTGCCTGAGCCTGGCGGGCATCGGGGTGAATTTGACCTGCTACGGCAGTATTTTGCCCACGGCGGGGAATTTACGGCAACTATGCGGCATACGGCAGGATTTGTCCCAGCGGCTGGGGGTGGAAATTCCCATTCTCTCCGGCGGCAATTCCAGTTCTTTGTATCTCGTCGAAAACGGGGAAATTCCCGCCGGAATCAATAATTTGCGCCTGGGCGAGGCCATGGTGCGGGGTATCGAGACGGCCTTCACCTTGCCCTTCGCCGGGCTGGAAACGGACGTCGTTACCCTGGAAGCGGAAATCATCGAAATCATGGAAAAGCCCTCCTTGCCCGAGGGCGAGAAGGGCTATGATGCCTTCGGCCAACAGCCCCACTACGAGGACAAGGGGCCCATGCGGCGGGCCATTTTGGCGGTGGGGCGGCAGGATACAAGCTATGAGGGCCTGGCCAGCACCCTCCCCGGCGTGGACATTATCGGAGCCAGCTCCGACCACCTCATGGTGGACGTGACCCGCACCGCGAAGCCTCTACAGGTGGGGGATACCCTCACCTTCTCCCTGTCCTACGGGGCCATCCTGGCGGGCTTTACCAGTAAATATGTGCAACGCTCATACATCGGCACGCACCAGCGGTAGGCTCATACACCTCGGGCCGCCACGGCCCCGTGACACCTCGGAGCAGGGGATTTCCAGTACCTCCAGGCCGTGCTCCCGGAAAATTTTATTGGTGACGTAGTTGCGCTCGTAGGTAACAACCACGCCGGGAGCGACAGCCAGCGTGTTGCTTCCGTCGGACCATTGCTCTCTGGGCCCGGCGATAACGTCCCCGCCGGCGCAGGGGATGAACTCGATTTCGTCAGTCCCCAGGATTTCCATTAAGGCTTCCTTGATTTTTTTGAGGGGCTTTATTTTTATGCCCGCGTCGCAGGGGCTTTCCTCGATGATGTAGGAGTCGATTTCGCCGTGCCTGTCCAAAATGTCCATATGAATGGTAAACTTATTGCGGTCAAGCATGGTGAACACCGTGTCCAGATGCATACAGGCGCGGGCCTTGGGGATATCCACGGCCAGCACCTTCGAAATGCCGCTTTTCGCGGCGAAGAGGTTCTTTGCCAGCTGCTCGATGGCCGCCGCCGACGTCCGCTCGGAAATACCGATGGCGATGGCCTCGCCGCTTAGCACCAGCACATCGCCCCCCTCAATGCTATGGGGATAGTCCCGGTTGAGCCAGACGGGAATGTCCAGCCCCGCAAAGCGGTCGTGGTTTTCAAAGATGAACTGCATGAACAGCGATTCCTTCTGCCGGGCCTTTTTATTCATTTTGCTAATGACCACGCCGTTGCCGATGCAGGCGGATAAATCCCGGGTAAAATATAGATTGGGCATGGGGGACACATAGAAGGGATAGTGGTGCGCCACCTCGGCCAGGAGGCTTCTGCGCGGGGGGATTTTCAAGCCCGGCTCGTCCTTACGCACGCCGCCCATAATGCGCGCCACCATTTCCCCGGCATCGAAGCGAAGCAGAAATTCCTTCATTTTTTCCAGAATATAGCCGTGCATGTGATTGCTCTCGTTGAGTAGCTTGCTCAGGAATTGCGCCTTCAGGCTGTCGGTTTTCAACGCCTCGGCCATGAGCCTTTCCAGGTACAGCACCTCAATGCCCCGCGCTGTAAGCACCCCGGCGAAGGCATCGTGCTCTGTTTGCATCTTGGGCAGGTAGGGAATTTCGTCAAAGAGCAGTGTGTCCGCGTAGTCGGGCATGAGATTTTCAATTTCCGTGCAGGGCCGCTTAATGATGACGGACTTGAGGGGCCCGATTTCAGATTGGAGCCGGATGGGTGCGTGCATGATTTACCTCCTGCTTTCATCGAATACCGGGATTATCCACTATACGATGCTATTTTGCAAGGTAATATCAGCACGCGCTTCGAAACTTTTGGTTGATTTTTTTAAGGCTTTCAGGCAATATAAATCAGGACTGGCAGAAGGGAGCCCCGATTTATGATAGACACCATTTTATTTGACCTCGATGGAACATTGTTGCGCTGTTCGCAAGCCGCTTTCGTGGATGCGTATTTCAAGGAAATAAGAAAGGCATTCGAAAAACTGGGCATGGACGGCGCATTGTCCATGAAGGCAATTTGGGCAGGGACAAAGGCCATGCTTACCAATGATGGCAGTGCGCTGAACAAGGAACGGTTCTGGAAAGCCTTTGCGGAAGTCACGCGCATTGACGAAAACATGCTACAGCGCGCGAAGGAAATGAGCGATGATTTTTACGTAAACGAATTTAACCGCGTCAAGTCTGTCGCGGAGCCAAGCGACGTACCGGCGCGGCTTATCCCGGCAATGATTGCCAAAGGCTACGCAATGGTTTTGGCGACGAACCCGCTGTTTCCGCCGGCCGGCATTACAACAAGGCTGGGCTGGATAGGTTTGTCTCCACAGGATTTTATTTTAGTCACCCACTATGAAAACAGTTCGTTTTGCAAGCCCAATCCCGGGTATTATCAAGAAATATTTGCTAAAATCAATAAACAGCCGGAGCAATGCATCATGGTTGGCAACAATGTGAGCGAGGATATGTGTGCCGAGGCTTTGGGCACGAAAGCCTTCCTGGTAACTGGCTATGTCGAAAATGAATCCGGCGCGGATACCAGCGCGTTTCCCCAGGGCGCGTTAGCAGATTTGGAAAGGTACCTGCTTTCATTTCCCGATATTAGCATATAATCTTAACACGGCACCGGCTCTCCCCGCGGGCTACTCGCGGGGCTTTTAAATGCCCATGGGCTGTGTTATAGTTTTACGGGTGATATTATGCACATGATTTCCTGGAATGTGAACGGCCTGCGCGCTTGCATGAACAAAGGCTTTATGGATTTTCTGGGCCGCGGCTTCGACGTTGTGGCCTTGCAAGAAACCAAAATGCACCCCAGCCAAGCGAATTTTACCTTCCAGGGCTACCACGATTATTGGAATGCCGCCGAGAAGAAAGGCTATTCCGGCACGCTGGTGCTCTCGAAGGAGAAACCCCTCTGTGTTACGTACGGCATGGGCATCCCCGCCCACGACAATGAGGGGCGGATTATCACCCTCGAATACCCCGATTTTTTCCTGGTAAATATATATACCCCCAATTCCCAGCGCGCCCTGGCGCGGTTGGAGTACCGAATGGCTTGGGAGGACGACTTCCGGGCGTTTTTGCGTGGCTTCAAAAAGCCCGTAATCATTTGCGGCGACCTGAACGTGGCCCACAAGGAAATCGACCTGAAAAACCCCAAGTCCAACGCCAACAACGCCGGCTTCACCCCCCAGGAACGGGGCAAAATGACCGAGCTACTGGCCGAGGGCTACCTCGATACCTTCCGGCATCTGTACCCGGACAAACCGGACGCCTACACATGGTGGTCCTACATGGGGCAATCCCGGGCAAAAAATGTAGGCTGGCGCATTGATTATTTTTTGGCATCCGAAGGGTTGCGCTCGCGTATACATGAAGCGGAAATCTACCCCGAGGTAATGGGCTCCGACCATTGCCCTGTAGGATTGGTGCTGTCATGACCGAAATCAAGGCCAAGGCCGAGGGAACCTACAACCCGCCGCCCCCTGCGGCTTCCTTGCCCCAGATGATTCTCGCCGCCGCCCAGGAACAGCTTGCGCTGAACAAGATGCCCACCCACATGACCCAGGACGTCATGACCGAGCTGTTGCTTAACGCAGGCTTCAAGGCAACAGAGGAAAACCTGGCCATGCTTAAAATGCTCATGGACAACGGCCTCCCCCTAACCGAGAAAAATATCACCCACATGAACCAGGCACTAAAACTGACCACACCGCGAGGCGGCAAGCCCGACCCGGCCAAGGCCCTGTTCATGGTGCTCAACAATATGCGCCTGACCACGGCCAACGCCGCCCAATTAAACGCCCTGGCGTCCGGGCAAGCAAAGATAACCAGCCAAATTCAGCATCTAATACAGGCCATCCATCAGGTGAGTGACCCGGACTTGGCCGCGCAGTTGACACGGATATTAACCGTTGCGGGGGAGGGGCAAAGCACCCGGCAAGGGCAAGCCGCGCCCCAAGGGCAAATCCCCCAGCAAAGCACCGCCCCCGCCACCACAGCGCAAAACGCCGCCCCCCTCCCACCCGGCGCGAACCCTCCCGTTGCCCACCTTCCTACCGCGCCCCAAAATACCGCCGCACCCCAAAATACCGCACCGCCCCCGGCCCCCGGCGCACCCCCCACCACCCCCGCCATG
>Ga0209755_10001072_pt1 | contig 45418 bp, 48 predicted proteins | sample TergutCo191P1_FD_187301 | JGI IMG/M metagenome (GOLD analysis project Ga0209755, IMG submission 187301) | Cornitermes sp. P1 segment gut microbial communities from Petit-Saut dam, French Guiana - Co191P1 (SPAdes) (version 2) | ecosystem: Host-associated > Arthropoda: Insects > Digestive system... | reverse complement strand
CATCGATGCTGTAGCTCAAGTCACCCTTGACCGAGGCCGCGTCTACTATATTGCGGATTTCCTTATCCACCACGGTAAGCTTGGCGATAACATTCCGCATAGTATTCGTCTGCATCATGAAGTCGCCCGGCAGGTCGTCGATTTTTATGTTGAAATCGCCGTTGCCGATACTTTCAAGCGCACCGCTTACGGTTTTGATATTATCCACTTCCGCGTCCAGAATACTGTTGACGGAAATGACCAACTCTTGGAAGGAATTTTTGTACTTACCCGCATCGACGCGGTGGGACATTTTGCCCTTGACGTTGTATTCGGCTTGGATGTTCGACAAATCGTACACCATGTCCTTAATCACATCCACCAAAGAAACAACGTCCAGTGTAAGGGCGCCAATCTCGTCCTTAGACAGATTGCTCCTGTTCACGTTCGTGTTGAGCTTGCCAGCCGAAACATCCGACACAAGCATAACAAGATTCTTTATTGGGGCGACAAGCCTGCTTGATATTATGAAAATAACCACGCCTGCGATTATAAGCCCAATCGCGCTTAAAACAACCAACATAATCTGAAGTGAACTCATTTCCGAATATGTATGCTCGTTAGAAAATCCTGCGAAGAACATACCGATTACCGAACCGTCCCAACCGTGCAGCGGGAAATAATACGCACTGAACGGACGTCCCTGTAACTCCAAAAAGCCTGCGTAATGCCTGTTTCCTTCTATTACTGTCTCGATAATGTCGTCGGGTGCTTGAATGCCGACCTCGCGCTGCCCTCTTTCATCGCGCAAGGTAGTAGCGGCGCGTTCGCTCCCCGCGAAGACAGTGATTTCCGCGTTAAGCGCCTGTGCAAAGCCGTCCACAAACTCGTCGCTTGACATAATCATGTTTGTAGAAAGCGTTCCGATAATCTCGCCGTCACCCCAGATAGGCGTCATGAATGACATCGTAAGAGGTACCTGGGCTGTAGATGAGAAGTTCGACATGCTCTCACCGCCCGCACCGCGCATAAACAACGGTACCCCGTAAACAGAGTCACCGTAAATATCCGGCGCGTGCGAACGCAGCATAACAGTTTGGGTGCGGTCTACGATAACGATTGTGTCAACGCCCCATACCGGTTTCAAGGCGGCAAGATAAGCGAGCAGCGCTGTCCTGTTTCCTTCGGGGTCAATCCCCGCGTTCCAGTTACCCAAGTGCGTTATTACTTCTGATGTTCCCGCGGCGGCTATACTTGCCAGTCTGCTTCGCTCTCGGATGCTGTCCATGTAGGCGTTAGTCGTTTGGATGGCTGTCTCGAGCCTCTGTTCCGTGATGTCATCGGCAAAATTGTTGACACTTACTACGGTGATGATAATGATTGTGACTACCAGCAAAGCCAGTATCCCGATGGTCGGAACCAAAATCTTGGTTTTCAAGCTGTTCATTAGAATAGCTCCTCCTGTGTTCTTGAATTTCGTCCATAGTATCAAATCTAAAAAGATATTTCAATATGAAAAAAATATTTTCCAAAAAATAAAAAAATCGCCAAAAAATTGGCGATTTTTAATGGGAGATGGGGGACTCAAACCCTCGACTTCCACCACGTCAAGATGGCACTCTATCAGCTGAGTTAATCTCCCTCATTGCCCTAAACTCTACACTATCGTGCAAAAAAAGTCAAGCCGTCAAACTACAAGTTAAATAATCCGAAATCGGTCTTGTCTATCGCGGCAAAACCGTTTCTCATTGATTTAACTTAATCCAAAACTTCTTCTTCGTCCTCATCTTCTTCTTCCGGTTCCGTATCGTCTTCTGTTTCCTCGCCGTCCAAGTCTGCCGTCCAGTCAGGCGGTTCCTCCGGTTGGAAGACTATCGGCTCGGGCTCTATGCTAATCTCTACCGTCGCCAGGTTCGCAAGCGCGACCCCTCTTACCGTCGTCGCGACACTTACCTCTACCATGTGCGCACCCGCGCCAAGCCCTGTCAAATCCACGCTTGTGGAAATCTGCCCTAGGTTAAGCGCAGATACCACCGACTCACGCCCACGCATTGTCAGCACAAGCGGTTCCTCGTTCACAAAGCTGAACGGCCTTGCATATCCGCTCACATCGATATTTTCAAGCGGCACAACAAACTCGCGTGAGATTACGCGCTCCACTACAATCGTTACCGTGGCTTCCGTAGGCTCGCCCGCCCGCAGGTGCAGGTTCTTGCCGAGCGTTGCCTGCCGTATGTCGAAGGTGTATTCCGTAGTCTCGTTCATCATGGTCAAATCCACTTCGCCGAGAATCAGATACATCGTTTCATCAATAATATCCGGCGAACCCACCATGGACACCGTCGGCGGCGAGACGTTAATCTCCGTCGCCATAAAGCCCGGTCTGGGGCTGCCCACAGGCGCAATACGCAGCGGAATATCCGCGTACGGCATAATCGGCACCTGTATGTGTACCTCGCGGATGTTCATTCCGACCGTATCGGTAATCACCTCGCGGCGGCTGTTGTACAAAATAAGCGATTCAAGCTCCTCCACCGTCTCGTAGGCGTCCCCAATATAGACACGCGCCCGCACATCGCTTACCTCATCCAAAAGCGAACGTGCGCCCGTCAAGCGTACCAAGCGGTGCGCAAGCTGCGGGCGCTGGCTTTCGAATCCTTCAAGGGGTGTGCCAATCGTGTCCACAGAAATAGGCATGGTCTTGACATCGTGCCTGTCAAGCACAAGCTCCACCGTGCTTGGGTACATAGTCCGCGAAATAAAACTCTGATGGATAAATAAATTTACGTCCAAGGTAACGGTAATCGGTTCGTCCGCGTCTAAGATATGCTCAATGTTGATGGCGCTAAGGTCGATTGATGCACGGATGTTTTCGGCGCGTGCCGCCTGAATCAGCATATGGTCAGCCCGCGTTGCCTGTATGCTTGCGCTTATGCGCGTTGCGTTTATTTCCGATTCGTTCAGAAGAACAAGGTTGTTGTGCGCAAGCCTGTCGCGGTGCAGCACAATCAGAGTGATATGGTCGTACGAAACGATATCCACCGGGTTAGTCACATTCGTGCCGACAAACCACAGGATGAACGCAAGCAAAAGCGAAAGCAGCTTCCAGTGGAAATCGCGGACGAAAAACGCGGCGAAACGCCATACTAAACTTTTCTTTTTTTCCATGGTATGAAGCTTCGCCTCGCTTTCTCCAGATTCTCCGTGTCAAGCAGCTTTTGCAGTTCCCCTTCCGCCAAATGCCTGGCAAGCTCCCCCTTCGAAGCGACGGAAACAGTGCCCGTCTCCTCCGAAACAACAATGATAAGCGCGTCAGAAACCTCGCTTATCCCAAGCGCCGCGCGGTGCCTTGTCCCTAGCTCATGGTCGATATCCTCGGACGAAAGCGGCAGAATGCAGGCCGCCGCCGTCACACGATTGTTGCTAATCACCATCGCCCCGTCATGCAGCGGCGAGTTCGGCGAAAAGATATTGGCAATAAGCTGTCTGCTGACGATTGCGTCAAGCGCTATCCCCGTCTGGCTTATGTCACGCATGGAAACTTCCTTCTCCACACAAATAAGCGCACCCGTCTTCCGCGAAGACATCGTCATGACCGCGCTTGCGATTTCTTCCGAGCTTTGCACCCGCGTCCCTTTTTTGTTGTCCGCGGGCGACAGGTGTACGCGCCCAAGCTGTTCGAGCGCCTTACGCAGCTCCGGTTGGAACAAAATGACTAACGCGATAATACCCATGGCAAGCGCGTTCTGCACCAGCCAAATGACTGTCACCAAATCAAAAAGATACGCCGCCAAGGCAATCAGCACGACAAGAACAATCCCTTTAAGCAGCGCCCAAGCATGGGTGTGGCGTATCCAACGCAGGATATAATATATGATGGCACACAAAATCACTATGTCAAGAATCTCGGTCAGACCGATGTCCGGCATATGCAGCATTGCGATTGATTCATAAATGAAGGGAAGCGGGTTCAATCTTCATCATCCTCATTTTCGGGCTGTTGCCGTATCCGCTTGACAACACGCTTAGAGCGGGTCAGCTGAATCTTAGGCACTACCCTGACGTAATAATAATGATTGTCGTCCTCAAACTGGACGGACTCGGCACGCTGATAGTCCAAGACCGGGTCAATCAGCCTCGTAAGTTCAGCAAGCAGCCCGCAAAGTAAGGTCGTGAAAATAACCGAACCAAGCGGCACATTCACACCCACAAGACTAGCCATTATGTAGCCGAAAATCATGAGTGCGCAGCCAAGCCCAATCGCGATTTCCTTGGCAAAGTCCATGGCAAGCCGCGAAACCACATGCACCAAGATAATCACCATGGCAAAAATAAACGCGGTAAACACCCAGTCACCCGTGTTCTGCAAGGCGTTGACTAGCGCCGTATAGACATCGCCGAAGACATCAGGCATGTCAGCGATATTTAAGTCCGCCGTCTGTGTGGTGCGGATGATTACGTCGATTTCCGGTGCGAACTTTGCGATAAAGACCCCTATCGCAACAGGGATAATAGCCGTGACCGAGAAGTAAAGCCCCGCCATCAAAGGCACAAGATAAAACACGCCAAGGCGGTAAGCCAGTACGGTAAAGATAATCAGTATGGATTCCTTCGCTGCCATCCTCGCATAAAACAGCCATATGCAAAGCAGAAACACAAACACAACAGCGGCAACTTCAACACTGGCCGAATACTGCACCGTGATATCCAAAATCATCAGCAGATAAGACACGGACAGGGGCAGAACCACAAACGCAACCCCAAGCAGCAAAGCAAGCATCGGATACTCGTTATAATAGTTAGCAAGCTCCGGGCGTATGTGTCCGATATCATGAATCAGCGAAAAGATATAAAACCCCAGTAAAAACCGCGCGAACACGGTTATATAAGGCTCAAACTTCTTGAAATACCTGACGATACTTTCTCTTATGATTAATAATGCCTCCATATATAGGTGGAGACCTCCTCTCACGCTCGTCTGCGCTGTCTCTTTTGTTTTGCGGTATAGACCAGTGACGGGTCTTCCGGCTCGTTCGGCGGCGACGAGTCGGGGATTCGCTCAAGCCTTTGAAGCATGGCAAGATATCTTTCCATCCGCGTCTGAACGACATGATATTGATGCGTCCCTTGAATCGTTCCGATAAGCGTATACACCGCCATCATAGCAATCAGGAACAAGACCGAATCAAGGACGCTTTGCTGTATGTCAAGCTCTTGCAGGTCTACCCCATAAATAAAAATCTGATGAAGCCAATAAAGCGCCAGAAGAATAATGGAGCCAATCGCGACGCAAAGCCGCGTCCACATATTCTTGCGGTAGATATAGTCGCGCCGGAAGAACGCGAAAACCTCGCGGTCTGCCTCGGCGTAGCGCTTGTCATATATGGCCATCCTTGTCATGAGGATGATTTTATTTTTGCTCACCATAACGCTGCCCCCTTTTGTGCGGCGCAACCATTATAAACCTTTATTCGAAATAAATCCACTTTTATGATACAATATCCTCGACTGGAGGGTTTGACACGCATGAAAATTTGTATAATTGTGCTTGACAGCGTAGGTATAGGCGCATTGCCGGACGCGGCGGAATTTGGGGATTCGGGCGCTCATACGCTTGGCAATATTTTGAAAAAAAGAGGGACTTTGCACCTGCCGAATTTATTTTCTATGGGGCTTGGAAATATCGCCGGAAGTGAGCTGCCCGCGGTTGCGTCACCCACAGCGGCTTACGGGCGCATGATGCAAATGACAAAGGCGAAAGACACAACGAGCGGGCACTGGGAACTTGCGGGGCTGATAATGGACGAGCCTTTCCGCGTCTTCCCGAACGGCTTTCCCGCAGAGCTGCTTGAAAAATGGTACGCGAAAGCCGGCGTAAAAGGCTGTCTTGGCAATAAGCCCGCATCCGGCACAGAAATCCTGAAAGAGCTTGGCGCGGAGCATATGGAAACCGCCATGCCGATAGTCTACACCTCCGCGGATTCCGTCTTCCAAGTAGCCGCCCACGAAGAAATCATTCCGATAAAAGAGCTGTACCGTCTGTGCGAAGCCGCAAGGCACCTACTCGTGGACGAATACTGCGTAGGCCGCGTAATCGCCCGCCCGTTCCTGGGCAAGCCGGGTGATTTCAAACGCACACAAAACCGCCGCGATTACGCCGTGGAGCCGCCTTCCGATACGATACTTGACGCCCTGAAAGCAGAAGGCAAAAACATCCTCGGCATAGGCAAAATCGAGGACATTTTCTGCAACCGCGGTATTACTCATGTTAACCATACCACGAACAATTTAGACGGGGTAAACGCAACTATCGAGTCCTTCTCCGGAAATGCTGACTTGATTTTCACTAATTTAGTTGATTTTGACATGTTGTACGGGCACCGCAACGATGCTGACGGCTACGGTGCCGCACTGGAATATTTTGATACGCGCCTGCCGGAAATTGTTGCGGCAATGGGCGCTGACGACATTTTGTTCATAACAGCCGACCACGGCTGCGACCCTACCACAGCCTCTACCGACCACAGCCGCGAATATGTGCCTGTTCTTGTCTACGGTAAGACGATAAAGCCGGCGGACTTGGGCACGCGTGAGACTTTTGCGGATTTGGGCGCTACTGTTTATAAGATTTTGAGCGGCGGTACTTGGGGTGTGGGCAGGTGTTTGACTGCCCCTATCTAAGCCTAAAAAATGAAACCAAACCCAATAAAGTCTGCGCTTGTTCGTTCAGTTCCTGTGAAGCGGCGGCACATTCTTCCGAAGTTGCAGAATTACTCTGCACCACAGAAGAAATTTCGCCTATGCCTGCGGCAATTTGCGAAACGGCTTCGGCTTGTTCGTTGGACAGTTGAGATATCTGCGTAATTAACTCAGAGACTTTCCTTACCTCGTCAACGATTGTGTTAAGCGAAGTGGCAGTACCCTGAGCCGCGTTCATACCATCGGTTGCGCGGCTTATGGATTCGCTTATCCGCGTCTTCGTTTCTTGGGCTGACTGCTGGCTTCTTGCTGCCAGGCTACGCACTTCCTCTGCTACCACAGCAAAGCCCTTTCCTTGTTCCCCTGCGCGGGCCGCTTCTACGGAAGCGTTAAGGGCAAGCAAATTCGTTTGGAAGGCAATGTCCTCAATTTCCTTAATAATCTTTGAAATATTTTCGGAAGATTCATTTATACTTTCCATGGTAGATACCATACGTGTCATTTCGTCATTGCTCTTTACGGCGTTTTCGTTAGACTGTTGAGAAAAGTTATCGGCTTCCTGTGCGCGGGTTGCGTTAAGCTTTGTTTTTTCGTTAATAGTTTCGATAGATGCGTTCAATTCTTGCACAGAGCTTGCCTGCCTGGTTGTACCTTCCGCAAGGACAGTCGCGCTATTGGAAATTTGCTCCGCACCCGATTGAACATGCAATGCCGCGCCGTTTATGTTGCTCATTGTATCATTTAATGAATCAAGTATTACATTTAGTGCGCCTTTTATCGGTGCGTAGCTGCCTTTATATTCCTTTTGTACCGCTACGGTTAAATCGCCTTTTGCCACAACAGAAAGCACCTGTGCAATTTCTTCTATATAAGACAGCGTAATCTCCTCGGAAGAATTAACAGCCTGTTTTACTGCGTCAAAAGCGCCTTTATAGTTGCCTGTCATCTTTTCAAAATTACCCTCTGACATTTTTTCAAGGGTGTGTTCAATTTCTGTAAGCGGTTCGGAAACTGCCTCAATAAAGGCGTTAAGCTCGTTCAGCATAAGCACCCAGCTACCTTGGTAATCTTTTGCATCAAGTACTTGAAGCTTACCGTCCGCCGCATTTTTTGTAACGGTGGTCAAATCCTCAATAAATTTCTCAAGGATATCCTCCAGTTGATTAAACCGTTCGGTAAACGCAGCCTTTTTGCCGGACATACTGCGCAGCTTAGCGTCATTACCCTCGCACAGAGCAGTAATGCCGCGCAAAATTTCTGTAATATCATCCATAATGCCTGTAACCATGTCGTTTATTCCATCGACCATTTCCTTGCACGAGCCTTTGTAATTAGCGGTATCTATGCGGTAATCGATATCACCTTTGACATTAAGCTCATGTGTAAGCGTAGAAAGGTCATCTATCATGGAGCTTATTACAGCTATAAGCTCATAAAAATTGCACGCAAGTTCAGCTATTTCGTCTTTTGCATCGCCTTGATTTGTGTAAAGCGCAAGGGCCGCTTTATCTTCTTCTCTAAGAGAAAGGTCTCCAGTCAAAGATGCCCGTTTCATAAACGAAGAAAGCACAGAAAGCCGTTTCCCAAGCGGTTTACCCACATAGTATGCTATTACCAAAACAATACTAAGCGCGACAATAAAAATTATGGCAAACCGAATGAGTGAGGTGCGCACCTCAGCGTTGACTTCGCTTGTAGGTGCCATAAGATACATCGAATAGCCATTAAAAAGTGTGTGTACGGCCGCTGAATACACAATGCCGTTTAATGTAACTTCAAAAACCTGCCCTGCACTTGCCGCTGCGATGGCGGTAAGCTGTGCTTGTTCCGCGGGCGGCACCTGGTTAAAATAGTAGCTCGTATCAAAAAACTCGCCGTGCGGACATCTTAACAGCGAAAAGCCCGTTTCATAGATTTGTACAGTACTTATCAACTCCCCCAGATGTTCTATAGAAATATCCACACCTACTACGCCGATAATCTCGCCGTCTATAGACACCGGGGCCGTGTAGCTTACCATAGTAACGCCCGCATCTTCGTAAATAGGGCTCCAAAATGGCATACGAGAATCATATGCGCCGAAAAACCAAAGCATTTCCGGGTCGTTCGCTATGTACTCCTCGTAAGTAAAAAGCTCTGATAAAACAATGCCTTCGTCTGATTCGTAGTAATATACTTCTCCCACAATCGTAAAGTTGCTGAGCCTCGGATGAACCGTGAAAAAAGCGGAGGTGATATAGTCAGAATTATTTATCATTTCATACAAAAAACCGCCCAATCTATAATTCACATAATAAATGTTAGCTTCAGGGTTTTGAGAAAAAGCCTCGGGATTAAAGGAAATTGATACTAAGCTGCGCAAAGCTTCTACCATGTGAACCGTTTCCTTAAAAGGTTCGCTTACTTCATGCTCTAATTCTAACAGCTGATACTGAAAGTTCAGACGAGAATGCCGGCCGATTTCGGTTATGATACGGGTTTGCATATAGACTGCGACACCACCGGCAACAACGACTACCATAAGTCCTATAACAAAAGCAATTTTTGCAGATAACTTCTTAAACGACAATAGTTTTTTCATGTCTCCCCCTCTTATTCTCGTTTTTGTTTCATAAAACGACTTACTTATTATACGTTACAAGCGTATGGTTGGCAACAGGAGTCTTGAGGGAAAGGAGAAGGAGCCGGCACAGCCGACCCCTTTTCCTTCAAGCACTATAGTACTGCGCCTGGGCGTTCCACAGCAACTGATTAATTAATTTGCAAGTGTGACTTCAAAGCGTCTTGCAGCAAGCTCGAAAAATTGACATGCGCTGCTTCCGCTTGGTGATTCAGCCATGCGGGGATGGTTAGGTTTTTTCTGACAGCGCGGTTATCGTTTTTGCGCCTCCATTCGTCAGTGTCAGCCTTAACCAGATTTATGAACTGCGGTGCTTCGTGCGGCAGGGTTGCTGAAGGTTCAGGAATGGGGTGTCCTTCATCTTCTGAATGAGCTAACCACATAGCCATTGCATCTTCTGCCATATCCATAGCTTCCGCCAACGAATCGCCGCATGTGTAAACAGGCAAATCCGGCATCTCGACAGCATAACCGTCACCTTCGTTTGATGGCTGAAATATTGCCGGGTATACGTATACCATATATTTACCTCCTAATTTTGTACACAGTGCGAGGCTTATAAAAGCTCTGCAAAGCGTAAAATACTTTTTGCTGTACGTTCGTCAACTTTACTTCCTCTTGGTATGGTTGTTTTCCTCTTTGGGTCGTCCGGATGAAATGTGATGTTATGTTTTCCTCCAGACTCTATTACCCAACCACCGCGCCGCAACTTGCGTTCAAGTTCCGTTCGTTTCATGTCTGCACCTCACGGAATATGATAATACGCATTATGCGCACTGTCAAGCACTATAGTACTGCGCCTGGGCGTTCCACAGCTCCAAATACTTCCCGCTCTCCTCACCCACCAAATCATCATGCTTACCGCGCTGAATCAGCTCCCCTTCATGAAACACCGCGATATCATCACAGAACCGGCACGACGACAAACGATGCGAGATATACACAGCCGTCTTCCCGCCCACTATTTCATTAAACGCCGAGTAAATCTCAAACTCCGCTATAGGGTCAAGTGCGGCTGTCGGCTCGTCTAGCACTATAAACGGCGAGTTCTTATACAGCGCGCGTGCAAGCGCGATTTTCTGCGCTTCGCCGCCTGATACCTCTACGCCTGTTTCTTCGAAATTTTTATACAGGTACGTGTCAAGTTCAAGCTTATCACCGAATCCGGCTTGCGCCAGCGTTTCCTTTACTCTTGCCTCGTCGTACTGCACGCTTGCCGCTACATTCTGCCCAAGCGTAAACGGCAGCAGCTCGAAGTCTTGGAACACCACGCTGAAAATCGCCATGTACTCGTCGTAGTTATACTTCCTTATGTCGATTCCGTTCAGCATTATCTCGCCTTCTGTCGGGTCGTATAGGCGGCATAATAATTTTATCATGGTTGTCTTTCCGCTGCCGTTCATGCCTACCACGGCTAGGCGCTGGCCTATGTGCAGCTTCATGCTGAGATTGCGCAGCGCGTATTTTTCGCTGCCGGGGTATTTGAATGACACGTTTTTGAACTCGATTTCGTAGTCGTTGTCATCGCGCTTTTCTATCGGCAGCGTGCCTTGGTATTTTTCGTTGGGGATATCCAGGAACTCGAAGGATTTTTCCAGGAACGGGTTGTTGTTTACAAGCTCACCTACTCCGGTCATTACAGCGGATAAGCCGTTACCGAACTGCGTAATAGCGCCGACATACTGCACGATACTGCCTACCCCAAAGGCTCCTGCGAAGGCTTTCATTGCTATAAAGAGGAAGATTAGCCCATTCGCGCCAAAGGAAATCACTGACGAAAGCGCGATAAATTTACTGTGATATTGCGCGTAAGCAAGCCACTGGCCCACATCACCAAACTGTGCAATGTTATGGTCTATCAACTTCTTCTGATTGTATATCCGAATATCCTTTTCCTGACCTCTGCTCGACATTGTAAGCTCGTAATAGAAACCGAAAAAACGATTAGCCATATTGTTATCTTCTGATGCCTTTGCCCAAATCTTGCCACCTACCAGATTAAAATAAGGTGCAAGCAACGTAGAACAAGCGAGCAGCAGTAGTACACCCAAGATTGCCAAAGGCGAATCCAAAAAAGCAAACGGCGAACCCTCCGGCGTTCTAAGCGTAAACAAGCTGAATGCAAACGCAATCGAAAGCAGCATCTTTATGAACCCGTCCACAATCCCCTGATATTGATTCAGCAATCGCCCAAACCCGAATCCCATGCCTTGGTGATGCTGTTTCAGCGTGGAGTTTTGCTGCTGAATATCTGGGTTCTCTACGTCAATGTAGTCCATAGACAGCATCTTGTCCGTATAAATACCCCACACCAGCTGAAACGACTGCGAATCGCAGTATGCTTCCCAACGGCGCAGAAGGTGCCCCGCAAGCGTCGCTGCAAGGTTAAGCCCCAACGTAAGCGTGACCAAAAACATCAGCCTATCCGAATCGCGGTTCCCCGCAAGCTCATTCAGTATTTGCGCGGAAAACCAGATGTTGATAAACGGCAACCCCGCCTGCACAATAGACGAAAGCGTTCTCGATAGCAATATAGGGCGCGGAAACTGTGCGATTTGCTTAAATCCCCGCAGGATTAAATTTATATGCTGTTTCATGACGCAACCTCCCCTTCTTGATAATATTTGCTCTGAATATCATACAACTCGGCATACTTCCCGCCTGCCTCAATCAGCTCGTCATGCGTACCCATTTCCGCAATCCCCTTGTTATCCACCAGAATAATGCGGTCGCAGAATCGTGTGGATGCCAAGCGATGCGAGATATAAACCGAACTGCGTCCGTAAGATAACTCATTGTATCGTTCATAAAGCTCGCTCTCGGCTATAGGGTCAAGCGCCGCCGTAGGTTCGTCAAGTATCAGAATCGGCGCGTTCTTGTACAACGCCCGCGCCAGCATCAGCCGCTGCGTCTCACCGCCGGAAAACTCTACGCCGTCCAAATGGACTTCCCGCACCATAAGCGAGTCAGTGCCATCCGGCAAGTTAGCGATTTTTCCGCTAAGCCCCGCCATTTCTATGCATTCCCGTACACGCGCATCATCTGCATCCTCACCGAAGTCTTGCGCGATATTCCCTGCAATGGAGTACGGCAGGATGTTAAATTCTTGGAACACAGCCGTGAAAAGTTTGTAATACTCGTCTCGGTTAAACTCCCTAATGTCAACGCCATCTAACAAAACTGCACCTTCTGTAGGGTCGAATAAGCCGCACAGCAGCTTCACAAGCGTAGTCTTACCCGCTCCGTTTAAGCCGACCACCGCAAGCTTTTCGCCCGGTTTTACTGTGAGATTGATATTCTCAAGCGTATTTTTCTCCGCACCGCTGTACTTAAAACTCACGTTGCGAAGTTCAAGTGAATAGGTATCGGCCTTCGCCGCAGGAATCGCAATACCGCCGCTTCGCCTAAACTTATTCGAAAAATCCAAGAACTCGCGCACACGGCAGATATTAAGGCTATGCATAGAAAGCGCGGAAAACTCATTCAAAATCCCGGTTATCCAAGCAGAAAACCCGCCTACTGCCGCAAAAAGCAGTACAAAAACATCTACAGTAATAACTCCCGTAAGCACCATCCAAATCAGATAGGCATAAGCAATGCCCTCCCGAACAAAAATCGCCGCGCAGTCTACCGCATCCGCTATCAGGTGCCTGGCCTGCACGCGCTTGCTGAACGCAAACGCAAGGTTCATACTTGCATCATAGACATCCTTAATCCAATCAGTCATGGCAAAGAGCCTGATATCCTTCGCGAGACTATGCTTTTCTGCTATATTATTAATGTAATTAATCCGCTTGTCCGGCTCTGTGCGCTCGGCATCGTTGTCGTGCTGCCACTTGTTAGCCCACTGGCGGGCGAGTGCGGCAAGCACGCTTGTTACCGCAGTAATAACAAGGATAATCGGATTAACCGCGATAAGCAGCAGCATGTATACGACAAAGCCCAGTAAGTTAATTCCCAAGTCCTTGTAGCAGAAATAAATCTGCTCGGTAGTGTTGTCGTTACTGTTTACTTGGTTTATAGCCTTTTGCCGTTTATCCGTAAAATCTTTTTCTCCCAAGTTCGCGTAGTCTGTCGTGACAACTTTTTCGATAATATCGAGCATAACCTTCAGACGCATCCCTATGCGCTTCGGGCGCTCTATACCCGTCAGATAGTTGTTTGCTGCCTGCAAGGCCGCAGTAGCGAGGGTAAAGAGAAGTACAGTAGTCACAAGCGTCTGCCAAGTGACCTCCGCTAAAATCTGCTCCACCACCACCGCAGGAAGAAAAATCGCAACAGTGGATATCGCCACAGTAACAACAATCTGCGCCAGTATCGTAAGAATAACAATCTTATCCAACCGCCAAGCCCGCCCAATAATATACGCGCTGTTCTGCCAGACGCTGTAAGTGGGCTTTTCCTTTTTCGTAAACATTAGCGTTCACCTCCGAAATCATGATACAATAGAAAAGCCGCACAAAACAAAATCGTGCATGAACGGTCAGAATTCATGCACGAGTGGTAAGGGAGGAAAATTAAAATGTTCATACTTGGTGCAGAGAAAGCCCTGGAAAATAAGATGAAAGCAGTCCTGCAAGAGTTCGGCTACAAGGGCAGCAAGGCCCGCGTCGTTTGTAAATGCAATTCTATAGAAGAAGCTAACGAAAAGGCAAAACGCGCAGGCCTGGGCAGCCGATGGTTCGAAGCAAACTGCTGCGAGGAAATTAAGGAAGAAGAAAGACTTGATTTAACCGGTGTTCTAAAGGAAAACGACATAGCCATTTGCATGGACGGGAACAACTTCTTGGCCGTGGACAGCGAAGTGCGTGACATGTTGTTGAAGTGAGTATATTTGACTATAGTATCACTAACCAACTGACCACGATACCGCAATCCGCACATCGCTCGCGTGTTCGAGTTCCAATGTCATCCTGATTCTGCCGGGCGAAAAGCCTGTCAAGTCAAGCGTTCCGTCAAAATCGGTGACATGGAACTCCTCCATGCGCCCGTCTTGCTCTATCCGCAGGAAAATTTCACCGCCGCCTGCCTCGCCGGCCACACGCAGCTGCGCAATCTGCGCCTCGTCCAATCTGGGTGAAATCTGTATGGTACCGTTGCCGCGCACCACAGAAACACGCCACTCATTATTCCTGTGACTCGTACTCATGCCAAAGAACGTCCCGCGCCGGGCGTTGCCGAAAGCATCTATCATGACCCCGCGTTGATAGCCGGAAGCCGCCCAATCCCCGCCGCCTTGAAACGCAAACCCGATAGCACTGCCGATGAACACAAAAAACGTAACAACCGTAAGCGCGGCAAAGGCAAGCATAGGCTTCTTGTAAGCCCCCGGCGCTTGAGCTTGCTTATTGGTGCGCCCCACCAGCATATAAACAACCAGTCCCAAGAAGTTAGGCACAAGAAGCACCACAAGCACCCACAAAACAGGCGACTGGTCGGTCTTCACCTGCGCGTCCTTGTAAGTCCAAAGCCCTAAAAATAACATCAGCCCCAAAAAAGCCAGTGAGAAAACAATGGCGCTTGAAATGAATAAAGTCATGATACCTGTCATAATGAAACCCTCCTAAACAACAGCGCACTTACCGCTGCACCAACAGTCATAAAATAGTAAATCCCCAAAAGAACCAGCAAAGCCACCCATCCAAATACCATCCAAGAAGCCCCGACAAACACCAACATGCAAACCAACGAACAAAGCACCATAACCCCAACCCAGCCGCTGCTCTCGGCTTCGCCGCGGTTTCTCAGCTTTTCGCCGATTTGAAGTCTGACATGCTCCGGAACATCCGTCCGCCCGCTGTAATAACTCCGCAATTCCTCATCAAGCCCGCGAACACTCATAGCCCAAACCCCTCCTTCTCCAAAGCTTTTTTCAGCAACGCACGCCCCTTGTGCAGACGGCTCTTTACCGTACCGACAGGTACCCCGCAAAGCTCCGCGACAGTCTCTATCCGAAAATCATCATAGTAAAACAGCAGCATAGGAATGCGGAATCTGTCCTTCATGCCCGAAAGGCACTTTTGTATGGCGGATTTCAGTTCCCTTTCCTCCGCAGAGCTTTCCGGGCCGCTGCCGTCCGTTGCCCATACGGCATCTTCGAGAGGAGTCTCCGGCGCAATCGCCATACGCCTGCGGACTTTGCGCGACATATTTTTCCACTTGCCTACCGCTATGGCGAACAGGTAGGATTTTGGGGTTTGAGAAACATCTATGTGCGCGGCTTTTTCGAAGGCGTGCAGGACTGTCTCTTGGTATAAGTCGTTCGCGGAATGGACGTCCATTGCGAGATACCGGCAAAAGGAGTACAAGTCACGCTCGTAGCCTTTAAGGAATAGTTCGAATTCAGATGCGGTCATTGTGCGCCCCCTTTCGTTATATGTTGTCGCGGGCGCGGGAAAGGTTCGAAAAAAAAATAATGCCTTTGGGGCATTATCTAAACTTCTTTTTCAAGTCTCCGAATGTAGCTCGACAGTCATTATCCACATAATCCCTTATAAGCTCCGCATAACCTATGAAATCATCCGCTAGTGCTTCGGTAAAAACAGCAAGATTCTCCGAACGTGAATACCGTGAGTCCTTGAAATATTTCCGGCTCAGCTTCGCCGCACGGCGAACCTCATCATTCTTTGGGTATATATTCTCAATAAAAGTCACAATACCCGCGTGATTGTGCCCCATAATCAAATCGTGCGTAGGTTCCATCCGGTACAAAACAGATTTCAGCAAAAGGTCAATCGCCAAAGTAGACATATTCACTGACATCCGATACAACCCTTGCTCCTTATTAGAAAAAGCGGCTTGCAGCGGTTCTTCAGACAGTTTGTAATAATCCATTAAGATTCACTCCATCTCTGGCAACGCGCCATTGAAAGCTACCCAAGACTTCTTTTTGCCTTTCAAAATAATTCAAATCATCCACGAAAACATCACTGTTCACGAAATTCTCTTTGCTCTCAAACCCGGGATACCACTCGCAGTCATACAAGTCAAAGAGCGTTTCTTCCCCAATACCGTCTCCGATTGCAAGAATATCCACATCACTTTTCTCATGCGCGTCACCGCGCGCACAGCTGCCGAAAAGAATAAAAGTATCAATTTTATCAAATGTCTTGATTTCCTTTGCTTGGCGCAGAAACTCGTAAATAAACCGTTGGTGCTTTGCCGGGATGTTCAGTTCTTGCAAGGTAGATATGATTTTCATGCATCTGCTCCCTCCGTTTCGGCTAAAATAATGCACCCCTCCCCCATTATACCACACATCCTAAAGCGGCAACATAACCTCCGTAGCAAACGCCCCTTCCTCGCTCTGCCGATTAACAAACCCGCCGTACTTCTCCGTAATCCTATCAATCCGCAAAAGCCCGAACCCGTGCGAAGCCGAACCCTTCGTCGACAAAAACGACCGCCCTGCCCTAATCAAATTACTATCCGTAGCATTGCTGACAGAAATATACAGCATCTCCTTATGCCGCCCAATATAAAAGCGGATAAACCGCGCCTCGCTCGGCAGCTTCATGCAAGCCTCCATCGCGTTATCAAGCAAATTCCCGATAATCACACACAAATCAATCTCAGAAATTTTCAATTCCTTAGGCACAGCCGCTTTTGCGTTTACGTCAATCTGCTTCGAAGCCGCCAGTGAAAGCTTGCTGTTTAGAATCGCGTCCACCATCACATTCCCGGACTTGATAAGCGTGTCCACACTGGCCAAATCCGCATCTAGCATATTCAAATACTCACGATGCTCCGCGTCCTGCCCAAGCGCCATGAACGCCTTCATCGCTTGGATATGATTGTGATAGTCATGCCGCCAACCGCGCATTTGCGTGTAGATGTGCTGCACTTCGTCGTAGTGCTTCAGCAGCAGGTCGTTTTGATAAGCGGAAATCCGTTTATCAAGCAAAATGGAGATGAGTTTTTTTATCATAGCGTCCCCTTGAAATAGTTTATGAACGCCTTATTCACTTCATTATAAAGCCGCCGCGAAAGCGGAACAGCCTCGCCGCCGTCCAGTACGACATCTGTCTTCGTAATTTTCGAAATATGCCGCAGCGCAACGATATACGAGCGGTGGCACCTGATGAAACCCTCGCCAAGCTGCTGTTCCAGTTTATAGCTAGGCATCTTCACGCGCACTCCCCCGCCGCGCATTGTCAAATCCGCATAATGCGCAAAGCTTTCGATATACAATATATCGCTCACAGCTATGCGCATAGTCTCGCCGTCCACGGGCAAAAGCAGCGTCCGCTCGGCTCGGTTCAGCAGCTTCGCGGCTTTGTCCATCACGGCAAAAAATTTCGCCTCGTCCACAGGCTTCATCAGGTAATGCAAAGCCGAAACATCATAGCCCTCCTGAATAAAATCAGGCACGGCGGTGATGAACACGATAATCGTGCGCTCGTCATCACGGCGCAGCTCTTTCGCGAGTTCCACGCCGCTCATGCCGCCCATTTGTATGTCAAGCAGCAGGATATCGTAGTCTGTTTCCCTTGCGAACTTGAAATTCTCGGCGCTGCCGTAGCAGTGGATGTTCGCGGTCAGTTTATTCGCGCCCGCCCACTGTACGGCCAGTTTTTCCAGATATGTGCGCTGTTGTTTTTCGTCGTCGCAGATTGCTAGTTGTATGTCCATACTGCCAATATACTACCTTGTGTGATACAATTCAAGTAGGCGTATTCGGAAACTACATTGAAGCGCAAAAATGCGCTTTGAACCTTAGCGCAATTTTGCGCTCATTCGGTTGTTTCCGAATACGCCAGAAAAGAGGTGCGCCATATGATAATAGAAGAAAAAATCAACAAAGCCCAACTGCGGGAAGTTATAGAAGACTACTGCCGCGGGAAAGATGTTAAAAAGGTGCTGCTAATCCCTCCCGACATCAGCAGGGCACATTCGGGCGGCGGGGTCATTACCGCGCTGTACTATGAAATTTTTACGCGCAGCGGAGTGCATGTCGATATTTTGCCCGCGCTCGGCAGTCATTTTCCTATGACGCGCGCGGAGCAGCTCAGCTTCTTCGGAGATATTCCGGAAGAACGCTTTCTTGTCCATCGCTGGCGGGATGGGGTTTCGGATTTGGGTGAGGTTCCGGCGGCGTTCGTCCGCGAGGTCAGCGAGGGGCTGATGGATATTTCTGTGCCTGTGCAGGTTTCGGATTATTTGCTTGACCCGTCTTACGAGCTGATTATTTCGATTGGGCAGGTCGTGCCGCACGAGGTCGCGGGGATGGCTAACTACACCAAGAATATCGTCGTAGGCTGCGGCGGCAGCGGGTTTATCAGCGCTTCGCACATGCTCGGTGCGTTCTACGGGATAGAGCAGATTCTGGGGCAGACGGACACGCCTGTACGCAAGCTGTTCGACTACGCCGAAGAAAAATTTCTGCAAAGGCTGCCGCTTGAGTACGTCCTGACCGTTACCGAACTTGGTGAAATCATCGGGCTATACATCGGCAAGGGGCGCGGGCTGTTCGAACGCGCGGCGGCGCTCAGTGCTGTCCGCAACATCAATTACGTAGAGAAGCCGCTCGAAAACTGCGTCGTATTTCTGGACGAGACAGAATTCCATTCCACTTGGATTGGAAATAAATCGGTGTACCGCACCCGCATGGCCATCGCGGACGGAGGAAACTTGTTAGTAATCGCACCAGGCGTAAAAACCTTCGGCGAAGACCCGGAAAACGACCGCCTTATCCGAAAATACGGCTACTGCGGGCGCGAACGCGTCTTGGAGCTTTGCAAGACCGAGGCAGATTTGCAAGGGAATCTCTCTGCCGCCGCGCATTTGATTCACGGCTCGGCGGACGGGCGGTTCAGCGTGACTTATGCTGCGCCGCTTCTTGGGCGCGAGGCAATCGAGGGCGTGGGGTACAAATACATGGACCGGGACGAAGCTGACGCAATCGCAAGGCGCGAGGACGTTTACTACATCTCGAACCCGGCTCTTGGGCTTTGGCAGGTGAAATGATTAAATATTTTCTTTTACTGTTTTTGATATTTTTGAGCGCGTGCGGCGAAGGCTATGCGCGTTTTCAGGCGCAGCGGGACGGCGTTTTTGGCACTACGGCTGTTTTTATGGGCTATGCGCAGAATGAGCGTGCGTTTGCGCAGCACGCGGAGTATGTTTTTCAGCGGCTTGATGAATTGCACAGGCTCTTTGATATGAGCGCGGTTAACGCAAATGCAGGTATCGCTCCCGTCGCTGTTCCGCGGGAAGTTATCGACATGCTCCTCGCCGCCCGCGAAGCCTACATCATGACCGACGGGAAGACCAATATCACACTCGGCCCCGTACTTCGCATCTGGCACGACTACCGCGCGGAGGGGCTTACGCTACCGTTTATGGACAACCTGTACGCGGCGGCGCGCTATGTCGATATGTCGCGGCTTATAATTGACGAGACGGGCGGCACGGTCTTCCTTGAAGATGCCGGAATGTCCTTAGATGCCGGCTCGGTCGCCAAGGGCTTCGCCGCGGGCTTAGTAATGGAAGAAACAGAGCTGAGCGCGGCCGTGCTGAACATCGGCGGGCATATCGTCGCGAAGGGCACGCCGCCCGGGCGCGATTTCTGGAACATAGCCTTCCAAGACGACACGGTGCATTTTACCGATGCGGCGCTGTCCGTCAGCGGAGGCGAAACTTTTGGGCACATCATCGACCCGGACACGCTGCTTCCGGCTATGCGCTTCCGCCAAGCGGCGGTCATTCATCCATGCTCTTGGACTGCCGACGCGCTTTCCACGGCACTGTTCATACTTTCGGAAGAAGAAGGCGACGCCATGGCAAAACGGTACGGCGCGGTTGCCTTCCGTCTTTTGCATTGATGGGAAAATAATGTTACAATAGGATTACAACTTCACGAAGCGAGGGATAGGGATGGGGAGAGGGCCTGCCCTGCCGGGGGGCAAACAAATCGACATCGAAGTACCGGAAAATAACCAAAAACGGAAACTAATCGTCTCCTTGGCGTGGCCAGCGCTTGTGGAGAATATTTTTACGTCCATAATGAGCATGGTTTCCATGATGATGGTTGGGCGCTTGGCAAACTCCGCGCAGGCGATAGCCGCCGTGGGACTAGTCACGCAGCCGCGGTTCATTATGCTGTCTATCTTCATGGCGATGAACATAGGCACGACCGCGATTATCGCGCGGTGCAAGGGCGCAAACGACCCCGACTCCGCAAACAACGCCCTGCGCCAAGCACTAATCCTAACCGCCGGGTTCACCTTTGTGCTGTGCGGGCTTATGCTCGCCTTCAACGAATACATAATCCGCTTCATAGCAGGCAACATGGACGAGGAAACCATACAACTGGGTATAGACTACATGCGCATACAAATCTGGGGCTTCCCAACTATGTCCCTGACCTTCGCAATGAACGCGGCATTGCGCGGAGCAGGCAACACCCGCGCGACGCTGTTCAACACAAGTGCCGCGAATGTCGCTAACGTACTTTTCAGCTTCCTGCTGATTTACGGGCATTTCGGCTTCCCGAGGATGGAAGTCTCCGGCGCTTCGCTTGCGGTAGTTATCGGACAGACCGTGGGGCTGATGTCCGCGACATTCGTTCTGCTGCAAGGCAAACAATACATAAAAATCCGCCCACGCGGCTGGAAAATTGATTTTACCATGATAAAACGCATCTGGAATATCGGCCTGCCCGCGCTTTTTGAGCAAGTGGTAATGCGTGTGGGTATGCTGTGGTTCGCGGTGATTGTTGCGGGGCTCGGCACGATTCAATTTGCGGCGCATATGGTCGCTATGAATACGCAGATGCTGTCCTTTACGACAGGTATGGCGTTCGGTACCGCCGCGACTACCCTTGTTGGGCAAAGTTTAGGGCGGGAGCGCCCCGATTTAGCACAGCAGTACGTCAGAATGACAAACAATCTTGGGATAATCGTCTCGACAATCATTGCGGTGATGCTGTTCGTTTTCAGCCGCCCGCTGACCGCGCTTTACACGAACGAACTTGAGGTCATGAATCTTGCCTCGCAGATGATTATGATTGTTGCTTTGTCTAATCCGATTTCGAACGCGCGGTTTGTGTACGTGGCGTCTCTGCGCGGTGCGGGCGATGCTAAGTTTACGCTTGTTATTACTTTTATCGGCATTTTGGTGGCAAGGCCTGCTATTGCGCTTATGCTTGTTAATATTTTTAATCTTGGGCTGCATGGTGTTTGGATTGCGTTGGTTTCGGATAGTGTGATATGTTATTTCTTGGCTTACTTCCGATATAAGGGCGGCAAGTGGACTAAGATAAAGGTGTAATAACGCTTCGCCTTCTGGGGATATTAACCCTAGGAGGCGATTTTTTTATGAACAAAACAGCATTTGCAAACACACGGACTGACCTTGCGCTTGAAAACAGCGAAATGCTGCTCGAAACCCAGCCCACACTGGACGGCGTGGAAATCGAAACCGAGGAACTCGGCAGCGTGACTGTTACATGGGTAAAAATCATAAACGAGCAAGGCGCGGAGTCCATGGGTAAACCCATCGGCAACTACATCACAATAGAATCCGAAGCCATGAAGGACAACGACGCCGAGGCTCACGAAGAAATCATCAAAATCATGGCAGAAAAACTCGGGCAGCTTCATCATCTCGCGAAGGACGCGGCAGTGCTTGCCGCAGGGCTTGGAAACTGGCAGGTTACGCCCGACGCCCTTGGCCCGAAGGTCATAGATAAGCTGCTTGTTACGCGGCACATGAGTGAGATTCTGCCCGACGAGCTGCAAGAGCAGGTGCGCTCTGTGTCGGCAATCGCGCCGGGTGTGATGGGTACTACTGGTATAGAAACCGGTGATATTATCAAGGGGATTTCGGAAAAGATTAAGCCTGATTTGATTGTCGCAATCGATGCTCTTGCCGCGCGGAAGACTAGTAGAATCAATGCTACTATTCAGATGACCGATACGGGAATCAATCCCGGCTCCGGGCTTGGGAATATGCGGATGCAGTTGAATAGGGATACGCTTGGCGTGCCTGTTATAGCTATCGGGGTGCCGACGGTTTACATAATGCAAATATGGAATTGTCTAACCAAAGTGTGATAAGTACGGCATTTATCCAGAGAGTTAAAAAGACCTTCCCCGCTAGACCCGCTACATTTAAGACTTCAATGCCAGCGTAAGTATGTACAATGCAACGCCACTCCATTATACAGGGTGGCTATTTGCATTTCCATAAAAAATCACAGAAAAGAGGACAAGTATGGCAAATATTTTTTACAACATCGAGCCGAAGATAGTCAACACGGAGTTGGCTTGCTGTATCGGGCTGAATGAGGCAATCATACTACAACAACTGCACTACTGGATTGAGAAGAACAAAGCCACAGGCGTAAACTTCCGTGATGGACGAGTTTGGACATACAGCTCAACGCAAGAATACCGTGACAGAGATTTTCCATTTTGGAGCATAAACACGGTACGCCGCACATTCGACAGCCTAGCAAACAAGGGCTTTATTATTAAAGGTAACTACAACAAGCTGAAAATTGACAAAACATTGTGGTATTCCATTGATTATGCGACCCTAGAAAAATGGATAGCCCAAAATGCTAACAAACCCAGTGAAATTGCATAAGGGCAAAATGGGTAAATGCAAAAGCACAATCTGCACCATGCATTTACCCAAAATGAGCTTATCGAATAGGGCATTTTGCCATACTCCATTTACCCAACTTGGGTAAAGCAATACAAGAGATTATACAGAGATTAAACGAAAGAGATTATATTAAAACACTCTCTCGCCTTCGGCTCGGTGCGTGTTCAAAACATATAAACTTTGCACCTGACAAATAATTTCAAGCGCGCTACAATCACACTATGACAATCAAAAAAAGGAAGGTTGCGAAAACCATGAGTCAAGAATACATTCCCGTTGCTACAAGCGATACAATTTACTACAAGCCAGAAACACAGGCTGAAATGGACGAGATGATGCACATAATGAAAGTTGGTGACATGATTTTTTCAAAATGGGTATTTAACGGTCTTTGGTACGTCATGGGTCTAAACGATAAAACCAACCCAGAATCAAAATGCTTGTTCCCAAATATCATTATGGACGAACCACTACCCCCACTAACCCGCTGGGGAATGGCACGTTACGATTATTTGAAATCTGAAAGAAAATTCATGGCAGCAGGATTCGGCACAATTAGTTTGCACAAACATTGTCTGGAAATTCAAGAACAGGCTGAAAATCGCAAACGAAATATGATGACCGCAATCCGCAAAGACCCCGTCAATCGTGTAACCGAACGTGACAAAGCAGAAAATCCAATGGCGTGGGTGCAACGCATGAATCAATTTCAAGCCAGCATACATGAGGTAATTTATGCAGATTTGATTTTCAGCTAGTGCATTAAAGTCTAAAAATATAGAAGGGTTGTGAAATTTGAGCAAAAATAGAGTGCGTAAAAATAGAATCGTATTCTGCATGGACGATAACGAATTAAGCAGTCTAAAACAACGACTGGATAAAGTTGGCTTGAAAAATCGTGAAGCATTTATTCGCAAAATAGTTTTGGACGGCTACATCATTAACCTCGACATGAATCCAGCAATCGAATTAAATCGGCTAATCAGAAATGTGGCTACCAACATAAACCAAATTACAAAACGCTATAATGAAACAGGAAGTGCATACGAAAATGATGTTCTTGAGCTGTATGATGAAGTTACCAAGCTTAAACCACTGATAATTCAAGCTCAAACTGAACTGCTGAAACTTTGTAAAATGTAGCCACCACGCAAATTCATTTGGCAGCGGAACGCTTAGAAAAAGTGCGAAGCTGCTTTTTAATTTGCAAATTTGTGAAGCGAAGCGGAATAAATTTTGCAAATGGGGTCAAGGGGAAACCCCTCGCAAGCGTATGTGTTGCAACACATACACTGCTTGCATGTTTACAGGCTTAACAGCTTACAGGTTTAACATGATGAATTTTTCTTAGATGTCTGTTATACTAGGAGCAGGAAAATTAAGGTGTGCATCTATTTTGGCAATCTGAGAGGAGCGTAAGTATCGTGAGCGAATTTAATCTTAAAACCTACCGCCTTGAATTATATGATGGTGAAACAAATACTTACACTGCAAAAATGAGAGTTCTCTGTGAATATCTCGTGGCTAAATTTTCCGAAGGGGATTATGATAAATTTGACAATTCGAATCTTATTCGCATGACCGAAATGGATATTATTGACAGCTTGAATTTTTATATTAAGTACAACGGTAGCGAAAAAACCAGAGCAACAGGAGATTTTTATATTGCAACCGTCACAAAATTTTTCGATTGGATACGCAAAGAACATGGCATTGTTAACCCTATTTTTTTGAACAAAGACAGCGCAGAGAAATTAAATAGTAAATTGCGCCACATTACATCACAGCTAAAAGCCAAAGAAGATAAAGGAGTTATATCGGACAATGAATTTGATGAGCTTAATGACTACATTACAAGTTACCTATCCTCATTTTTCGAGGGGGATATTCGTGATGAAATCAAATCTGCAATTTCAAAAGGTAAGGTCGGTTTTGATATAAAATATAACAATAGATTGGTTGTGAAATACAACAGACTTATTTCTGTAATTGCAGTTAAGATGGCACTTCTATATGGCATTCAAAATGATGATGTAGCAAAACTAAAAATGAACGATTTTGGCCAGATTGAGAATACTTTACGAATAAACAAGATAATAATACCAGTTAAAGATGCTGAACTTGCTAAGGCATTTACAATCTATATGAAATTAAGAAATGAATTGTTGATTCATTATCCAGAATCAGGTTCATTTTTACTTGTTGCTATTGATGGTACACCGCTTAATTCAATGCCTAAGCAAAAAAACAGAATACTATATTGTCTTATGGATGAATTGTTTGGACATCATACAGCAAAAATGCTTTATAATTATGGAAGAATACAGATGCTAAAAAAGGGGCTTGGCTCTGTTGCTGTTTCAATCTTTACACGCACTCCGATAAATACAATTCGCAATTTAGAAGAAGGATTGTATCCTATGCACGACCGGATAATAAGCTTTTTCAAAGATAACGATTTACCGAAAGTTGCTGAGTCACAGAGCAGTTCGCTAAAAAGCGAAACTCAGTACAGTATGTTATGTTCTTACTGTGGCGAGTTAAAGCCAAATACCAGCGATTTCTGGATGCTCGTACAATTTGAGCTAGATGGCAATATTCATATAGCCTGTAGAAAATGTGAGGGCGTTCATGATAAATCAAACATATAGGATATATGAACTTGACGAATTTTTGCCGATGAAGTATTTGTTTCCAGTCACAGATGCTGAAGATGATTTGTTTGCAAAAGAAGGCGGTGTGCTTGAAGCACATATACAGAATGAAAAAAAGAGAAGCCGTTGGTTGGCAAACAAGGCAAAAGAACTCTTTCATCAAAAGCATGGCAGGTTGTTTTGTGAAATATGTGAATTTAGGTTCGACCATGTTACTTATGGTAAATTTGGAGTGTCGTTCATAGAAGCACATCACGATGTGCTTCATATTAGGGGCATGGTCGAGGAACGCGAAACGAGGGTTTCTGAATTTAGAATGGTTTGTTCAAATTGCCATATCGTATTGCATTTAATGGAAATTTCAGCAGATACATTATTGAAACATATGAAAAACGACATAAAGGGGTGCGTGAATTAATATGAAACTACAGAAAAAAGTAATAGTTATGAGTTTTTTATTGTGCGTTACAAGCCTTACTTACACCACTTTCATTGAATTAGGGTGGCATATGTTTACATTTATGCGTGAACACATTGATTTCTTTAGTACAATAGCAGTTGGTATTTTTGCAAGCTCATTTCTCATGCTTAGCCTGGGTTTTGTAACATACTTTGACGAAAAGCGTAAGGCGTTTAACGAAATAAAGAAAATTTATGCCCTTGTATTACTCCATAGCTACAATATTGAAAACAAAGAGCAATTTGGAGAAAAGCTTATAGAAGTAAAGAAGCTCCATCTAAAAAACGCTGAAGTTGAATACAGTGCTTTTATACCCAATAAGCGTAATGAAAGTATAATTAAAATGAAGAACTATGTTGCGAAAATTAGAGAATTTTATGTTGTTCAAGAACATTTGGATGATGTGAACAAACGCCATATCTTATTTAGCAAACAGTTTAATGAATGGTACAAGGAGTTCAAAGAACTGGATGATTTTTTTGGATTAGGCATACTCCGTAATCAAATTTCATCAAATATCGAGAATAAATATCCATGTGAAATAAATGGAGGTGCTAACTCATGACACAAGCCCGCATGAAACAAATCCTATCCGAAGGTGAGAGCTTAACAATAGAATATAAAACCTGCAAAAACAAAATAGGTGAATCCGCCTATGAAACGGTATGCTCATTTTCCAACCGTTACGGCGGGCATCTTGTTCTTGGTGCAGACGATGACGGCAATGTATTAGGGGTAGACCGAACAGCCAGCAAGCAAATGCGCAAGGACTTCGCCAACACCTTAAACAACCCACAAAAAATGTCACCCCAGCTATACCTAAGCCTAGAAGAAGTTGAAATTGACGGACAATTGCTTTTATACGCCTATGTGCCACCAAGCCCACAAGTGCAATCCTCCAACGGCAAAATTTTTGACCGCAATGTAGATGGCGACCAAGACATAACAAAATATGCAGACAGAATTGCACAAATTGCCATAACCAAATCATCGTCATTTACCGAACGTGAAGTTTTCCCATATGTAACAGACAACGAAATTCGCTTCGAGCTTGTTGAACGGGCAAAAAAAATGGCAACAAGCCGCATTGCAAAACACCCTTGGGGGAATCTTTCGCACAAAGAAATTTTGCAAAGCTCAGGGCTTATTGAAACAGATTGGCGTACAGGCAAAACTGGCTATAACCTTGCGGCAATTCTGCTTTTTGGGCGTGATGATGTAATACGTTCTTGTGCGCCGGGCATTGTTACCGATGCACTTTTGCGCCGTGTTAATGTAGACCGCTATGATGACCGCAAATATATTGAAACAAATTTAATCGACCAATACGATTTATTGATTGAATTTATTTACAAGCACACAAATGACCCCTTTGTGCTTATTGGTGATGCCCGTGTTAGCGTTCGTTCTTGGATAGCAAGGGAAATTGTGTCAAATATTTTGGCACATAGGGAATATTCAAAAGCCCATATATCACGGCTAATTATAGATAATGAAAAAATCTATACCGATAACTGGAATCGCCCCAAAATGCACGGGCAACTAACTCTTGACGATTTTACACCTTCGCCCAAAAATCCGCTAATATCAAAATTTTTTATGAACATTGGCTATGCCGACCAGTTAGGTTCTGGTATGCGAAATTTGTACTATTATTCAAAACTTTATAGCGGAAAAGAACCGCAGTTAATCGAAGGTGATGTTTTTGAAACAATAGTTCCTCTGCCAAAGGTGACAAATGCCCCCCAAGTCACACCCCAAGATAGCCCCCAAGATAGCCCCCAAGATAGCCCCCAAGATAACAAGTTAAGTCTTGTACTGGAATCTTGCGATACTCCGCATACGAGAGATGAATTGCAGACAATTACTGGCATTGTGGATAGAAAACATTTCCGTAATACGATATTGAAGCCTCTGCTTCAAGCAGGGAAAATTCGTATGACGATACCCGATAAGCCAAATAGCCGTAATCAAAAGTATGTAAAAGCGTAGTCAAGGCTACTCTCTGACGAGCGGCAATTAGCAGAATAACAGAACGATTAAAATTTCTGCTAATCCTCTGTTAATCATTTGCTAATGCTCTACTAATCGAACAAATAATAAGCAAACTAAAAAGTGGCTCAATGAGCTGCTTTTTTTTGTGCTGAAATTACATATTGTCAAAATAGCTGATAAATTTCCTCTTATTCAATCGTCCCCAAACAGCGTTTGAGTGCGCTTACTATATAGAAGGATATTTTTTGCGATAGAAAAAGTGAAATTTCAAATTGTAGAAATTCCTGCAAGGTGCATATCACAAGGCTTCAAAAGGGTTGGTTGTGTTTCCATGTCGAAATGGCTGATAAATTTTCTTCCACACAAGCATCTTAAAACGCCATTTTAGTGCGGTTACTATATAGGGGGAACTTTTTTCCCAGCCTTGAAGCGAATAATAAAACCAACAAATCCCAATACTTTAATTGCACACATCAGAACAGGAGGCAATATATGGAGTACACAGTAAAAGTTGTTGTAAGGCAAGCCGAAATATCGGATAAGGAAAAGGCTGACCGTATCACGCAATTTAACCAAGCCTTTGTCACGGCCGCAGTCGATTATTATTCTAGCAAAAAGTCAAAGAGGACAATCCCCCGCAAGTTGGTTATTGAAAAAAAATGATATTTCATATATACTTGCAATATAACAACCATTGCATCTATAGAGGTGATTACGCATGAGAGAGTTGCGAGTGGCAACATTTACGAGGGGCAGTACAAATAAGCAAACCAACCGTGGCAAGATAAAAAAGGCGAATCAATCAGCAAAGGTGTCATTAAGGGAAGTTTCCGTTGATGACGATTTGCCATTGCAAAAGGAAATGATAAGGCAATTCATAAGCACACAGCCTGAAAAGGGTAAGGGCGTTACATGGGTAATGACCGACCTTGAATATGTAGAAGCGGGCGTGTCTGGTTTTCATACTCATGTGTCGAAACGCAAGGGGCTTAATCAAGCCTTTGATGATGCTAGAGCTGGATTATATGATATTTTGATTATATATAAGCTAGACCGCTTCGGCCGCCGTTCGGTTGAAAGCCTTAACCACGCTATAAAATTTCTGAAATTTTGCAGAATCTGGGTTGTGGACAAAAATAGAGAGTTTACAAACAACGGTGATGCAGACGAGATAATGAACTTCATCGAATTTTGGTCTGCCAAAAAATCCTCCATTGATACAAAAATAAGAGTGACTGATGCCATGAAAATGATACACAATGACGGCTATTGGACGGGGGGGAATCCTCCGTATGGATATATCAATCACCCCGAAATTTCCAATATGCTTCAAATTGTTCCCGAAGAAGCCGAAGTTGTTAAGGATATTTTTCATATGTATGCTATTGAAGGCTTGGGAATGTTAAAAATCGCAGGCGTACTTAATGAGCAATGCAAAAAAACAAAATTAGGAAACACATGGAAAAGCGAAAATATCCGCAAAATGCTTAGAAATACCGTATACAAGGGCTTTCTTTCGTATGGGAAAACCTCTACTACAGAGGGAGAATTTGGCTCATATCAGAAATATACCAAAGAAGGCGAAGAACTGATAAGCACTAAGTATTGGGCTGAATTTGACATAGTTGGCGAAGAAATATGGGAGCGGGCGCAAACAATAAAGAAATCTCGTGTCACTACAGATAACCTGTTTGGTAGAAAAACCCCAAGCCGTTCTCGTACAGGGAAGGGCTTGCTTGTGGGAGTATTAAAATGTGAATGTGGCTCAAATATGACTTATAGCACATCAAGCAACTGGTTAGACCACAAGCGTACAAAAAAAGGCGAACCCTATGGGGTGTACCGTTGTCTGTCACGGCTCAAATCTGGCGTGGCGGCTTGCGGCGCGGAAAAAGGTATGTACAAATCCCAAGAAATTGAGGGCGTAGTCGCTTCAACGATTAAAACATACATTCACGATATGATTACAACTGGTATGCTTGATGATATAAAGAAGAAAACCGTGCAAGCTAACAAAGATGTTGCAAACAAACTTGATGCCGCTAAGTTAGATGTTGAACGATGGGCGAAGGCGAAGGAAAATTCCAACTCTGAACTGATGAAAATTCTCATGGGGGAAGAAACCGCATTCAATAAGCAACAACTCACCGAGCTGTACGAAAAAGCTACGGCAGAGCTTGACAAGGTTACAAAGGTTTATGCCGAGTTAGAAGCAATGATGAAAAATGAAGGTGCAGACGAAGTTGACGTTTTACGCCTTCAAGACCTTCTCAATAATTGGGATGACTTCTTCGAGGGTGCAACGGCTGAAATTAAACGGCAAATGATACGAGCCATTGTAAGTGAGGTTAAGTTAAAAGGTAAAGAAATCACAGTAGAAATTGCCTTTGACGTAGCAATGTACCTTGAAAGTATCAGCATTGCAAATGGCACAAAAATAGAAGTAGCTACAGGCATTATAGCTGGTGCAAAAAAAGAAGCGGTTGCAAGCACCTCCAATATTGCCATCACAGGAGATTCTGAACCACTTCAAAAATGCACTGACTGCGGTAATTCTGACTGCGAAAACAAAACCAACCCATATTTGCAAAATTGTAACTGTAGGAGTGCCGACGGTAGTAGACGCAGCCACACTCGTAAACGACACCATGAACCGGATGCTTGCGGAAATGGCACGCGAGGCTCCGCAGGGCAGCGAGTTCTTTGAGATGCTTGCACAGCTTGAAGATGAAGAAAAGTACGGCTTGATAAAGGAAATACTGAATCCTTACGCAGGAAACATGTTTGTTACGCCCAAGGAAGTGGATGCTGTGATTGACCGTTTGACTAATATTATCGCGAATGCACTGAATATTGCGCTGCATCCCGGGGTTGAGGGCGGGGATATTAATAAATATGCGTATTGATTTAATGGGGCGTGTGGTATATAATGGGGTCGGATTGCTCGAGTGGCGGAATTGGTAGACGCCTGGGACTTAAAATCCCATGGGTTTCGGCCCGTGCCGGTTCGAGTCCGGCCTCGAGCAGTAGGGTAAAAGCGTTGAATTTGCGGGCTTTCTGGGAAGCTCGCATTTTTTATGCGGTCGTTATATTCGTGTACTAGCGAAAGTAACACGCTCGCTGTCCGCGCGGGCAGGCAAGTTGCTGTAGTTATCGAACACGCCAAGCATTTTCAGCCCTGCGAGCGCCGCCATTTTCTCGACCTGTGCCGTGCTGTAAGCCCGCTGGCGGTGCGTTTCCGGATAAGAGCCTTCGCCGCGGAAGATAAACTGAACGCGGTACTCGTTGATACAGGTCGCGGGGTCGAAATTATTTTTCCATACGTATGACGCGTCGCCGACGGTGTCGTGGTAGGTGTTGCCGGCAAGCTGACGGTATTTATGCTCCATTTTCAGGTCAAACACGAAAACGCCGCCCGGATTTAAGTACAGCGCGACGTTTTTCAGCGTCTTCACGAAATCATCTTCGGTCAGGATATAGTTCAGAGCGTCGCAGGTGGAGTAAGCGGCATCGACCGTGCCGAAAAGCTCCAGAGTCCGCATGTCTTGGTTCAGGAACAGCACGCGCGGCAGGCCGTCTTCGTACATTTTGCCCGTAGCTTCGCTTAGCATGTCCGCAGAAGCGTCCGCGCCAATCATATCGTAACCTTTCTGCGCCATCAAAAAAGCAAGCGAGCCTGTGCCGCAGGCCAAGTCTAGCACCAAAGCGCCCGCGGGGACGCCGTTACGGCGGAACACATCGTCTATGTAATGCGCCCATTTTTCATAGGGCGCGGTTGGTTTCATGAAAACATCGTATACGCGGGCAAACTGTTGGTACATTTTACAGATTCTCCTCTTGCGGAGAGCGGTTTTTGAGCTTAGTCATAAGCCCGCCGATTTGGCCGCTTTCTTTGGCGGTCAGACTTTTCCAACCGCTTTTGTTGACTTTTTCGAGCAGACCGAGTTCTTCTGCCACTTCGTACTTTGTCTTATCGTTGTTTCCCAAGTAAATCACCTCGGTTTAGTATGCTTAGCCGAGAGGGAAAATATTCATAAAATCCGCGCAGGAACGCGCACCTTTATCAAGTACGGCGGTGTAGATTTCTCCGCTGTGATAGTGCTTGTCCGGGTCTTTATCCAAGCCGTACATGCCGAGAGAAATCAGCTCGGTTTTAATGTCAACGATAACGCGCGCAAGCTCCGGCTCCTCCGAAACGCGCTGCATAATCCGCCCGCAGTATTCCTCCGCAGCGGCAATCTCGCTGTCTGTGCGGAGCCATATATCAATGTTCCAGCGCGTGCCGCTGATAACCGTCTCGCATCCGCAGAAAAACTTGCCCTTTTCCGGTTCGCAGACGCCGTCGTAGCGGTACGGTTTCAGCATCGTGTATACGTCCGCCGCCAAAGCGAACAGCCCTGCCGCCGAATTGTCGCGGCTTATGATGCTGATATCGAGGTCGTTGTGTGCCATCATGTTCATTTGGTAGCTGCCTGTTGGGTAGACTTTGCCGTGTTTTTCGAGTACGGCGAGCAGCTTGAATTCGTGCAGCAGGCGCGATGCTTCGTCTCTAATACCCATAACCAATCCCCTCCAATCGGAAAAATATAATGCATTTGGCTTGCGATGTCAATAAAAATCCACTTGACAGCGTGGTTAGTGTATGCTAACATGTGGAAAAGTTAGTCGAGACTAACGCGAAGGGGGATTCAAAATGAGCATAGTAATCGTCGGCGGGAACGAGCGGATGGTCTGCCAATACAAGCAAATTTGTAAGAGCCATGGCTGCAAGGCGAAGGTATTTGTTAAGGAAAACGGGGCGTTGGAGAAAAAAATCGGCTGTCCTGATTTGCTGCTTTTGTTTACAAGCACGGTTTCGCATAAGATGGTACACAGCGCGGTGAAGGAAGCCAAGCGGAACAAGGTGCCGATTGTGCGTTCGCATTCTAGCAGTGCGGCGGCGCTTACGCAGGTTTTGAGTGAGTTTGCGTGATATGTATGTTGCTGTTAATGGGCGGAGTTTTGTTTGACAGGCGGGAATATTATTTGGTAGAATGGGGTAGAAATAGAAAAGCAAACTGGGGCGGTTAAGACAGACTAAACCCGGATAACTTAGTTAGCAGTTAAACGAAAATAGCCGTTTTCCCTACCACGGGCGGCTATTTTCTGTTTCTATAAGACAACCACGCGAGAATTACCAACGCGAGGAAAAAAAGCAAATAGATAACCTCAAATAAAGCCATGGCTTCCCCCTTTCTAGGGTTCAGCCGAAACTCACCGCCACACAGTTTGCTTGTCTAGTATACGGCTAATTAAATTCCCGGTCAATGCTTGCCACACAAACCAAAAACCTTGATATCAACCAAGATATCAAGGTTTTTTCCACAACTAGGCAGGAGGGATTTGAACCCCCGGATGATGGAGTCAGAGTCCATTGCCTTACCGCTTGGCGACTGCCCATCGTTTTTTTTATTCTACCACACAACTTTACCAAGCACAACGTTTATGATATGCTATATGGGCTTAATATTTCCATCTATGGGAGGAAGAATTTACAATGGCGAAAAAGAAAATAGGCATCCTTACGGGCGGCGGCGATGCGCCCGGTTTGAACGCTGTCATCTACTCGATTGTGCGTTCGTGCCACGAGAAGTACGATTTAATTGGCTACCGTTTCGGGTACCGCGGGCTGTACAACAATGATTTTGTACCGCTTACCGTAGAGAGTACGTCCGGGATTCTGCACAAGGGCGGGACTATCCTTTACAGCTCGAATAAGGACAACTTGTTCGACTATGCCGAGGAAGAAAACGGCGTAGTAGTAAAGCGCGACCGTTCTGATGTGGCAGTAGCCAACATGAAGAAAGAGGGCGTAGAATACTTAATCGTTCTGGGCGGCGACGGTACGCTGACTAGCGCACGCGACTTCGCACGCAAAGGCGTAAACGTAATCGGCGTGCCCAAGACCATCGACAACGATTTGTCGTCCACTGACACGACTTTCGGTTTCGATACCGCGGTCAATATCGTAGTAGAAAACTTAGGGCGCCTGCACACAACCGCAGAGAGCCATCACCGCGTAATGGTAGTTGAAGTAATGGGACGCTCGGCAGGCTGGATTGCACTGCACGCAGGCATAGCAGGCAGCGCCGACGTTATCCTTATTCCGGAAATCCCATACACAGTAGAAAATGTAGTAAAGAAAATCAAAGCCCGCGAAGCAATCGGCAAAAAGTTCACAATCGTAGTAGTAACAGAAGGCGCAGCAGAAAAAGGCGGCGAGGCCGTAGTAGGACGCGTAGTAGCCGACAGCCCCGACGCAATCCGCTTCGGAGGAATAGCAGCAAAACTAGCTAACGACCTCGAAAAACACGTAGACAACGAAGTACGCCATGTCACCCTAGGCCACATCCAACGCGGCGGCGACACATCCCCTGCCGACCGCTTACTATCCATCCGCTACGGAGTAAAAGCAGCCGACATGCTGGAAAAAGGCCAGTTCGGAAACATGGTATGCCTAAGAAACGGCGCAATGGACTCCGAAAGCCTGGAAGTAGTACTGGGCAGCTCCGCAACAGGCAGCACATCCATGGGCCTAAGCAAAAGAGTAGACCCATCCTGCGAGCTAGTACAGACAGCAAAAAGCATAGGCATTTCATTCGGCGATTAAAAGCTAAGACCGTGGGGCTCTGCCCGCAAGAGACAAGTCCCTTGACCCAAAACCGCGCGTACGCGCGGTTTATAACGGGGTCTGGGGACAAGTCCCCAGTGGGGTGTGGGGTGAAACCCCACGGTCTTAATTTTAGGAGTACAGCATGAAGCAAATTCTTAATAATTTAAGTGTAAAATCCAAGTTCACGATTATTCAGGCGATTATTATTAGTGTTGCTTTGATGTCTGTGGCTTTAATTCGCGGTGTTCAGGTTCAGGAGCAGCTGGAGTCGCAGATAAGTGAGCGGCTTCAGAGTAATACTAATATTTCTATTGGGATAATTGAGACTGTCAGGACTTATACGTTTTGGATGCTTGAGGCTATTGCTAGTCTGCCGCAGGTTCGTTACGGGTTGGATGGACTTGAGTCTCCTTTGCTTGAGGAGACGCTTGCTTCGTTTTTTTATGGTATGAATATCGAGGAGGACGGGGTCAATGCTTATGCTAATATAATTATATTTGACCCGCAGCTTAATGCTGTGGCTTTGGCTTGCCCGGTCGGGGATTATATTGATATATTTGATTTTGATTTTATTGGTAATGTTAGTATGGCGCGGCAGGGTAAGCCTTATGTTTCGGTTGTTTTTGAGAATCCCAGTTCGGGGCTATTGCAGTTTCTTTTTACGCAGCCTGTAATGAAGGACGGCGAGCTTGTTGGGATTGTTGCTGCGCTTAGTAATACCGCGGTTTTGGAGGTTTTTTTGCGCGGGCCTACCTATCATTATAATAGTTTTATTAATATTGCTGATAGGGAGGGTACGATTTTCTTTTCTAACCGTCCGGCCTATATGGGGATGCATCTTGCTGACCTTGGTGTGCTAGAGGTCTTTGGTTTTGTGCCTTTTGATACTGTTTTTGCTCATACTTCCGCTATTACCGGGATTGATAAGATTGCTTATATAACCATGAAGCCTGCGCTTGGCTGGACTGTGGTTAGTTTTTTTGATGCTGACGCGGTCGAAAATACCGCTTGGATTATATTTACGTCGCTTGTCCCTACTATGGTTGGGATAGTGCTTGCGGCGGTGCTTTTGCTTGTTGTTGTCCATTTATCTTTGAAGCCGCTTGAGGGGTTGGCTTCTACCGCTAAGTCTGTTGCGGACGGGAATCTTGATGTTAGTATCAGTATCGCGCGGAACGATGAGATTGCTCAGGTTTCGCGTTCGTTTTTGGAGATAGTTACGGCACTTAACCTTTTGAAGGATAATTTTACCTATGCGGAGAGTGCTATGGCTAAAGGCGGTGCGCTTCATAAGCTTGAGGATTCGCGGCTTGGCGGGGTCTTTGAAGAAATGTTTAAGAGTACTAACAACATTATCGAATATATGCAGCAGGCGCAGACAGAAGCGGAGGACGCTTCGCGGGCTAAGAGTGATTTTCTTTCGAAGATGAGCCATGAAATCCGTACGCCTATGAACGCGATTATTGGGATGGCTGAGTTGATTTTGCGGGAGGATATGTCGGCTGCGGCTCGTGACCAGGCTTTGACGATTAAGCAGAGCGGCAGCCATCTTTTATCGATTATTAATAGTATTTTGGATTTGTCGAAGGTCGAGAGCGGGCGTTTGGAGCTGGCTGAGTCGGATTATCTTTTCCATTCTACCGTTCAGGATGTGATTAGCATAGTTAAGATGCGTATGGTTAGCCCGAATGTTAGTTTTTATGTTTATATGGAGCCGGGGATTCCGGATGGGTTGTTTGGTGACGAAGTGCGGGTGCGGCAGGTGCTTTTGAACGTCTTGACTAACGCGCTGAAATATACTAAGGAAGGGTATTTTGCCCTTGAGATAACGGCTGCGGAGTCCGAGCAGGACAGGGTTGTTTTGAAGATGAAAATAAAGGATACCGGGCTTGGGATTAAGCCGGAGGATTTGCATAGGATATTTACGGAGTTTTTGCAGTTTGACCAACAGCTTAACAGGGATGTAGAGGGTACGGGCTTGGGGCTTGCGATTACTAATAACCTTCTCGGGTTGATGGGCGGGAAGATTGAGGTCGAGAGTACTTACGGTGTGGGCAGCGAGTTCACGCTTACGCTCCCGCAGAGGCGCGGGCAGACCGATTATACGGCGCTTGAATTTCCTGATAAGAGTGTGCTTGTTTGCTGTCATAACGAGCTTAACCGTACTTATATCACGCGGGCGCTTGCTGATTTGCGGCTGCGTTATCATACTGTTACTGACCCCAACGAACTTTATGCTAAGCTTACTTTGGAGAGCTGGGATTATGTCTTTGCGGAGGCGGGGCTCGCTAATACGGCTAGGGTGATTATAAAGGATAACAAGCTTACAGCAAGGCTTATTCGGCTTTCGGACGCCTACGACCATATTAGCGAGGTGCCCGATAATTCTTCGGTGCTGATTACGCCTGCTTATTTTATTTCGATTGCGAATATTTTGAACGCAAGCGAGAGCGGTTATGAGAGCAGCGGTCAGCAGGCAGAGCATTTTGTTGCGCCGCGTGCGCGGGTTTTGGTGGTTGATGATATTGATACGAACCTGAAGGTGGCTGACGGGCTGCTTAACTTGTATGGTGTGAAGCCCGACCTTTGTGACAGCGGGCAGGCGGCAATTGAGGCCATGCTCGAGAAGGAATATGACCTTGTTTTTATGGACCATATGATGCCGGGCATGGACGGGGTGGAGGCTGTGAATGTGATTCGCAGCTTCGGCGGGAAATATACCCTGGTGCCTGTGATTGCGCTTACGGCTAACGCTATCGTGGGTGCTAAGGAGATGTTTATACAGAGCGGGTTTAATGACTTCTTGTCGAAACCTATCGAGATTAGTAAATTGAACGGGATTTTGCAGAAATGGCTTCCCGAGGATAAGCAGGAGACGGCTGTTTCGGCGCCCGAGGCTGACGAAAAACTTGGCGTGACTGAAATAGAGGGCATAAATGCTACGCGGGGCTTAGCCTATTCCGGCGGGAATATGGCAAACTATATGAAGACTTTGTCGATTTTCCGTAAGGACGGCTTGAAAAAAGTTGACGAGTTAACGGAATGTCTTGAAAGTAATAATTTCCCATTATATACTATTTATGTTCATGCGCTTAAGGCGGCGGGCGCTACTATTGGGGCGGAGGCGCTGTCGGAGGAAGCTAAGCTTCTGGAGGATGCGGGGAACGATAAGAATTATAGCTACATAAAGGAGAACAACGGGAAATTTCTTGACAACATGCGGAGGCTGCTTGATAATATAGAGTCGGCACTGCCGGAGGCTCCGGCGGGTGCGGTTAGCGTTGACCTTGATTTGCTTAGGAAGTTTAAGGCGGCGCTTGATGATTTTGACGCGATACTTGTTGACGAATTGTATGACAGTGTGAATGAGTACGAGGAAATCGCGGATGTTATGCAGGCTGCGTATGTAGGGAACTATCAGAAGGCTGCCGAGCGGCTGGAGAAATTTTTGATGGAGTTAATGTAGTTCCGGACGAAAATGTTCACTAACTAAGAATGTAGTTTTTTGGCACAAGTGCCAAAACCGTGAACATTTTCGTCCCTAATGCCGGACGAAAATGTTCACTAACTAAGGAGGAATTTCCATGCGGTACATTGGAACCCAAGCGATGGGCATACGATTGCCTATCATTAACAGCGGCGACCCGCTTGCGAAGATTGTTGCGGATTATGTGGTGGATGCATCCAAGGCGGAGGGATTTGAAATACTCGGCAGCGATGTAATCGGCATTACCGAGGCGGTTGTTGCTAAATCGCAGGGTAGTTTTGCTACGCTTGACCAACTTGGCGCGGATGTCCGCCGAAAATTCCCGGGCGGCAAGGTTGGCGTAGTGTTCCCTATTCTTTCGCGCAACCGTTTTGTTAATATTTTGAAGGGCATTGTGAAGGGTGCGGACGAGGTGTGCGTACTACTGTCCTATCCGTCCGACGAGGTTGGGAATCCTATTATGGATGTCGCGCGGCTTGACGAGATTAATGATAAGCTTAGCGCCCTGCCTGCCGGAGCAATTCCCGCGAAACAGTTCCGTGAAATCGCGGGTGATTTCAAGCATCCGTTCACGGAGACTGATTACATCGCACTATATGAGAACGCGGGGGCGAAGGTATATTTTTCGAACGACCCGCGCGACATATTGAAGCTGACGCCGCATGTGATTGCTGCGGATATCCACACGCGGTTTCTTACTAAGAAGCGCTTGGAAAAAGCCGGCGCGGCTACTGTGTACACGCTGTCGGATATTTTGACCGAGTCTGTGGACGGCAGCGGCTTTAATCCCGACTACGGCGTGCTTGGCGCAAATATTTCTACGGACGAGCGTTTGAAATTGTTTCCCAAGGACTGTGACGCGTTTGTGGCGGATGTGCAGGCGGAGGTCGCTAAGCGCGTCGGAGTCAAGCCCGAAGTCATGGTTTACGGTGACGGCGCTTTCAAAGACCCTGTGCATGGCATTTGGGAGCTTGCCGACCCTGTTGTCTCGCCCGGGTTTACGGCGCGGCTCGGCGGGCAGCCTTATGAGATTAAAATGAAGATGATAGCCGACACAAAGCTAGCAGGCTTGAAGGGCGATGAGCAAGCCGAGGCGATTAAAGAAGTAATCCGCCAAAAGTCCGGCAGCGTCGGCTTCGACCAAGAAGGTACTACGCCGCGGAAGTTCGCGGATTTGCTCGGCAGCCTGTGCGACTTGGTGAGCGGAAGCGGCGACAAGGGCACGCCTGTTGTGTTGGTGAAGGGATACTTCGACAGCTACGCGGATGATGGGGAGAAATAAGATGAACGAAGTGATATCAGCGCTGCTGCGCATTGAGCGAAAGGCAGAAAGTGCGCTTGCGGGTGTAGAACGCGAGCGGGAGAAGCTGCCCGCGCGTATCGAAGCCGAAACAGGGCATGTGAGGCTGCGGGCCGCGCAGGAAAGCGCCGCGGCCTTGCAGAAGCTGCAAGAGGAAATAAGCGCCGCCTGCGAAGCGCAGATTTCGGAGATAGAGCAGGAAAGCGCCGCCGAGCTTGCGGAACTGGCGGCAGGGTTCGGCGAACGGCGCGGAGAAATCCGCAGAGACTTGTTTTCGAGGTTGACACAATGGACTACCACGGTATAAATGCGAAGGTGCGGGCGATGCGGAATAAGCCCGCACCTTTTGAAGATACTCTGAAACGGCTGCGTTTGTTTGTGTGCGACACGCAAGCGCGGCGCGTACTTTCGCTTGCGACCGAGCCGGATTATTTGAAGGCATGGGCGTTTATTAAGAGTCTGCCCGCGGGCAGTCAGGAGCGCAAGGCGCTAGAGCTTATCAAAGGTACAGAGATTGATTTGGTGAATATTTCGCGGATTTATCGGATGAAACGGTATTTTCCGAGCGGAGAGGTTTACCCTCAAGCGGTCGGTGTGACCGACCGGTTGACCGTTGAACAGGTGAAGGAAATGTCGGAGAGTGCCGGGCTGGCGGAGTTTTTTGTGGCTGTGCGGGGGACGGCTTATGCGGGGCTTGGGTTTGAGGATATTGAGGATGAGATTTTTCGGGAGATGCTGGGGGTTTACGCGAAGGCGGCTAGGCGGTATCGGGAGTCTATGGCGGGGGTTTTGGGGTGGTTGTATGAGGTGAGAGGTGGTGTTTTTTAATGTTCATAACATGGGAAGAAGCAAAAGAAAAATATCCCGATAGATGGGTAGTATTCAAAGACCCGCAGTATAGGGATGTATTCCACATGGAATTTATTGGCGGAGAGTTTGTCCTGACAGCAGGCAGCCAAAAAGAGTTGTTCGATTCCATACCGGATGATATAGGTGTCCATACAGCTAGGCATACAAGAGAGGATGAGGCTGTTGGATTACTTAAATCTGGTTTCTAACTTTGACGGGAAGACGATTCGGCTGCCGTTTTTGCTTGCGCCGTTAGGTGGTATTACGAAGCTAGAGGCACGGGACTATCAGTTGGTACTTGATACGGGAGCTGATATAACAGCCCTTACAGAGGAATTTTTGAAAAGAAGCGGCTACAGCAAATTCCAAAGAACAGGCACGAAGAAGCGCACCGCGACAGGCGAGACAGAGCTGTATACCTGTGAGATTAACGGAATGACTATAGCCAACCAGTTCAAGATTGGTAAAATGAAAGTTGATGTACTAAGCGGATGGGATACACATAGTGTTGTCGGTGTGATTGGGATGGATATTTTGTCTAAGCTGACGTTTATTTTATCGCATGAATATAAGAAGTTTATGCTGTCGGAGCAAGCGGTTCCGGAATTATCGAGGTTATTTGAGGTGAACCATGCAAAAACTCACTAACAAAAAACTAGGAATCTTTACCTGGTTCGGCCACCGCATCCCCATACCAGAACGCGCAAACCTAATACAAGAAGCCGGTTTCAAAACCGTACTCATCTGGTGGGATGATTCATTTCTCGAACTGGAAAAGCTCACAAAAGAAGAACAAGCAAACATCTACCGAAAATCAGGCCTTGATATCGAAAATGCTCATTTGCAGTTCAGCACTGTGAACCATTTATGGTTTGACACGCAGGATGGGCAAGCGGTATTTGAAAATTATTTATCAGATATCGACGGGCTTGCGGAACATGGGGTCAGTACTGCGGTTCTGCATTTATCGAGCGGGGCAGACGCTCCGCCTGTTTCTGATATAGGTATGCACCGCATACGTAAACTTACCGAACGAGCCGAGAAGCATGATATGCGTATCGCTTTAGAAAACGTGAGAGATACGCATATTTTGAGCCATGTGCTTGATTCTGTCGAGTCGCCTGCGTTGGGGTTGTGTTATGATTCTGGGCATGATTACGTTTGGAGTAAGGCTCCGCATGAATTATTGGGTAAGTATAGAAACAGGTTATTTGCTGTTCATCTTCATGATAATATGGGGGTAAATGACGACCATCTTGCGCCGGGAGAAGGTAAGGTTGACTGGGGGGCTGTTCTGGCGGGGGTTGGTGACTCTGTGTACAGCGGTTCGTATACGCTTGAAGTTGATGGTGCGGGGGTATCTGCGGCGGAAACTCCGCGGGAGTATTTGTTGTCTTGTTATGAGAGTGCGGTGCGGGTGTTTGGTTTAGTACCGCAAAGTTCATACTAGGAGGTGTCTATATGGAAACCGGACGTTTATTATTACGAAAATTCACGCCCCACGATTGGCGGGATTTACATGAATATCTTTCACAGGAAGCTGTTGTCAAATACGAACCCTATGAAGTTTTTACCGAAGATGCTAGCAAAAAAGAAGCGGCAAGGAGAGCGGAAAATAATAGCTTTTGGGCGGTATGCTTGAAGGATAACGGAAAAGTAATCGGTAACATATATTTAGCTAAACAAGAATTTGATACATGGGAGCTGGGCTATGTTTTCAATGCGGATTATCAAGGAATGGGTTATGCTACCGAAGCGGCGAAAGCTGTAATTGACGCTGCGTTCAAAAATGAAAACGCCCGCCGTATAATTGCTATGTGTAACCCATTAAATCAACCTTCATGGAAATTGCTTGAACGATTGGGTATGCGCCGAGAAGGGCATTTATTGCAGAACATTTATTTCAAGAAAGATAGTAACGGATGCCCAATATGGCAAGATACGTATGAATATGGTATATTGGCTGCGGAATGGTTTGTCTAAATAAAGAAGGGTGATACCATGCAAGCATATGAGTTTTACGCAAAACCCAAAGACGGGATGATTCGCATTCCCGAGCAGTATAAAAACCTGATTACCGATAATATTTTAGTAATTGTATTGGAAAAACCGCCAACGACACTTAGCCGCGAAGAAGTTTCTGTCCGAGAAAAAACAGATTTGTTGTCTGCCCCTTCGTTAAAAACAAAGGGTTGGAAATTTAATCGGGAGGAAGCCAATGCGCGATAGAGTGTTTTTAGACACGAATATCATAATCTATCTTTATTCGGTTGACGAGGACGACAAACGTGATATTTCCCGCAAGTTTGTGAATAGCACCGATTGCATCACGAGCATTCAAGCGATGAATGAGGCCGGTAATGTTTGGTTTGGGAAGTATAGCTTGGGCAAAATTGAAATCGCCAGATATTTGGACGAAATCGAGGCTGTGTGCGATGAAATCATGTTGGTACGGCGTAAAACCATAAATTTGGCAATGGACATAAAAGACCGATACGGCCATTCGTTTTATGACAGTCTTATGTTGGCTTCTGCGATAGAGGCTAACTGCACCATAATTTTGACGGAGGATATGCAAGATGGGCAAGTCATTGACGATACCTTGAAAATTATGAACCCATTTAGCCATAAAAAATAGGCATCAGCGGCGTTATTTCCGCCCTTAGCAGTACGTGAAAACTCTTGATTTATGTTATAGGAGTAACCGCATGACCCAAAAACTCGCATTCTTTTCCGACGTACACGGAAACATAACAGGCCTGCGCGCAACATGGCGTGGTAATGGTCTGCGGGAACCACGAGGAAGCGTATGCGAAAATTGACCGCGGGGAATATCCGCTTGAATCCGGCGCGGGCGAACGGCGGGTGAAGACGCACGCTTGGCAGCTGCGGGTGCATAAGTGGCTGCGGGAGCATCTTAAACCGGAGTACTACGAACGGATGTTAAACTTGCCTACGGAGTTTCGGCTGCGGCTGAACGATGAATTTTCGGTGATTGGATTTCACGCGGCGCTTGGGTGTACGGTTTCGCCGACCTGCGGGGCGTTTGTACCAGCGGGGACTTTGCGGGAGGTCTACGGCGGGTTGGCGGAGAATGTTGTTATTTACGGGCACTATCATGAGCCGCATGTTATTCCGCTTGACGGGAAGTTATTGGTGAACTGCGCGTCTGTGGGGATGCGGATTGGGGATTGTTATAGTAATTATACTGTGGTTGAGTATGATGATGAGAAGATAGCGGTGGTTCAGAGGCAGGTTTTGTATGATGGGGATGAGGATGCTAGGTTGGTTTGGGAGCGGGGGCACCCGCGGGAGCTGTAGGGGTTTGACCAAAAATAGTTTTATATTCACTTCGGTAACGAGTCATATTTTGCGCGGCTGATAGAATGGCCTGCTTCTACCTGCATAATGTACCCCGCGAACTCGGTCAAATCACGGACGAGAAATTTACCGCGTTCAAAAACCAAAAATGTAGTCAATGTAACCGTATTATTTGCTTTTCTTTCGACCAAAGGTATATTTTTGGTTTTAGCATATTTACCTCCTAAAACACTTCATCGCGCCGGGCTAACTCTTGCAATTCCCAAAAGAACAAAGCCCCCTAAATATACCCAATATATCCAACACAGTCAACACAGCCACCCCCCTATTGCCTTTTACCAAAAATTGGTATATACTGGAAACATGATACAAAAGATGAGATATATTACAATCAGCGGGCACGCCTCGCACATCGACCGTGCAATCGAACACTACCTCGGACGCTACGACATTCACCTAGAATACGCCCTGCACGAACTACGCGGCACACCCGGACTCCGCGCATTTAGCGAAAACGAAAGCGAAAACAAAAACCCATACCGCGAAGCAGCCGCCCAAGCAGAGTTCTTCCTCGGACTCCTCGGCGATACCCCCGCGGTCTACTTCCCCATGACGGGCAAGCAGGCGACAGAAACAATAACTTCAGCTACAGCGCAATACAACAAGCGTGACGCATATTTCCGCGGACTGGAGGAAGAACGCGCCGCTGCTGCGGCCTACTTGGAAATGCTGCGCCCCTTTTGCGGGCTTGACGCGGATTTGTTGCAGCTGGACAAGCTTCGCCATGTGCCTTGCGTTTTTGGGCGTATGCCGCTTGGGAACTACTTGCAGTTTGAAGCGTTCGTGTACGCTGACGCGCCTGTAATTTTCGTGGAGGCGATGCGTGACGGGGAGTTTGTCTGGGGTTGTTATTTCGGATTCGATGATATTTTGGCCGCCTCGTATAACTTCGAGCGTATTCCGCTGTCTGCGAAGGGTTTGCCGGGGACGCCGTCCGATTTAACCGACTACTGGGAACGGCGGCTTGCGCAGCTAGACACCGAAATCCGGGAACGCGCCGCCGAGGGCATTCCGCAGAAAAACAGCTTGCTTGCGGCTTGCCATACGGTGCTGAACTTGCAGCGCGTTTTCAGCATAAAGCAGTACGCCGCCCGCACGGCCGACTACTACATATTCACAGGCTGGATGCCGCACCGCGCGGCGAAGAAGCTTGAACGCGAAGCAAAGGACGACGACGAGATGATTGTTGTCCACTACGAGGCAGAGTCCTCGAAGGTGCCGCCCACCAAACTTGCGAACCCGCCGGGGCTGCGCTGGTTCGAGTTCTTTGTGCGGCTTTACGGGCTGCCTAAGTATGACGAGATTGACCCTACGCCGATTTTGGGCGTCTTGTACGTCTTGCTGTTTGGGATGATGTTCGGGGATGTGGGGCATGGGTTCGGACTGGCGCTGCTTGGGTGGTTTCTGCTTGCGCGCAGCGAAATAGGCGGGATAATGATTTCCGCGGGGGTTTCGGCTATGTTTTTCGGGCTGCTTTACGGCAGCGTGTTTGGAATTGAGGATATGCTGCCCGCGCTTTGGCGGCATCCGATACAGGATATCACGGGGACGCTCATGTTTGCGGTAATACTCGGCGCGGTTGTTATTCTGCTTACCATGGGGCTGAATATGCTGAACGCGCTGCGGCGGCGGGATTTCGACAGGCTGTTCTTCTCGCCGAACGGTGCGGCGGGGCTGCTGTTGTATCTGTGTGTGATTGCCGCCGCGGCAGGTTTTCTGCACTGGGCGTTT
>Ga0209755_10001071_pt1 | contig 45451 bp, 40 predicted proteins | sample TergutCo191P1_FD_187301 | JGI IMG/M metagenome (GOLD analysis project Ga0209755, IMG submission 187301) | Cornitermes sp. P1 segment gut microbial communities from Petit-Saut dam, French Guiana - Co191P1 (SPAdes) (version 2) | ecosystem: Host-associated > Arthropoda: Insects > Digestive system... | reverse complement strand
GTAAACTTTGTACGCAAAGCGCTCAAATAAGAGCCAGGTGCATCGGTTAAGTGCTCTTGAATGGAGTGTAAGCTTTTATCCATGGGGGTAATAAAATACAAAATTTACTAAATTATGGCAATGCGAATTTTAGTTCTTAATTGTGGTTCTTCTTCTGTGAAGTTTGCGGTTATAGATACCGAGACTGGCACTGCTTCTGTTAGCGGCTCTGTAGAGGAAATTGGCGCAGGCGCGCGATTGAAGGCAGAAAAAGGCGGAGAAGTCTGCAAGAGAAGCGTGGATGCTCCAAACCATGTTAGCGCTCTTGCCGTTATACAGAGCTACCTTAAAGAAACAGACGAGAATCATGGCATAGCAGCTGTTGGGCACAGGGTTGTGCATGGCGGCGAGAAATTTTCAAAATCCGTTTTGATAGATAGTGAGGTTTTAAGGGTTATAGAGGAATGTTCAACGCTTGCGCCTTTGCACAATCCGCCGAACTTGCAGGGCATAGCGGCAGCGCAAAAGAATTTTCCAGAGCTTGCGCAGGTGGCTGTGTTTGATACAGCTTTCCACAGAAGCTTGCCTGATTACGCTTATCTTTACGGGCTTCCATATAATCTTTACGAGGAATATAAAATTCGCCGCTACGGATTTCACGGTTCTTCTCATCGTTTTGTTGCAATGAAGACTGCGGAGCTTTTGGGGAAAGTTCCTGAAGAGTTGTGTTTGATAATAGCTCATTTGGGAAATGGCTGCAGCGCTGCTGCGGTGAAATTCGGAGAATCTGCAGATACTACTTTGGGATTGACTCCTATGGAAGGCATGGTTATGGGAACTCGCTGTGGTTCTATTGACCCGGGAATTATACTTCATTTGAACAAAACTTTGGGTTATGATTTTGACAAGCTGAGCAAGTTGCTGAACAAGGAGAGCGGTCTGTTGGGTCTAAGCGGAATTTCCAGCGATATGCGTATTCTTTTGGGCAAGGCTGAGTCTGGCGATGAAAGGGCGAGAATAGCGATAGAAGTTTTCTGTTATCGTGCTGCAAAGGAAATCGCATCTCTTATGCCAGCGCTTCCAAAGATTGACGCTCTTGTTTTCACCGGCGGAATAGGGGAGAACTCCGAGCCTGTTCGCAAGAAGATTCTCACCCATTTAGAAATTTTCAAATTGAATGTTATGATAGTTCCCACAAACGAAGAGCTTCTAATTGCGATGGATACGGAGAAGGTTTTGAAGGCAGTTGTCTGAACCTCGATTTACCGATTTGCAGGATTTCTGAAGATAGGCACAAACCTTGCGAACCTCTATTTGCACCGCATCCCCAATGCTGTAAAATATTTGTATGAGATTTGTATATTCCCAAAAATGACGCATCTCCCCAAAATTCTAGCCTTGCTCCTGTTCCTCGCCGCTTTGGTTCACGCCGTCAACACGGTTGCCGTTCTGGAAATAGTCCCCAGCGGAGAGATGAGCTTGAAGCTTTCGGAATACCGCCATCTCACGGATGAATTGCGGACCATAGCACGGGAAACGCTTCCGCAGGGAAGCTATGCAGTTCTTACCAGAGACAATATTGTATCGCTTCTGCCTCCCGATTCGGAAGAGGCGCAGTGCCTTGCCGAGAGTTGTGCTGTTGAGATTGGCAGGGCTATTGGAGCTGAATACATTACGCAGGGTTTCGTGGGCGACTTTGGCGGTATGCTTACGCTTACGGTTGAGCTTTACGAGTCCATGAGCGGTCATCTTCTTGGCAGTTTCGTCACGGAGAGCAGGGATGTTATGGGCTTGCTGAAAACGATGAGGGAAAAGGCTCCTGGGTTGTTCAAGAAGATTCCAAAGCCAGTTTCTGAGAAGAAGCTTGATGTTGCAGTTGCTGTTGATTTAAAGCCTGAAGAACCTCCCAAAAAGATAGACCCTCAGATTGAGGTTGCTGAAAAAAAGGGCAATGCCAGTTTTTGGGTTGCGCTTGCTCTTGATGCAGTGGGAACTGGGCTTTTGGTTTACGGTTATATGCAGCATGGCACTGCTGTTGACGAGCACAAGAAATACAGCGATTTGGATGCGTCTGTTTCCGGGCAGGATTTCAACAAGGCTTGGAAATCGGTTGACGATGCCAAGAGTGCTAGAAACATTTCATTTGCGGCAGGTGGCGTTTTGCTTGCCGCCGGAATAGGGGTACATATATGGTTTTAATGTTTGCTTTATCTCTGCTTTTTCTTTTTGGCTGCCAGTCGCTTGAGCGTGACAATGTTTACGACCCGTACGGGAGCAATTATATCGGCGGCATATCCAGCGTAGCCGTGCCCTCAAGCTCTTCCAGCGTTGCGGCTATTACTGGCTGCGGCAGCACCGAAACGCAATACTGCTCAGATGGGGTTATGAAACCTTATGGCAAATTGACCGACAGCAGGGATGGCAAGGAATACAAAACTCTTGTCATAGGCGGGCAGGAGTGGATGGCTGAGAATTTGAATTACGACGGGGACACGGGCAGCCGCTACACGGTTGGCAAGTGCATTCCGTCTAATGGCAGTGTTGTATCCGATTCCGATTGCTTTTATGCCAAATACGGCCGCCTTTATGATTGGGTTACGGCTATGGGCTTGTCTGGCGAGGCGTATGATTACAGCAAAAATATTTACGGACCGACAAGATGCGGAGCGGATTGCTATGAGCCGTTTGTTCTTCCGCACCGTGGCATCTGCCCGCAGGGCTGGCATTTGCCAACCGATGCGGAGTGGACAACTTTGGTGGAGGCTGCGGGCGGAGCCTCCACAGCAGGGTCTAATCTGAAGGCTGCAAGCGGCTGGAAAGAGGATGAGTATTATGGAGTCAAAGGCACGGATGTTTACGGCTTTTCGGCCCTGCCGGGCGGTAGCGGCCTTTCCTCTGGCGGCTTCGGCAGTGTCGGCTACAACGGCTACTGGTGGAGCAGCACGGAGTACAATGCTACTATCGCCTACTTCTGGTACATGCTCTACGACGACAGCGAAGTGGTCAGGTACAGCTACTATAAGTCCAACCTGTATTCAGTTCGTTGTCTGCGGGACTAAGGCGAAGCCCGCCGCTAGCGTAGCCCAACACTGGAATTGCAGGAGCGTCCTTTTAAAAAATTGCTATATTTACAATAGTACACCCCTTGGTCCCTGTCTTTGGCATACCAAGGGGTTTTAATTTTAACTTGCAATCTGGCAATCATTCCGTCTCCGAAATAAAAAATTTCCTTAATTATAGAAAGGTTTTAAATCTTTGTCAATGGTAACTATTCATTTTGCAAATAACGGTTCAGAAGTTTTCTATATTTCACCCAGAACTGGGAGGAGCGACTTTCTTTATATGAAATTGGCGGAAAATGTTTTCCGTTGCAACCAGTGGAGGCATTTATGCCCAGAAAAGTCGCTGTTCCTGTTCGCAAGCTTATCCCCGCAAGGTTTGCGCCTCTCTTCATTGACTGGACTTTCAAAATCGTATTCGGAAAGCCAGCCGGAATACCGCTGCTCATAGCTCTCCTAAACGACTTCCTCAGAAAAGTCCTGCCAACGCCTATCAAAGAGATAAAATTTATCCCCACAGAGCTTCTGGGAGTGGCTCCAAACAGCAAAAAAGTCATCTTTGACATACTATGCGAAGACGGAAGCAAAAGCACTTACCTGCTTGAAATGCAGAACGCCAAGCTCGAAAACGCCGACGACAGGCTCAGGCTTTACATCGCTCGCATCCAGTCCGAAAACATAGACAGGGGAAACAGGGATTATGCCTTGCCCGGCAGCTTCTTTATCGGAATTCTGAACCACAAAAGAGACAACGGCAAATACTTTTTCACAGAAGAGGGCTGGGTCAATTTGCAAACGAAAAAACTTGCAAGCAACAAAGAATTCAAAATCTTTGTAGAGCTTCCAAAATTCAACAAGAAAGCCTCAGAATGCAAAACGTTCAGAGACAAAATCGTCTTCCTTCTCAAAAATCTGCATATTCTTGAAGAAAGGCCCGATAATTTCAGCGAAAAGATATTCGATAGAATTTTCTCGGTCTCTGAAATTTGTAAATTGAACAGAGATGAACTCAAAGCCTACAGGTATAGCATGAGATATGTTGATGAAAGAAAGCTTGCCATTGACTGCGCTGTGAAAGATGCTGTGAAAGACTCTACTATAGCTGTTACCAGGCAAGTCAAAAGGCAACGCAATCGTGAAATTGCTAGAGCAATGCTCGCAGACGGGCTTGATCCCGCATTTATAGCTCGTTACATAAAACTTCCTCTTAGCCAAATCAATAGATTGCGCTAATCACGCTTGATACGTTTGAGATTCTTAAGTAAATCGTTTCTGATTTTTAGCAATACATCTTTGTCTGCAATTTTCGTAGTGTTTTTTAATTTCTTTTCGGGCGGTGGCGCTACGCTATTGCGAGGAATTGCCCCTACGCCAATCTGCTTTGCTGTCTCAATGTCAATTTTGTTGTAAACCCTCTTGCCAGCCTTGTTTTTTTTGGGTTTCAAATCGGGGAATTTTTTTTCCCATGAATGCAAAACTTTGATAGAAACGCCTACCAGCTCCGCAGCTTCGGCGCTTGTAAAATATAACTTCTCGGTTTTGACTTCACCGTATTTCATAACTACATCCCTGGCATGCCTGGAATCTTCAACCCTTTGGTTATTGCTCCAACGCTTTCCTGATACGCATTGTCTTTTTTAGCAACAGCCTCGTTGAACGCTGCCATAAGAAGATCTTCCAAAGCTTCCACATCGCTGGGATCCACAGCGGACTGCGCAAGCTTGAGCTCCGTGATTAAACCGTTGCCGTTCAATGTTACTTTAACCGCTCCGCCCCCGGCTTCTGCGCTAAAGTTCTGAGTTTCAAGGCTCTCCTGAGTCTTCTTCATCTGCGCTTGCATCTTCTGCATCGAGCGAATCATTTGCTGCATGTCCATTTTCGGTCTCCTTTGTGTTCTGTGCTATGCCGACAAATTTTGTGCCGACCAATTTCAATCCCATATATTTTACAAAATCCGCAAACTGAGGATTTTCTTTCAATAAATTTTCAAATGTTGACGTGGAAATTGCCTGCTGCGGAACTGCTGGTTGCGGAACTACCGGCTGCGAAATTACTTGCTGCGGCTTTGGTTCCGATTTTTTTTTGGTTTTCCTCTTTCAGAGGAGCGACCATTTCCACTTTTTCCATATTCTCTATTTTTTCCAAGGCTTCCTTTATATTTGCCACCCTATCCAGCCATGCAATCTTCGCAAACTCCGCTTCTGCCAGCAAACGAGGATTCAATCCGCGCCTCGATGAGCATTTTTCGTTTAGCTCCATTATAATCTTTGCAATTCGCAAAATATCGCCCTGGTCAAAAGTCGGGGCCAAGCTTTTAAGGCTGTCCAAACTGGACTCCGACAATTCAAGCTGCCCAGCGGAAAGCCCGATTTTGGCATAGAGAAAATTGCGCAAAAATCTAATGAAACCATCTAAGAATACCTGAACTTCCACGCCTGTGGACACGGCGTTTTCCAAAACGGCAAAGCTGCCTTTTGCATCGTGAGCTGCAAAAGCGTTGATAAGCTCAAAATAAAGCGAAGTTGAGGGAATGCCAAGCGCATTTTGCACAGACTCCGCTGTTATAGACTTTCCGCAATAGGCAAAAACTTCGTCGAAAATCGTAAGAGCATCGCGCATTGAACCGTCCGCTTTCTCGGAAATTATGGAAAGAGCTTCCGGGTCTGCATTTATGCCTTCTTTTTCACATATAAAAGCGAGCCTCTTTGAGATTTGCATAGGCGAGAGCCTTTTGAAATCAAAGCGGAGCACTCTGGACAGAATTGTGGCCGGAATCTTGTTCGCTTCCGTTGTCGCTAAAATAAATATCAAATACGAGGGAGGTTCTTCCAAAGTTTTAAGCATGGAACTCCAGGCCTTGCTCGAAAGAGAATGAACTTCGTCTATGATCAAAGCTCGGTATTTGCTGTTCATAGGCGGATATTCAGCGGTTTTTTCGAGAAGTTCGCGCATTTCTTCAACGCCGCTGTTGCTTGCAGCGTCAAATTCCGAAACATCAAGGGAGGAGCCTGTGGTTATGGCTCGGCAGCACTCGCACTCGCCGCAGGGCTTTTGCTCGCCATCGCCAGTGCAGTTAAGCATTGCGGCCAAAATTCGGGCCGATGTGGTTTTCCCTACCCCTCTTGTGCCCGTAAACAAAAAAGCGTGATGAATATTGCCTGTTGCAATGGCATTTTTGAGCGTTTGGGCAATATGCTCCTGCCCAACCATCTCGCTAAAGGAGCGTGGTCGCCATTTTCTCGCCATTGCTATATAAGGCATGATTGGAATGTAGAAATTTCTATATTAACCCCCATGAAAAATTTTTTACCATTTATTGCTATTGGCATGCTTGCCCTTGCGGCTTGCGAAAAAGGTACCGTATCTGGCACGGTTATAGATCCGTTTACTGGAAAAGCCGTTGAATTGCCCACGGTGTATATAAAAGGCACCACATTCTCCTCTCAGAAAATTCCGGGCGGTTTGCCAGATGGAAAATTCACTTTTGAAGGCATTGAACCCGGCTCTTATACTTTGGAGGCTGGCAAAGGCAAATACTCAAAAGGAAAAGCGGACTTCACCATAACCAAAGAAGATATGTCTGTTACTAAAAACATATATATTTACGGTCAAGAGGTAACTCCCGGGCTTTACCAGTCTATTGCTGGGACAAATGCAGAAAAAATAATAAACAACTGGGCAATTTGGCAAGCCAACTGCAAAGGAAATTCTTTCGCTCTGCGCTCTAAATTCGTGGAAAACAAAAAAGACAATGTTCTGCCACCGCCAAAGGATGTTGCTGCTGAGATCGTAGCCCTTTACAAAATAGCTACTTCTGTTACTTCGCCTATCGAGGTTCTTTCTTATCCAATGAAATTGGAACCTGCTAAAAATCATGATTGCGGAGTTGATGCAAAAGAAACTTTGCTCGTTCCCAATACTGAGAAGGGGACTAAAGTTGAGTCCAGCTACAAGAGCGACAATCTTTATGAGATAAAGGGTTCGCTTCCGGCAGGCAGGCAGTTCCTGGCCATTAATCAGGACGGAAAATTGGTTGGTCTTTACTATTTGAACGCAAAATGAAAATTCAGGCCTTATTAGTTCCCTTTGTGTATGCAGCTCCTGTGTTTGCAGGAGCATTTTTTTTGTTTCAGCAAATGTCGCAAAAGTATGCAAAATACTGGGATATTCAGTGGGGTTATTATGCAGTGCTAGCCTTGTTTGTTTGGCTTTGCGCAGCTCTTGCCTGGAATGCAAAAGAAATCTATCAAAGAGTTAAAGGCTCTTTGCCATCTAAATTTTCCATGCTTGGGTTGCTGGCTCTTTTGGTTTTCTTTGCCGTTTTTGCAGTTGTTACTATAAACTTGCAGCACAGGGTTTTGAGCGATGAAACCAGTTGGGAATCCATGGCTCTTCAAATGCGTTTTGACCAAAGCGGGGGAGTGTGCAATCAAGGCGTGTGGATAGATGGCAGGCTTGAATGCAAAGACGAGGTGAACAACTTTAAGGGAAAGGCTTTTGGTTTTGTTCAGAGCCTTGCGTTTTTGTTTGCAGAGCCTAACAGAGATACATCTTTGCTGGTTAATTTTCCGATTGCGCTTTGTTCGATAGTTCTTTTATTCTTTGCCATGTTCAGATTGACAAAGGATGAATGGCTGGCATTGACCGTAGCAATTTTTTTGATAAGCCAGCCCATATTTTTAATGCAGTCGCGCAGTGCATCTACAGAGGTTTTATATATATTTTTATTTGCGGCTTTGCTCGCGTTTTACTCCATTATTCCGCCAAAAGAGGTGAGCATCAAGCATTTTGCGCTTATCATTCCATTGCTCGGATTTTTCGCTCAAACAAGACAAGAGACTATTTTCTGTTTTATTCCTTTTGTTCTTTTTTATTATTCTTATTTTTTGGAAAAACCTTGGCGTCTGGCCGCTTTTTCGGGTCTTATTATCTTGGCTTCCTGGCCGTCAATAAATACTATGATTGCCTATCGAGGCTATGATTTTCAGGGCGGCGAGCATGCGGCTCATTCGTTTGCGAATTTTGTTTACAATTTGAAAAGCAATATCAGAATAATGTGGAACGCGGAGCTTGACCCTAATGGGCTTTTGAAATATCCGTTTTACACAATTTATTCCTTTTTGCTTTATGCCGGTTTTGTCTGGCTTTTGTTCAAAGTTGCTTTTTACAACAAATACAGATGGTCAGCGCTTTTGTTTGCGTTGTTCTGTTTGCAGATAGGGGTTATACTCTTTAATGTTAGCGGCACTTTTGAGATAGACATAAATCAGAGATATGTGTTGGTGGCGTTGCCGTTGTTTGCTATTGTCATGGCGGTAGCTTTGTGCGATGTGCTTAATGGAAAGTCAAAAATCGTGTGCTGTGCGGCGGCGGTTTTGGCTGTAGGCATTTCTATTAAGCATGCAGACAGTTTTTTCGATAATATTTTATACAAAAAGAACAAGCTTTTGGTAGAAGAGGAATATTTAAATGCCGAGCTGAAAAAACTTCCTGAGAAGTCTATATTTATTTATGCGCGTCCGTGGCAAATGCTGGCGAGCGGTTTTAACGGATTTTCAGAGCGTCAATTTTTGGGATGGTCTCCGAGCGAATTGGAAAAGTGGAGAAGTTTTTCAATCGACAATATTTATGTTGTGCGCGGTCAGGATGGTTATGGCGATGTGGATAGAAAATCCAGGGTAGTCGGTTTTAAGACCACGAATGCTATAGACGGAATTTTGAACGATTATAGAACGCATAGGATTTTCTCGCAAACACGTCCTTTTGGTTATCCGCTTGAGGTATATAAGATAGGCAAGAAGAAAGGTGAGTCCAGCTATGCAGCGAGTATAATGTGGAATGGGAGCGAGGTTGAATGGTCTTTGCCTGATACTTTGGTTGATTACAAGGTTTCTTTGAACAATGAATTTTTTAATATGGAAAAGGGAGTTCGCAAAATTCCTGTGAACAAGTCTGGTTTGCATTATGCGGCTTTAATAGCTTTTCCGGAAGAAGACACGGTGAGAAAAGAGATTCAGTTTTTTATTCGCACTCCTGAAAATCGTTTGCTTGAAGATGTAAATCCGAATCCTTGGGCTCAAGACTGGGGGGAGCCTAAGATGGGAAAAACCGTTGAGAACAATGCGATGAGAATAGATAGAAGATTTTTTGAATTTGGAATTGGTTCTCATGCAAATTCGAAACTGACTTGGTCTTTGAACGGAGCGTATAAAAAATTCCACAGTTATATTGGCTTGGACGATGAATCCGCTTGCGGCAATGGTGCGATTTTTGTTGTAAAGGGCGATGGCAATCAGCTTTATCGTTCAAAAGTTCTGGTTTCGCGCGAGATAGATTCTGTGAGCGTTGACATTAGCGGGGTAAATATACTTGAGCTTGAAGCGCTGGACAATGGCGATAAGGATTGCGATCACGCTAATTGGGCTGGTGCGTGGATGGATTAACCGCTATAAACTCGCTTAACGACTTCCTCAATGTGCCCAAAAATCGTTTGCAGGCGCATATCGATAGACGAGCCGTTTTCCGATTCAAGCAAAGCGCCTCCTTTCTCTATAGACTCGTCAACTATAAGCTCTACGCTTTTTAGCGAACTCATAACGGGTTTCCAAAAAGACTCGGATTCTTTTGCGGATGCTATGTCCGCAGGGTTTAGCCTAACTCTTAATTTTTCTTCTTGACCCAAAAAAACAAAAGCTTCTTTCAGAACACGACTTATAATGTTTGGATTTTGAGCAGCTTCTTCGCAAAAAACTCTTTTTGCTACTGCAAGCGCAATCTCTGTGGTCTCGGAACTTATTTTTTCAAAAATATCTTTTTGCTGAACTGCCAAGCTCTCAATTTCTTTGGCAACGCTTTCCTGCAAAACCTTCAAATCGGCATTCCATTTTTCGAGAGCCTTTTTTTCACCCTCCGCTTCTCCCAAGCTTTTTCCCTCTTTAACGCCCTTGTCATGCGCCGCTTTAGTATCTTGCTCTGCTTTGTTTTTCAAATTTGCTATTTCGCCAGTGAGATTTGCTATTTGCGCTTGCAAAGAGGAAAGCTCGCGTTTCAGGCGTTCTTCTGCAGTCTCAACCATAGCCCCTGGGTTTATCTGAAAATCCGCTACTTTAAAGCCAGACATGGCCGCTGGTCTAACGGCTTGCGCTGCGTTTCCTTTAAGGATTGCTTTAATCTGAACTTTGCCAGGTTGCTCTTCTTCGTCTTTGGGCATTTGTGTTTAATATAGTAAATAATGATAAACTCTAACTTCATGGTTTAATGGAGAATTGAGAATGGAGAATTGAGAATAAAAAACGGCAAAGCTCATTTTTGAGCTATTTTAGCCATTATATGCGGAAATTATTCTCCATTCTCAACTCTCAATTCTCAACTAAGCGACTAAATCAGCGTTTACTATATTACCCTCAAAATGAAAATAGCATTCCAAGGTAGGCACGGTGCGTACAGCGAAAGCGCTGCTTATCACTTGTTTGGAAAAGAAGCGGAAACTATCCCGGTTGATACCTTTGAAGAATTGCACAAAATGGTACAGAACGGCGATGTTAATTACAGCATAGTTCCAATAGAAAACTCTACAGCAGGCTCGGTTTTGGAAAATTATGATTTGTTGCTGAAATACGGATTGCCTATAGTAGGCGAAATAAAATTGCAAATAAATCACTGCTTAATCGCTTTGAAAGGCGAAAAAATTGAGACTTTGACCAAGGTCATCTCTCACCCTCAAGCTCTTGAACAATGCTCGGAGTTTTTTAAAAGCAATCCGCAAATAGAGAAAAAGCCATTTTTCGATACGGCTGGCTCGGTTGAGAGAATTGCGAAAAAACAATTGAAAGGCGTTGGCGGAATAGCTTCTGCTTTTGCAGCGGAACACTACGGGCTTGAAGTTTTGAAAAATCCGCTTGCGAATTTTCCCGGAGCAAATTCAACGAGATTTTTTGTCATTCAAAAAGAGCACATTCCGGTTGACCCTGTTTTGCACACAAAAACATCAATAGCGTTTATCGCAGAAAAAAATGTACCCGGAGCGCTCCATGCCTGTCTCGGATGCTTTGCAAAACAAAGCGTGGATTTGATTCGCATAGAGAGCCGCCCAAAAAGCGGAAGCCCTTGGGAATATGTTTTTTATGCTGATTTTGCAGGGAATCCATTGCAGAAAACCGTGGAATGGGCTTTGCAGGAATTGAGAACAATAGCGGAAGTTATTTTGCTTGGAAGTTATGCGATGGGCGAGAACAAAGGAGTTGAATTTTGAAAAACATTTCAAAGGCGTTGTCTGAATTTAAAAAGGGCAAAATTCTGATAATTGCCGATAACGAAAATAGAGAAAGCGAAGGAGATTTGGTTTGCGCCGCCTCGCTTTGCACTGAAGAGCACATAAACTTTATGATTACGCATGGCAGAGGCTTGGTGTGCGCACCGCTTTGCGAAGAGCGCGTTGAGCAATTGAGCTTGCCCATGCAGACCATGCGCAACACGAGCCGCTTTGAAACCGCTTTCACCGTTTCCGTGGAAGCTCGCGAAGGCACCACAACTGGTATTTCTGCCGCCGAGCGTGCCACTACCTGTCGCACTCTTGCGAATTTCTCAAAAAAAGCAAACGACTTTGTTTCTCCGGGTCATATATTTCCGCTGAAAGCGAGAAAAGGCGGAGTTATAGAACGAGAAGGGCACACTGAGGCCGTGGTTGATTTATGCCGCTTGGCAAAATTGCCCCAAGCCGGCGTTTTGTGCGAAATCTTGAATCCAGATGGCACAATGGCAAGGATGCCTCAATTGAAAAAAATTGCAAAAAAACATAAATTGATGCTGATTACGGTTCAGGAAATAATAGACTGGCGTTTTGCAAACGAAAAACTGGTGGAGCGCATGGCAGAGCCTATAGTTCCAACGAAATACGGCAAATTCAAAGCGATTGCATACAGAAATAAAATCAACGGCGAAGAATACGTTGCTTTTGTAAATAATGGAAAAAATGTGCGCATTCACAGCGAATGTCTTACGGGCGACGTGTTTCATTCCTTGAAATGCGATTGCGGCGAGCAATTGGATTTTTCCATGAAATACATAGCAGAGAACGGCGGAGTTTTGATTTACATGCTTGGGCACGAAGGCAGGGGAATTGGCCTTTCAAACAAATTGAAAGCTTATGAATTGCAGGAACAAGGGCTAGACACCGTGGATTCAAACTTGAGGCTCGGCTTTGCCGCTGACCATAGAAACTATGCATTTGCGGCGCAAATTCTGAAAGACCTTGATATAAAATCCGTCAATTTGCTCACGAACAATCCGAAAAAAATAGACGATCTTCAGTATTACGGAATAGAGGTTTCAAAAAGAATTCCTGTTGAAATAGCGCCAAATCCTTTCAACATAAAATATTTGAAGGCAAAAAAGGAAAAAATGGGGCATATTTTTTCTAAATTCAAATAATGGCAGAAGCTGATTTCTACGAACTTGAGCTGAGCGACGCATATACGGGGCCTCTGGACCTTCTTTATCTCCTTATGAAGAAGGAAGAAATTGATTTTAACAAAATTTCCATCGCAAAAATAACAGACCAGTATTTGGAATACATAAAAGACTTGGAAAATGTGGATTTGTCTTATGCTGGGGATTTTTTGGCTCTGGCAAGCCGCTTGATAGCGCTGAAAGCCAAGGAACTTTTGCCCAAAAATGAACAAAGCGAAGAAGATTTGCTCGATTTTGAAATAGACCGCGAAGTTTTAATCAGGCAGATGGAAGAATACCAGAAATTCAAACGGGTAGCGCAGGGTTTGCAGGAATTGGAAGGGAAAAACTTTGGCTCATTCGGGCGTGGGCGCATGGAAAAAATAGGCAAGGATGGGCAGCTTGCAGATGCAAATATATGGCAGTTGTTCAAAGCGTTTCACAAAACATTGCAGGTTCACTCATATAACAGCGTTCATACAATAGAAGTGGACAATGTAACAATCGAGGATAGGGAACAACACATAAACGCTCACTTATCCCATCGGGGCAGAGCGATGTTCCAGGAATTGCTCGGCAAAGAAATTTCTCCCATAATGACCGTTGTAACCTTTATCGCACTCCTGGAACTGACCAAAATCGAAGCCATAGTCTTTAGGCAAAGCGAATCAAATGGCCCCCTGTGGCTTTACCGCAAAAAGCAAAACGATGAATACAAAACCGAGCTTGCACAGGAAAAAATCTACTACACCCCAGATCCAGCAGTTTCTGGCGGGCTCGCAGATTATTTGCGCGATCGTTCCATAGCCCAGGAAATAGAGGAAAAAAGTTCCTTGGATTCCATATTGAAAAACACGATGCAATTGGTTGAATGCGGAATTGAGGTAAGAGAAACCGATGTACAAAGTATGTTGGATGGTACGCATGCTAGCCCATGAATATTTTCACGAACTGGTCCATGTAGAGAAAAATCACGAATTTAAACGAATTCTATTGTTTATAGTTTTAACATTGATATCAGCCTTAATTTACCGTTTTTTCTGCCATCTCCAAGAATACGAAGCGGACCGCCTTGCGGCTCAAAAATGCGGAAAAAAAGCGGCGATTGAATGTTTGAATCTGTTGAAAATGCGGGAAAATAAACATTTTTTTTCCCTTCATCCCAAGACTGAAAGGAGGATTTCCAAGCTATGCTGAGGACTTTCAAATTTTATTTCGCTATTGCAATTACGATAGCGGCTTGTTTTAATCCGGTTGTCGTTTCTGAGCCTATTCCAGAGCCGGTAGTTAAGCCAAAGAACATATTTCTTTTTATAGGCGATGGCATGGGTTTTGCGCATATCGCTGTTGCCGAGGCGTTTACAAGCCTGTCTTTTACGCAATTTCCTGTTATGGGCATGGCAACAACCCGCTCGGCAGACTCTTATGTAACATGTTCAGCGGCAGCAGCCACGGCGCTCGCTACCGGTTCCAAGACAAACAATGGCATGATAGCGCTTGACGCATCTGGCAAGCCGCTGAGGAGCATGGCTTTTGATTTTAGGGATGCGGGGTATAAAGTCGGCATTGCTACAACCGTTTCTATTGATCACGCTACGCCGGCAGCGTTTTACGCAAACGATGTCAGCCGCAATAACTACTATTCCATAGCATCTCAGCTTGCGCCATCTGGCTTTGACTTTTTTGCAGGCGAAGCTTTTTTGGACCCAAGAGAAGTTTATGAGCAAATATCCCAGGCAGGCTATTCCGTTGTTTACTCAAAGGAAGAATTTGAGCAAGTTCAGCTTTCGCAGAAACTATTGATGTCGCAGAATAGCGAAATTTGGACTCTTGCAGATTTTGTTAGCATTGGAATTGAGAGGCTTGATAACTCGCAGGGTTTCTTTTTTATGGCAGAAGGAGGCAAAATAGACTGGCGTGCGCATGATAACAATGGGGAAGGCGTGGTTAAAGAGATGGCTGGTTTTTCCGATGCCATAGCGGTTGCGTTTGAGTTTTACAAAAAACACCCAAACGAAACGCTAATAGTGGTGACAGCCGATCACGGAACCGGAGGCATTTCTTTAGTCAATAACAGGGAAATTGCCTGGACAACGACTGGGCACACAGGAGAAGCGGTACCTGTATTCGCCATAGGAGCAGGCAGCGAAGCGTTTGCCGGAAAAATGGACAACACAGACATCCCCAAGCGAATTCTACACCTTCGCTAAATCCTCATATTGTTTCCACCTTGCATCCACAAATTTCTGCAAACTATCTGCGAGCTGCTCTGCGGCCTTAGGATTGGAAGCGGTTAGCATTTTGTAGCGATTTTCGGTGTAAATGTAGTCTTTCACGGGTAGCGTGGGCGCTTTGCTGTCCAAAACGAAGGGGTTTTTGCCTTCGTCTATGTTTTCCGGAATGTAGCGAAGCAATGGCCAGTAGCCGCTGTCAACTGCCATTTTTTGCTGGCCAAGCATATAGCGCATGTCTTTTATGCCGTGCGAAATGCAAGGAGCATAGGCCAGGATTAAAGAAGGGCCGTTGTGAGCTTCCGCTTCGCGGAAAACTTTGATTGCGTGCATATCGTTTGAACCTACGGCCACTTTGCCAACATATACATTCTTGTAGCTCATGGCGATTAAAGCCAAGTCCTTTTTGGGAGCCCGCTTGCCGCTTGCTGCAAACTGCGCTACCGCCGCCAAATTGGTGCTCTTGCTAGCCTGACCGCCAGTGTTGGAATATAACTCGGTGTCCAAAACCAGAATATTCACATTTTCGCCGCTCGCCAAAACATGGTCCAAACCGCCGTAGCCAATATCATATGCCCAGCCATCGCCGCCCATTATCCACACGCTCTTATGAACAAGATAGTCTGCCATGGAAAGCAATTTTACGGCAGCAGGGGAGCCGGCGCTTTTCAAAAGCTCTTTCAATTTCTCCACATTCTTTCTCTGAGCGATAATGCTGGCTTCATCAGCTTGGCTTTGCTCTTTGATGGCTTTTGTCAATTCTGCTGGGACTTCGCAGGCCTGCTCCAAGAGGTCTTCAGCCTGTTTTGCATGATGTGTTATGGCCAGGCGAATGCCCAAACCGAATTCTGCATTGTCTTCGAAAAGAGAATTGCACCAAGCCGGGCCTTTGCCTTCTTTGTTCTTTGTCCAAGGCGTGGTTGGCAAATTTCCACCATAAATTGAGGAGCAACCAGTTGCGTTCGCCACTATCATTCTGTCGCCAAATAGCTGAGATGCCAAGCGAACATAAGGAGTTTCGCCGCAGCCAGTGCATGCGCCGCTGAACTCAAACAGAGGTTCCAGCAACATAGCGTCTTTAACACGCTTTAAGTCGATTTTTGTGCGATCAATTTCTGGAATGCCAACAAAGAATTCCCAAGCTTTGCTCTCTTGCTCTGCAATTCCGGTTTGAGGAACCAAGCTGATGCATTTTTTGCTGCAAGCTTCTACGCAAACTCCGCAACCTGTGCAGTCGTAAGGGCTAACTTGAACGGTATATTTGATATTGCCTTCCAATTGTTTAAAGTCTTTGCTTGCATCAATGCTCTTAAAGCCTTCCGGAGCGCCGGTCAGGGCAGAGGCATCAAACGCTTTGGTGCGAATTGCGGCATGAGGGCAAACTATAGCGCATTTTCCGCATTTAATGCAATCCATGCTCCAAACAGGAATTTCCAAAGCCAGGTCTCGCTTTTCGTATTTTGAGGTAGCGGTTGGGAAAGTGCCGTCCACAGGCATTGCGGATACGGGCAGTTGGTCGCCGTAACCCTCTATAATCTTTGCAGTTACGGAAGTCAAGAACTTATCGTTTGTGCCTATCAAAGCGGGTCGGAAAGTCTTGGTTGCGCTAACGGAGCCAGGAACTGAGACCTCGTGCAGGTTGTCAAGAGTTTTATCCACAGCTTCCCAATTCTTTTTAACAACTTCTTCGCCTTTTTTCAAATAAGTTTTTTTAATGGAATCTTTAATGTGACTGATAGCTTCGTCTTTTGGCAGAATGCCGGAAATTGCAAAGAAGCAGGTTTGCATTATGGTATTGATGCGCCGGCCCATTCCCGTATCGTGTGCTACTTTGTAGCCATCTATCACATAAACTTTCAGCTTTTTATCTATAATAGCGGTTTGAACCTCTTTTGGGAAGGTATTCCAAGCCTCGTTTGCATCAGCCTGCGTATTCAACAGGAACACAGCGCCTGGCTTTGCAAAGCGAAGCATGTTTATCTGGTCAAGGTGCGGAGTGTGGTGGCAAGCCACGAAATCGGCCTGGTTCAGCTCGATAAGGTATGGAGCGTGAATCGGTTCGTTTCCAAAGCGCAAATGCGAAGTGGTGCCGCTGCCGCTCTTTTTTGAATCATAAACAAAGTAGCCTTGAGTGTAATTGTCCGTATATTCGCCGATTATTTTGATGGTATTCTTGTTTGCGCCAACCGTGCCGTCTGCGCCCAGACCGTAGAACATAGCCTGGAAGAGCTTTTTTTCCAAGCGGAAAGACTCGTCAATCTTCAAGCTGGTATTGCTTACATCATCGTTTATGCCGACTGTGAAATGATTTTTCTGATTTACGCTTGCGGCATTGTCCAGAATGGCTTTTACGCAAGCTGGAGTAAATTCTTTTGAAGCGAGCCCATAGCGGCCTGCCAGAACTTTTAGCTTAAAGTCCGATTCGCTTATCGCAGCCAAAACATCCAGATACAGAGGTTCGCCGGCAGAGCCCGGCTCTTTGCAGCGATCCATAACTACTATATTTTTAACGGACTTAGGAATAGCTACCAAGAATTCTTTTACTGGGAACGGACGATAGAGATGTACGTTCAGCATGCCGACTTTTTGCCCTTTGCTAGCCAACATTTCGATAGTTTCCTTGACTGTAAGCGCACCGGAGCCCATAACTACTATAACTATTTCTGCATCGGCAGCGCCAGTGTATTCAACCAGGCTGTATTTGCGGCCTGTGAGTTTGGCTAGCCTATCCATGTATTCTTGGACTATGCCTGGGGTGGCGGTGTAAAAGTTGTTTACCGTTTCGCGGCCTTGGAAATATACATCGGGATTTTGCGCCGTGCCCCTAACAACCGGAGCATCGGGGGTCAAAGCTCTTGCGCGGTGCGCATCTATAAATTCTTCGTCTATGAGCGATTTGATAGTTTCAAGCGGCAATTCTTCTATTTTGATAACCTCGTGGGAGGTGCGGAATCCATCAAAAAAGTGCATAAATGGTATGCGAGATTTAAGCGTTGCGGCGTGAGCTACGAGTGCAAGGTCGTGGGCTTCTTGAACGCTGCTGGAGGCGAGCATGGCAAACCCTGTTTGCCTGCAAGACATCACGTCTGAGTGGTCGCCAAAAATAGAGAGACCTTGCATGGCAAGGGCGCGAGCGCTTATATGGAACACGGCAGGGGTTAGCTCGCCGGCAATTTTATACATATTGGGAATCATCAAAAGCAAGCCTTGAGAGGCTGTGAAGGTGGTGGTAAGGGCTCCAGCTTGAAGCGAGCCATGAACAGCGCCGGCGGCGCCTCCTTCCGATTGCAATTCTATAACTCTGGGAACTTGTCCCCATATATTCTTTTGACCCTGAGCGCTCCAGGTATCGCAAAGTTCGGCCATTGGCGTGGAGGGGGTTATGGGGTAGATAGCTACAACTTCGCTAACTTTGTGGGCAACCCTTGCGGTTGCTTCGTTGCCATCAACAGCAATCATATTTTTTGACATATGTTCTCCGAAAAAGAATTGTGAAGTTAATTTAGAAAAACTTCTATCCCCCGTGGCACAGCTTATACTTCTTTCCGCTTCCGCATGGGCAAGGGTCGTTTCGACCAACCTTTGGCATTTGATTTACCACTTGAGCTGGCTTTGCTTGTTGGCGCTGCTGCTGTTGTGGCTGCCGTGTGCCAGCAGGAGGAACAGTTTCGCCAGCGGCGTTGCGATTTTCAAAAGTCATAGTTGGCTTTTTAGGAATTGGAGCCGCCGCCAATGGGATTGACTGGCCGTTTACCTCAACGCGAACATTCAGAATGCCCATAATCGTGTTGGTAGCTATGGTCTCCAAACACTCCTGGAACATCTTGAAACCTTCGCCCTTATACACAATAAGCGGATCTCTCTGAGCATAGCCGTGGAAACGTGTTGCATCGCGCAAACTGTCCATGCCGTAAAGATGCTCTTTCCATTGAGAGTCTATGGAATGCAAAAGAACATGCCGCTCAAAACGAGCAAAATCCTCAGGCGGAACCATTGTTCCCAATTTTTCATAACGTGCCTTATACAACTTGATAATCTCATCCAAAATCTGATCGGCAGTCATGCCGGCCAACTTCTCCTGCTCAGGGTTATATTCTAAACCAACGCTGCGCAGCAAATCCGTTTTAAGCCCTTCCATATCCCAGGTTTCAGGATAAGAATCAGGCGTAACATATTTGCTCACTTTAATATCAGCGGAATCTTCCAAGCGGTTTGCAATCTCGGATTTGATGTCTTCGCCCATCAAAATGCGGCGGCGCAAAGAATAAATCACCTTTCTCTGCTCGTTCATAACATTATCGTAGTCCAGCAAATGCTTGCGAGCGTCAAAATTCTGCCCCTCAATTCTGCGCTGGGCATTGCGAACGCTCTTTGTAACCCAAGGATGCTCAATTACATCGTCTTCCTTGAACCCGAATCTGTCCATTATCTTCTTAACATTGTCGCCGCCAAAGATTCTCATCAAATCATCGTCCAGCGATAAATAGTATTGCGAGGAACCCGGATCTCCCTGCCTGCCCGAACGACCTCTCAGCTGATTGTCTATACGGCGGCTTTCGTGCCTTTCCGTGCCCAGAACGTGCAAGCCTCCAAGCTCCACAACCCCGGGGCCCAGAGCTATATCCGTTCCGCGGCCAGCCATGTTTGTGGCAACGGTAACTTTTCCCTTATGCCCTGCAAACTGGATTATTTCAGCTTCTCTTCCGTGGTTTTTAGCATTCAAAACATCGTGGGGAATGCCCTCGATTCGCAGCAATTTAGATAGTTTTTCAGATTTTTCAACCGATATTGTTCCAACCAGAAGCGGTTGCCCCTTTTCGTGCCTGTCTTTTATGTCTGCTACAATAGCTCTCCATTTTGCATCGGAAGTTTTATAAATCTGGTCTTGCATATCGTCTCGAACGCAGGGTTTGTGCGTGGGTATAACCCAGGTTGGCATATTGTATATTTTCAAAAATTCCGTGGCTTCGGTCTCTGCCGTGCCGGTCATGCCAGAGAGTTTTTTGTACATGCGGAACAGGTTTTGGAATGTGATGGTAGCAAGGGTTTGGTTTTCCCTGCGAATTTGCACATTTTCCTTGGCTTCAATTGACTGGTGAATGCCCTCCGAATAGCGGCGACCTTCCATTAAACGGCCCGTATTTTCGTCAACAATCACAATTTCGCCGTCTCTGACTATGTAATCCACGTCTTTTACAAAGACATTGTGGGCTTTTAGCGCTTGCAAAATATAATGCACCCAGTCTGCCTGTTCTCCGTAAAGCCCTTTAAAGCCCATTATGGACTCAATTTTGTTTACGCCTTTCTCGGTTATTTGCACATTCTTGTTCTTTTCGTCCACGGTATAGTCTTCGTCTTTTTTAAGGCGTTTTACCAAATCGTTTACTTTGCGGTATTTATCGGTTGCGTCTTCTGCCGCTCCGGAAATGATCAGTGGAGTGCGAGCCTCGTCTATTAGAATTGAATCCACTTCGTCAACTATGCAATAATTGAGGACTCTTTGCACAAGGTCTTCTTTTTGAATAGCCATATTGTCGCGCAGGTAGTCAAAGCCGAATTCGTTGTTTGTGCCATAGACAACATCGGAATTATAGCTTGTTCTGCGCTGTTCGTTGTTCAGCCCGTGAATTATAAGCCCCACCTGCAATCCCAGGAATTTATAGACCCTGCCCATATATTTTGCATCACGCCCGGCAAGGTAATCGTTGACTGTTACAACGTGGACTCCGTCTCCGGAAAGAGCATTTAAGTACACTGGGCAAGCTGCGGCAAGGGTTTTTCCTTCTCCGGTGGCCATTTCTGCGATTGCGCCCTCGTGCAGGATTAATCCGCCTATTATTTGCACAGGAAAGGGCATCATTCTGAATGGTTTTACGGATTCCGGGTAAAGGTTGCGAATTTCTGCGTAGAATTCCGCTGAAAGATGAACCTCCCACTCAAAGGTTCCGTTTGAGAGGAGTTCCTTTGCGGACTCCGCTTCTCTTTGCCGTGGCTCGGAGAGTTTTGAAAAATCGAATTCGTATTGCGGGTCAAAAACATTGAAAATGCCGAGTCGTCTATCGCAGGCTTCCTGGCTAACGGCAAACGCATCTACCATTATGTCTTCCAGGGTTTGCCCATTTTTTAGAAGTTCCCTGAATTCAGAGGTTTTTGCGGCAAGCTCGGAATCGGTTAATTTCTGAAAATCTGCAAGTTTTGCGCAAATAGATTCAAGAGTTGGCTGCAAGCGTTTAACTTTTCGCGCATGCGGCGTGCCAAACATTTTATAAAGCAATTTGTCGAACATTCCCATAGGGGTAGTAATATAGAAAACTCACTTCCACTTATACCACCCCAACATCCCAAGCGGCACGGCAGCGGTGAAAAGCGGAATTTGAATCAACTCAACCAAAGGCAAGCACCACAAAAGTTTTACGGATTTCAAGCGAGCCGCTCCTCTGTATAGCAGCAAAAAATCTGCGAGAAACTTTATTGCGAAAAAGAATAAGAAAAGCTGCCAGCAAATCCAGGGCAAAATAAATAGACTTGCAAAAAAAGCATAAATGCAAAACAGAAAAGCGCTGTACGCCTTGCTCTCATAGTTTGCTCCATTGCTTCCCCAGCGCGCCCTCTGCTGTAACAGTGCTTTCCAGGAGTCCACCGGAGCGGTTGGCATAATTGAGCTTGGGTCCCAATTATAGGCAAACTTCGTTCCTTCTATCTTAGCCATTCTATGAATTAGCATATCGTCATCGCCGGAAGTCAAATCGTAAAGACCTTCAAAGCCGCCGCACTTGAAAAATAACTCTTTGCTGTAGCCAATGGACGCAGAGCTTGCCAAAATCGGTTTATTGCGATTGAATCCAGCCGCTTCTATAAGCGTAAAGCCAAGAGTTTCCAGCTTTTGATAGGAGTGCAAAAAACGATTGCTGCCGTTGTTCGCCTTTGAACCCTGTACCACCGAAGCTCCGCTTGCATAGCAAGCTGCCATTGAAGCAAGCCAATTGGGTGGCGGAACGCAGTCTGCATCTGCTATCAGCAAGAATTCGCCTTTTGCGGCCAAGAAGCCGGCATTCATAGCTCTTTTTTTTGGAGAAGCTATCTGCGGAGAGTCTTGCGGAATGTCTATAACCGAAAAATTTGGGTTGTTTTCGCAGAATTTACGCGCAATATCCGGGCTTTTGTCCGTAGAACGGTCATTTACAACGATTGCTTCCCATTTCCCGGCATATTTTTGTTCTTTCAAAGCGTTCAAAGTAACTTCAATAAAAGCCTCCTCATTCCGCATGGGAATAATTACTGAAACATCTGGCAAATCCTTAAATTCTGTAAATCTGGGTTCAGACAATAATCCACGCCAAAGGTAAATCATCAACCCGGAATATGCCAAAGCTAGCAAAAAAACGAAAAAAGTTAACATAAAAGGAAAAAAATAGATTTTTTTTTAATTTGCCCTTGACAAAATTCAAAAAAATTTCTATATATGGACTGGGTACGCAGTGGTAAATCCTCAAGACACTCTATCGCTCCCCTCCTGATAAGTTCGGGGTGCCTGCGTATCCTTCAATGATTTTAGCACGTAGCGATAAATCCTAAGTGGTTTTGTCTATAATCTCCCCTTTAGGCGAGAACTGGGTGGCTGCGTGCATTTTTTTCTAAATTCAAAGTATGCGCCTGTTGATATTTTTAATATTTCTCGGTTTTTCAGCCGTTTTTGCCCAGAATGCCGGTGTTCAGGAAGCTGACACTTCTTCTGCCAATCAGGCGGTATTGGCAGATGTTACCATTTTTTCGCAAATGCCTATAGGCGCTATATATATATTGTGGTCCAATTACAATGAGATATCAGATGTGGTGAAAAAGCAAATTATGAGTCGCAGTTTTGTTCTGGAGCCTTATTTTATGCAAAATATAGACCGAGAGCAATTTGAGCAAAACCAGGTATTGCACTTGTTCAGCGAGCAAAGAAAAGCATTCTTCAAGCTATTCCCGGATGAGGAAGAAGACTAAATACCGTACATTTCACGTGTATTCTCCCTGCAAGCCTTGAAAATCTCGTCAATTGAGACTTCTTTTACTTTTGCCAGGACTTGCGCTATTTGAGGAATCATGGCCGGTGTGCATGTTTTGCCTCTGAAAGGCACGGGAGCAAGATAGGGAGCATCGGTTTCCAGCAGAATTTTGTTCAATGGTATGGAGGCTGCGGCTTCTCTAATTGTTGCGGTTTTGTCAAAGGTCACTGCGCCTGTAAAGCCGAAAAAATAGTTTCCTTTCAAGGATAAAACCTTCTGAGCGAATTCTGGCGTGCCCGTGTAGCAGTGAATATGGGCTTTTATATCTTCGCTGTCTATTTGCCGCAGAATCTCAAAAGCATCGTTTTCAGCCTCTCGCAGATGAAAAACAAAGGGCAAACCGGCTTTCAATCCTATTTCCAATTGTTTTAGAAAGACTTTTTTCTGCAAATCGGCGCTGTATCCTTTGTAATGGTAATCAAGCCCTATTTCGCCCAGAGCAAGCGCTTTGGGTATTTCAATGTCTTCGCTGAAATTTTCCGCTACCAGAGGGTGAACTCCAAAAACTCCGTAAAGTTTAATCCCATTTATCTCTTTTTTTGCCAGAAATTCTTTGCCCCAATTAAAATCTTCCGGATCGCAAGCTACATGGATAATAGCTTCGGGTGCAGGCTCCATTTGTTCCAGTGAGAAATCTTTATTCCATTCCAGAATTGTGTCTATATGACAGTGAGTATCTATAAAAAAAGGCATTTAACCATTAATACAAGCGTTTTTTATGCTGCTCTGCGAGTTCTTTTTGCAGTTTGCGGCGTGCGGATGTGTGAATGCGTTTCTTTTTCTCAGACGGTTTTTCAAAGCGTTGACGTTGTTTTACGTCGGAAATAATACCGTTTTTTTCGCAAGATTTTGTGAATCTCTTTAAAGCCTTTTCAAAAGACTCATTTGGCTTTACTAATACTCCTAGCACAGGCGTCCTCTGGTTAAAAATTCAGGTAGAAATATAGAAAATTTTAGAAATTTTGTCAAGGAAATAACACTTAATTGCAGATCAGATCTGGAAAAAAGCGCAAAAAGCGTAAACAGTTGTTAACATTTTAGCTTTTTTGTCGTTTTTTTCCGGAAAAATCTTTTAAAAAGCGTCTAATAGGTAACTAAAAAGGGAGGACCATGCTATGGCCGAAGAAAACGAGGAATGCTTTGCCGATTTGACGGTGGACATGCCGTTCAAAAAAACATTCGCAAACGAGCAGGAGAAAGAACCGCTCATAACGATGCTAAACGTGTTCTTGGAAAAGGTGCTTAGGCATCCGATTGTGGATGTGAGCATCAAAAACCCGTATGTTCCTGGGCAGACTTCAGAAAACAGGGACAGCATATTCGATATACTGTGCCAGGATAGCGAAGGAGGCAGGTTCATGGTGGAAGTGCAGGTTGGGAAGCAGTCGTATTTCATAAAAAGGGTCTTTTACTATGTTTGCATGGCGATAGCCAACAGCGGGCAGAAGGGAGACTGGGATTTCGACTACCCTCCGGTCTATTCGCTTAGCTTTATGAACTTCGACCTGGAGGACTTCGGGAACGACGATGTAGTCCAGCATTTCGGCATTTGCAACCTGGCGTACCCCGAAATCAGGCTCGGCCACATGGGAATGGCATTTGTGAGGCTGACCATGTTCAATAAAACTCTGGATGAATGCCATACATTGCAGGACAAGCTTCTATTCTCGCTTTGCCACGCTCATGAATTGAATTCCAAGCCTGAGCAGTTTGGCGAGGAAGTGTTCGAGAAGATATTCGCCATTGCGCGAATTTCTAATTTTACAGTAAGTGAACGTGCAAGATATGAGGCAGAAATGAGGAACGAGCGAGACCAGTATGCGATTAGGATGACCGCCATTAATGAAGGCAAGGCTGAGGGCAGAGCTGAGGGTATCGCTATTGGCGAGGCTAAAGGCGTTGCTATTGGCGAAGCCAGAGTACTCGACCTTATGGCGAATGGCTATGATTATGAGCAGATCAAGAAAATCTTGAAAAGCAAGTCAGAATCATAATTGACTGGATGCTGGTATTTTTATATTGCTCAAAAAAACACTCCTATGTCATGCTCATTTCCTTTCTCGCAATCCCAATCGTAGTCATTGTAATAATAGTAATAGATTGGAGGGTCATAAAAGGTATCTGAGTCAAAGTATCTACCATTAGGATTAAACTTTATTTGATCCTTCAGATTTTTTTCAGCGGTATTGTCGCATACAAGCATTGCACTAATGAGGAAATAGTTAAAATCGACTATGCTGCAACTGCCATCGCCGCCACTGGCATAAATTTCATATAATTTCATATCTTGTTGCGAAAGAATCCAGTAATTGTAAGTGGTTATATCAGAATCCTTAAAAAATATGGCAAAATAATTGCATTCTGCCTGTTTATCTTCAAATATATGCGGGAAAGCAGACTTTAAAAAATCTTCATCGGTAATAATTCCCATATGCACTGGCGAGGAATATATGTATTCCCTTGTTTTAACATAAAGGCTATCGCCAGGCTTAAAAACGGGCTTTTTATAAGAAACCACTCTGCTGTCTATAATTGGCTTTGTTTGAGAAGTAGAAGCGCATGCTCCATTAACACAATGCCATTCGTTCTCGTCCATATCTACGGAAGAACTGCTGGAGCTAAGGGCTGAACTGGAAGACGGTTCTTGTTCGGTTGTACTATCGGTACAGGACAGTAGCATTATTGATACCGTTGCAGCACAGGCAAGTGCTTTGGAAAGGATTTTCATAGGGGTTCTCCTTTGTATAAGTATCTTAGTATAAAATACATTATTTTTTCGAAAAATATATACTTTTTTTATTTTTGTCAAAATTATTTTGAAGTTTTTCTATATTTCATCCCAATGAAGCTTCGTTTTTTAATTCTAATTCTCGCAGTTTCCGCTTTTGCGGATGATTACTGTGGTATAATAGATGTGCCTACTATATGGACAAAAGAATACTCGCCTTACCGCATAACGGGCGATATTCAAATTTCTCCGGGGGCCAGGCTTACCATAGAGGCTGGGGTTGACGTGCTTATTGTGCCGGGGGAGGCTTGCGGCGAAACTCAGCAAAGGGATTGGTCGGATTCCAATTATATTAGCATAAAGGCTCTCGGACCTCTAACTATAAAAGGAACGGCAAAAGAACCTGTGCGAATTATGCCAGAAAATCATGTGCCGGGCAAAATACAGTGGGATGGAATAAGATTTAAAGGCAAAGAAAGAGGGCAAGTTCAAATAGAATATATGTATATAATGGGCGCAAACAAGGCCATAAATGCCTCTTTTAGCAGGTTCAACGTGGGAAATTCGCTCTTTGTAAACAATAGCACGGGAATTTGGTTGGAAAGCGAAGCCGATCTTGCGGTCTATAACTGCATTTTCACGGAAAATCTGAGCGCAGGTATTTATATCGACAATTCAAAGCCATCAATAGCCGCTAATATATTTTACAAAAATTCAAATTTCGGGATTTGGTCCGATTCTCGGCAAAGCCCTCGCATACGCAGCAACCTGTTCTTTGCAAATTCAGACACAGACTGCCGCTTTTGCCCCTTTGGAGTTGCACGCACAGCGGACAAATTCGGAAACATCTATGCAGATCCGGCTTTCTCAGGCAGCGAAAGAGAAAAGATTATGGCAAAACGCGACCTTAATACGCCAACCCCCTCAGAGAATGTCAAGGATACAACTTTGCAGAAAATTTACGAGAAAAAAGTACCGCCTGCGCCTGAGCCGCTTCCACCGTCATTGCCATTTATTCCATCCAGATATTCGCCGGCTCTGAATGCCGCTCCAAAAACAGATTTTTTCAGAAACGAAGATGGCGGTTTTGGCGATATAGGACTTTATGGCGGTACGGTTGGCAGATTCAACAAGGCCATAAGCTTTTGATTTTATGGTAAAATACGAACCTTATTTTTTTGTCGATTCCACGGATAGAGACGATATTTCAAAAAAAAAACAGCGAGGGCCGGCTTTATGCAAAGATGACCCTTTGACTGCCAGCTCGTTTGTCGAAAACATTTTGAACCAGTTTATAAATCAGGAACAGAAGGATATGCTTATTTTGGAGGAGAATAAGGCTCAAATTTTGCCCGGAAAATTGCAGGAAAAGGTAAATTTGGTTGCTTTAAGAGCGGAAACTCTTATTTTAAAGACGAATTCTTCAGTTTGGCGAGCCGAAATTATGGCTAAAAAAAGTTGCATAATAACGGTTTGCAACGAAATTTTAGGAAAAATAGCTGTAAAAACAATAAAAATTCAATAAAATGTATCATAAAGTCACTTTTTTTGTATCATTTGCAAAAAAATAATCTATATTATAGGTGTATGCCATCAGTTTTCGCATATTCCGATTACCGTGCTTTTATGCGCGATGCTTTTGCCGAGAAAAAGGCTTCTTGCCGCTTTTCTTGGCGGGAATTTGCAAAAAGGGCTGGCTATGCCTCTCCGGTTTTCCTTAAATTGGTAACAGAAGAGAAAAGCTCCCTTAGCGCAGAAGGTATTGAACGAGTGGGCCTGGCTCTGGGTTTAACTGATAAAGAACAGGAATTTTTCAGGCTTTTGGTGCCTTTTACCCATGAGACTGGCAATGCGAAAAAGCAAAAGCTATTCAACGAAATGCGTAAAATTGCCGCACTTTGCAAAGGCTGCATTGTGGAAGCAAATCTATATGACTATTATAAAGAATGGCATCACAGCGTGATACGAGAATTGGCTCCAAATGTATCATCAGAAAGCGAAATTTCAAAGCTGCTCGTTCCAAAAATCCCGCTGCCGCAGGTGAAAGCTTCCTTGGCCCTTTTGCTTAAATTGGGCTTGCTGGAAAAGGATTCGAGCGGCAAATACCACCAAACCAGCAAACATATTACAACCGGCGAAAGCATAAATTCTATGGCAGTTCGCAAGCATCATGAGAATATGGGCAACCTTGCAGTGGCGGCTCTGGAAGATATTTCAAAAGAAGAAAGGGATATTTCGGGCATAACAATGGGGCTTTCAAAAGAAGGTTTTGAAGCGGTTAAGGCCGAATTGGCGAATTTCAGACGTAAAATAAAAGAGATAGCAACGCAAAGCGAAAACGAGAACGAGTCGGTATATAGAATAAACTTGCAACTGTTCCCGCTTTCAAAGGAGGTGAAAAAATGAAATACTCATTAATTTTATTGGCAGTATTTGCGTTGTCTTGCACGGGTACAAAAAAGGAAATTGCGGGCGGTACAAGCGAGGAGACAAATACGTTGGCTCGCAACACTCAACCTGTTGTGGGCAGGGATGGTCATAGCGTGACTGCGCATGCTTTCAAAGATGCCAACAGCTATATGGTTTCCGCAGAATACGGTGGAAAATTTTCGGTAGTCACTGAATTTGAAATCAGCGCATGGCTCAAAATAGACAGTTTGCCGCAAAAATCTTCAACTCCGCATAATATAATAGGGAAGTTCAGCGATGCTTCTGCTGCTTTGCCTTCGGAGTTCAGCCTTGCGCTTTTGAACGGTGCCTGCGGAGCGGAAGACCCTGCGTTTGCATTCTTTTTCACGGATGAATATTCGGATTTTGCCTGCGAACAGGCTATTCTATCTAAAAATCCCGTTAAAGCGGGATTGTGGACTTTTGTAAAGGCAAAATGGGATGGACGCTATTTAACGCTCTACCAAGACAACGTTATGGTGGCCAAAGAAGAGAGAATTTCGGCGGTTTTGCCATATTCCCAAGTGCCTGTTTATTTTGGCAAATCGCAAGTTCCTTTTGCCATGGACGGACTTTCATTCAACGCAGGGAGGAGTTATGACAATAAATGAGAATCTGAATGAAACTGAAGATGCTCTGTGCGTAACAAATACCGCAGGGCGCATAGTCGGAGCCAACAGGCGTTTTTGCAAAATGTTTGGCTTTGAACCAAGCGAAGTTAAGTGGCACTACTTGCGCGACTTGTATCGCCATGAAGATGAGCTTAGCTGCGCTTTGAAAAAAGCTCCGGAGCATTCCGAAGTTTTGCAAACCAGAATGCGCAACCGAGCTGGTCGCAGTTTTCGCTGCGTTCTAACTCGCTGGGGCTCAAAAAGCCAAGAAGGAATTCCTGTTATGCTGCATTCCATACAAAGGATGCGAGCGGCGGGATGATTTTCTACATTCCTGCAAATGTCTGACCATTTAGAGAATCTTTACGAGAACTGGTTTTTAGATTATGCCAGCTATGTGATTTTAGATAGAGCCGTGCCTTATTACGAGGACGGCTTAAAGCCTGTGCAGAGGCGCATTCTGCACACACTTTACGAAATGCACAAAAGCGATGAGCGAATGCACAAGGTTGCCAATATTGTTGGGCGAGCCATGCAATATCACCCTCATGGAGATGCTTCAATAGGGGATGCTCTTGTGAATATGGGGCAAAAGAAGCTTTTGATTGAAACTCAGGGTAATTGGGGAAACCCCATAACCGGAGACCCTGCTGCTGCGCCTCGTTATATAGAAGGCCGGCTTTCGCAGTTTGCGCTGGAAGTGCTTTTCAATGCGGAAACTACCGAGTGGGTTCCTAATTACGATGGCAGAAGCCAGGAGCCTGTTTGCCTGCCGGTTAAGTTCCCTCTGGTGCTGGCTCAGGGCGCAGAAGGCATTGCTGTGGCGCTTAGTACAACGGTTTTGCCTCATAATTTTTGCGAGCTTTGCGAAGCCAGCATAGCGGCTTTGAAAGGAAAGAAGTTTGAGCTTTTCCCGGATTTTTCCACTGGCGGAATAATAGATGCAACCGCTTATAGCGATGGGCTTCGCGGCGGTCGCGTAAAGGTTAGGGCTCGCATTGAAAAGCTGGACTCCAAAACCCTTGTGATTAAGGAAATCCCTTTTGGCACCACAACGGAAAAACTTGTTGAGAGCATAACAAAGGCAAATGAAAAAGGCAAAATAAAAATAAAAAAGGTTGATGACCATACTTCAAAATTCGTTGAGCTTGTTGTGCATTTGCAGCCGGGCAGCGATCCGCAAACGGTTATAGACGCTCTTTATGCGTTTACGGAATGCGAAAAATCCATTGCTACGAATAATTGCGTTATAGTTGACGATAAACCCGAGTTTTTGGGCGCAACGGAGATTTTGAAGAAAAGCGCTGCGCATACAAAAGAACTTTTGGAATGGGAATTGCAAAACAAAATGAACCATTTGCAAGAGCGCTGGCATATGATTAGCCTGGAAAAAATATTTATAGACAAGGAAGTTTACGAAATAATCAAGAAAGCTCACGACAAAGAGGAGATGATTTCCCTTGTGAATGGCGGTTTGAAGCCTTTTGTGAAAAAGCTGCGCCGTGCTGTGGAAAGAGAGGATATTCTGAAATTGTGCGAGATTCCGATGCGCAGGATTTCTCTTTTTGACCAGAAAAAAGCAGACGAGTTGTTGAAGGAAATAGATGCGCAAATAAAGGAAACAGCTTACAATCTGGAAAATATAATAGAATTTTCCGTTAATTGGTTCAAGAATTTGCTTAAAAAGTATGGACCTGGCAGGGAGCGCAAGTCCACGCTTGCGGAATTTGGAAAGGTGAATGCGGTTCACGTTGCGCTTTCCAATCAAAAATTGTATGTTCATCGCAAAGAAGGTTTTATAGGCACGAGTTTAAAGAAAGAGGAATATTTATTCGATGTTTCTGAATATGATGATGTGATAGCCTTTTGCCAGGATGGAACTTTCAAAGTATCCAAGGTATCTGACAAAGCGTTTATAGGCAAAGATATTTTGCTTGTGGAAAAATTCAACAAAGAAGACGCTCGCAGAATTTACAACGTGATTTATCAAGAGGGCAAGGATGGCCCGGCTTATGTAAAGCGCTTTAACGTGGGCGGCATAACAAGAGACAAGCCATATCCAATAGGCAAGGGTGCGCCAGGCTCAAAAATTTTGTGGATAACTTCAAATCCAAACGGAGAAGCTGAGAGTGTCACTGTTTTCTTAAAGCCAAGGCCCAGAATAAGGCTGGAAATTCGGGTTGATTTTTCTGAAACGCTTGTGAAGGGCAGAGACGCTATTGGAAATTTGGTTACCAAATATGCTGTAAAAAATGTAAAAATGCTGAAAAAGGGCGCAAGCACTCTCGGCGATATGGAGCTTTTCTTTGACCAGCTTTCCGGAATGGTGAGCATTGCGAACAAGGGCGAAAGTCTGGGCGAGTTTGGCAAGTTCGACAAGATTCTTGCCGTTAAGGAAAGCGGCATTGCAAAGATTTACGAAACCAGCGAAACTGTTTTGGTGGGGCAGGAGATTGCCTATATTGCCCGCTATGAATGCTCAAAGATATACACGGTTTTGTATTATGACGGTTTGAGCTTGCAATATTGCGTAAAGAGATTCAATTTGGAAAACGCTCCGCAAACAACGGAATTTTCCCTTATAACCGACAGCGCTGAAAGTTCCATGCTTTTGTTCTTTGACGATGAGCTTCCCATCGCCCAAATTGACGGAAAGGAGTTCGACTTGGCAGAACTTTGCGAAGTTCGTGGTTACAAGGCTATTGGCAGCAAGCTTGCTTTCAAGAAGATTAAGAAGGCTATCAAGGTCCCGGCTCTGGTGATGGGTTAAAATCCCACCGCTGCTCCGAAAATAAAGTGATGAGATATTTTGCTTTCGCTTAGCGAAGCCATGTATTCAAGAGATAACCAAAAGTTTTTCGTATTCTCGTTTAGTTTTTCAAATTGCTCGCGCAGATTAAATGCTACGGAGCCGCTTAGATTTGTTATTAAAGTTCCACTAAAAGTCAAATCCAGGCTATGTCCAGCGCTAATACCCCAATTTGGAGTCAATAAAAAACCGCCGCCGCTTTGGTAGCCAATGCTTGAGCCTATATTGGCATACAAGCTGCTGCAATACGTATCTGTGTCCAAATCTATATCACGGTCATCTTCTCCTATGTTTGAAAATTCTTTTCTCAAAGTTTTTAAATCAGTGTTTTCAAAAGAAAAAATTGGCCCTATAAATAAAGCGTATCTCGGTTTGCTATGCGTAAATTTCATGTTTACGGAATATCTTTGATTTATAAGATTATTAGCGCTATCCAAATTTCCGCCTAAAAACTTGATGCTTGCTCCGCCGGATAAAAAAGAATTGTAAGAGTAATTTCCCTGTCCTGCCCAAGTCCATAATGTTTTGCATTCAGAGCTTTTTAAAGTGCCAACTCCCATTCCCGCAATCATGCCTTTGCTTTGCGCTATACCTTGCCCTGGCAGCGGAATTCCTGCAGCATTGGATGCTGCAAAAAGAAAGAGCAGGCTAATACCCAGCTTGCGCAAAAAGTCTGGCCACTGCCATGTTGTATTCATAGACCGCAAAATAGTAATCTTTTTTCATAAGCAAATTCTTTTTATAAGCGCTTGCCAAAAGCCCTGATGTTTTGCTCGGATTTATATCGTATTGCATAGCGGCGCCTTTCAGCATTCCTTCTGTTGCCCGCAAAGCGTTTCTTGCGCTTTCCAGCTTGCCCTTTGCAACTAAAAAGTCCTCGTATTTTTCTTCTATCTGCAATTCAATTCCCCTGTTTGCGTAATTCTCGGTTTGGCGCAGAACGCGATGCTCTATGCGAGCCATTTTATAGTTTTCCCATTGGTTCCAAAAATTGAGTTTATATTTGAGGCCAATTCCAAATGCTCCGGAAAGTCTGTTCACGGGATCTTGTGCAAAAGCGTTTTTTGAAAGATTGGTGCGATCTCCAGCCCATGATTTTGCGTATTCAAATTCTCCAAGTATAAAAAATTCTGGAGCTAGCCTTGCAGAAGCGAGTTCCATTTGCATACTCGTAGCCTCCAAGCCTGCCGAAAGTCGGCGAATGTCCGGATGGTGCGTGTATGCCCAGTTCTTCAATGAATCCAAGCTAGGCACAAAGTCTCCCGCGGCAGCCAGCACGCTGTCTGCTGGCTCAAACTGGATAGAATCGGGCAGTCCGAGAGCGAATTTCGCGGCTAGTTGCGCTTTGTTCAAACCGGATTTTGCATCCAGAACGGCTTTGTCTATTTCAAAGAACCCGGCTTTTAACTCCAGCAAGTCCATTTGCGAAGCGTCTTCGTCTCCATCGTCAAGGGCTTCTTCCAGTTTGTCTGCAGCTTTGCGCATTTGCTTATTGCCATCTTGAGCGAGTTTGTCCATTTCTTTTGCCAGCAAATATCCATAGTAGTAACTTAAAACATTCGTTTTCAGAAATAGTTCTTTCCCTTCTATTTCCATTCTTTTTTGCTGCAAGTCAGCTCTTGCAGCTCTTAACCCCAGTTGCAGTTGCCCAAAATTCAGCGGTTGCGCAGCCTGTATGTTCATTCCAAAATAGGGGCCCATTTTTGTGAAATCCCATGCTCTTACGGATTGGTTGTAATCGGTTTCTTGTTTTAATCCGGGAACAGCTCCAGTTAGCATTGAAAATTCAAATTTTGGGAGCAAGGCTCCGGCTTTAATCTGTTCTATTCTGCCTTCTTTTGCTAAAACAGCCATTCTGGTTTCTTGAAACCGAGGCTCGGTTTTTATAGCGGTTTCAACGAATTCATCTCTGCTCAAGCGAACAACTCCGCCTTTGTCTGCAAAGGCGCTGGAAGTGAGAAAAATTAAAACGAATATTAGCGGCACGGGGGTAATGTAGAAAAATGTTAGACTTACATCTTAGGCAACTTCAACTTCGCATACATCGCGTACAGGCGCAGAATTATGGTTATGGCTATTGTTCCGACAACTTTTGCGCCGTGATACTCGCTTGTGCATAAACCGAAAATCCAGAAGAACAAGCCGCCTATCAAAGCTGCCGTTGCATAAATTTCGCTTCTCAATACCTGCGGAATCTCACCCGCCAAAATGTCTCTGAGCATACCGCCGCCAACAGCCGTCAACACCGCTAGGCAAACTATGGCAAGACCGCCCGCATTTGCATTCTCCGCATGCATAGCGCCTATCGCAGTGAAAGCTCCCAAACCTATGGCATCTGCTACCATAACAAAACGCCAGCGCGAAATTATCGTTTTTTGAGCGATTATAACCAAAATCGCTGCGGAAATGCAAAAAATGATGTAAATTGGCTTTTGCAAAGCGAGCGGCGGAGTATTGCCCAGCAAAGTATCTCGCATCGCGCCGCCGCAAACACCTGTGCAGCAGGCAAGCGCAATGGCCCCAAACCAGTCCAAACCTCGCTGCGAGGCTTTAACCGCACCGGTTATGGCAAAAGCAAATGTTCCCAACAAATCAAGGGAAAGGAGAATCATTTGTGGAATATAGAATTTTCTATATTATACTCCACAATATGAAGAAAATTCTGCAGTTTTTGGGTGTTTACATACAGGTGCTGCTGGTAGCACTGGCTTTTATTTTAATGGTTGTCTTCAGCTATTACCATACTCGCAGTGCCGAGTATTCTCATCTTAGGAGAAATGCCGAAGCTACACTTTCCAATACGGAAAATAGCATTGAGGCTAAATTGCTTGGCATAGAGAGAACCCTGGGCAATATTTCGGAAAGCATTCGCCTGATGGTTATGGATGGCGTTGACGAAGACAATGTGAAAAATTATATAAGAAGCATAACCGAAAACATGAGCAAAAGCGAATCCATAGGATTTGATGTTCATGCCGTTTTTGATGTGTTTAACGGTTCGACATATTCAGGCCGAGGATTTCCCTATAATGGTTTTGTGCCGGAAGAACGTCCGTGGTACAAGGCCGCAGTTGAAGCCAATGGAAATACAGCTGTCACAGACCCGTTTGTGCATCATTTTGATTCAGTTTTCGTGATTTCCTATTCACGCCGCATTTTTACCGATGACGGGAAACCTATAGGCGTTATTTGCCTGACAGTGAAACTCTTTGAGGTGATAGGCGAAGATGTAATAAATATGCAAATTTCCGAAGGCGGCTCTGGCGGGCTGCTGGATCGCAATCTTAAATGCATTATCCATCCGTCTTCTAATTATATAGGCAAAGACATAAATCATCTTCCTATTGGAATATTTAAAAAAGAACTGGAAAACAAACAGGATATTATTGAAGGCAAAATTTTGAATTATAGAGGTGAAAAAGCCATAGTTTTCATCCAAAAGATAGTAAACGATTGGTGGCTTGTAGTTGCAACTCCGGAAGATCGATATTACAAGAACCTTAGAAACCTGTTGACTTTTTTGTCCATATTGGGCACAATACTCACTTTCATTCTCAGCACAATTTTAGTTCGCATTATCAAAAACAGGCACAGCACAGAAAGCCGCATGAAAGCAATGCTTGATATGACTCCTTCTCTGGGAATATGCTTCATGAATAGAAAAGCAGAGGTTCTGCTGTGCAACAAATATGTTTTGAATATGTTCGCCGTTGCGAGCACAAAGGAATACAGCGATAATTTTACCAGAGTTTCCCCGGAATACCAACCTGACGGCACATTATCCAGCACAGGAGCGCTTGCGAATGTGAAAAGAGCTTTTGATGAAGGATATGCTCGCTTTGAATGGGTGCACCAGAGAATGGACAATCGGGAGCAAATACCATGCGAAGTTACAGTATTTCGCATTGATGATGATGCCGACGATTATATGATAGGATATATCCGTGATTTGCGTGAACATAAGGCCATGCTAAATGAGATACACGAAAAAACGAAGAAATTGGAAGCTTTGAACCACTGGCATTCGTCTATTCTCAATGCCGTACCGGTTCCCGTTACGGTTCAAGATAATGATGGAAAATGGATTTTCATAAATACTGCGGCAGAAGTTCTTTTAAAGAAAAAACGGGAAGATGTTATAGGTTTGCCATGCAGCACTTGGGGTCTCAGCATTTGCAACAATAAAGACTGCGCAATGCTATGCGCTAAAGCCGGGATGAAGCAAACCCGTTTCTTGCACGAAGACTTATCTTATAAAGTGGATGTGGAAATACTGAAAAACCTGGAAGGCAAAGCGACAGGCTATATTGAGATTATACAGGATATTACCGAAGTGGAGCGCATGGCAAAGGCGGATGCAGAAAACGCAAACAGAGCTAAAACCGCATTCCTGGCAAGAACCAGCCACGAAATTCGCACGCCCATGAATGCAATATTGGGAGTTACGGAAATTCAGTTGCAAGACCAGTCTCTTTCAACTCATATGAGAGAAGCCTTTTTGATGATTTACAATTCGAGCAATTTGCTGCTCAGCATTATAAACAACATTCTGGATTTATCCAAGATTGAAGCCGGAAAAATGGAGCTGGTGTCTGCAAAATACGATGTTGCAAGTTTGATAAACGATATTATTCAACTGAATATCATGCGAAACAGCAAGCAGATAGAATTTGAGCTTCAAGTTGACGAGAATGTTCCGGCGGAACTTATAGGCGATGAGATTCGCATAAAACAGATTTTGAACAATCTGCTTTCAAATGCTTTCAAATATACTAAAAAAGGCAAAATTAGATTTTCTGTTTCTGCTAAAATAGAAAAGGAAAAAGGCTATACCAACCTGTCTTTAAACGTTAGCGATACAGGGCAAGGCATGACGGAAGATCAGGTTAGCAATTTATTTACGGAATATGCCCGCTTTAATTTGGAAACCAACCGCTCCATTGAAGGGACGGGGCTCGGCATGAATATAGTGCGCCATTTGGTGCATATGATGAAGGGCGAAATTTCTGTGGAGAGCACTCTGGGCAAAGGAACTATATTTACTGTTAATTTGCCGCAGCAAGGCTGCACATCCGGCGTATTGGGCAGAAAACGCGCAGAAGAGTTGATGCAATTGCGTACTTTGGACAAATCGAGAATAAAAGGAGCGCCATTTACCAGAGAATACATGCCTTACGGCAAAGTGCTTATTGTTGACGACGTGGAGTCCAATTTGTTTGTAGCCAGAGGTCTTATGATGCCTTATGGCTTGACCATAGATATTGTTTCCAGCGGTTTTGAAGCAATAGACAAAATAAAAGAAGGCAATGTTTACGACATTATATTTATGGACCATATGATGCCTAAAATGGATGGCATTGAAGCTACGAAAATAATTAGAGGAGATGGATACAAGCATCCCATAGTGGCTTTGACCGCCAACGCTTTAATAGGGCAGGCAAAAATATTTTTAGACAACGGTTTTGACGAGTTCATATCAAAGCCCATTGATTTAAGGCAGCTTAATTCCGTGCTAAATAAATTAATCAGAGACAAGCAGACGCCTGATGTTATAGCAAAAGCACGTGCAGCCAGCTCGGCAAGACCCTCGCTTGAACAGGAATATTTGGATGATAAACTGCTTCTGGTATCTGCGCAGGATGCTAAAAAAGCATTGCTGGTTTTTGAAGCTACTTTGCAAAATCTAAAAAATGCCTCAGAAGACGATATGCGCTTATTTGCTATCAAAGCTCATGCAATGAAAAGCGTTCTTGCCAATATAGGAGAAGTAACGCTTTCGCAAATGGCTTATGAACTGGAAATGGCAGGAAAAGAGAACGATCGAGAAGTTATTGAGCATAAAACGCAGGGAATAATTGATGCGTTAAAACTTATCATCAAAAAAAGCGATGGAGAAGAGGAGAAAAAAATAGCTGACAAAGATGAAAATGTCAACTATTTGCTAGAGCAGTTAAAAGCGATAGCCGAAGCTTGCGAAAATTACGATTCAAAAACAGCTGGAACGGCCCTTGGAAATTTGAAGAAAATGTCCTGGTCAAAGGAAACCGGAGAACTTTTGGGAAAAATTTCCGAGCATCTTTTGCATAGCGATTTTGAAGATGCGCAAGCCTTGGCAAAGAGTCGCATAGGTTAACTTTGTATATTGGGAATTTATTATGTCTATTGCATTTAAAATAATCAAAACTTATGCTCAAGTCCTGTTTGTGCTGCTGGCTTTTGCATTGATGGTTTTCATAAGTTATTACCTTGTGAAGACTGAAATAGTGCAGCCATCCATAAAAAGGGAAGCTGTTGCAGCGCTTGCTTATGCGCAGGCCAATATTCTGAACGAAACTCAGGAGTACGAGATCACATTGAGCAATGCGCTTGAAACGGTTCGCTTGATGATTATGCGCAACGACAATGCAGACACGGTAAAGAAATATGTAAAAAATCTTATGCCAAGCATTGTGAATGTTTATGGAGTCTTTGGCCCGGATTCATCGGATGACAGCCAGTGGTACAAGGCGGCGATTGAAATGAACGGAATGGCCGCAGTTATTGAGCCATATTATGACTCGCTTGCCGGCATCACAAAAATAGCCTATTCCCGTTGCATTTTCGACGACGATGGCAAGCGGTTGGCCGTGATTGGCGTGTTTGTGAAACTTGATGCGGATCGCGTGGCAAGAATGCAAATTGCGCATGGCGGTTTTGGATTTTTGCTGAATAAGGATTATGAGATAATTGCCCATGAGAATAAGAATTATTTGGGCAAGAACTTGCAGGATCATAATATGCCTCTTTCTCCGCTCAAGGCAACTTTAATGCAGAAGACAGAGATTTTTGAACACGAAATGATTAGTTACAAAGGCGAAAAGGTTGTGGCTTTTATCCGTGAAATGCCAAGCGGATGGTTTCTCGGAATTATAACGCCCGAAGAAAAATATTACGAAAGCATAATCAAAATGGCAAAGGTTCTCATTTTTGTAGCTTCTGGCCTGGCTTTGATACTTAGCGTAATTCTGATACATATTATCAATGCGAGAACAAAAGCGAGCATTGAAACCGATAAAATGAGACGCCTAGCGGAAACTGCAAACAGGGCCAAATCTGCGTTTTTGGCAAAAACCAGCCATGAAATTCGCACGCCCATGAATGCGATTCTGGGAGTTACCGAGATACAGCTCCAAGACGCTGCGCTTACGACCAGCATGAGAGAAGCTTTTATGATGATTTACAATTCGAGCAATCTGTTGCTCGGCATTATAAACAACATTCTGGATTTATCCAAGATTGAAGCCGGAAAAATGGAATTGATATTTGCAAAATACGATGTTACGAGTTTTATAAGCGACACGGTGCAGTTGAACATAATGCGAAACAGCAGGAAAATAGAGTTTGAACTTGAAGTTGACAAGGATATACCGGCAGAACTTGTAGGCGATGAAATTCGCGTTAAGCAGGTGCTCAACAATCTGCTTTCCAATGCTTTCAAATATACGGAAAAAGGCAATGTAAAACTATCGGTTACATGTGAAAACGGACCTGGGAAAGAACATACAACTCTTATTTTCCATGTAAGCGATACCGGTCAAGGCATGACGGAAGAACAGGTGAGCAAGCTGTTTGACACCGAATACATCCGCTTTAATCTTGAAGCCAATCGCACTGTTGAAGGCACGGGGCTGGGCATGAGCATTGTGCAGCATCTTGTGAGAATGATGAATGGCAGAATTTCCGTTAAAAGCGCTCATGGCAAAGGAACTACATTCATCTTGCATTTGCCTCAGCAAAACTGCGGTTCCAAAAAAATAGGCAAGGAACATGCTGACAATTTGATGCAGTTGCGCATAATAGACATTGTAAAGCTCAGAGGCTCGCAATTTATGCGTGAATACATGCCTTACGGCAAAGTGCTTATTGTTGACGACGTGGAGTCCAATTTGTTTGTAGCCAGAGGTCTTATGATTCCTTATGGCTTGACCATAGATATTGTTTCCAGCGGTTTTGAAGCAATAGACAAAATAAAAGAAGGCAATATTTACGACATTATATTTATGGACCATATGATGCCTAAAATGGACGGCATTGAAACTACAAAAATAATTAGAGAAAAAGGATACAAGCATCCCATAGTGGCTTTGACCGCCAATGCTTTAATAGGGCAGGCAAAAATATTTTTAGACAACGGTTTTGACGAATTCATATCAAAGCCCATTGATATCAGGCAATTGAATTCCGTGCTAAATAAATTGGTTCGAGACAAGCAGACTCCTGAGGTTATTGCAAAAGCCAGAGAGAAAGGTCCGCCTAAAACATCTATACAAATGGCTATTTCGTCGGATAACAAGCTGCTCTCGGCATTTGCGCGAGATGCAAAAAAAACATTGCAGGTTTTTGAGTCTGTGCTTAAAGATATAGGCAGTGCTTCTGAAGAAGATTTGAGCTCGTATGCGCTCAATGCGCATGCCATAAAAAGCGCTCTTGCCAACATAGGCGAAAATACGCTTTCGCAAATGGCATTTGAACTTGAAAAAGCCGGAAAAGGAAAGGATAAGGATATAATCGAGCAAAAAACGCAAGGTTTGATTGATGCGCTTAATCTGATCATCAAAAAAAACGAAGAGAATGAAAATGAAAAAAAATCTGCAGCCCCCCAAGAAGAGAATAAGGATTATTTGCGCGAGCAATTGGAAATAATTTGCACGGCTTGCGAATCTTATGATGTAAAAAAAGCCAATACCGCAATTGACAATTTGAGAAATTCTTCCTGGACAAAGGAAACCGAAGATATTATAGATAAAATTTCAGAATATCTTTTGCATAGCGATTTTGAGGAAGCGCTTTCGCAGGCAAAGAGAGGTTTATAATGTGAACAATGTATTGAGCAATATTATAGAAATATTCACATCTCATAGCGAAAAAACATTTGAAGATGTAATGTCTAATGGCATACGCCTGATAGCCGATGCCGCCGATTTGAATAGAGTTGCTATTTACAAAAAAATAAAAAAAGACCAATTCGGGCAAATTTATCTATGGAACAAAGAGGACGGAGGAACATCGCCTTTGGATGAAAATCTCAAAGTTTTGCCTTCTATCCCAGCCATAACGCAATGGATGGGTTTTGCGTTGAATGGCAAGAGCATAGCTCGCAGATTAGATAATATGAATAAGGACGAGGTGGAATTCTCCAATATGTTTGGCATAAAATCCTTGGTGCTGGTGCCAATTTTTACGCATGGAGAAATTTGGGGAGCGGTTACATTTCAAGACCATGAAAAAATACGGGATTTTGATGATTGCATAGATAAATTGAATTCCGTTGCCAATTTGTGCGCCAATGCCTTTATAAAAAACGAGATTTCGCAAAATGCCGAAGCTTTGCTTGAGAACGTACGAGAGCAAAACAGGCGTCTTATAAGCCTGAGCAAGGCAAAAGATGATTTTTTGTCTAGGATAAGCCACGAGATTCGCACGCCTATGAACGCCATTTTGGGCATCACGGAAGTTCAATTGCGAAACGAGTCTCTTCCATATGCAACAAGAGAGGGCTTAAGCATAATTTACGATTCCGGCGATGCATTGCTTCGCATTGTGAACGATTTGCTGGATTTATCCAAAATAGAATCGCAAAAAATGGACATAGAGCCCGGGAATTACGAAATTGCAAGCATGCTCTGCGATTCCGTGCAGCTGAATATGTTGCAAATTGAAAATAAACCGATTAAATTCAAGCTTAACGCAGACGAAAATATTCCATTCAAGCTCTTTGGAGACGAGCTTAGAATAAAGCAGATACTCAACAACATACTCTCAAATGCGTTCAAATATACGGATAGCGGAGAGGTTTCCATGTCTGTTTTCGCAGAAAAAAGCGAAGACGAAAATTCGGATGTATCTCTGGTTTTTCGCATAAGCGACACTGGGCAAGGCATGACCGAAAAACAGGTCAACATGTTATTTTCCAATGGAAGCGCACATTTAAATTTAGTCAGCGAGCGTTTAATTGAAGGCACGGGGCTGGGCATGACTATAGTATGGAATCTTGTCCATCTTATGAACGGCAATATTTCAGTTGAAAGCGAGTATGGCAAAGGCTCTGTATTTACCGTTAGCATTCCGCAAAAGGTAATTGATAGAAAAATTTTAGGCAAGGAAATTGCGGATAATTTGCGGAAATTCCGCATAAGCGATTATTCCAGAAGGAAAAAATTGCAAATCATTCATAATTCAATGCCTAATGGCAATGTTTTGGTTGTTGACGACGTTGTTTCCAATATATATGTTACAAAAAGTTTTCTGGTCCCTTACGATTTGAATGTAGAAACTGCCGAAAGCGGTTTTGAAGCTATAGAGAAAATCAAGAGCGGAAAGGTTTACGATGTTATATTTATGGATCATATGATGCCCAAAATGGATGGCATGGAAGCTACGAAAATCATACGTGAATTAGGGTACAAGCATCCCATAGTTGCGTTGACCGCCAATGCCGTGGCCGGTCAGGCCAAGATTTTTCTGGAAAACGGCTTTGACGGTTTTATTTCCAAGCCAATAGATATCAGCTTGCTGAATGCAGAGCTCAACAAATTTATCCGCAATAAGCAAACAACAGCAACAGCGGCGGAGCCGTTTGAGATTAATTTGCTTCCATTGTTTGCGCAAGATGCCAAGAACGCCTTGCCGGTATTTGAATCCATGCTTGAGAATGCGGCCACCGCTTCAGATGAGGAATTGCATTTATACACAATCAAAGCTCACTCTATGAAAAGCGCTTTTGCAAATATAGGCGAAGAGTCTTTTAGAAAATTGGCTTTTGAGCTTGAAAAGGCTGGAAAAGAACACAATAGACGCATTATTGAGCGAGGCACGCAAGGGCTGATTGATGCGCTTAACTTTTTTATAGATAAAAATGAAAGGGAAATTCATGAACAATCCAAAGATAAGGATGAAAACATTGCGTATTTAAGCGAGCAATTGCTGAAAATTGGCAGAGCATGTTCTATATACGATATAGAAGAGGCCAATGCGGCTTTTGAGAATTTAAAAACAAAGCAGTGGAAAAAGGAAACTGAAAATATCATCAATAAAATATATGAGCATATATTGTTCAGCGATTTTGAAGAAGCTGGTTTGCTTGCGAGGAGTTATGCGGAAAAAAACAATTGCGGTTAAAGTAGGGAACGCCGTTATCGGCTCAGGTGCGCCTATTCTTGTGCAGTCCATGACAACCACAAGCCCAAAGGATGTTGACGGCTCGGTAAAGCAGATCGTTGAGCTTGCAAATGCTGGTTGCGAGCTTGCGAGAATAACAGTTCCAACGCTTGCCGATGCGGAAAAATTAAAGGAAATCTCGGAAAAAGTTCGCAGCGCAGGCGTTAAAATTCCGCTTTCCGCAGATATACATTTTCAACCCAAAGCTGCATTCGAGGCTCTTAAATGGGTGGAGAAAGTGCGGATAAATCCAGGCAATTTCGTGGTGGGCAAAGAGAAGATTTCCGAGAGTTTCGCTCCATTTGTCCAGGAAGCGAAAAAGCTTGGCAGGGCGATTCGCATAGGCGTTAATCACGGTTCGCTGAGCGATAGAATACTTGAGACTTATGGCAACACTCCGCTTGGCATGGTGGAAAGCGCTTTGGAATATTTGAGCGTGTGCGAAAACGAAGACTTTGACCAGATTATTTTTAGCCTTAAAGCGAGCCGTCCAAAAGAGATGGTGGAAGCGAACCGCTTAATGGCAGAGCGATTGGAAGCCGGCGGGCACAAGCCTTATCCTTTTCATTTGGGCGTAACGGAAGCGGGTGAGGGTGAAGACGGCAGAATAAAATCTGCGGTTGGCATTGGCGCTTTGCTGGTTGACGGAATTGGAGATACCATAAGGGTTTCGCTTACGGAAGACCCTGTTAACGAGATTCCCGTTGCGTTTGCGCTTTTGCAGGCGGCGGGGCTTCGCAAGACCAAAGCCGAGTTTATAAGCTGCCCGGGCTGCGGAAGAACGCTTTTTGAATTGCAAAGCGTGACTGCGGAGGTGAAGAAGAGATTTTCGCATTTAAAGCATCTTTCCATAGCGGTTATGGGCTGCATAGTGAACGGCCCCGGCGAAATGGCAGATGCGGATTTTGGCTATGTTGGAGCGGCCGCCGGCAAAATAACCCTTTACGAGGGGAAAAATCCCGTGCGCAAAAACATACCGCAAAGCGAGGCCCTAGACGCTTTGGAAAACTTAATCAAGGAGAAAAATAGATGGAACGCATAGCAGTTTTTGCAGGATCTTTTGACCCATTTACCGTTGCGCACAAGGACGTGGCCGAGCGTGCCTGCGCAATTTTCGACAAGCTCATTATTTTGATAGCGAGCAATGTGAGCAAAAAAACGCATTTTTCCTCGGAGGAGAGAGCGGATATTGCCAAAGAAGCCATGCAGGATTCTCCGCAGGTAAGCGTTGAGATATGGGATGGCTTGATCATCGATTATTTGCGCGATAACAACATAAATTTTTTGGTAAGGGGAGTGCGCAGGGCTTCTGATTTGGAGCAGGAGCAAGCTCTTGCGTGGAACAATGCGAAGCTTTTGCCCGGCACCGAAACCATATTTTTCAGTGCCAAGCCGGAGTATTTGAGCATGTCTAGTTCGTTTGTTCGTGAGCTGGCTGCCTTCGGTGTTTAATCCATTCTATGAGCGCCGGTATTGCTGATACGCAAATTATGAATAAGATTACCAGTTCAAAGTGTTCTTTGATAAATGGAATGTTTCCTAAAAAATAGCCGGCGAGCGTGCATACAAAGACCCATCCTGTTCCTCCCAGAACGCTCCAGGGCAAAAAGGTTTTGAATTGCATTCCGCTCATGCCTGCTACAAAGGGTACGTAGGTTCTGAAGAATGGCATAAATCTGCAGATAGTGACTGCTTTTGGCCCGAATTTTTCAAAGAATCCGTGCGCTTTGTCGTAATTCTTTTTGTTGAATATTCTCCCCGTTCCTTTTGCAAACGCTCTATGCCCAATTTTTGCGCCCAGAAATCTGTTGAAGTTGTCTCCTAAAATTGCAGCTACGGGAAAAGCGGTTAAAACAATGCTTAAATCCATTGCACCCACGGCGCACAGCGCGCCTATTGCGAAGAGCATGGAATCGCCGGGCAAAAACGGAGCGACAACCAATCCTACTTCGCAAAAGATGATCAGCGTAATCAGGGCATAAACCCAAACGCCGTAAGCGTTGACGAATTGTGTTAGATGGACATCGATGTGTCTGATGAATTCAAGGGCAAAGGTTAGGTATTCTATCATGTATAGGAATATAGAAATTTAAGTATTTAAATTGGCACCCCAGCTGTCCTTACTCCAACACTCGTAACAATGAAGTTAAGCGAGGTAGTTAACACGTTTGGCCCTCAGGAGGCCAGGGTGCCGCCTTGCTATGCAGCGTAATGAGAATCAGGAGAATCGTCATTGCTTGCGTAGCAAGGAATATTTTTTATGCCTTTTGTTGCTTTGAATTCATGATGATCAAGGAGTAGTAATGCAATTTCCAGCTTTTACTCCCATATTGCAAAAGTTAGGGGTTAAAGCATTGCAACCCGCAAATGTAGAAGGACTTTTACCTTTGGTAACATCTATGTTTACATCCGGATCATCGCTTCCATTAAATGTTGCTGTCCATTGAACACCTTCGTTGCAATTATCTGCTGAAAATTTGCTATCGGCTACAAAAGTTCCAGTAGAATCATTTCCCGCAATTACGTAGCCAAAGTTAGAAGTCAAACCTTGTCCTGCTGCAGGAGTAGTAAGTCCGTCAGCTCCAGGTACTTTATAGCCAACTGTTGCGGCATCGCCATATTTGCCGGTTTCCATTTTGTAGGCTTGCATTAATTTTGCCCATGAGCTGGCGGCGGGGCCGACTTCTTGGGCTTTTGCTTTTGCGCTCATGCCAAAAAGCTTTGGAATCGCTATGGCGGCCAAAATACCGATGATTACTATAACAACCATCAGCTCGATTAGGGTAAAACCCTTTTTTAATTGAGTAGACATGAAATGTCCTCCTGTTTAAATCTGCCTACTCTATTAAACGATTTTCGGCATTCTCGGGCGCATTTAAACCTTCGTTTAAA
>Ga0209755_10001070_pt1 | contig 45468 bp, 41 predicted proteins | sample TergutCo191P1_FD_187301 | JGI IMG/M metagenome (GOLD analysis project Ga0209755, IMG submission 187301) | Cornitermes sp. P1 segment gut microbial communities from Petit-Saut dam, French Guiana - Co191P1 (SPAdes) (version 2) | ecosystem: Host-associated > Arthropoda: Insects > Digestive system... | reverse complement strand
TTGAGTAGTGGTTGCAGTAAAGATTTTGCCGATTTTAGTTCGATAATCAACGGGCATCACATGGAAAAAAAGAGGATGTTCGGGGAAATTGGCTTGTTTTCGGAAAAGAAGTATTTCGATGATAGGCGTTACGGAAACTTGTTTTACCAAGGGCGCGAACACGGCATCCAGTTTTTTGCGTTTTTGCACGCAGATGCTTACAACTATGCAGTATTTAGAACAAAGATTGAAGGAGAAGAGGCACAACAAGATTACCTAGACTTGCTTTTGTCTTTGGCGACACACACACGGGAGGTAAAAGTTTCAGCAGGTGATAGGATTGTTTTGCTCGCAACGTGTTCCAGTGCTTCAACGAATGGGCGCGACATTTTAGTCGGAAAAATTACCGATGAAGTGTATGAAAACACGTTTTTGGATGATGCGTCAAACAGCAGGAATGGGGTAGATGCGCTATCAGGCTTATGGACTCAGTCCCCCTTCTGGGTCAAGATGGTTGCCATAGCAATACCCTTGTTTTTCTTGGTTGTACTGTTCTTTGCGTTGAGGAAGAAGCGTTCGCGGTTAAAAGGATCGCCACCAAAAGATAACGAACAGGAGTAATATGAGGAGTGCTTGGGTAATGAAACTTGCTATGAGGCGAACTGCGTGGTTGGCGGTAGCTTTAATGGCTGTTGTCCTGGCTGTTGCGATTCCGCAAGCTCATGCCGCCGAACCTAGCTACTTCAATCTTGTTGTTAACCAAACATTTACGAATCAAGAAAAAGACCCTGCTCCTCACGAGGAATTCTCTTACTCCCTTACTTCTAAAGGTAAGGTGTCTCCTCTTCCTCATGGTGCGCATTCTAATAAGTTTAGCTTTGCAGTTAGTGGTACCGCTGAAGTCGAAATTGCGGCAATTCCTTTTACGGAGCCCGGAATCTATACCTACGATTTGATTTGTGAAGACGCAGGACAATCTGGCTACACCTACGATTCGCAAGTCTACACTATAGAGATTTATGTGCACTCTGGTAACGAGATAGATATTGTGATTTTTAATAGTGCTGGAGAAAAAGTTGATAGGCTTGATTTTAACCATTCTTACCAGAAAGAACCTGATAATCCAGAAAATCCACCTCCACCAGGGTCTGATCAAAAATCAAATTCTGCTGGAGACAGGTTAACGTCAGCAAAATATCCTGAACCAGAAACGGGCGATAATAGCAACGTGATATTTTGGGGCATTATGCTTTTGGCGAGCAGTGGGATACTTGTTTTGGTGAGTTGGTATCGCAAACGCAAGGAAAAAAGTAATTAAACTTTTTGGTGCTATTTGAAGATATTTTAGGGTAGATTTTGGTGGTGGGCCCTACAGGATTCGAACCTGTAACCAAGGGATTATGAGTCCCCTGCTCCACCATTGAGCTAAGGGCCCGAAGTAAGAGTGGCAACGGTTACAACGCGTGCGGTTGAATATTGTAACTCAAATATCAGTTCATAACTCGAAAAAACTCTGTTTACCGTAAATACTGTAAACAGTGGTTGGGATACTTCGTTTTGGTGTGATGGAGGCAGAGGTGTTGTCCTGCCTCCATCCGAAAAATCCAAAAATCTTAGTAAGCGGTGAAGGCATCCTTCTTCACCAAGCAGATGGGGCAAGCCGTAAAGGCTTCACCCTTGTGAATATATCCGCAGGTGGGGCAAAGGTAGAACTTGTCATCGTCGGGTGTGTCGATATTATTGTAGGCATCCAGATAACGCTCTGCATGATAAGCTTCTGCCAGCTTTGCGCGGGTGAATACTTCAACAGCAGCATCTTCGCCTTCTTCTTGCGCAACCTTGATAAAAGCAGGATACATATCGGAGGTTTCATAGATTTCTCCGTTTGCACCAAAGATAAGGTTAATGTCGGCCTCATGAGCTTCAACTTCAGGAGCTTCTGGCTTTTTGGTATCAGGGTTCATTCCAACTGCTAAAGCATATTCCAATTCGATATGAATTTTTTCGGCATCTGCTGTGCAAGCAAAAAGGCGCGCAAGCTGCGGGAAGCCATCTTTTTCAGCAGCTGCCGAAAAAGCGGTGTACTTGGTGGTAGCTCCAGTTTCACCTGTAATTGCAGACATCAGGTTTTCATAGGTGCTTCCAACTTTAGTAGTGCTTTCTGGCATAACGTTGAAATTGCTTGCCGTTTCAGCGGTAGGAGCTGTTGTCGGGGACAAGACGTTTTCTGTGGTGGGCGCTGCATCGCTGCTATCAGGGGTTTCACTTGAAGGTGCCCCTCCCGCGCAAGCACTCAAAACACCCGCAACCGAAATAGTTGCTGCTCCAACTGCAGCACCTTTGACAAAGTTGCGTCTTGAAACATTGTCCGCGTTAATTTCTTTCATGTATTTCCTCCTCTTGTTTTTTAGTTCCTTAGAATGATTTTTTAATAGGAACAATTATCGATAAGGATATACAGAAATATACGGCTCTGCAATAGCAAAGAGACAATTCATTAACAATTAGGAAAATAAATAAGGGGAAAGGTTTGCGAGCTAGAGGCTTTCTTTGCAGCTTGTACAAAGCCCCTCAAAAACCACATCGTGTCCTTCGATAACAAATTCAGATTTGCTAGTTTGTGCTTCAAGCATTTTCTGAACTTCAGGAATCCAAACATCAAAGGCTTTGTTGCAGTTGCGACAATGTAAATGGTAGTGGGGAGACAGGGTGCCATCGTAGTGGGCAGCCCCATCGGGCATGTCAATTTTGCGAATTTCCCCTTGTTCTACTAAAAGTTCGAGGTTTCGATAAACCGTAGCCAGGGAAATGTCGGGCTTTTGTTTGCGAACGCATTCAAGGACTTCAATTGCCGTTGGATGATTGTGTGAAGAATGAACCGCATTATAGACTGAGGCTCTTTGAACCGTATTTCTCCTTGTTACTGTTTGCCCTTTCAAAGCAAGAATCCTAACTTTGGTGTAACGCCTGATAGGCAAATCATACACGTATGGTTACCTCGCTTCAAGAATTCTTCTCACAGTTTCCAAAGTTTTTCAAATTATGTACAATTTTGTTCGGTGTTTGGGTGAAGCTTCCGTTTTTCAAGAGTAATCGTGCTGTTGGTTTATGATTGCTGAAGTCTCCAGGAAATTCTATATTGCCTTACTCAGGCTTTACGGTATAATTTCCTCTTGCGCGAAAAGCGTAGCTATTCCTCGGTAGCTCAATGGCAGAGCATCCGGCTGTTAACCGGAGGGTTGTAGGTTCGAATCCTACCCGGGGAGCCATGAGAAACGAACGAGCCCGTCGTGAGCAATGCTTAGGCGGGTTCGTTTTTGTTGGATGGCAAAGGGCTAGGTCCTTCACTTCGTTCAGGACGACATGTTTTGTCATCCTGAGGCTGCTTGCCATCTTGAGGTTGCCTGTCATCCTGAGGCTGCTTGCCATCTTGAGGTTGCCTGCCATCTTGAGGTTGCCTGCCATCTTGAGGTTACCTGTCATCTTGAGGTTGCCTGTCATCCTGAGGCGTAGCCGAAGGATCCATAAATAAGGTGTAGGTTGAGCAGGCTTGCTCAATCGCAATGAACTAAAATGGTTGATGCGTGATTATGCAGCTTGAACATATCTCGAAGGCATACGGGGGCAGGGTTTTGTTCTCGGATGTATCGTTGCGCTTAGAAGAAAACGATCGTCTTGCTCTTGTAGGGCCAAACGGCGCAGGAAAAACCACCCTTTTGAATATTATTGCCAAGACCGACGATGCCGATGAAGGAAAGGTTGTTTTTGCGAAAGGTGCCCAGGCTGGTTACTTAGAGCAAGAAGCAATCGAAATGGAAGACCGTCCCATTTTTGAAGAAGTTATTTCTTCCCAGAGTGAAATTCTCGAAGTAGAACAGTTGCTGCGTAAGTTAGAGTCCAGCTTAGGCGAAAATCCCAGCGAATCGCAGCTCACTGCATGTGGGCGCGCGCGAGACAAATACGAAGCATTGGGCGGCTACACGTTAGAATCGAAGGCTCGCAGTGTTTTGTTCGGGTTAGGCTTTAAGGAAAGCGACCTCGAACGTTCGGCAATAGAATTTTCTGGAGGCTGGCAGATGCGCATCGCGCTAGCAAAACTGCTGGTAGGTGCACCAGAAATTTTGCTGCTTGACGAACCAACAAATCACCTCGACCTTGAAAGCGTGAAGTGGCTGGAAGGCTTTTTGCGCAGTTATGCGGGCACGGTTATCGTGGTTAGCCACGACCGTGTGTTTATGGATAATATGGTTGATTCGGTGGCAGAGGTGGATAATGGCGCGGTAATTCTCTATCGCGGAAATTATTCAGCATTCTTGAAAGCCCGCGAAGCGCGCCTTGAACAGTTGCGGGCTGAAGCGGCAAGCCAGGCAAAAGAAATCGCGCATATGGAAGCTTTCGTTGAGCGGTTTCGTTATAAAGCGTCGAAAGCAAAGCAGGCTCAAGACCGTGTAAAGAAGTTGGAAAAAATTGAGCGCATCAAACTGCCCGATGAAAAGAAAACAGTAAAATTCAATTTTCGACAACCACCGCGCACGGGTGATATGGTCGTGCACGTTGATCGTGTAGCAAAAAGTTTTGGGGAACATACGGTTTACGATAGTCTTGATTTGAATTTTTATCGCGGCGACAAAATTGCTTTAGTGGGACCAAACGGTGCGGGAAAATCGACCTTGCTCAAGATGGTTGCTGGCGTGCTGGCACCTGATGGCGGGGATATTCATTACGGCGTGCACGTAACGAAAACTTATTATGCACAGCATCAGTTGGAAGAACTGCGGTCGGGCAATACCGTTTTCGAGGAACTTGACCGTGTGGCTCCTGGGTGGACGATTGCCCAGGTAAGAAATTTGCTCGGCGCGTTTTTGTTTATAGGTGATGATGTAAACAAGCGCGTGAGCGTGCTTTCTGGTGGCGAAAAAAGCAGGTTGGCACTGGCGAAAATGCTGGTCGCCCCGAGTCCTCTTTTGTGTCTTGATGAACCTACCAATCACCTTGATATTGCAAGTGCAGATATTTTGGAACAAGCACTTGCTGTTTTTGAGGGTACGATTCTTTTCATTACGCACGACCGTCATCTTATTCAATCCATCGCTAATCGCATTATCGAAGTGAAGCCTGGCAAGGTAACCAATTACGATGGCGACTACGATTATTATCTGTTCAAAAGCGGGCAGCTAGAGGGCGGGGAAGGTGTTGTGCGAACATCAGGGCAACCTGAATCCGCACTCGATAAGGTGCTGGGGGTAAAAGATGCGAAGCCTGCTAGTGATTCGGCGCGCGCATCGAAGGCGGCTTCTGCTTCGGGCATTTCTGCCGCAGGTGCATCCGTTGCGTCTGTTGACGCGCTTTCTTTGACGGAACAGCGCGGTTCGGCACCGAAAACCAAGGAGCAAAAGCGCAAAGAAGCCGAAGCGCGAAACAAGGCGTATGCCGCGTTGAAGCATCACCGCCGCCGCATCGCTGAACTCGATGCACAACTGGAAGCAGATAATGCTCGTATGGCTGAATTACTTAAACTGATGAGCGACCCCGATTTCTATACGAACGAAGATGCTTCTAGCGACGCTGTTGCCGAACACGCCCGTATCAAAAAGCGACTTACCCAAGCCGAAGAAGAGTGGTTTACTCTCACAGAAGAGCTTGAAGCAGAAATGCGCCGCCAACAAGAAGAGGCGTAATGCACCTGTGAAGTTTTGCGATTGTAAAGCGTGGGCGGGGTTTTTGCGGTAGACTAATTCATTATGCCAATAGACATCCCATACATCATTATCGCCATACTGTGCTTTGTTCCTGCCATCGTATTTCACGAAGTTATGCATGGTTTTGCCGCCCACAAGTTGGGGGATCCCACCGCGAAAGACCAAGGGCGTCTGTCGCTGAATCCGTTGAAGCATCTTGACCCTTTTGGAACGGTTTTACTGCCCGGAATGCTCATTCTTATGAATGCACCGGTTTTTGGTTACGCGAAACCAGTTCCGTATAATCCTCGTTATTTCAAAAACCCTCGGAGAGATGATTTAATTGTGGGACTTGCGGGTCCTGCTGCAAACCTGGCGCTGGCTCTTGTTGGGGCGCTCATTGCCTGGGTTTTTCTCCCTTTGGTCTCTTCTGGAGTAATATCAATGGCGGTTATGGATTACGTTTATCAATTCTTGGCTATGTTTGTGTTGATAAATCTCTACCTCATGTTCTTTAATCTTTTACCCATTCCGCCACTGGATGGTTCAAGCATTTTTGCCTTTCTGTTACCAGAAAAATACTTACCGGGTTACTACAAAATTCAACGGTATGCGCTGCCGGTTTTCTTAATTATTGTTATCGTGCTTCCCCAGATTATTGGGTTTAGCCCTATCGGGGTATACCTGAAAGCAACTGCAGGAACTCTCGGCAATCTTATGTTTCCGTTTCGTATTTAGCGTACAGAGACAAACGGTTACCGATAGATAAGTGAACAAGGAAGGTTATTATGGCTGGACAAACTGAAGAAATCATTTTGACGGGATACCGCCCAACGGGAAAGTTGCACCTTGGTCATTGGTTTGGGAATTTACAGAACATGATGGCACTCCAACACGATTACCCTGAAGCGTACTATTTCGTGGCAGACTGGCATGCGCTCACGAGTGACTGGGCAAACACGGATCACCTTTTGGAATACACGGAAGACATGGTGCTTGATTGGTGTGCTGCTGGTTTGGATCCAGAGAAATCGATGATTTATCGTCAATCCGATATTCCTCAAACAGCTGAATTGAACGTGTACTTCGCCTTGGTCACCCCGATGGGTTGGTTAGAGCGGGTACCCACGTATAAGGAACAACGCGATAACATTCAAGACAAGGATTTGGGCAACGTGGGTTTTTTTCAATACCCCATGCTGCAAGCGGCAGATATTGCCATTATGCGTTCGACTAAGGTGCCCGTTGGTGAAGATCAGCTACCTCACCTGGAGCTTAGTCGCGAGATCGTGCGGCGTTTCAACTTCGTGTACGGCGAAGTTCACAAAGGCGCAAAAGGCGATGGGGAAGATTTGGTGGTTGGACCTTTGGTGGAGCCACAAGCGATGATTGCTGCTGAGGGCGCACGGGTGCCAGGGCTTGATGGTCGGAAGATGTCAAAGAGTTATGGCAACGCGCTTTTTATTGCTGATGATGCAGAAACTCTGCACCAAAAGGCTATGAGTTGCATGACTGATCCTGCGCGTCAGCTTAAAACAGACCCCGGCGATCCTGAAATTTGCCCCCTGCATCAGATTCACAAGCTGGTGGGGGACGCGGCGGTTATCGCAGATTTCGACGAAGCTTGTCGGAAAGCAACGTGTGGTTGTGTTGCTCACAAGAAAAAATTCGCTGATGATATTATTGAATACTTGGCACCGTTTCACGAAAAGCGCAACGAGCTTTTGGCGATTCCTCACTATGCTAAAGAAGTACTTGCGCAGGGCGCAAAAAAGGCGCTTCCCAAAGCAGAAGAGACCATTCGTCTTTGTCGCGATGCCATAAAGATTTCGTTGTAGGGTTTAAAAAGGTTCGGGCTAAAGGGTGTACAGAATGAAAACAGGATATCGACTTGGCGTATAGGGTTCGCACAGATAGTTTTGAAGGGCCTTTTGACCTGCTGCTATATTTGGTAAGCAAGCAAAAGGTTGATATTGGTTCGATTTCAATTACGGAAATTACCGATCAGTTTCTGGCTGAAGTTGCCCGCATGGAAGACTTGGATCTGGATGTTGCCAGCGATTTTTTACTCGTTGCGGCAACATTACTTGAGGTTAAAGCGGCAAGCCTGATTCCCGAAGCAAAAGCTGATATTGACGAAGAAATTGAACAGTTAACTCCTAATGAAGCACGGGATATTCTTATTGCACGGCTGGTGGAATACAAGAAGTTTAAGAACGCCGCAGCCATGATGAACACCCGCTACGAGGTTGAAGGGCGTATGCATGCAAGACCTTTTGGGCCAGATCGGCAATTTTTTTCAGCCATGCCTGACTTTTTGCAAGATATTACTTTGGAGGCCTTGGCGTTTCTTTGTGTTGAAAGTTATGCACGCCGAGAAGAGTTTTTGTTAGAAGCTCAGCATATTGCGGCAAAGCCAATCCCTGTTGAAGTGCATGTTCGCGCGATTCATCGCCGAATTGTTAACGAAAAGAGTTTGCGATTTTCAGACTTGGTAAACAGTGCTACACCAAAACCAGTTTTGGTGGCAACTTTTTTGGCGGTCCTTGAACTCTACAAGCGATCGATGGTGAAACTGGTGCAGAAACGTGCGTTTGCCGATATAGATATTACCTATATTGAAGGAAGTGGTGAACTGTCTTTTGAAGGTGAAGATGCCATACACTAGATGTCATCCTGAGGGAGCATGTCATCCTGAATCCTCATGTCATCCTGAGGCGCAGCCGAAGGATCCATGGATTGTCACGTCGCTTCCTGCGGAAGCTCCTCACAATGACATATCCACCCCCCGTCATCCTGAGGGAGCATGTCATCTTGAACCCCCTGTCATCCTGAGCGGAGGGTGCGAAGCACCCGCAGCCGAAGGATCCACGGGGTTGAGATGCAGGATAGTCAATCTTAATCAACCATATAAGGTGTAGAAAGAACAAGAAAGAAGGCAGGCGATGTTTTCGGGGTTGCAAGAAAATCAATTGAAGGGGGCACTCGAAGCTCTCCTTTTTGTTACCGATGAACCGGTCAACACTATTGCGCTCGCAGATATGATTGAAGTTGAGCCAAGTGCGGTGGAATACGCACTGGTAGATTTGCGCTCGCAGTTTGAAGAAGAAAATCGGGGTATCCAGCTTCGTGAGGTAGCGGGGGGCTGGCGCTTATTTACTCACCCCGCTTATCACGAATTGATTGAAAAGTATGTTCTTTCGTGGGATACCCGCAAGCTATCTCAAGCGGCGATAGAAACTTTAGCGATAGTTGCCTATAGCCAGCCAATTACCCGTGCTGGGGTTGCTAGCGTAAGAGGTGTAAGTTCAGATAGTTCCGTCAATTCGTTGGTGGAAAAAGGCTTAGTTCGTGAAGTGGGTAATGAAGATTCACCAGGAAATCCAGCACTTTTCGGCACCACGAAAACATTTTTGGAAAAATTTGGGCTGCGCACTATTGAAGATTTGCCGCCTATTGAATCGTTCGCGCCCGATGAAGAAGTGCGCGCCTTGATTCGCGAGCGTTTGAGTGCGACCCGCAAAGGCTTGATTGCTTTTGGCGAAGACGACGAACAAGATGCCGAAAAGTTGGCAGAGTTGCAAAAAGAGGCTGACCTGGCAGAAGGTACGGTGGATCTCGATAGTGAAGCACAGCAAAGCTTGCTTGCTCAGGCTTTCGCCTCAAGTCTTGGTGGCGTTGAAAAGATAAACTTCGATGAACTCAAATTCGAAGAATAACGAGCCATCCTTATGTCATCCTGAGGTGCAGTTTTGTCATCCTGAGCGAAGCGAAGGATCCACCTCCCTTGTTCCTGAACGCATCGTGCCGATGCGGTTGCAGAAATTTCTGGCACGCGCTGGTGTAGCGAGTAGGCGCGGTTCTGAAAACCTCATGACAGCAGGGCGCGTGAAAGTGAACGGGGAAGTAGTGACTGAATTAGGGAGTCGCGTTGACCCTCTGGTAGATGAGGTTACCGTTGATGGGCAAGTAATTCCTTACCCCGGGTCTTCGGTGACTATCATGCTGAACAAACCTGCTGGATATATCACTACCATGTACGACCCTCATGAGAGGCCTTGTGTCGCAACGCTGATTCCTTTAGGGCGCTATCCCGGTTTGTATCCCGTTGGCAGGCTCGATGCAGACTCAACAGGGTTATTGCTCTTTTCAACTGACGGAGAGCTGGGAAACAATTTGCTTCATCCTCGCAATCATGTGACCAAGCGATATGAGGTGGCAGTCAAGGGGAAGCTGAGCGAGTCTTCTATCAAGCGCTTTCAGGAAGGTATCGAACTCGAAGATGGCTTGACGCTGCCAGCAGAGTTAGAAATTCTAGCTTCAGGCAAAATTTCTACTGTTCGTGTCAGCATTCGCGAAGGTAGAAAGAGGCAGATCCGCCGTATGTTTGAAGAATTGGGGAATCCTGTTGTCAGCCTTCATCGTTTTGCTTTTGGGCAGCTTGTTTTAGGTAATCTGGAAAGTGGTGCTTGGCGCGAGCTTTCTCAAAAAGAGCTGAGTCTTCTTAAACCTTAGGAATTGCGATACCCTTTCTCGTTTACCTCAGCCAATTCGGTCTATAATAAATCTTCCGTTTGAAACTCTTTGGGGTAGGGTGTTTTGAATGATGCTTTGAGGTTGCTGGCAAAAGAATCATGCATATGACGTTATACCGAAGCTTGTAGAGGTGCGTTATGCTGAGCTTCAGAGGCAATGCCGTCATACGCTACCGGGCGAAGGGAAGTGCATGAGTAACGAGTTCGCTGAAGGACAATCTTGTAGTAATCTTGCTGAGCCAAACACAAGGAATACAAAGAAGAGAATCAATCTCTCTAATCAAAATGCCTTCAAAGTCGGGCTTATTTTGCTTACGGTTGGAGTCTCTATTGGCTTCATGCAGCATCGTGTGCCTGCTATTATGCTTGATCTTATGGGCATGTTTCAGATGGATGCTGGTACCGCTTCATGGATGATGTCGATATTTGTGTTAGTCGGAGTCTTTGTCTCTATTCCCGTTGGTAATCTTGCCCAACGTTTTGGGTTCAAAAAAATGCTCCTGGGGGCAATAGCCCTTGCTGTTTTAGGAGCGCTTGTAGGCATACTGGCAGGCTTTCTTTTTTCGGGGGCTTTGCTCATTTTTTCTCGTGCTTTGGAAGGCATCGCTCTTACCGTCATTACGATCTGTGGGCCGATAGGGGTCACCATCTGCGTCAGGCAAGATCGCAGAGGAACGGCCATGAGTCTGTTTGGTATTTGGGGTTCTATCGGAGCTAGTATTGCAGCCGTTGTTTCACCCATCGTTTTTGGACAGCTCGGATTTGCTTGGGTTTGGCTGATCACGATTTTGTTCGCTTTGTTAGCTGCAGTACTTTTGTGGTTGGGAATCAAAGTTCCTAAAGGAACCCTTGAAGGGGAGGCTTCCTCACAAAGCCCAGAAGTACCTTTGGATGAACAGGTAACAGATTCTTCGTTGAAAGACCCTCCCCGTTATCGGGAACTCGCAACGGGCAATATGGTGCTGTTCTTGTTGGGTTTTGTCTGTTTTGGCATGATCCTGTTGGCATTTCTTAGCTACATGCCCTCAATTTTGCGCTCTAAAGGTTATGACCCTGCTCTCGCAGGGTTTATCACTACCTTTCCCATGTTGCTTTCCATTATTTCCGCACCGGTTTTTGGGATGATATCTGACCGCATAGGGAAGGTAAAACCTTTGCTCGTTTTCTCCTTTGCTTTCTTTGGCCCGGCTGCATTCATTATGTTTATAAGCACGGGCACTTTGCTTTGGGTCGGAGCACTTCTGTTGGGTCTTATGGGAACTGGTTGCTTTGGACTGCTTATATCGGGCTATCAAGACGTTTTGCCTCGACCGGAACTCATTTCTATAGGAATGGGTGTTTTCATTCTGGCGCAAAGCGTTGGTCAGTTTTTCGGTGCGTATCTGATTCAATTCTTGGTGGGTCCTGGAGTCGATCAATTTATTCCTTCGGGAATAGCTTTGTTGGTATTTGGACTTTTGGGGACAGCCTGTTTTTTCTTTGCTCGTTATCGATAAGACGTATCTTGATCGATAAATAAAGGCTCTTGTGAGTGCGGGAAGGTTGTAGTGGTATAGTATTTAGTAGTATTGGTCTGGTATTATTGTTGTAGGTCAAGCTGATCAAAGGGTGTTGGATTGGTTGTGTCCCGTATCAACGAAAGGCTTTGTGTCGTATGTGCTATCCCTGTTCGAATTGCGGTGGATGTGGCAAACATGAAAGCGAACTTTTTAGCTACATGAAACCAAAACTTCGCTGTATCACCTGTAGCATGGAATATGCGATAGGTCAGGAAACCTGTTCTCAATGTGGAGCAGACCTACCAAAGCCGCCTGGGACAATCCAAGCCCCTTCACTTTTGAATTTGAAGTAGCTTGTGCCGCTCTTTTTGGAGTAGGACATGGTATTCAGTAATTCCCAAAAGCCCGATTTAAGCGATGCTTTTTTAGGTGCCGCGCTTATTGACGTGATGGCGATTTTCGCGGGGTTTTTCTCTCTCGTTTTGATTATAATTTTCACCGCGATATATTTGCTTCTTGAACCAAACATGATGATAGATACCAACCTGGTAGGGGGGTCTCTCATAACAAAGACGTGGCAGGGTGGCACGGTATTTTTTGTGGTTTTCGTAGTTGTCCTTGCTCTTGCAACCAGGCTCAACGATTTCTTAATTACTAAAAATGGCAGAAAGTATGCTATCCATACATCTCTGTTCTTGGGCCATTTAGGCTGCGCTTTAAATTTTTTCGGTGCCCCAAGCGTGCTCTTTTTTATTCTTACTGCTCTCTCTATTGGGCTTTTCGTCATACTTTGGGGTTCGGTGCTTTCTACGATAAATTCGATGGTACTCACTTTTATCCTTATGACAGCGAGTGTCTTTGCAGGGATTGTTGTCTTTTTGGTGGACACCCAATTGAGTGCCAAAGAGATAAGCGCATTAATGGCGTTGCTTTATGTCGTTTCATGGATTACGCCTCGGCGCTTCAGTCCCGCCTTAACCGATCAGATTACTCTGGTAACTCGGAAAGCCTCTATTAAAAGATACGTACCAGGCAAAGGAAATCGCTTCACCCTTTTGCTGGTGGGCATGATTCTTGGCGTAGCTGCCGTATTGACCCAGACTTTACATTTGTCGGCTCGCGAACTCACGCTGGCTATAGGGGTATGCTTGTTGCTTGCTGGCTTGATTATCGCTCTTTTCTACCGTGACCTGCATTCAGACTTGGGAAGTGTCAGCAAGCGCATATTAGCGCTCATAATGACCCTGAGCCTGGTGCCGTTTCTTTTTGTTGGCAGTACCGGACAACTAGTATGTGTCTGTTTCCTTTTCACTGCAGGTATCGTGAACCTTATTTTGATCGTAGATTCTATTCTAGAGACTTCTCGTTTCAACCAGATATCGCCTTTTTGGATTGTTGGTTTAGAAGGCAGCATGTTATTTTCCGGCGTAATCCTTTCATTGATTGTTTCGACGATTTTAATGACTCTTTTTGCAAACGGTTTCGAAATTACTCTGTTTGTTTTTGTTTGCTCTGCTGCGATTCTGCAAATTAATATCAACAATCAAGCGTACCCCCTGTTCAAAATGGTGGATGTAGATATTTCGGATATTGAAAGCGAAGAAAACTCTTTGACAGAATTAGAGCCCGAAATCGCAGTCGACTATTCTGCATCGTGGCGCAAGCGTCTTGATGCAATTGCGGAAGACTATCATCTTTCCTTAAGGCAAAAAGAAATCATGGAACTTCTTGTTATGGGGCGGGATCTCAACTATATAACCACGCGCCTCGGTATTTCGCGGTCTACCGCAAAAACGCACCTCTCGAACCTCTATCGCAGGATGGATCTTCATTCAAAGCAAGAACTGCTTGATCTTATGGAGCCCTCTGACTCAGGAGGGATTCAGTAATGCTTACGACACGTTTAATGGCCTTAGAGAGCAAAACCAAAGAAGCCGATTTAAAGCCTCAGGTTGCTCAGAAGAACAAGTGGGGAAGTTTAGGCTTTGGCAGTGCCCTTATTGCAATCCTTCAAATGCTTGCACTTTCTTGTCCTGTGTTTATCGATTTGGGGCCTTATTCTTATTCATTGCCAATCATAATTATTGCCATGGTAGCTATTCTTTTGTTCTCCGCTTCGTTTATAAATGATTTTCTTAGTCTGCAAAATGGGTTGCTTCCTCTCAAAACACTTATTTTGGTAGGAGCTGTTTTCTCCTTTTTCATTTTCGCTAATGTTTTTGTTGTTGCTGGAGTAATTGGCAGCGCCATTTTTATTGCCTCCTCGATTTTGGTATGGGGTAATTCTCTTGCAATGTATGAACGATCAGAGCTTTTATTGGCAACAGCTCTTTCTTTTGCTGTTGCAGGAATTGTCTCTATAATTTCCTTGAGTTTTAGTCCAACAGTGGGATGGGTTGCAACCGGCATACTGGCTATTTTTTCGGGAATTGTATCTTTTCCATCCAGCATCTACCCTTCTCAAAATGGAATCAGCATTGCTTCGTCGCGGTTGCGGGGTAGTGCTGGTAGAGGCAATACGACAACCATCATAGCGATTGGAATGTGTGTCGGAGTATCAATTGTCATGGCTGGCGAACTCCCTTTCAGCATGAAAGCTACTACAACTCTCATGGGAGCTTCTGCCTTGATTGCTGGAGTGATTACTGCACTTTTGAGGGGGCGTTTCAAGAAATCCTACGAGCATTTTTTCCGTCGGACTATAGCGGTTGTTGCCGTGCTTACTATACTGCCATATCCCTTTGTTGGGTCACATTTACGTGCAACCCTTATCTTTGTAATTTTGATGCATTCGGTTATTAATTGCATAATTCTCATAGATGCAATAGCGACAACGGCTTACAAAAAACGACTCTCGCCGTATTGGATTATCGGCAAAGAGGGTTCAATATTCTTTTTAGGTTTTGCGGTAACCCTTCTGGTGTTTTCGATTCTTCTTTCTAATTATCATTATTCCAGTCAAAGTAACCCTGTCGCATATCTTGTCTTCACGGTAATATTTGTTGCCTTGCAGGTATTTGTGGAGGGGCAATCCTACCCTTATTTTGAGAGAGTGTCTGAACGAGACCTATCGAGCGACAGAGAAAAAAGCCGCCCTGAAAGCGATCTGGCTGTTGGAGGAGGCGCCCGATGGCGTGAGCGCATGGATGAGATAGCCGCTGAATATAAGCTTTCACCTCGGCAACAAGAGGTCATGAGGCTTCTACTTAAAGGACGCGATGTAAAATACATCATGAACAAATTTGTAATATCTAAAGCAACCGCTCGAACCCATGTCTATAATCTTTATAAAAAGCTTGGTGTCCATTCTCGAGGAGAGCTTACAGACTTAATCGAACAGCCTACGAATAAATAGGCTTTGTGGTCTAGTCTTTCTTGCTCGTTACCTTCACCCAGTAAACCAAATCTTTCCCCGCAAGAGGGTGGTTGAAATCCATTTCAACTATTTGGTCGACTATTGAACGTATGGTAACCGGAATAGGCTTATTGTTGCGCGGTGAGGTCCAGTGTATCACAGCTCCTTCGCGCAGATCTTCACCATGGGGGATGGTGTAAAGCGGAACCCTTTCAACATTTTTTTCGAGGTATGCCCCATAGGCATCTTCGGAAGGAAGGTTGATGGTTCGCTCTTCGCCAACTTCCATCTCAATGAGGTTTTTCTCTACCAAAGGCATAACTTGAGAACGACCGGTAACAATTTCGTGAGGTTCATTCCCCGAATCGTCAAAGATCGTTCCGTCGAGCGTACTTCCTTTGTAGAGAAAGCTAATAGCAGTCATTTCTTTGCTACCGTTATTGTTTAGTGCCAGCGCTGCGAGGTGAAGAAAAAACCCTCAACAGGTTTGATTTCGCTATCTTCGCTCACCTGTGCTTCTGCATTGGCGGTGGCGTTCTCGCAGATTGCGCTTACGGGAGCCTCGGTTTCTTTGGAGACTTCTTCAGTCTTGGGGATATCTTTGCTCTTGTCGTCACTCATCAAAAACCTCCTCATTACATGATTGCTCAACTGTCCTCTAGCCGCTAGTATAGCCGATTTTTGTTCTATGCCAAGGCTTATCGAGGTCTTGTAATTATGCAATGCTTGTTGCTCATACACAATCAGGTCAGATGGATGATCTCGCGCTTTACGCGGCGTACACAAGGGCATACTGCATATAGGATGAAGGTATTGAGACTAAGCATTGTTGCCCACTGAGTGACAAAACAACCAACGGAAAAAGATCAACGTTTTGACCTGATTGGCTAAGAGCCCATAAGGGCATACCCTAATGATACTAATAGATCAGCATCTTTTAAGAAACTTCAGCGTTGCTCTCCCGTTTCTGGGTTTTTTTAAAGATTGCTGTTCGGGTTCGAACTGCCCTGAAAGGAGGTGCAGGGTTAAAGCGGGATCCAGCTTTCAGATGAAGGATTGAGGAGGAACCAATTTATGAAGATTTTTGAAGGACAAGGAACGACAGATCTGGGAAAGCCTTGGCGATTTGAAGAGGATGGGCTCACCGTAACTCGTGGTTGCGCGTGGTCTCCCCCCGGTTGCCATCCTACAGGATGCGGCATCAAGGTCTATACCAACGATAAAGGAGAATTGGTAAAGGTGGAAGGTGATGAGAATCACCCTATTACTAACGGGCGCTTGTGCGTCCGCTGCCTCACCATAAAAGACTATGTCTATAATCCTGATCGTATTCGCTACCCCATGAAACGTGCTCGCGAAGATCGCGGCAAGGATAAATGGGAACGCATCACTTGGGATGAGGCATATGATCTCATTGCCGAAAAGGTTAAGTACTACAAAGAAAATTATGGCGCAGAGTCCATTCTTATTGTTGGTGGAACGGGACGTGAGGGAGGCCCCATGCTTCCCGCTTACGCTCATGCGTGCTTGGGTACGCCTAATGCCTGCTATACGCAGTCTGGGTATGCCTGCTACATTCCTCGCGTAGCGGGAACAACCTATGTTTTAGGCGCCACCTATCCGGAAATGGATTATGCGGGGGGTCTGCATGGACGTTACGATGACCCGATGTTCAAAATTCCTGAAATTATTGTATTTTGGGGGAAAGAACCACTGCCTTCTAATGGTGACGGGCTTTTCGGGCATGCAGCAATCGATATGATGCGTCGTGGCGCTAAACTCATGAGCATTGACCCGCGGGTGAACTGGGTATCTACCCGTGCTGATTGGCACTTGCGCTTGCGCCCCGGCACCGATGCGGCTCTTGCTATGGCTATGCTCAACGTGATCATTTCTGAAGAACTCTATGACAAAGACTTTGTGAGCAAGTGGTGCTACGGCTTTGAAGAACTATCAGAACGCGTAAAGGATATGCCGGTAGAAAAAGCTGCTGAGATTACGGGTGTTGATGCCGATCTCATTCGTGAAGCTTCTCGCGCATATGCCGCCGCGAAACCAGCACAAATTGCTTGGGGTCTCGCTATCGACCAGAAAGCAAACGGTGTTCAAGCAGGTCATTGTGTTCTGGCGCTGCAATCTATTACCGGTAATGTTGATATACCCGGAGGACAGCTTATCGGGGACGTTAACGACGGCCTTGAACTTGGTTTTGGCTGGAACAATCTTGGACCTGAGCTTCAGTCAAAGATCATGGGTATTAAAGAGTATCCTGCTTATGTTGGCTTAGTGCTCAACGCACAATGCGATATGGTGCTGGAAGCTTTAGAAACGGGTAAGCCCTATGCATTCAAAATGGGTGCTATCGAAGACACGAATCTTTTTGCGGGAACTTGTGCTGCTCAGCCAAAACGCTGGCATGATGCAATGGCCGAAAACCTGGAGTGGAGCTTTGGTATCGATGTGTGGCTGACGCCCACTATCCAAGCAACCTGTGAGGTCTTTTTGCCGCTTTCTACCACTGTTGAGCATGATACCGTCGTTTACACCCACTATGGTGCTTCTCCGATTATGGCTGGTGCTGTTAACAAATGTATCACCGTAGGAGAAACCAAGGGCGATTGCGAAATCATGTATGAACTCGGGATGCGTTGTATGCCCATTAACTTCGAGAAATACGAAGACTATTATGATTTCTTGGCAGACTATCGCCTGGGCAAGAAACAAACCTTCGAAGAACTGCGCGAAGAAGTAGTTCATCAAAAAATCGAGACGCTTTCCTATAAGAAATATGAAAGTGGAAAATTACGCCCCGATGGTCAGCCTGGATTCAACACCCCAACGGGTCGCATAGAGCTTTATTCCACTATGTTCCAGAATTTTGGCGAAGACCCGCTGCCTTATTATGAAGAGCCGCAACTTTCACCGGTCTCAACCCCTGAACTTCTTGAACAGTACCCCTTGGTACTTACCACCGGTGCTCGTACCTACTGTTACTTCCATTCTGAAGGCAAGCAGATACCGTATTTGCGAGAGATGAATCCCGATCCACTCATCGAGATCAACCCCAAAGATGCTATTAAATATGGCATTACTGATGGCCAATGGGTCGAAGCAGAAAATCCCTTTGGTAAGTGTGTTTTAAAGGCAAAGGTTTCGCAGATTGTCAAAGAAGGGGTTGTTCATGCGCAGCACGGTTTCTGGTTCCCTGAAGCTGATAAAGAGGAACCAGTTCTTTATGATGTCTGGCGCTCAAATATCAACAATCTGATTCCTCACCGATATATTGGCAAGCTTGGATTTGGTGCTCCCTTTAAGTGTATTCTCTGTAGTATTAAACCTACAGATAAAAGCTGGGATACCGATATGCAGCATATCTGGGATCGTTTTGGAAAGTTGGTGATCGAATAATGGCTTATGGACTTTTGATCGACTATGAGTTTTGCACCGGCTGTCAGAGTTGTGAGGTAGCCTGCAAAGAAGAGCATGGTCATCCAGTAGGACAATGGGGTATTCATCTTTTAGATGACGGCCCTTGGGAATGCCCAGACGGTAAGTTTAATTGGAATAAGTACCCCGTGCCAACGCGTCTTTGTAATCTGTGCGCGACCCGTACCGCTAAGGGTAAGCAGCCTTCTTGTGTTCATCACTGTCTGGCGGGAGTCATGCAGTACGGGAAAGTTGCTGATCTGGCTTTGGAGCTTGAAAAGAAGCCCAACCAGGTACTTTTTGTTCCTAAACCGTACAAGAATTAATGCTTGCATATTATTACAAAACGCTGAGTTTCGGTTTTGAATAGTTTTCAAAATTGGGAAACTCGCGAATCGATTAATAGGAGGCTTTTAATGGAGAAATCAATAAAACCCATCAAGCAAGTTGCTTATGGTTGGGTTGTTTTGCTGGTAGTGTACCTTTGCGGTTTAACTCCTGGCGCTAACATGGCAAAGGTTACTGCCTTAGCACCAGTTGTTGCACGTGTGTATGAATACCAAGTAGATATCACTGGCTTGGTAGTTGCCCTTTTCTTTCTCCTCGGTTTTTTGCTTGCTTTTCCTGGCGCAAGCCTCGTAAAAAGGTTTGGTTTGCGCGCTATCATCACGGCTATGGTGGCCTGCGGATTGATAGGTTCACTTTTGGGTGCTTTGTTCCAAGGTAACTTCACCGTGTTTTTGATCAGCCGCATTTTTGAAGGTGGTGCCTTTGGCATCATGGGCGTTGCTGGTCCTTCAGCTATCGCTCCTTGGTTCCCGAAAGCAAAACGCGGTTTGCCTTTGGGCATTTGGGCTACTTGGGTTGCCCTGGCTATGTGCGTTTGCCCCGTTATTTATGGTGGCATCGCCGAAATGAACGGCATTCTTGATCCCTTTGCGGCAGATATAGCTGCCTTGAACGCCACCGTATCGCAGGTCTGGTGGGGTAACGTTGTTTTTGATGCTGTGGTGTTAGTGCTCTTCAACGTTTTGTATCGAGACGCCAAAGTTAACCTTTACAACGAAGATAGTGAAGAAGATGCTCAGCCTTACAGCACCAAGATCGAATGGAAGGCAGTCTTCCTCAATCCGCTGCTCATCGCTTTGGCTTTGATCTTCCTGTTCGATGAACTTGCCTTTATGGCAGTGAACGGATTGTTCACGACTTATCTGACGGGTGATGCTGGTTCCCCAATCCACCTGAATATGTTAGATGCCGCGGTCTTGGCTTCAGCAGCCGCCGTATTGGGGGCGATTATGGCGCCTCTCTTCGGCTGGCTAACAGATGTCTTAAAAACCAAGAAATGGGTTTTGCTTGCTGGCTTGATTGGCGGTGCCATCTTTACTGCAACCGTTTTCACCAATATTTTGGGTGCATCAACAGAAAGCATCTGGCCGTTCTATATCATCGTGATCTTTGGTGGTATTGCTGGTGGCGGTGTTCCTTCGGTTATCTGGGGCACCATCCCCAACATCGTCAAGCCCGCTCAAATCCCTTCTGCAAACGCTACCGTTGCTGCCTCGCAAAATCTTGGCATGCTCTTCGGTTCGCTGTTGATGGGGAACGCGGTTATGTCGCTCGGTTGGACGACGGCTTCGTTTGCTATTTTGGTACCCGGGTACCTTATTTGTATCGTCATCCTGTTCGCTGGTTTGCGCAAACTTAAGTAGTCCTCTTGCTGTTGGGCGCTGGTCTGATAATCCCAGCCAGCGCCCGTATGTTTTGCGCTGTCCCTGAATTATGCAGGCCTGCTGGTGGCAAATCGCTTCAAGGTATTAAGAAGATCGATTTGACTTCTCGGGCTCCTGCACTTTGAAAGGAGTTTTTATGTCTGATGAATTTTATAAGAGGGCAGAAGTCGTCCCTTTGCCTACTCTTGCTGAAGTCAATGACCTTGGCAAGGATTGGCGTTATGAGGATGAAGGGTACACGGTTACACGCTCTTGTCCTTGGACGCCACCTGGTTGTCATCCAGTAGGGTGTGGTCTTAAGCTCTACGTGGATGAAAACGGTCGTTTGGAAAAGGTTGAGGGTGATGAAAATCATCCTGTTACTCAAGGACGCCTTTGTCCGCGGTGTATTGCTTTGAAAGACTACATCTACAATCCAGCTCGTATACTGCATCCCATGAAGCGGGATCCCAAAGATCGCGGAAAAGCCGATAAGTGGGAACAAATCAGCTGGGATGAGGCTTTTGATCTTATTAAGAAGGAATACGATCGTATCGTAGCCGCTTATGGTCGCGAGAGCATCGTGGTATTTTCGGGTACCGGTCGCGAAGGCGGCACCATGAACCCCTATAGTTCGATGGTATGGGGAACACCCAATAAGTGCTATACCCAAAGTGGGTATGCCTGCTACACTCCCCGTTTGGCTGCGGCCGTGTATATCACAGGTGCTACCTATGCTGAATGGGATAATGCTGGTGCGCTCCCCGGGCGCTGGGATGACGAACGCTACCAACTGAGTGAACTTCTTGTTCTGTGGGGTAAGGCTCCGCTCGAATCTAACCCCGATGGCTTCTTTGGGCATTCGCTGATTGATGCCATGCGCAGAGGTACTCGCATCATCAACATTGATCCTCGGGTTAATTGGCTTTCGACTCGCGCCGATATTCATTTACAGCTTCGCCCGGGCACCGATACGGCACTGGGTATGGCTATGCTCAACATCATTATTTCAGAAGAGCTCTACGACAAAGATTTTGTCGAATATTGGTGTTATGGTTTTGATGAACTCGCTGAACGCGTAAAGGATTGGACTGCAGAACGTGCTGCCGAAGTTTGTTGGCTTGATGCAGACAAAATTTATGAGGTAGCTCGCATGCTTGCGGCCGCTAAGCCTGCGGCTATTTTATGGGGGCTTGCAGTTGACCAAAAGACAAACGGTATGCAAAACGGGCAGGTTATCATTGCTCTTCAGGCCATTACGGGCAACCTCGATCGTCCTGGTGGACAACTTCTTCCAGGAGCCGGTTCTGGTCACAACGAACTAGGATATGGGTATGATGAAGGCGTTGGAGATCTCAAAGAAAAGATGATTGGAATCGACCAATATCCCGCCTACTGCAACATGATCCTTGATGCGCAGGCCGACCTTATGTTGAATGCGCTGGAAACTGGTGAGCCTATTGCGATGAAAATGGGTATGTACCAAGGAAACAACCTTTTGGCATGTACCTCAATGGAGCCGCAACGTTGGTATAAAGCTATCGTGAATAGTCTCGAATTCTGTATCGGAATCGACTGTTTTATGAATCCCTCCATTGAAGCTACTTGCGATATATTCTTGCCGCTGAAATCTGTAGCAGAGCGTGATGGTACGGTATTTACCCACTATGCACCCTGCACGGTTACGGCAGGCTTTATGAAGAAAGCAATAGAAGTAGGCGAGGGCTTTTCTGATATGGAAATGGTCTACGAACTCGGCACCCGTTTACGTCCAGAGCTCTGGGAAAAACAAGGCTTCAAAAATTCCAAAGAATTCGTCGAGCATTTCCGCTTGGGTAAACGCGAAGGCGGGGCATACTTCGACGAAGTTTCTCAGGTGGTAGTTTCTCAGGTGCCTATTGATTATTACAAATATGAAAAAGGCATGCTCCGTTCCGACGGACAGCCAGGTTTTGCTACTCCTACGGGGCGCGTTGAACTGTGGTCAACGGCGTTCCATCAATTTGGCGAAGACCCGCTGCCTTATTATGAAGAGCCTCATTTTGGGCCCGTTGAATCTCCGGAACTCATGGAATCATACCCCTTCATTTTGACCACTGGTGCCCGCACCACGGCGTTCTTCCATTCAGAGCACCGCCAGATCGCATACTTGCGAGAGCTGCATCCTGATCCCATTGTAGAAATCAATCCTGAAGTAGCCAAGCGCTTGGGTATTACTGAAGGGCAGTGGGTTCGCGTATTCAATCAGTTTGGGGAATGTGTCCAGAAGGCTCATCTTTCTCCCATCGTTGAAGAACGCGTTATTCATTGCGAGCATGCATGGTGGTTCCCTGAGGAAGATGGTAGTGCGCCTAATCTCTATGGCGTATTCAGATCGAACATTAATAACCTGCTCCCCAACTTCCACATGGGCAAACTTGGTTTTGGTGCCCCTTGTAAGTGTCTTATCTGCAATATTGAGCCAATCGTTGAAAGCTATGACACCGACATGGACTTGATTTGGGAAAAATTTGGAAAGTTGGTGTAACTATGAGTGAATATGGATTATTGATTGATTACGAATATTGCACCAATTGCGGTTCATGTGTGGTTTCTTGTAAAGAGGAACACGGTTACCCCGTAGGGCAGGGGGGCATCAAACTTTTTAGTGACGGTCCCTGGAAGATTGGTGATGATGAATGGAACTGGAACTGGTATCCATTGCCTACCGATTTATGTAACCTGTGTGCGCAACGTACCGCCAAAGGGCGCGAGCCTATCTGTGTGCATCATTGCCTTTCGAATATTTTGTCTTATGGCAAAGTTGAGGATTTGGCGAAGGAACTGGTGAAAAAACCGAAGCAAATGTTAATCGTGCCGGGGTATCGCCCGAAGAAAGCTCGAGGCAAATTTGTTCACCAAGAGAATAAGGCCGATCAGCATAAGGCTGCTGCTATCCAAGTTGAAGGCACTGGTCATGCAGAGTTTGGTGCTCACCGTCACGACGCGCGTGTTGGCGAATATGAAGCTGACGCTTCTGTGTAAGTGAGTTGCCAAATGCGTGGGGTTGGTGATCTTTTATAGGTTGAACCGACTCTGCTTCGTTACGTTATAATGGGGATGGTTTCATAACTGAGACCATCCCTGTCAGTATCATTTATCGCATCGCTTAAAAAGAAGGGAAAGAGAATGTCGAAAAAGGACAGGATTGGGCGGACGGCGTCATTCTTTTACAAAGGCGGCATAAAAGGCGAGGAACCAATCGATGATCGTTCCTCGGGTGAACCTCTTTGCATACTTCTTGGAGAAAATGCCGTGCCAAGAGGAATAGAGCAGCTTCTCTACGAACTTGAAATAGGGGAGGAACGCGAGATCGAGATTGCTCCTGAGTTAGGGTTTGGCCATCATAAGCCAGACGGAATTCAGTGGTATCCCCGTTCAATGGTGCATAACGGCGCTAATCTCAAAGAGGGAGACGTCATCGCTTGCCCGAACAAGGATAATAGAAACGATGTCTTGCCAGGAAGAGTGGTAGCCACCACTGCTGACCTTGTTCAGCTCGATGTCAATCACCCCTTCGCAGGGAAAACCCTTACTTATTGGGTCAAGCTTGTAGAACTTGATTAAGAAGGCATAAACGTCATGTGTTATGGATGCACTCAATGTGGGAAATGCGGAAAGTTTGGCGAGGGCAACAATCTCGCCAGTATGGTGATGATCCCCTGCTTTAAATGTGGGGCTAAGACAGATCCTGCAACCGGAGCTTGTACCGAATGCGGGCATCAGACCTTTCTTCCTCCTGGAAAAAGAAAAGAGAAACAATAATTCAGACTATCAGAAGTCTAATTTCTTATTACTGCCAGACATTTCAGTCATGGTAGAATCCTCAATATGTTATAGTCGGTATTTAAGGGTGATAGATCTTTTGTAAAGCAAGAATGAAAAGAAGGACGTAGCGTTCTTTGAGAGACAACGTTGAACATATTGCAGTAATTGGTTTAGGCCTCATTGGGGCTTCTTTTGCTGGTGCTGTTAAAGCTCGCTTTCCTGAGTTCTTTATTTATGGGGTTGATGTAATAGGGGAAACCTGTAAAACGGCACAAGAAAAAAATTGGGTTGATGAATCTTCGTCGCCCGAAGATCCTGCATTTGAATCTTTCGTGAAGCAAAAATGCCAACTGGTCGTGGTAGCAACACCTCCTGATGAAGTGGGTGGCTACTTTGAAAAGTTAGCAACGTGGGGTTTTTCTGGTTTGGTGACCGATACTGCTTCAACCAAAACACGGATCAGCCAACTAGCTCAAACGCTGCTGAAATATCCCGCGAACTATGTACCGGGTCATCCCATGGCAGGCTCTGAGAAAAATGGTATCGAAGGGGCGAATCCTGATTTGTTCAAAGGAACCCACTGGATTTTATGTCCTGACTCTGATACTCCCGCAGAGCATTTTCAGAAATTGCACGAACTTTTTACAGGACTTGGAGCCCGGGTAATTTCGCTTCCTCGTGAAGCTCATGATGAAGCAGTGGCAATTGTGAGTCATGTTCCCCATATGGTGGCTTCCGCATTAGTGCAATTAGCTTGTCGCCACGCAGATGACCAGCAGGCATTGTTTCGCCTTGCGGCGGGTGGTTTTAAAGATTCGACACGTATCGCAGCAGGTTCGCCAGAACTTTGGTGTGGTATCGCTTTTGATAATTCGCAAGCCCTTCGTCAAGGCTTGAGCGAAATGGTAGAAATACTCGGTCAGTTTGAAAAATCCTTAGGAGAAGGCGATAGGCCTTCTTTAACAGAACTCTTAAAGGATGCCGCCGATGCAAGGCGCAGACTGCCCGTAGCTTGGGTGCCTTCAACAGAAAAACTTTTGGAAGTGCGCATTCCTATGGAAGACCGTAAGGGTGTTGTTGCAGATGTAACCACTATTGCGTCCCAAGTGGGCTGCAATATTCAGTCGATTGAAATCGACCACGTCACCGAAAGCAGCGCTGTCTTAAACCTCATTTTGACTGATGAGGGGGATATCGGACAGCTTTCATCGCAGCTTTTGAATGAAGGATTTGCTGTATCATTTAGTCCCTTGAGTCCAAAGGAGCACAGTCATGTCGACTAAGACAGAAACCTTGATCAAGCCCCTGGAAGCACCTTTGTGCGGCACGACCAGCGTTCCGGGAGATAAGAGTATTTCACACCGCGCCATTTTGTTTTCTGCAATGGCCGAGGGAGTGTCAGAGCTTTCCGGTGTCCTTGATTCTGACGATGTGCAATCTTCGATAGTGGCGGTACAAAAGCTGGGCGCCAAGGTAAATCTTAAACGCCAGGAAGACGGAAGTCTTGCTGGCACCATTGAAGGCTGGGGCGAAAAAGGTCCCAAGCAGCCGAGTGAGCCAATCGATTGCGGCAATTCGGGCACAACGGCGCGGTTGCTTATGGGAATGCTGGCGCCGTGGGAAACTGAAATAACCATTACGGGCGACGAATCGCTACAAAAACGCCCCATGAGGCGCATAACTGCTCCGCTCATGAAAATGGGTGTTCGCTTTATGCCTGATGGCAAAGAGCTTTTACCAATTACTATAAAAGGAACCAGTCAGCTTAAGGCTTTGAAATACGATGCTCCTATGGCTTCCGCGCAGCTAAAAACAGCCGTGTTGCTTGCAGGAGTTTTTGCTCAAGGAACAACCACGGTGAACGAGCCATCGCCTTCCCGCAATCACACTGAACTCATGTTGCCTGAGTATGGCGTTGTTACCACTGCGGCTGAACGAACCGCAAGTGTTAAAGGACCCTCAAGTTTGAAGGGTTGCAAGGTTCAAGTACCGGGTGATCCCTCTTCTGCTTCTTTCCTTGTTTGTGCAGCAGTGCTTAAAAAGGGAAGCGATATCAAAGTTGAAAACGTGAGTCTTAATACCGCGCGTATTGGGTTTGTGCGCACCCTGGAACGTATGGGTGCCGATGTTTTGCTGCGCCATACGGGGGCTGCTGGCAAAGAACCATTTGGAACCATAGAAACCCGCTATAACGGTGTTTTGCATGGGTGCGAAATTCCCGGGGACAAGATTTCGACCATTATTGATGAAGTTCCAGTACTTGCTTTAGTTGCGGCGTTTGCGAAAGGGATTACGGTTTTTCGCGAAGTTGGTGAACTGCGGGTGAAAGAAACTGACCGTCTAGCTGCTGTTTTGGAGGGCTTGGAAATTCTTGGTGTTGATGCCTGGATTGAAAGAGATGATCTTTTTATTGAAGGACAGCCGGGGCTGCAAATTCCCGAAGGAACAGTGTTTGACTCAAAGAGCGACCATCGTCTTGCTATGACGTGGGCTTTGGCTGGGTTAACAGGAAATACCTCTATTCAAGTAAGCAATTTTGATTCCGTTAAAATAAGTTACCCTCGATTCTTGCAAGACATGGAAAGGCTTGTTCAGTGATTATTGCCATAGATGGACCATCTGGTGCAGGGAAATCCACCGTAGCGAAAGCGGTTGCGAAGACCTTAGGGTTCGCCTGTTTAGATACGGGAGCGATGTATCGTGCGGTGGCATGGCAGGCTTTGCAAGATGGAATTGCATTTGAAGACAACGAAAGCTTGGGGCGTTTGGCGAATGAAAAAGCAATTGAATTTGGACATGTTGAGGGCGACCCTATTCCGAAGCAGGTTTTCATTGGTGGGATTGAGGTAACTGATGCAATTCGCACCAGTGAAATCGACAAAGCGGTAAGCCCCGTTTCGGCGGCACCAGCTGTACGGGAAGCCTTAGTTGCTCAGCAGCAACGAATCGGAAACGCTGGTGATTTTGTGGTTGAGGGTCGCGATATTGGAACTGTTGTTTTTCCTGATGCGGCTCTAAAGATATTTTTAACTGCTTCCAACGAAGAGCGAGCCCATCGCCGAGTAAGGCAAAACGTAGATCGTGGCTTTGGTTCCTTTGATTACGACGAAGTCCTTGCTGATCTGCAAAGACGCGATGAACATGATTCTACTCGAGAAACTTCGCCTTTGTGTGCTGCTGATGATGCAATTGTTTTTGATTCAACCAACAGCTATATTGAAGAAGTAATTGATAAGATTTGTGCTCTTGCGAAAGAAAGAAAATAATGGCTCTCTTTTTATCTCGTGAAGAAATTTGGGATCGCTCGTTTGCCGGTCTTTCCCGTGAAAATGAAGCTCCTTATTGGTCAGGGAACCTTTTCTGTGCAATAGTATTTATTATCTGTAAGCCTTTTTTCCGCTACCGCGTTGATGGGCGAGAAAACTTGCGCCTTTTTTATAAAAAACAAGGGGTTGTAGTTATTGCAAACCACGCCTCTTTTCTCGATCCGGTCTTTATGGTTTTGGCTGGCCGTCTGAAACAATGGATTCGTCTGATGGGGCGCGATAATTTATTTAATACCTTTGGCGGGTTTGGCGGACAGGTATTATCTCGGCTGGGTGCTTTTCCTGTAAAGCGAGATTCAGCTGATATGACTGCAATAAAGCGTGCCAGCCGTATGCTGAAAAACTGTGAGGCGGTTGGAGTTTTTCCCGAAGGAACGCGACGAGGGAAAACCGATCGGCCAGTTGAACTTCATTCGGGAGCTGCTTTTATTGCCCGCATGGGTAAAGCACCTCTTTTGCCGGCAACTATTCGTAATGCCGAAAAGGTTAAAGAAAAAGGAAAATTTTTCCGCTTCCCGAAGGTCACCATAGAATTTGGCACTCCGGTGGTGCTTTCGGATTTCGATTTTCTTCCCAAAGACGAACGCTTAGATGCTTGTACTTGGTATGCCATGAGAGAATGTTTTGCCTTGTCGTATCAGTGCAAAGCTGATGAAGTTAATATGAATGAGCTCTATACTACCACGAAAGATTATTCGGAAGTTTTCGAGCAAAATCCCATTCCTCGGCGTTCAACTGCTGAATACATCGCGTCTCTTGATAACGGCACCTCTTCTAAAGAAGTCTCAGAAAAGGACCGGTAATGCAGGTAGTAAAGGCACGTCACGCTGGCGCCTGCTACGGAGTTCAGCGCGCGTTGGATATGGCAACAGCGGCAATTCTCGATGGAAGTCCTGCATACACTTTGGGTCCTTTGATTCATAATCCCCAGGTAGTAAGCCAGCTAGAAAAACAGGGCTGCGCTGTTGCTCATTCCCTTTCTGAGGTCTTGGAAGGTATGGTAATTATTCGAAGTCACGGGGTAGGGCCTGAAGTGAAAGCTGAAGCTGAAGCTCGAGGGCTCACTTTGATTGATGCAACTTGTCCTCATGTGGCTCGTGCCCACAAGGCCGCTGCATCGTTGGCGGCAGATGGTTATCAGGTGATTGTTCTCGGGGAAAGTGGGCACCCTGAAGTTGAAGGAATGATGGCTTATGCGCGTGCCGAAGGATGCCAGGTTTTTGTCGTGGGCGACGTGGCTGAGCTGCCCGAACACCTTGAAGAACCTATTGGTATTGTTGTGCAAACAACCCAGGCAAAGGAAAACCTTGATGCAGTGACCAAAGCTTTGGAATCGCGAGGGCTGAATCCTCTGGTGAAGAACACTATTTGTTTTGCGACACGGCAGCGCCAGGATGCTGCTGCAGAGCTTGCAGAGGTCGTTGAAGCAATTGTGGTAATTGGGGGGCGTAATTCATCGAATACCTCTCGTCTTTTTGAAATCTGCAAATCTCGGTGTCCAAAAACCTTTCATATTGAAACTCCTGACGAAATCGATCCACAGTGGTTTAGTGGCTGTGAAAAAATTGGGGTAACTGCTGGGGCTTCGACCCCGGAAGATCAAATTGAGGCTGTCGTTTCTTACCTGGAAGAACTCTAGACACTCCATATATTGTTCCTTTTTGCTTCACACTTTCTCAAGAACTCTATGGACATCAGGGGAAAAACTGGAATAATGTCGTGTTTCTTGCTATCATAGCTGAAACGGCGAAGCTTTTCGCTCGGTGGATGATTAATTTTATAGTTGAACAAAAGGTGCATATGCAGAATTTAAACACACAACGCACGCTCTCTTCTTCCTTTGTAGTTGGGCTGTGCATTATTTCGGTATTACTTGCTTTTATGAGTATTCCTGTCTCTACCGCTCAAGCGGTAACTTCCAAGGAACTTTTTGCTGAAGTTGATGAAATCGTTGCGCGTATTGACGTTTTGCAGACTGAGCTCAACAAGGTTCAGGCTGATTACGATGCTGCTGTTTCAGACCATGAGGCAGCAAATAAAGCGATGAAAGAAGCGCAGGAACGTATAAAAGAAGCCGAAGAACGTATTACGGAAGTACAAGAACGCTTGGCAGACCGTGCAGCCAGTATGTACAAAAATGGACCTGCAAGCTATTTTGCAGTTTTGTTTGGTACCTCTACGTTTGAAGAATTTCTGAACTCATGGGATATGATTGAAAAAATCAGTTCTCGTGATGCCGAAATGATTCAAGAGGTAAAAGATTTACGTGCTGTTGCAGAAGCCGCTCGCGAAGAATATTCTAAGCAAAAAGATATTGCTGCTGAAAAAATGGCAACAGCAAAAACTCTCAAAGAAGATATTATTAGCACTCAAGCAGCTCTTACGGCAGAAGCTTCTAAGATTAAAGAAGACGCCATGGAACTTAAGCTTCAAGAAGATCTTGAAGCTGAACGGGCTCGTCAAGCCGCTGCTGCCGCAGAAGCGCTGCGCAAGCAGATAGAACAAAACAGAGGAAGTGGCTCTCCTGGAGGAAGTGTAGTTGCTGGTAATGGGCAGCTGGCAAATCCCTGCCCTTCCGGATACTACAGTTCATATTTTGGTTGGCGTAGTTATGGTGGCGGCAGCTTCCATCAAGGACTCGATATCGCAGCACCTTTAGGCTCTCCCATTTATGCGGCCGATTCAGGATCTGTCATTTCAGCGACCTATAACGGAGGCTATAACGGCGGAGCTGGCAACTGGGTTGTAATTTCTCACGGCAACGGCATGGTGACGAAGTATATGCACTGCACTCAGGTGTTTGTTTCCGTTGGCGATCAGGTTTCTAAAGGTCAAAACATTGCTACTATCGGTAGCACGGGGGATAGTTCTGGCCCTCACCTTCATTTCCAAGTAGAAGTTCGCGGAACTGCGGTTGATCCACTTCTTTTCCTCTAAGGCTCAAGAGCCATGAGGAAGGGTTCTGATGATACGGGGTGCTTTGTGTCTTGCACAGGCGCCCCTGTACTTTTTATTGAACCTTTGTCCCCTGCAGATGATGCCGGGTTCCAGCCTGGGTTTTGCATTACCCATGTGGACGAAAACCCTCTGAGAGATATTATTGATTGGCAGTGGTATTCGGCTGCTGATGAAATTGAGCTTGCTTTTTGCGACCCTGAAGGCGAAGCGGGCACAGTAGTACTGCAGCGTGATCCGGGCGAATTCTGGGGTTTTGTTTTTGAGGGCATAATTTTTGACGGCGTTCGTGCCTGTAAAAATGCCTGCACCTTTTGCTTTATGCATCAGCTGCCTCAAGGTATGCGTCCTTCCTTAAGCTTTCGCGATGACGATTTCCGTATGAGCTTTTTGCAGGGAACCTTTATTACTTGCACCAACATCGACACACAAGATGAAGTGCGCATTATTGAGCAGCATATTTCTCCCTTAAGGGTGTCTTTCCATGCGGTGTCGCCATCAGTGCGTTCAGACCTTATCGGAAAAAATTGCCACCATGGGCTTGAAGTCATCGAACGCCTGCTGGATGCAGGGATTCAGATGCATATGCAAATTGTGTTAGTGCCCGGGGTGAATGATGGGGAAGAACTAAGGCTTAGCCTGGAATGGCTCTATGGGCAACCGGGCGTTTTAAACGTGGGTATTGTTCCCTTAGGCTTTACCGATTATCAGAATCGCTTTGACGAAAGTTATGAGGATGCGCTTGATGCGGGGCGGGTTATTGCAGATATAAAGCCTTTTCAAGAACGTGCGTTGTGCGAGCGAAGCACCGCATGGGTTTTTGCTGCCGATGAATTTTATTGTAATGCTTATGGGAAAGACCTTTTGGCACATATTCCCGAAAATAGCTTTTTTGGCGACTATGATCTCTTTGAAGACGGCATTGGCATGATTCGTTCCTATATGGATTCTTGGGAAGCTAGTTCGGTATCTATTGCTGCGTTGGCGCAGCAACTTGCGGTAGCAAAGCAGCAGGTGTTATATGTTGCCGGCTTTGCTCAGGAGAATTTTTTTGCCCCCCTTGTTTCGAAAAGTCCTTTGGCGGGCTTACTCATACCCTTTTTCGTTAAGAATCATTTCTTTGGTGGCAACGTTGATGTTACCGGGCTTCTTACGGCAAAAGACATACTTGCTGCCCTCAATGATGAAAGCAATGAAGGGAAAAAAGTGGTTCTTGCCGTGATTCCTCAAGTAATTTTTAATGCAGAAGGACTAACCCTTGATGATATGAGTTTGGAGGATATACAAAGCGCGACTCATGTCTCTCTTGCCGTGGTATCCTGTAACCCTGCTGAATATGTGGAAGAAATCGCAGCACTTTTAGCCTGAACACGAGGAAAATGATATGCCCTTACCGATAGTTGCAGTGGTAGGTCGCCCTAATGTGGGGAAGTCTACTTTTGTTAATCGCATTGCGCAAGCTGATGAAGCCATCGTGCATGAAATGCGCGGAGTTACGCGTGACCGTTCTTATCATGAAGCAGACTGGAATGGTGTAAGTTTTATTCTGATAGATACTGGTGGCATTGAAATGGGGAATGCTGATAGTTTTCAGTCTTCTATCCGCTCGCAAGCCTTTACGGCAACAGAAGAAGCCGATTTAATCGTTTTCTTGGTAGATAGTAAAACGGGAATAAATGCTGACGATGAAGAAGTTGCTCGTATTCTTCGTCGGAGCAAAAAGCCCGTTATGCTGGCGGTTAATAAGATGGACACCCCAGGAAAAAACGATGACATGTGGGAATTTTACCAGCTGGGGCTCGGTGATCCTTGGGGAGTATCGGGGCTTCATGGTATCGGGAGCGGTGACTTACTAGATGAACTGGTAATAAAACTTCGCGCCCTAGGGTTTGATAGTACCGATGACATAAATGAAGATGAGGAAGGCATCAAGGTTGCTATTATTGGGCGACCGAATGCAGGTAAATCTTCATTGGCAAATAAGCTTCTGAAAAACGATCGTTCCATCGTTTCTGATGTGGCGGGCACCACACGGGATGCTATTGACACCACTATCGATCACGAAGATACTCGCTTTACCATAATCGATACCGCCGGGCTTCGGCGTAAAAGTCAGATTGATCAAGATGTTGAATACTATGGTTTTGTTCGCGCCATGCGTGCTATTGATAGGGCAGATGTAGCGTTGCTGGTAATTGACGCAAGCATTGGGCTTACCGACCAAGATCAGAGGGTGGCAGGTTTTGCTCTGGAACGAGGGTGTGCCATGGTGGTTTTGCTGAATAAATGGGATTTGGTGGAAGGTCCCGAAGCTAAGGCAGAGATTCGCGAACGCATTGCTGATAGGCTCATGTTTGTGGGTTTTGCTCCGGTGATAGCGATTTGTGCTTTGAGCGGCAAAAATGTTTTGAGAATTTGGGACGCTGTGAAAATGGCCTATGCAAACTTCGGACAGACCTTTACTACTAGTCGATTGAACGGGTGGCTTGAAGGTATTCGCGATTTTGGACATACGATTTCTTCCGGCAGAAAGATCTTGCGCATCAAATACGTCACCCAAACAGGTTCAAAACCGCCCCAATTCACGTTTTTTGCAAACCATCCCGACATGGCAGACGATAATTACATGCGGTACTTGGAAAATAGGCTCCGCAGCAGTTTTGATCTAACAGGAACTCCCATCCGAATGAAGTTTAAGAAGAAAGATTAAATTCCTCATGGTGAACTATTTTGATGCGCTCTTGCTCGTTTTTGTTCTAGCTTTTTTGTTAGGCTCTATCCCTTTTGGGCTGGTTATTTCAAAGCTGTTCTATAAAACAGACATTCGTGAACACGGTTCAGGAAACATTGGCACCACTAATGCCATTCGGGCGATGGGTAAGGTTGGCGGTTTTTCCGTCTTTCTGCTCGACTTTGGCAAAGGGTTAGCCTCTGGTTTTTTAGGGCTTTGGATTGGGTCAATCTTTTATCAATTTCGTTCGGGCGCAGATGATAGTCTTTATAGTTATATGGCTCCTTTGGGGTTTGGCCCCCTTGGCGACGCAAGTGTTCTGCCGGTGCTTTTGGTAGGTGCTTTTCTTTCCCTTGCCTGTTTGGGCTGCACCGTGGGGCACATTTTTTCTCCGTGGTTGAAGTTCAAAGGAGGGAAGGGGATTGCTGTTGCGGTTGGCTGTGTTTTTGTAACCTTTGGGATAATCGGTGCCGTGCTTGAACTTGCTATTTTTATTGTTTTAGTGCTGGTTACTCGCTACGTTTCTATTGGCTCAATTGCTGCGGCAATAGCATGCCCGCTTTTTGGGCTTTTGTTTTTCTGGGGAAACTGGTTTGCGGTGGTGTGCTGCTTGTTAATTGGTTCGTTGGTAACGTGGGCGCATCGAGAAAACATCAAGCGTTTGTTTAATGGCACGGAATCACGCATAGGTTCAAAGAAGTTAGGATAAGGCGATGAAAGTTTCAGTTATTGGTGCTGGCTCTTGGGGAACTGCGCTGTCGCAAGTATTAGCTTGCAACGGGCATGATGTTGGGCTTTGGGCACGCAAGCAAGAAGTAATTGCTTCCATCAATGAACACCATATTAACCCGCGCTATTTAAGCGATGTAGTTTTATCGGAAAACATTGTGGCTTCGGTTTCTTATGAAGAGGTGCTGGAAAACTCGCAGGCGGTAGTAGTGGTGACACCTTCTAACCTCATGCGCGATGTTGCCCGCACGCTGGCACCCCTTATCGACGCAAATTTGCCTATCATCATTTGTTCAAAGGGTGTTGAAGAGGGCAGTGGGTTGTTGCCTGTTGAAGTATTCGAATCTGAGCTTGGCAACCTCGATAGGCTGGCGGTTCTTTCTGGACCAAACCACGCAGAAGAAGTTATTAAGCTCATTCCGGCAGCGACGGTAATTGCTTCTTCGTCAAAGGAATGCGCCGAAGTCTTCCAAAAGTTGTTTGCGACTGATACGTTTAGAATTTATATGAGCGATGATGTTTGCGGAGTAGAACTGTGCGCCGCGTTCAAAAATGTTATCGCCATTGCAGTGGGGCTTTCTTACGGCATTGGGCTGGGCGACAATACGGCTGCGGTGCTGATGACGCGTGGGCTTGCCGAAATGGGGAGGCTGGTTGCGGCTTGTGGCGGTAAGACTATGACCTGTATGGGGCTTGCTGGAACAGGTGACTTGATTGCTACGTGCACCTCTCAGCATTCGCGCAACAGGCGTTTTGGGGAAATGCTGGCTTCAGGAAAAACCATTGAAGATTTCACCGAGAAAACCCATATGGTTGCCGAAGGTGCACTTGCGTGTAAAAATATCAAAACAATTGCTGATGCTCACAACGTTGAATTGCCCATAACCGATACTGTGCGCCAGGTTGTTTGGGAAGGGGCTAAACCGAAAGAGGCAGCAGCTACCTTGCTTGCACGACCCCTTACCACCGAATTTTGGGGTCTCGACTAGGCAGGTAGTTTAGCGTTTCTTGGTTAGAACAAGCAACACAACGATGACTGCTCCCACCAAGATTACTGCACCGATAAAGCCAAAGAAAATCATCTCCGGAAGTCCAATACTAAACAATTTCATAAGAATTTCCTTTGTTTGCCTTGCATTTCATTAAATACTATCACAGTCATGTCATCCTGAGGCAAAAGAGTGTCGGTTGCTAACGCAACCTCTCTAAGCATGTCATCCTGAGTAAGCCTTCATGTCATCCTGAGGCGTAGCCGAAGGATCCAGCCCCCTGTCATCCTTCTTAGGGTACTTTTCGAAAATGGTACTTATCTCACGGTATTCTTCTTGGCTGAGCGATACAATTAGTATTACTCTTTTATATTCAGAAAGCCCATTTCGTCCATCTATTGACAAGCTGCAGGCGATCCCTGATGCTTTAGCGGGTTTGGTGCTAGAATTTTTGATGATTGCGAAAACTGCTTGTGCCTTATCTTCCGATAGCTCTACGGGGTTTTCATCATTCAATGTCAGGGTATGTTCCCAAATGTTATCTCCTAAAGATTGCCCACTAAGGTTAATCATCTCATTATTTGATTTTACGAAATCAAAATTGTAATACTCTGCTATTAAGTCAGTAGTAGGGTTTTTAGTAAGATTGTTGAATAACAAATCAAAGTTCTTTCCGTTGGAGTCTTTGAGGTATTGTGAATACAGCTCAAGGGTTTTTGGTGTTAAGTCGCAAATCGCATAATAATTGAAGTAATTGTTTATCCCGCTAAATCCAGTAACAAGAATTTCTACCCAAACTCGACTCTGAATGTGACCAGTTTCTCCCAAAATACTCGGGTCAATGAAAGATCCATAATTCTCTATAAGCCCGTAAGGGTAATCTGCCAGTTTATCAAGCTCAGCAGGTTTTAGGCTGGCGTATTCTTTCTTAAATGACTCCCATACTTCTTTTGTTTGAGCGACATCAAGTCCTTCAATAAAGACATAGTTGATCTCAGAATCCGGGGGAAGCAAAGAGATTTTCTCTTGATATGCAGGATATTTACTTAAGCATTGCAGAAGAATTTTTACTTCATTTCCATTGAGGGTAAAGCTTCGAGAAAATTTCTTTCCGCTTTTTGTGGTAAAGGTAACTCCACAGAGCTCGTTGACTATGTAGCCTTCTCCGAAGCTCCCATTATCATTATTGATGTTTTCTGTTGTTCTGTTTAGGTTGTTGCAGAAGATTTCTATTATTTCCGGATCCTGATAAATAATTTCATTCAACAAGCAAGAAGAGTACGTGTCGTAAAAAGATACTCCCTCAAAAATGCCACCCAGACCGAAGCCAGATGCGGTATTCCCGATAATTTGTATACTTGCAATATCTTCAGCCTTTGTTTTGATGTTTAGCAGGCTGTTTCCATAAAAAGTAGCCCCAAAAGCAAGTGCAACAGAAATGCCGACTGGCAAAAGGAACCAGGGCAGTGTTTTTATTGTTTTTTTACCTGATTTTGCACTAATAATCTCGAAAAGAAAATAGCAGCCCAGGGCAATAATAATGACAATAAGGGCAAAAAGGAGAGAGCCAAACAAATCAGCAGAATAGAGCTTGGGGTATTTATACCAAGAAAGGAATAGAAAAACCGGAAGCATTAGGAAAGGCAGGGGAATAGCGCAGCGAAATATTGTGCGCAGCGTGTCATTGGGTATTCCATTGCCAGCCGTTTCTGAGCTTCGCTTTTGAAAGCAAACGCCCCCAAGTACTAGGAAGACAAAGCCTAGCACAAAGGTATAAATGATTGCGGCTGGGTTTAAGAGCGCTGGGGCAGTAGGTGTCCAAGCAATGGGAAGAAAGCCACGCACAGAGTCAAAAGCTAATCCAAAGGGAATGTTTATTGTGGGGTTTAAAAACCATCCGAGGTCAATGAAACGAACTATTTCTGCAACATAAGTAATCGCTCCTGCGAAAATGAGAAGTATTAATCGTGGCAAAAAGAGCAGCAGAAAGACTAAGAGGATATTAGTAAACCGCGTTCCTGAAACCGAAACAGCAACTAGCGTTACGCCTACAATAAGTAGGCAGGCAGCACAATATCCAAGGAGCAGGAAGGGGATAAAGTGGTAATTAAAAGCCAGACCAAACACCGCATAGATTCCCCAGGTTGCAAATATGGTAATCATAATAGTTGCAAAAAGCCACGTGAAAACCGCAGCAATGATACTGAGGTAGGTACAGAGACGGGTGTTGGGCAAGCTGTGATAATAATCACTGCCATTGCGTTTATTCAGGAAGGAAAAAGCAGAAAAGACCAAGAGAATGCTCGCTACAAAAACATAAGGTATTAAACCAGATATGCTTGCAGCAATTGAAGGGGCAACAAGCTCATATTGCAAACCCATTTGCACAGAAAGCTCTGAATAATCTAGTTTTATTGCGCCTTTCATAATGGGAGGTGCAGCAGAAAAAAGTAAGGCAATAATTCCGCAGATAATACCAATGAGCTTTAATTGTTTTAATTTGTCAAAGTAGAGCTTGGTGTTGAAGATTTTGCTACTCATTGAACACCACCTTCTTCCATCTCAGATAGTTCCCCGAAGGCATATCCAAGCAAATTCATTTCATGGATGAATACTTCTTCAAGGCTTAAGGGCAGAATCTCTAAGAGCACGGGGTGTTTGGCTTTAATACGTTCGGAAACTTGTGTTTTGTCGCCCTTGACAACAAGGTTTGCAACACTGCCTTTTTGAGAATAAGCCATAATTTCTATACCATCGAAGAAAGCCTGGTCGTATTCATGATCAAAGGCAACTTGCACTTTGAAGAAGCTGGTCTTAAGGTTTTGGACATCGCTTTCGAGGATGATGCCCCCTTCATGCAGCAGAGCGAGCTGGTCGCAGGTATCTTCGAGTTCGCGCAGGGAATGGCTGGTAATAACCGCTGTGGCGTTGCGCGAGCAAATGTCGTCGTAAACAACCTTTTTCACGAGTGTGCGAATTACAGGGTCGAGGCCATCCATGGTTTCGTCCAAAAAGAGGTATTCAGCACGACACGCCAGTGCCAATATGGTTGCGGCTTGACGTTTCATGCCCTTTGAAAAGGTGTTCATGTTCGCTTTGGGGTCAAGCCCGAATACTTCGGCAAGCTGCTCCATGCGTGCTATGTCAAAAAGCGGGTAATTTGCTGCATAGAGTTTCGCCATGCGCTTCATATTTGATTGAGGTAAAAAATACAGTTCGTCGGCTACAAAAACAAAACGTTCTTTTACCTGAGGGTTTTCGTATACGCCCTGTTCGTCGTAGGTGATATAACCTGCATCAGGCTTGTAAACGCCAGTCGCTAGGCGCAAAAAGGTGGATTTGCCGGCGCCGTTTGAGCCTACTAATCCGTAAACACAGCCTTTTGGAATCCTGCAATTTAAGTTTTTGAGCGCGACCTTTCCCCCGAAAGTTTTTGTAACATTTTCTACTTGAATCACGTGCTTCCCCCTCCTTTTTGGTCGATTTCGATTACGCTGCAGGCTTGTTCAATGCTTTTTAATATTTCTGCCTTCGAGATGCCTACATTAATGAACGCTGCTATGGCTTGTCCGAGGTTGTCGAGTTCATTGCGCTTTGCTTCGATAATGAGTGCTTTTGCTTCGGGAGCAACAAAACGCCCCGAACCCTGCGCGGTTTTGCAAAGCCCACGCCGTTCCATTTCTGTATAGGCTTTTTGGATGGTGTTAGGATTGATGGATAGTTCCTGCGACAACGTTCGCACAGAGGGTAGCTGTTCGCCTGCCATAATACCTCCGCGCGCTATCAGGTTTTCAAACTGATCTATGACCTGCTCAAAGATGGGGCTATTTGAGAGCCTGTCAATTCTTAGCACCTTGCACCTCCTGTTCTTGTTGTCTAAGTGTACTAGTAGTAATAGTACACATAATATAGCTATGGGATCACTGCTGTCAACTGCTTCATAAAAAAAGGGACTGAGAATTCAGCCCCTTTAGGTGAAATTGTTGAAAAATTTTGGAGACTACACTCCTCCAATGAGTGCTTTATTGAACTCATACCCAAATTCAGGGCCTAATTCCCAGGTGTTGCCAACCTTTACGTAGGGAATGTTGATTTTGGTTTCAGTAGGTTGCAAGCTCGCGAAAACCTCAAGCATGAGTTCTCCTGCCTTTCCATAAGCCTCCTCCTGAGAAAGGCCTTCTTCTGCAGAACGTATCATTAAGGTTTCAAGTTGATCTTCAAAGAGGGGGGTAACGTCTGAAAGGCGCTTTGCTGAAATCGTGACAGATACATTTGCCGTATCTCCGTCCACGGTAACGTCGTGAATTTCATAATCGAAGTCCGTAAACCACGCCTTATGGAATTCATTTTCGGGAATATTAAGCTGACTTAAACTGAGATTTGATTCAGATCCTCCCAAAAAATCAACAATAAAAGTTTCATCATTCTGTTTGAAGCGTTCTAAGTTTTCGGTTGCAGAATCTCGCAGCATGTTTTCAACAGCTCCGCCACAAGCACTTAAGGTAAGTGCGAACAAAGCTGTCATGACAATGAGGCTTACCGATAAAATTTTCCTTACGATTGATTGCTTGATGCTCTCCATTGATTCTCCTGTTCTCTTTCAATTTAAAAGTAGATGCTTTTAAAGATACTTTTTTGTTACGCGCCGCTTTCTGACAGGCTTAACATCCCGAAAATCAAGCTCGAGCTGCCCGTCACATACTTCTTGCGTAATCTTTTTGATTTTGATTTCATCAATAACCCACGATACTGCTTCTTTGCCGTACAGTTCTAGCATTTTTATGCGCGCATCAAGCTTATTGGTTTTTGAGGATGCACGTCCGGTGCTTTCAAATTCAAAATGCCCTTTTGCAAGGGCGTTGTTGCCAGGGGAGGAATAATGAGCAACATAGGTAAGGGCTTCTTCTGCGCCTGGAGTAGTGTTTTTTGATTCGTTTTCAGAGTTACTTTCCATCAGCCACCTTCTTTAGTTCTGCCCCTTTTGGCTGTGCTCATACCTTGGTTTTCAAGTACATTATTGTATCCGAGTGAGGGATATATGAAGAGTAGAATTTGCTGGAATTTGGGAAATGCACAGGGTTTGTGCAGTCTTGCATTCGCCTGTTTTCTGGTATCATGAATTTTCGCGTTTCCCAACGGCTGGGTCATCAGCCAATTCGGAAACAGAAATGTGCGGGCGTGGCGGAATAGGCAGACGCGCTAGATTTAGGTTCTAGTGGGCAACCCCCGTGAAGGTTCAAGTCCTTTCGCCCGCACCATCAAGGACTTACGTAAACCCTCATTAAAAAAAGAGATGAGGGTTTTTGTTTTCCTAGCAGTTTTACCAGGGGTAGAGAGGCTGTTTTTGAGCGTGTCGTGCGTTCTAACGGCAAGTTCCGTCAAAGACAGACCCGATGTCGTTCCTTGCCCATTTTCGCCGTGACAAACCGTTGCAACGTCACCAAGCGCACTCTTTAATTCAGGATCAACCAGCAACTCCACGGGTTCTGTATAAATAGCTTTAATCTTTCCGCCAGGAATCACATCAATCTTCTCAAAGAAAGCCTGATTTAATAGCCGTTTTTCGCTATCGTTAGCATCTATATAAGTCTGCCAGCAGTTCTCCATCGCATCCAGCACCGTGCTAAGTTTATTGCGGATTTCCTCGGTATTGCCGTTAAGGCTAGCCAGTCTTTCGGTGATGTCGGCTGAGGCTTTAGTGATTTTCTTTTGTTCCTTTTTCATAAGGTCAATTGTAATAGCTTCGTTATAGTGAGCCTCTAGTAATTTCTCCTGTTTAACCTCTAGTTTCTTTTGCTGCTTCTCTAAGTCAGCTATTTCTTTTTGTGAGGCCTGAGTAAGTTCGTCAATATGTTCGGTGAGCAAAGCTTCAAGTATCTGCCGTGATTCTAAAGGTAGAGAAATGTTTCGATAAAGTTCCTCAACAGCTTTCTCAACTTCCGAAATTAACACTGCTCGCTGAGTACACCTCATATGGCGATCCTTCGCCTTGTAGTGCTTACTGACGCAAACAAAGTAAGGGTAGTACTTGCCGGTTTTCGATTTAGCATTATGGACAATAAGGCGTTTACCGCAAGTGCTGCAATACACTGTGCTTTTTAGGAAGTGCTTGTGTATCCGCATACGCTCACCGTTGTTGTGGTCAGATAAGACATTTTGTACCTTTTGCCAGGTGACTGCATCAACTAACGGCTCATGCTTGCCGTCATATAGAGCACCGTTAAAGGCAATGACTCCTTTGTAATAGGGGTTGCCCAGTATTCTGTGTAGAGCACCTTCCTTAATAGGTTCTGACGGTCTTGCTGGTGTTGCACGGCTAGTTAGCCCGCGCGCCGCTAGGTGTTCAGTCAAACTCAAGACTGAGCAATCACCAGAAGCATATAACTCAAAGGCCAGTTTAACGAGCGGAGCACGTTCTTCATCAACAACCACATAGCTTGCCCGTCGCCCCAACTCATCTTTATCTGAAATATTTAAGTAACCAAGCGGAGCCAATCCAGGAGTACCGCCAGCCTGTACTTTTTGGTTCAGCCCCTTCATCACTTCACTAGATAAGTTCTGTGAGTAGAACTCAGCAATTGAGGCCAAGATACCGTGCAGTAACATTCCTTGCGGTGTTTCATCAATGCCTTCAGTAGCAGATATTAACGATGCGCCAGCCTCCCTAATATTTTGCGTCATTAAGGCGTCATCTAAGCGGTTCCTGGCGAAGCGATCCACCTTGTTAACAATAACGTAGTCAATTTGGTTTTCACGAACATACTCCAGCATCCGCTGCAATTCATTGCGGGCACTAGTCTTAGCCGACTCACCCCGTTCAACAAATTCTTTAATAATGAGCGCACCTAGGGAATGAGCCTTGCGCTTATTAGCCTCCCTTTGGGCTGGCAGGGAATAGCCTTCATCATCTCCGCCGCCACGTTGCGCTTGACGTTTACCAGAAACCCGAAGATAGGAAACCGCCTTCTTAGGCGTTAGGGCGCCTTGCAAGGTTTGACCGAATAGGTTCTGCGTATTGTTCATGGTTGATCCACCCTCCTTATCTTGATAGCTTCCTTCAGTTATACCGATCATTGGATTTGAAATCAAGGCCTCTGTTGATGGATTATTTATGGCCATTGAACTGGTCTTTAGTTCGTTTTTAGTAGCCATCATATTCATGCCATCCATAGCCTATCCTCCCCGGCCACATTTAAGACCCAGGAAATACTGGGTAAGTCATATCCGTTAAATAACCAAAAGCCACCCCTGAAAAGGTTTTCTTCGTCGCGTTTGCTCAACGCGAAAAGACGGGCGAAAAGACAACTCTTCTTACTCTGCGCGGGCAATACTAGTTTCTTCTTTGACATGGTCTTAGTATATTAATCTCCTATTTACTGATTTCAGCACTTATTAATATCCTCTCGTGCTGACGGCTCCATTTAATCCTAAACGCGAGAAAAGCAGTATCTTTTAGAGCACTTACTTTTGAACCGATGCGACATGAGGCTGTCTAGGAGTAACAGGGAACGATTCCATCTAAAAGCTTAAATTAAGGGAGCCAAAAGATGGTGTTGTGAATTTAACACTTTGCTTTTAATTATGGCGGATTTGCCATAATTAAAATCTGGATTATGAACACTCTCTCAAATCCCCAGGAATTCAACCGTGTTACGATTGCGAAGCCAATGAAGCTGGTCTTATAACATTTACTTGAACTGGTTCGTGGGTATATAGTGCTACAATGGTAACGAACAAGTGTTTTATTAGGAGGAACTATGGGAAAGCAGAAAAATGAAATGATTACGGTGCAGGGAACTATGGTTGCAATATCGCAAACCAACGAAGAAAACTATATCTCTTTGACTGATATTGCAAAATATCGTGACACTGAAGATCCTTCGCGCATGGTTAGTCTTTGGATGCGAACTTATAGCACAATTGAATATTTGGGGCTATGGGAGACTCTATATAATCAGGATTTTAAACCCCACATATATGAGGGGTTTAAAACTGATTCCGCCAAACCGCACTTTTGGATGTCTCCCCAAAAGTGGACAAAAGAAACGAACGCCAAGGGCATCATTTCCAAACCAGGTCGCTATGGTGGCGGTACCTTTGCTCACCCAGATATTGCTTTCAAGTTTGCATCTTGGGTTTCTGCCGAATTTGAACTGTATTTAATCAAAGAGTTCCAGCGTCTCAAATCCGAAGAACAACAACGCCTTTCCCTAGAATGGAACCTACAACGTACACTCGCTAAGATCAACTACCGTATTCATACCGATGCCATTAAAGAACAAATTATTCCGCCAGAAATAACCAAAGAACAAGCAGGCTTTATCTATTCATCAGAAGCAGACCTTCTAAATGTTGCCCTCTTTGGTAAAACAGCTGCCCAGTGGCGCGCGACCAATCCCGAACTTGACGGTAATATACGCGACCACGCCACACTAGAACAATTGGTGGTGCTTTCAAACCTTGAAAGTGTCAATGCTGTACTGATACGTGAAGGGCTAGAACAAGGTGAGCGACTAATTCGGTTAAACCAAATAGCTATTACCCAACTAACATCCTTGCTCAACAGTGAGCATATTAAGAGGTTGAGAAGCAGCTAAAGGGAGTATGGCGACAAAAAAGGAATGAAGTAATTGATACGAGTAAGTGTTCCAGCGAAAACAGCGTTATTTTATATCAGGACGAAAACGGGATTACTCGCGTTTCCGTACGTTTTGCGGAAGATGATCTTTGTCTCACGCAAAACCAGATTGCAGAAATATACGACACTACCCAGCAAAACATCAGCCAGCACATCGAAAGCATCATACGAGACGAAGAATTGCGTCAAGAAGGAACTCACAAGAAATTCTTGTTAGTTCAATCAGAGGGCGACTCAAAAGATTAAGGGATAGTCCCAACAGGGCTGCTCGTGCTCCCTAAAGCCAGCAAGGAGGTTTTTGGGGTGCCAACAGAAAGTCTCATCTGACAAGGTATTATCGTATATTTTTAGCATCTCAAGACCATGGTTATTCTTCAGTAATATGTTATTATTGATATATGAAGAGTCCAGAGTCTAGGCAATATACCCGAAAGTTTCTGCGGATTTGGAAGTTTATCGCCCGTCCGAGCGTTAGTGGAAGCCCCGCCTGCGCCAAGCCGCTGGGACGTTATCGGCAAGCGGCTGACAGTGCAACAAGAGAATAACAACAAAACACAGAAATAGAAAGATGAGAATTAATCTTCTTAAAAACAAAGAACTTATTGACAAAATTGACGAGTTTGAGCGTTTAGGTGGCTGTATTCAATTTAAGGTTTTTGAGGTTGAGAATGTAGAGGATTCCTACCATACACATTTAGAAATTGCTAAAAGAACACTCATTGAAATTTCAAATGATTGGGAAGATTACATTCAAAAAAAAGCCAAAGAATTGCATACTGACAGAGGATTATATTTTAAGCAAGAAAATTATTTTGAAAAACTTGAAGATTCAGGTATTCAAATTACAAATAAAGACTTTTTTGGAGTACAATTTGACCATTTAACTAACAAACCTCAAATAAGAGGCGTTGAAAAATTTTATAATTCATACTTTTATTATGACACAGATGAAGATGAAAAAAATATAGTTGACTTTGTAAATCACGAAAAAGACGGATGGTGTTCAAGAGCATTTTGTGGTGCATTTTTAAATCCGCCACATTCACTTAGAATTGGGAAAAACATTTTTGAACACGAAAAATATTTTCTTGATTTTTGTAAATTGTTGTTTTCTGACATTGCAAAAATTGAAGTTTACAAATGGAGTGTTGATAGTTCAAATTATTTTGAGGCAGGGAAAGAATGGTGGGGTGCCCATTTTTGGACAATTTACAATCCGACAAAAAACATTTACATTGGAGCAGTGGCTTCAACGACCGACTAAAATTAGCAGATTAACGAAAAAATAAGTTTACCAAAAATAAAATGAAGACCATTAGAAACGAAAAAAACGAGCAACAAGAAATGCCAGCCGATAACGGGCGGTTTGGCGCAAGCGGGGGTGTTGGCTCGTCTGAAAGTGAGCAGGTAACATCATTGTTTGCTCTCGTCCAAACCGCAGTGGAATCCCCCGCCTGTCGCCAAGCCGCTGGGACGTTAGGCGAAAGCGGGCGACAGTACAGCAGGACAATGAAATAAAAAACAATAACAAGAAATACAAATCTTTAGGAGTGTAAAATATGGAACTACCGTATGTAATAAAAAATTTTATCATAGAGAAAACTGAAATGACGAATGCGTGTTTGCCTTGGAATTATCCAAGTCTTGACAAATTCAACGAATTTCAGGCTGGATACAGATACAATGCTATTACCTTTGAAAGTTTAACAGGTAAAAATGGTGGATTTGATGAGAATTGGTTTGTTATCTGTAGTAATTATTTTGACGACCCTTTTTTTATTGACATTTCAGAAATTGAGAGTGAATTTCCTGTCTATTATAGTCAGCACGGAGGCAGGAAGTGGAGACCAATCAAAATTGCGAAAAACATAACTGAATTTTCTAACCAACTAAAACAAATAAAGAAAATAGAAAATAACAAAGAATTGCTTTTAGACGAACTAAAAAATAAATTTGACTTGCAAAATGAATTATGGAAAGAAGTGTATGCAAGTACTTTTGAAGATGAAGAATGAAAAAGCCTTCGCCTAACGGGCGGTTTGGCGCAAGCGGGGGCGTGTCTCGTCCGACACTTTGTGTCGAACAGCCACTTTCGCTCTCGTCCAAACC
>Ga0209755_10001069_pt1 | contig 45470 bp, 40 predicted proteins | sample TergutCo191P1_FD_187301 | JGI IMG/M metagenome (GOLD analysis project Ga0209755, IMG submission 187301) | Cornitermes sp. P1 segment gut microbial communities from Petit-Saut dam, French Guiana - Co191P1 (SPAdes) (version 2) | ecosystem: Host-associated > Arthropoda: Insects > Digestive system... | reverse complement strand
CAAATGGGAAAAGAAAGGTGTAAGCAAACCAAATCCAATGTACTCCCTTAAAACTAAAAGTTGCGCTTTTTAACTCATCGCGCATTTCCTTGTCCGGCAGTATTAGAATCATTGCCGTTACCATAGGCGCAAGAAGTCCAAAAAACGCTAGTATACTCCCAAAAATCACCCAATTGTAATTTTCCCATAATACCGAGTAGGAGATAGCTCCGGTAATTGACCACAGTACCCAAGGAATTCCTATTGAAAACCCAAAGAAAACAAAAGGACGGCGATACTTTTCCAAATTCATAAAAACACTCCCTTTTCGAATATTTCTCTTTTTTCATCTGACCGACTGTCGGTCAATATATAATATATATTATGAGGTTAATTATGTCAACGGTAATTTATTAAAAATATGGTTTGTAAAGGCGGAGTCTACTGAGTAAAAAATTATAGTGTTATATCTTCAAATGTTAGTATATTTCCCACTAATTTAGGGTGGCATTGCACATAACGTTCTAGGTAACTGCAAAATGCCCGAACAGGGCATTTTGCAGTTACCGTTTGTTAAATGCAGTGGAGATGTCTTTTATTAATTCTCACTAATAATTGTAACCATCTGTCCAATTTCGCGATGCATTACCGTTTTCAAACATGACGTTATCAAAAATACGCCTTTCAGGATTTCTATTATCAAATCTTTCATCATATATATAATTTGTATCATTTTCATCGTAATATCTATATAATTGCGATTTTTCATATACTTCTACAGTTATTTCTCTGAAAGAATGATTACCAGAATACCTATTTTTATTTTCTTGATTCCATAAAGGTATATTTACAGAACCATTCGATATTTTTGATAATAGCAGATCAAGATTATTCATATCTTTAAACGAGTTTATAGTATCTGCACCAAATAAATTATAATCATTATCATTAAAAAATACATATAAACCTTCATAATTCATTGGGATACCAGTTAAATTAAATACTCCAACATCATTTTCTTTTATTTGTTTTGTTGAATTATTACCATCTTTGTTATTCTTTGTACATCCTATAAATAACAGACAAAAAACAAGAAGAAGAAATAACACTCTAGACAAATTATTTTTTTTACTCATAAATAGTCCTCCTAAAGACTTAATAATATAATTACAATTATTATATTTGTTTTTAAAATCTTGTCAAAATATAATATTTATTTTTTTATGGGATAAACCCATCTCAATTGCATTTAATGTTTAGGTTAGCGATGTTCCAGCATACCTTATAAAGAAAATGCGAAGCATTTTAAGGTGGGCTGGAATGTGAGTACGAGAAAACCAGCACTTACCGTTTATTATATGCCGTAAAATCTTTACAGTATTATTTTTATTAAATATTTTAATATACTGACAAAGATTATAAGTTTTAATTTCTAGTATGCTATATTAACTTCTATAACGCTACCTTTATTAAAATTTACAGTTCTACTGCCACTAGCATTTTGTTTCCATACATTTTCAGAATAATGACTAAAAATATTTTTTGGATCATGTTCAGTAAAATAAAAATTATACTGACCGTCTTCAGTCGGATAATATTTTACAGTTTTACCAGGCTCAAGTATAAAACCAGACGCCCCTCTACCTATACCACCGACATCATAAGCGATTCTACCTGTTACGTTTGTACCATCTTTAAAAATAGAACATACAATCGTTCTCTGAATAAGAATACCATTGTTTTGAACTATGATATTTCCATTTTCCCGCATTTGATCGGCACTATGATTTAGGGCTCCCATAAATGCACATCCACTTAGCATCATTCCAAATGCTAGTACCATAACCAACATTCCAATCCATTTTCTTCTTGAAAACATTTGTTTCCTCCATTGTTGTATTTTGATTATATACATAATCTTTGTAATTATTTATTAATTATTTTTTTTTGTCAAGGCATTTTATAATATTTTTTGAAATTTCCATCTCCATTGCATTTAACGTTTGTTATGCGACGTAAAATCTGCTCCTAAGGATTTCTTAATTACTTTTAGTAAATGTTTGTTTTTCAATATCACCTTCATTAAAAGCCCAATTTGCAATTGTAAGAGTATTACCTTTCACAGAATAACTTGACGTTGATGTTGCAAATAAATCATTAACTATATCGGCAATTATGGCTCGTTGTTCACTGGATGTAGAAGCATCGTTTGTTGCTAACCATTCCGCTTCAAATTCATTTTTGGTATACCATGTTGAATCAAGGTCATCCATCCAAATCATAAGACCAAATGAATAATTCCATCCAGAATGATGAGAAGGATTTATTATCAATTTGCTTCCATCAGCAGAATATGTTCCTTTAATATAAGGAAAACCATTCTTAGACATTCTAAAATTTGCACCATCGCTAAGTATTAATTCCAGTTTACTTTCAAAAATTCCATGTTCCGTTTTATCTATCCATACACAATCATTACATAAGGGAAAATCGCATCCATTTTTCATAAAATTTTCACAAAATCGCCAGTGTGGACCAGTACTCCAATTTATAATTTCTGTACCAGTCCATATTCCATTAAGTGACATATCTGCAACACCATTTCCGTTATCATTGCCATTAATATCACAACCAACAAAAGTTATTCCGAATACCAGCGCTATTATTAAAATTTCCAGCACAAACCTTTTATTTCTCATTTTCATCTCCCTAATAAATTTCCAATATTTTATTGGATTATGTTTATAATATATCATTTTAAATATATTTTTTCAACCGTTTACTCAGAAAAACTCAGATTTTATGTTGCATAACTGAACGAAAGATGCAAAAAAACGCATTACTGCCTTTTCAAATAACCCTCTGATATGTGCTCAGAGGGCTTTTTTACATAAATACCAAAGGCATTTACCATAATTAATAAATGTTGTATAATTAGTGTAAGACTAATCACCCGCCTGACCAGTCAGGTGCCAACGCCGCTTGTTGCGGTGTTTTATAGCGGTAAAAATACCGCAAAAAATAAGAGTTAAATATGGCAGATGTACAGACACAGATTAATTACCCAAGAGGGCTTACTTTTGAGCATGTATGGGCTTCCTTGGATAGACTTTCGGAAAGTCAAAAAAAAACAGAACGTTTATTAGAAAAATCAATTAAAGATTTTAATAAGCGTTTTGGGTATCTAGACAATCGCTTTGGCGATCTTGTTGAATGTATTGTTTCTCCGAAAATACTTAAAAAGTTCAAAGATTTAGGTTTGGAGTTTGAAACAGCCGCTTCTAATTTTAAAGTTCGTGATCATAAAAACGAAATATATTTTGAAATAGATGTTTTTTTGCAAAACACTGCTGCCGCCATGCTGGTAGAAATAAAAACAGAACTTAAGATTAAGTATATCAATGAACATATTGCCAGGCTTGAAAAAATGCGAAAATACGCCGATTTACATAAGGAAAGCGAACCAAAGACTCCACGCGTCTTTTTAGGAGCAGTTGCAGGGATTGTAGTTTCTTCGGACGTAAAAAGGTACGCATTAGAAAACGGTCTTTACTTAATAGAACCTTCAGGTGAGGATTTAAATATTACGCCCCCTGATAGCAAACATAAAGAATGGTAATAGATTTCAATGATGTTCATTTTCAACCCTCTGATATATGCCAGAGGGTTTTTTTATAGGAGTTATATTAAAAATGATTGAATTAATCGAATTTATAGGCTATTCTACTATATACACAGGAGGAACCCATGCAATACGGTTATTTTGACGATAATGCCCGCGAATATGTTATTACCCGCCCTGACACGCCTTATCCGTGGATAAATTATCTTGGCTGCGAGGACTTTTTTGGGCTTTTTTCCAATACCTCGGGCGGTTATTGCTTTTACCGCGACGCGAGAATGCTGCGCCTTATCCGCTACCGCTACAATAATGCGCCGATAGACGCAGGCGGACGCTATTTCTATCTGCGCGACGGTAATGACAGCGAAGCGGATGTGTGGACTCCTTCGTGGATGCCGATGAAATCCAAGCTGGACCGGTATGAATGCCGTCATGGTATGGGCTATTCGCGCATTTCTTCCGCCCGTAACGGGCTTGCCTTTTCGCAGGTGTCTTTTGTTCCGTTACGTGATAAATGCGAAGTTCATAAAATAACGCTTAGTAATGAGTCAAACACAGATAAATATATCGACATGTTTTCTTTTGTTGAGTTTTGTTTATGGAACGCGAATGATGACATGACCAATTTCCAGCGCAACTTCAGCATAGGCGAAGTTGAGATTGACGGCTCATGCATCTATCATAAAACTGAATACCGCGAACGCCGCAATCATTACGCGATATGGGCGGTAAATGTTCCGATCAATGGGTTCGATACAGACAGGCAGGCCTTCCTTGGTTTATACAACGGGTTTGATTATCCGCAGACTGCGTTCAAGGGAGAAGCAAATAATTCTGTCGCTTCCGGCTGGGCGCCTGTCGGCTCTCATCATATAAAGACGAAACTTTCAGCCGGAGAATCAAAGTCCTTTGTGTTTGTCCTTGGTTACTGCGAAAATCATGAAGATCAAAAATGGGAAGGGCAGGGTGTAATTAATAAAAAGCCGGCAAGAGACCTGCTAGAAAAATACAGCTCGGCGGAAGCAGCCGACAAGGCGTTAGCTGAATTAAACGATTACTGGAAGAATCTGCTTGGACGGTTCACTGTTGATCCGTTTGCGCTTACGCGGCCCGATGATATAAAAATGGCGCGCATGGCCGGGGTTTGGAATCAGTATCAGTGTATGGTTACGTTTAATATGTCAAGAAGCGCGTCTTATTTTGAATCCGGAATCGGGCGCGGCATGGGTTTCCGCGATTCAAACCAGGACTTGCTGGGCTTTGTGCATTTGGTTCCGGAACGCGCCCGCGCGCGTATTCTTGATATCGCCGCGACTCAATTTCCGGACGGAAGCGCATATCATCAATATCAGCCGCTTACCAAGAGAGGCAATAATGAAGTCGGCTCAGGTTTTAACGATGATCCGTTGTGGCTCATTTTCGGCGCTGCCGCTTATATAAAAGAGACAGGCGATTACGGCATCCTTAACGAAAGAGTTCCGTTTGACAACAACGATGAGTTAGCTGACACTCTTTTTATCCATCTAAAACGCTCGTTCGATTTTACCGTAAACAATAAAGGCCCGCACGGCCTTCCGCTAATCGGCCGCGCCGACTGGAACGACTGTTTGAATCTTAACTGCTTTTCAAAAACGCCGGGCGAATCTTTCCAGACCACGGCAAATTTTGAAAGCGGCGTAGCTGAATCAGTTTTAATCGCAGCGATTTTCGCTTTTATCGGCCTTGATTATGTTGAAATCTGCCGCCGTACAAACCGCGATGATGAAGCAGAGTACGCGCAAAAAGAAATCGCCAAAATGATCGAAAATATTAATCAGCATGGCTGGGACGGAAACTGGTTTCTGCGCGCTTATGACGCGTACGGCAAAAAAATCGGAAGCAGTGAATGTGACGACGGAAAAATATTTATAGAATCAAACGGCTTTGCGGTAATGGCCGGAATCGGCGCGGAAGACGGACGTGCGGTAAAAGCTCTCGATTCTGTTAAAGAGCATCTTGATACAAAATACGGAATTGTGCTCCTGCAGCCAGCTTACAAGGATTATCATCTTGAGTTAGGTGAAGTTTCTTCGTATCCGCCGGGATATAAGGAGAACGCCGGTATTTTCTGCCACAACAATCCGTGGGTGACGATAGCGGAAACGCTTCTTGGAAGAGGAACGCGCGCCTTTGAAACCTACGCGAAAATATGTCCCGCGTACCGTGAAGACGACAGCGAGCTTCGAAGAATGGAGCCGTATGTGTACGCGCAAATGGTCGCGGGAAAAGACGCTGTCCGCCATGGAGAAGCGAAAAATTCCTGGCTGACGGGAACCGCGGCGTGGACATTTGTGAGCATTTCCCAGTACATTCTAGGAGTGCGTCCAGTGTTTGACGGACTTCTTATAGACCCGTGCATTCCGTCGGATATGAAAGGTTTTGCTGTTACGCGTCATTTCCGGGGCGCGGATTATCACATCGCGGTGGACAACGCAGTCGGCGTAGAAAAGGGCATAAAGTCAATCACGGTGGATGGAAATCCGCATGACGGCAATGTGCTTCCCGTGTTTAACGACGGCAAAGCGCATAAAATTACCGTAACGATGGGTGTAAAATAATGCACTACAAAAATTTTATAACCGTAACCTACGCTCATGCAGGATATCTTAATGACAACTCGCTTGAGCAGATTAGAGAAGATATAGAAAAGACGGCAAAATATATAAAGCTTGATAAAATCTATTTGGAAACCTACCGTTCGGAAATTTTAGTTGAACGCAAAAAAATGGAAGCGATTAAAGCGCTTTTTATCGAAAAAGGCTTTATGGTTTCAGGCGGCATCACAACGACCGTAAAACAGACATTGATGGGCAGCATGTGCTTTACAGACCCTGAAAACCGGAAAAGGCTTGGAGAAATTGCCGCCTACACTGCGGAAGTTTTTGACGAACTCATACTCGATGATTTTTACTTTACCAACTGCCGCTGCGAATCATGCATCAAGGCGAAGGGTGACAAGAGCTGGGCTGAGTACCGCCTTGCGCTGATGAATGATATTTCCGAAAACGTGATCATTAAAAACGCGAAGAAAGCCAATCCCAAGGCGCATGTAATAATCAAGTTCCCGAACTGGTACGACAGTTTTCAGGCGAACGGTTACAATCTTGAAGACGAGCCGAAAATATTTGATTCAATTTACACCGGCACAGAAACGCGCGATCCTCATTATACGCATCAGAATCTGCCGCGCTATTTAAGCTACTTTTTGCCGCGTCTTTTGGAACATATCAAACCAGGGAAAAACGGCGGCGGCTGGTACGACCTTTTTGAATGCAGTCTGGAAGATTATCTGCAGCAGGCGTACTTAACCCTTTTCGCGAAGTGCCGTGAACAAATGTTGTTTTGCTTTCCGCTGCTTGTTTACAATCCTACTTACACTGCCGCGGTTGGAGCTTTTTATGACGAAGCCGATCTTTTCATGGACAAGATCGGTGAGCCGGAAGGCGTTGCGTGCTACAAACCGTATCACTCGTACGGGGAGAGGCTTCTACATGAGCGAATAGGAATGTGCGGCATCCCGCTCGATCCTTATCCCGATTATCCTGCCGGTGCAAAAACTATTTTCCTTACAGCCGATGCCGCATGGGACGCGGATATTGTCAGCAAGATTAAGCAGAGTTTGAAGAACGGAAGCAAAGTTTTTATAACAAGCGGTCTTTATGAAAAACTCTCAAGATCAAAATTTGACGGTAAAGGAATCGAAGATATTCTGCCTGTCGAAATTACAAACAGAAAGATAACGTCTGACTCCTGGACCAACTGCGTTCTGGGGCAGAGGAACACAGGCTGCTTTAAAACTGAAGGAAATATTACGCTTCCTCATGTCGCATACAATGAGAATGATATCTGGGCGCTTTCATCGGCTCTTACTCCGTACGCAAGCCATCCTTTTATATTGTGCGGCGCATACGGCAAAGGAAGCCTTTACATCATTACAATTCCGGATGATTTCTCTGACATTTATAAACTTCCTGCGGAGACGCTTACTCTTCTTAGAAGAGAAATGAATTTGCCTGTCGTTCTGGAAAGCAAAAGCCGTGTCGGATTGTTCACTTACGACAACGGCGTTTTCATTCTGCAGTCATTCCTTGACCGCCCGGAGAAGATACGCGTGTGCATTAAAAAAAGCGGCGTCTCTCTTGTTCAGCTTACAAAAATGATCCCGCCGCCTGAGAAGGCGCGTTCTTCGGAAGGCGAAAGCGTCTTTGATGTTTACCTGATGCCGGGAAGATACACAGTGTTAAAGATTGACGGGTAATTGTGAAGTACGCGCCGTGTAATCCCAAAGCGTCTTTAGAAGCGCGTAATGTGCTTGATTATCTTGCGGACTTGCGCGGAAAGGGAATAGTGCTTGGCCAGCACACTCAGACGCGCGCGCAGGAAGAACTTGTCTACATTAATGAAGTAACCGGAAAAAATCCCGCGCTGTGCGGTTTTGAACTTTTGGCGTATTCACCTAACATCAATTTTAAAGAAAGCGACGAAGAATGCCTTACCGAAGTTGAAGAAAACAAAGGCACTCTGGAAAACGCGATGAACTGGGCTGAGCGCGGAGGACTTATAACTTTTACATGGCACTGGTTTTCTCCGCTTTACGGCAGGCATAAAACATTTTATCAATGTAATACCGAGTTTGACGCGCGGCTCGCCTTAACGGAAGGAACGCCGGAGCGGAAAGCGTTTCAAAGCGACATGGACAAGATGGCGCAGTTATTAATGCCTTTTTGCAAAAAGAAAGTGCCTGTCCTGTGGAGGCCGTTTCATGAATCGGAAGGGACATGGTTTTGGTGGGGAAGCAGGGGGCCGAAAACAGCCCGCGGGTTGTATCGGGACATGTATGACAGGTACGTCAATATGCACGGACTTGATAATTTAATCTGGGTGTGGAATTCGCCTCTGCCGGAAGGCTATGCCGGAGACGATTACTGCGATGTGATATCGCGTGATGTGTATTTGCCGGATCATACGCACAGCGATTACTGCGAAGCGCACGAGGAGCTTGTCAAAATTACCGCCTCGAAAAAAATTACCGCGCTTGGAGAAACAGGCCCCGTGCCGGACATCGATCTGCTTGCAAAAACAAAAATTCCGTGGACATGGTATATGACGTGGAGCAAGGCGCGGTGCAGCGAAGAAGCTACTAGCCATACTGTGCTTCGGTCGGCCTACAACAGTAATTACGGCGTAACCCTGGATAAACTGCCGAAACTGTTTTAAAAAGACGCTTTCAACAGGAAATATTAAAAACCGGATATAAAACCGGCAATTTCTCAGCCTTAATACATACCTACCAGATTTTGTAGGTATAAAATCCTTCAAAAAACCGTATCCTACAACATTTTGTAGGATGATTATGTACTTTTTTCCTATAAAATGAAACGAACTATTTAAAGGTGGTGGTTTTTTTCATGAAGGGAAGGCTTTTTTTATTTGCCGTTACCATGTTTGTCTCGTTTGTTCCCTGTTTGTCCGCTCAAAGGACGCCGGATTGGGTCAATAACCTTGAGAGGGTTTATCCCAGCCGTGATTGGATTGCTGTGGTAGCTGAAGGGCCGGCTCAGGCACAGGCGGAAGCCGCGGCGATGTCGGCGCTTGCCCGCGTCTTCAGAACCGATGTAAGCAGCCTCTCCCATTCGGCGCAAAGGTATACGCAAGTGACAAGCGGATCGACAGGCGGCATTACTTTTAATGAAAGCAGAAACTTCCAGCAGGAAGTTAACTTAAATTCTAATATCCGCGGATTGATCGGCATCCGCACTGAAGTATTTATTCTTGAGAGAACGCCGGGCAATATGCGTCCTGCCGCAGGAGATAACAGAACCTATTACGTTTTGGCCCGCATGAACCGGCGTGAATGTTCCGCAAGATACTCGGCAATGATTAAAGAAAATTCCAGCATTATTAACAGGCTTTTAACATCCGCTTCGCAGGTCAGCGTGCAAGGCTCTTTTTCCGCGTACAGAAGATTGAGTTTTGCTTATTCAATAGCGCAGGTAACCGACAATCTTCAGCTTATTCTTGAAGTACTGGATTCTTCCGCAGTGAATCAAAAACCTGCTTACGGCTCCGCTAACGCTATAAAAGTAAAAATGCTGGAAGCCGCGTCTTTTATTACCATCGGCATAAATGTAAACACTAATCTTTCGCCCGTAGATCTGCCTTTGGCGGATAAAGTTTTATTAACGCGCGCGGCCGGCTCTTTTTTCATGGGTTTGGGTTTTAATATCAACGAACAGGGAACATTGGTTCCGGGGCACGGCAGCTATGTATTCAGCGTAAACGCGCGGTTTGAAGAAATCAGCCAAAGTATTTTTTCATGCCGTTATTATTTGAACGCCGCGCTGACGGATGAAAATGATTCCGCGATTTTTTCGTTTACGGAAGATGACCGCAAAGCTCATCCCAATAACGCGCAGGAAGCGAGGCGCCTTGCGGTCAGAGCGGCGGAAGAGAGTTTTAAGGAAGGAAAATTTGCGAAGGAATTTGAGCTGTGGCTTATGAGGAACGAATGATTCAACAAGTAAGCCTGTATGGGTTTATATAAATTGTCGGCGGACGTTAAACGTATAAAGGGGTTTCCTTATGAAAAACTTGTTTAAAGTATTTGGGATTGCTGCTTTTATAACAGTAATCGGGTTTGCGATGACAGCCTGCGGCGGAGGCGGCGGTTATAAAAAAAGCGGATTGAGCACTGATGGTTTCTTCGGCGCGCTTCCCGGATTATACGCCGATTATAATATTGCTGACGATGTCATTAGAGAAAAATACAAGGCCGCAAAAGAGAAAGCGGAACAGAAACGCGATATTAAAGCGTATCAAAAAGCCGAAGAACAATTTGAAAAATCATTGGATGAAATCAGCACAAAATTGGAAACCGATGTTTCGGCCGAATGGGCAAAACTCGCAGGCAAAGATGTTCCGTTTACAACCAGTTCGAACTTCAGGGAATTCAAAGTAAATTCGCTGAAAATCAGCGAAGACGGACATTTGGCATTATCTGCAAGCGATGTAAGAAAAAACATGATGGGAGTTACATCATTTAAATTTAAAGCGATTGCGAAAGACGGTTCTGTAATTATTGATTACGTCGGCTACGGATCGGACAAAATACATATCAGCCAGGCGATATGGAGCAATCCTGAAGAATTTGTAAATTTTGAAAAGATTGAATTTTCAAATTATGAATAAAAATTGATAATGGAAACTAACCGCGGAATTACGCTCCGCGGTTAATTTTTTTAAATATCGGCAGCCTGCAATGAATCCATATTGGGTGTTTTATTATGAAAAGCTTTAAGATTACCGGTTCGGTTATCAGTCAAATATTTGTCGTATGGCTTGCTTTTCTTTTGATGGTTTCCATCAGTTATTTTTTTGTGAGTAATATTGTTCACGGCTATTTAACGAAAGAAGCCGAAAACACATTGTCTTATACGCAGTCCAGAATTTCTATCGATTTAAGGGAAGCGGAAACTATTCTGCAGACTGTTTCGCAAAGCATCCTCCTGATGATTTTGCGCGGCGATTCTGCTGACGCAATAATGCAGCACATGACAGACATTACAGATTATCTTTCCAATAACGATGTGCGGGTTTCCGGGTTTAACGGCGTCTTTGGATTTTTTGACGTATTTGGCGGCGTTTTTCTTGACGGAAGCGGATGGATACCGCCTGAAGATTATGTATCACAGGATCGCCCCTGGTATAAAGTGGGAGTTGAGGCAAATGGCGGCATAGGAGTATCAACTCCGTATTTTTCCATGTTTCCCGGCGCTCTTGTCGCGTCTTTTTCAAGGCTTATTCAGGATAATCAAGGCAAACAGCTTGGCGTTGTCAGTTCAGATATTCGTCTTGATAAAATGGCGGAGTATATAGTAAATACACGCATCACCGAAGGCGGATTCGGAATAATGTTAAACGAAAATCTGGATGTTATCGCGTCCCTTCCGGATGAATATATCGGCAAACACATATCCGAGTTACCGTTAATCGGAATTGAGAAAGTAACAAGTAATTTTGATAAAGGTTTGGATGTTGTTGAGCGTATTGTAAAAGATGAAAACCTGAATACAAAATTTATTTTATTTACAAGGCAGCTGGATAACGGCTGGCACATAGGAATTTTTACTCCGATTGATAAATATTATCAGCAAGTTACAAACATGAGAATATTTATTACGATTCTGGGGATTATTTTGGCGTTCGCGCTGACATTTATTTTGCTGCGAATTGCCATAGCCAAACAGAAAGCCGACGAAGAATCGCTGGAAGCAAAGGCGGCGTCGAAAGCAAAAGGCGAGTTTCTCGCGACCATGAGCCATGAAATGCGCTCACCCCTTAATGTGATAATAGGGCTTTCGGAAATTGAAATGCAGAATTCTGCCGCTTTAAAATTACCGGAAGAAAGAAAAGACAACATTGCGCAAATTCACCATTCAGGCACCATACTATTGGGAATAATAAATGACATACTTGATATTTCTAAAATTGAAGCAGGACGGTTTGAGCTTTCTCCTGTTGTGTATGATACGGCTTCGATGATAAACGATACGACCGCCTTTAGCATTGTGCGCATTGGTTCCATGCCGGTAAATTTTATTTTGGAGATAGACAGCAATTTTCCCTGTAAATTGTTCGGAGATGAATTGCGCGTTAAACAGATACTTTATAATCTGCTTTCCAACGCGGTTAAATATACCAAGCGGGGAACCATAACCCTTAATGTGTCGTGTGAGGTGACGCAGAATAAAACGGCCCTCCTGCGATTCAAAGTTAAGGATACGGGTATCGGAATACGCGAAGAAGATATCGGGAAATTATTTTTTAATTATACGCAGCTGGATACGGGGACTAAACGCAAAGCGGAAGGAACAGGTCTTGGACTTGCCATTGTAAAAAATCTGACCGAAATAATGGAAGGCAGCATAAGCGTAGAAAGCGAATACGGCAAGGGATCATGTTTCACAGCGGAAATAACGCAGGATATTGAAGATATAAATCCGATAGGAAATGAAATTGCCGGAAGCCTTAGAACTTTTAGTTACGCGGATAAAAAAGTAGTGGAAAAAATTGATTACATCCGGTTTCTTGACGCAAGGGCGCTTCTTGTGGATGATATTCCCGCCAATTTGAAAGTGACAAAGGGACTGCTTGCTCCATACGGAATTCAGGCGGAAACAGCCACTTCCGGAAAGGAAGCCATAAAATTAATAAAGAAAAACAAGTATGACATTGTTTTTATGGATCACATGATGCCGGAGATGGACGGAGTTGAAACAACGGCGGTTATCAGGACTTTACATAAAGATATTCCGATAATTGCAATGACAGCTAACGCTATCCGGGGAATGAGGGAATTTTATCTTAACAATGAGTTTAACGATTATATTTCTAAACCGGTAATTCCAAAAACACTTCATGAAATTATTATTAAATGGATCAAAACAGAGCCGAAACCTTACCTTGAAAATAATAAACCGGGTGAAATGCCGATACCTCAATCTTTATCTTCTCTTGTAACTGAGCAGTATTTAGACATTCTTAATCATTACAAAGTGACGTTTGACAGCCGGCGGGAAATAGACGCGGAATATTACATGAGATTTGTAGATTTTATTAAATCGCTTGACGCGGATTTGATATCGGATTTACCGGAACAGTCTTTATTACTGATTGAAGCCGCGGAAAAAGAAAACAAGCAGATGGTAAGCGATACGCTTAATGATTTTTACTCCGCTTTGCAAAGACAGTATGAGCAAAGGCAGGCGGCGAATATCAATCAAGAGACAGAAAAAAATATGTTTATAGAAAAATTTGCAAGACTTGAAAATTCTCTGCTTGCGGGAGACACAAAAACTGCAAATACAATAATCGGTGAAATAGGATCGGTAGAATTAACTGACAAGGGACGCGAGCTTTACATAAAGTTATACGACTTAATGTTTGAAGATAAGACAGAAGAAATGCTAAAACTAATTAAGAGGGGAACCTTCGCGCTTTGAATTTTTGGTTCGAGCGCTAGGATGAGGTTGAAGGAACAGACAAATGGTTAAAATTTTAATTGTGGAAGACCAGGCTTTGCTGCGCGATATGATTAAAGACGTTATATCGGATCAGGAAGATATGCGGGTTGCCGGAACAGCCGATGACGCTTCTCTTGCGCCTGATTTATGCAGGGAATTAAAACCTGATTTGGTATTAATGGACGTAGTGACAAAAAATAATTCAAACGGTATTACAAACGCCGCGATAATACGAAAAGAAATGCCTGAAATAAAAATAGTTATTATGACAGGTTTGCCGGAAATTACGTTTGCGGATGAAGCAAGAAAAGCGGGGGTTCACAGTTTTATAAATAAAGACAGGGGAAAAGAACATTTATTATACGTTATAAAAGAAACATTGCAGGGAAACGGCATTTATCCCGGGCCTGCCGACAATGTGCCGTTTAACACGCAATTTAATGAAAAAGAAATGGCTGTAATTCGTCTTGTATGTCAGGGTAAAGCGAGAAATGAAATAGCGGACGAACTTGCAATGTCGGAAGCGGTGATAAAAAAAATTATTTCAGGAATTCTTGATAAAACATATTTCGACAGTATTATGAAATTTGCCGTTCATGCCGTAAGCAGAGGGCTGATACTGCCGGATAAATAAAGTTTTGCGCGGGATTGTCGCCAGCCGCACGGTATCAAAAAATACCCATGCGGTGCTGAAAAAAGAGCCATGCGGTGCTGAAAAAAGAGCCGCGTGATGTATAAAATAGAGCCGTAAAAACCTTCCATTTTTTATCAGATAACAGCAAAAATATAAATATAGTTTATTTTTTAAAAAGTTTATTTGAAGAGACTTTATTAAAAACATAATCTTATAAATAAGCCTGTATGGGTTTATATAAATTGTCGGCGGACGTTAAACGCATAAAGGAGTTTTTATGAAAAACTTATTTAAAGTGTTCGGACTTATTGCGCTTATTGCAGTTGTCGGATTTGCGATGACAGCCTGCGGCGGCGGCGGCGGCGGCTATAAAAAAAGCGGATTGAGCACTGATGGATTTTTCGGCGCGATTCCGGCATTATACGCCGATTACTATTTAGCTGACAACGTTATCAGAGAAAAGTACAAGGCTGCAAAAGAGAAAGCAGAACAGAAACGCGATATTAAAGCGTATCAAAAAGCGGAAGATACATTCAGCGCAGAGCTGGATAAAATAAGCTCAAAATTGGAAACTGACGTTGCGGCTGAATGGGCAAAACTCGCAGGTAAAGATGTTCCGTTTACTACCAGTGCGGATTTCAGAGAATTTAAAATCAATTCGCTTAAGATAGGCGAGGGCGGAGAAATAGAACTGTCCGCAAGCGACGTGAGGAAAAATATGATGGGAGTTACAGCATACAGATTCAATGCAATTGCGAAAGACGGCACAGTTATAGATGAGTTCATGGGTTACGGATCAACTTCAGTACCTCTCGTCGCCACGTTACGCAATAAACCTGATAAATATATAGATTTTGCTAAAATAGAGTTTTATAACGCTCAGTAAAACCGGCACAAGAATTATTAACCACGGAGGACACGGAGGTTTACAATAACTTTTCCTCCATTACTCTCCTGTACTTCGTGGTTTTTTTATGCGGTACTGATCAAATAGTGGACGGAACATGGGGAGCTTTTTGGCTGATGGCTCCGTCACAGATATATCCTTCCGCGTTAGTCAAGCGGCCGCGAAATATAATCAAGGCGCCAGCGCTGCGTGTGTTTCCGCAAGCTGTTTTATAATCGGCAATTTCTGCGGGCATTTTTTTTCGCACTCGCCGCAGGAAATGCAATTTGACGCATCTTTGCTTTTAATCCAGCTCCAGCCGTTCATCATTTCAAGGTACGCGGCCTTTGCGTGTTCTTTTAAACCGTAAACTTTGTAACGGTTCATTATTTCAAACAGATACGCTATGTCTATTCCCTGCGGACATGGTTTACAGTAGTTGCAGCCTGTGCAGTACAATTTTGCGAGATTTTTATTTTCTTCCATCATTATTTTTATCTGCGCAAGTTCGCCTTCTGTTAAATGATCTTCGCGCGACGCGAGCTCAAAATTTTCCTTTAGCATGTTTAAGTCGCTCATGCCGGAAAGAGCCATGTCTACATTTGGATTTGCAAGCACAAATCGAAGCGCCATTTCGGCGGTGCTGACAGGAGCCGTTCCTGTTTTATTTTTCAGGAGCCCTTGAATTTTTTCGCTGGGAGCGCCGAGTCTGCCGCCGCCGACAGGACCCATCACTATAGTGCCGAGGCCTTTTGATTTTGCGTACGCGATGTTTTCTTCATTGGAACGATCGATCATATTGTACTGAACAAGCGTTGATTCAAAAATGCCGGAATCAACAATAGGCTTATAATTCTCCGCGGCGTCATGATACGAAAATGATATGTGTTTGATGAGCCCCTGTTCTTTCGCTTTTTGCGCTGCTTCAAGAGGGCCGTACTTCTGTCCCTTCCATCCTTCAAAACTTTTTAAAGAGATTCCCCAAAAGTGATAGAAGTCGATGTAACCGGTATCGAGCTTCTTTAAAGATTTTTCCAGCCGCTCCATCCAATGATCGCCTGAGTTATCTTCGATTGGGTTTTTGGTAGACAGATACACTTTATCGCGGTAACCTTTCAACGCTTTGCCGACAGCTATTTCGCTGAGAGTTTCGCAGTAAAGAGGAGCGGTATCAACATAATTGATTCCCATGTCGAAAGCCTTCTGCATGAGAGGAACGGCGAGTTCTTCATCGACGATTTTTTTACCATCAACCTCTTTCATAGGAAGCCGCATCGCGCCGAATCCAAGCGCGGAAAGTTTAATGCCGATTCTGCCGAATTCTTTATAAATCATAATATTTTCATTATACTCTAATTGTAAATATTTGCAATAAATACCGGGGTAATAAACGCCTTTATATCAAGGAGAAAATCATGCGTTTAAAAGATTTATTAATATTTTCTGTATGTGTTTTTCTCGCCTTTTTTTTATTGTCTTGTTCAAAAAAAGGTGAAATTGAAGTTAAGAAAGCAGATTATTTTGTAAGTAAACATTATTCCTGGCTGTATAGCATCCTTGATACGCAAAACAACGTGTTTTGCTATCTTTTACTTGGAGATGAAAAAGCTTTATTATTCGATACTACATACGGATTCGGAAGTCTGCACAGCGTTATAAGAAAAATAACTGATTTACCGGTAATTGTCGTTTTAGGACATGGGCACAAAGATCATTCAGGCGGAGCCTCGCAGATGAAGGCGTATTTAGACAGTGATATTTGGCTTCATGAAAATGATTTTGAAATATATCAATATTATTTTCAGGAAACAAGACTTTTAAATAAACTTGAAACAGGTCAGGTTTTTGATCTTGGCGGTTTGAATGCAGAAGTAATCGCCATGGAAGGGCATACTCGCGGTTCTATCGGAATATTAGCGAGAGAGAAACGTATTTTATTTACAAGTGATTCCGCCAATTATCATATTTGGTTATTTCAAAGAGAGTCGCTTCCTTTGGATCAATATGCTGCAATGCTTGAACGGGTAATGGATTTAGAATTTGACACTTTTTATATAGGACATGATGATATTGATTCTCCTAAATCTGATTTTCAATTATTTATTAATGCCGCGCGAAATGCATCGGCTGAAAAATCTGAATTTATTGAGGAGTATAATGCTTTTCGTTATGAAGAAAACGGCGTAAATATTTATTTTAAAGACCCGTCCGCGCCTGATGAGCTTCGCGTATCTTATCGATCGCAAATTGACAACTCGTTACCAGCGGGGAATTTAGGCTCCTTTGAGCTTCTTCTTCGTGATAATTTCCGGTATGGAAACGGTTATCAAGGCTTAATAAGAGAACGTAACTTGTTAAGTGGCTACAAATTAAAAAGAGGCGATACCTATAAATTGAAAGTTACCTACACCGCAAGCAGGGATTTGGAAAGCGAATTACTTGTAGGATTTGTGGATATGGACGGCGGAAGATGGAAAACGCTTAGCTATACACAGAGGAATATAGAGCCGCCGAATGTAATTTTAGGACATGCTTCAAAAGCAGGAGAAAAAGTAACGTCAGAAGTAATTATTACAATTTTAACTAATGCAAGCAGTTCAAGACCTGCCGCAAATACGCTTGTGTTTGAAAATATAGGACAAGGAAGACATGGAAGAGCAAATTCCGGCAAACAAGGAGCCGTAACAATTTATTTTTCCGAATTTATTTTAACTAAATTGTAATTACTATTTTTGGAGTTTACTTTGCGGCAATATTCAGGTCAAGCTCATCGAGCCATGTTTTTACAGATGAGCGCGAAGCGTTAGCGGCAAACCGGAAACCGGGAAGCCAGACTGTATTTGACGAACACAATTTTTGAAGGTTGACCGCGCTGGAACCGGTACCGCTTGAGCCTGATGTACAGAATGGCACAATAGTTTTGCCGGAATAATCATAGCTCTCCATAAAAGTATAAACGATTTTTGGCGCTTGTCCCCACCAAATGGGATAACCTAAAAATATAATGTCGTAGTTTCCAATATTTTGAACTCTTCCCGATATAGACGGGCGGGAGGAAGTATCCGCGTTCTCTTTGCTTGCCCGGCTTGAATTGTCTCTCCAATTAAGATCATCTGATGTGTAAGGCACTTCCGGTTTTATTTCGTGGAGCTCTGCAATTGTAGTTTGCGCATTTAATTCATCTGCTATGTGCGCTGCTACGGCGCTGGTGTTTCCTGTGCAGGAGAAATACGCTACCAGTATTTTTGGCGTATCCATAGAATTTTTCATATTAAATTCATCCTGTGTATTTGTTGATATGTTTGTTTTAGTTTCTGTTCTGGAAGAGTTACAAGCTGACAAAAATAACAAAATTATAACAAGTATAAAAATTGACTTTTTCATTTTGATATCTCCTTTGTAAAATCAATGTGTTCTTCCTGATTATAATAGGTCATAGATTCGTCTTCAGCAGTTATACAGTCTTGTATAAGAAATTCACCCATTACAAAGCCATTTTCATGAGCGGCTGAAAGAGTGGCATCGGTATTTGGGTAATATCTTATTACTGTTCCTTCCCTACATCTCCAGCACTACCTCATTCTCAGTTTTCAAAACCGAAGCAGGAATATAATTGCCTTCCATTGTTTCACCGTTAACTGTCAATTTCTTGCAGCCGCTTTCATTGCCGCCGGCATTGTTTACTTTTATGTTCAATTTTTTGCCGCGGAAAACTTTTTCCATTGTGAAAGATTTCCAGCTTGATGGAATTGCGGGTGACAGGCGAAGTCCGTCAATGTCGGGTCTTAAACCGAGGATGCCTTCAACGCTGCCGACCATTACTGTGCTTGCGGTGCCTGTCAGCCAGTGAACATGGCTGCGTCCTTCGAACGGGCTGTCTGTGCTTTCTGTAAACTGCGAATACACATACGGCTCCATTAAACGAATGTCCGCGATTTCATTTTGCGCCGCGGGACAGCTTTCCAAATAATATTCAACAGCGCGGTTTCCGCGTCCAAGCAGCGCTTCGGCTAAAACGATCCAGCCCTGAGTCTGCAGGAAGATGCCGCCGTTTTCTTTTGTTGACGGATTGAACAGAAGCGCGAGCGCTCCGTCGAAAGCGTGTCTGACGTATGAAGGAGCCATTAGGCGCGCGCCGTACTTTGTGTTTAGTTCTTTATGCACAAGATCCAGCACCGCTTTGCCGCGGGCTTCATCAGCGTAAGTCGAGATGACTGCCCAGCTTTGCGGATTCAGCCACATGCTCGCTTCGGGATCGCCGCCCTTGCCGACAATTTGATCGTTCTCGGTGATGCCGCGGATAAACCGATCTTTGTCCCAGCAGCGTTCTTCGATGGTTTTTCCAAAACTGTTTTTTAATACGAGCATTCTGGTTTCAACAGCGGTGTTTTTTTTGAACTTAGCGAATCGAATCATGATCTCGAAAGCATAGTAGAGCTGCAGCGCGACGAATACCGATACGCCGTTCGCGCCAAGGCGGAGACAATCATTCCAATCCGCGTGAAGCCCGGCGGGAAGTCCGTGTATTCCCAAATGATCCAGCGAAAATTCGATCGCTTTTATTAAATGATTAAAGAGTGAATCTTCTCCGTTATCAGCGTAAGGGATCACTTCGTCGAGCAGAGCAGTGTTGCCGGTTTCGGCGATATATTTCCATACAGTCGGGAAAAGCCAAAGCGCGTCATCTGCGCGGTATGACGGATGTCCCGTGCTTTTGCGATAGGACTCGTCTTCAGGTTTGTCTTCATGTCCCGGATTGTGATCGTATTTAACAAGCGGGAGCGCGCCGCCGTGGCTGATCTGCGCGGAAATCATGAACTTAATTTTTTCGAGAGCCATGTCAGGATCAAGATGTATAATCCCCTGAATATCCTGAACGGTGTCGCGGTAGCCGTAACCATTGCGCTGACCGCAGTATGTAAGAGATGCGGCGCGCGACCAGACAAAAGTAATAAAGCACTGATACGCGTTCCATGTATTGATCATATTGTTAAAGTTATCATCCGGCGTTGTTACTTTCAGGTTGTCAAGTTTTTGATGCCAGTATTTTTTTAATTCTGCGATTTCGCGATCTACAACAGTCTTGTCTTCATAACGCGCTATAAGTTCTTTTGCCGGAGCCTCGCGTTTTTGTCCGAGAAGGAAAACAAACTCAGCCTCTTTTCCGGCGGCAAGTTCTATAACAGTGTGCAAAGCTCCGCAGGGGTTTAAATTATAATTTAATGTGCCGTCGAGTTTTCCGTTTTCAACGGACAGCGGATTTCCGTAATCGTGGTAATTGCCGAGGAACTTTGCGCGATCTCCGCAGTAACTTGCGACCTTCGCGCCTGCAAGTCCGAAGAAGCGCGTTTCTACGCGGCTTTCGTTTACGGCGTTCAGGCAGTTTTCGTTTATCGTTTGTAAAATGAATTTTTCTTTAAAATAGGTGCGCGTGATAAACTGCGTATATTGAAGATTGACCTGATCCTGTTCGTAAAAACTTTCGCAGGTAAATTCAACAAAACCAAAGACAGAAATTTTACGCGTCTTCGATCCCTTGTTGGAAATTTTTACGCGCCATACTTCATAATCCGCGTTGTGGGGAACATAGTACAAGGCTTCTGAATGTATGTCCTTGTAATCGGCTTCAATCTGAGTGTAACCGGTGCCGTGCCGGCAGATCGATTTATATTTATCCAGCGGTTTTCCAACAGGCTGCCAAGACGCCGACCAGTAGTCCGCTTCGTCATCGTCACGCAGATAGATATAGCGGCCGGGTCTGTCCTGCTCGTTAAAACGGTAACGAATCAGCCTTCCAGCCGCGCCGCTTTTTACAAAGCTGTAACCGCCCGCATTGTTCGAGATGATCGCTCCGTAAGCCGGGGAGCCCAGATAATTCGCCCAGGGCGCGGGTGTATCGGGTTTGTTTATTACATATTCCCGTTTTTCCGGATCAAAATTTCCATACTGCATGATAGCCTCCGTATCGTATTGATTTACTTATTAAAATCATTTTATCATAAAAACAATGGATTTGGAACAGGAAGAAGCGCTGTATGAATTTCTCGAAAACGCGACTGAGCCGTTTGCGCTGGATGATATAACCATTTATGTGCAGGCTTCGGGGCAGAAACCTGACAAAAAACTGGCCGCGGAAATCAACCTTTATCTGGAAGCCCGGAAAATCGCCTTTAAGCAGGACAACAAACGCTGGGTTTCAAGGCGAACCTGTTTTGAACCTGCCGTGTTTGTAATTACTCCATCGCGGCTGGAATTGCTTAACGGCATTTTGATTCCCGGGCACCGGTGCGTCCCCTTCGCGAATCCGCTGACTCTTCCGCACCGGTATAAATTTTTCTGGAAGGGTGAGATTGTCCCCGTCACTACAACCGAAGCTCCGCCTGAAGATCTGTATCCGTATTTCTGCGTCTACGGAGAAGAGTTTGCTCCTCAATATATCGCGCGTGATAATCCGCAGAACGAAGAAGCGTTTAACGCCGATCCTTACGAAGATCCGCCGGAAGTATCTATACACACATTGGACATGCGCGTGATCTACCGCGAGAGCGCTTTCGTGCCGGGTGACCGTTTTATTGTCCGCACAATTGACTGGAAAGAATGCAGTTTTGAAATTGAAAAAGCGCATAAAGATGTTTGGCCGCGCGAACAACTGGATAAATGGGTTGAAGCCGCCGAATCCGGTTTTGAAAACAGTTTTGCGCTTCTTGGCCCCGGCGCGAGCACCGAAGAGCAGATTGCTTTTGCGTACTGGTTCGGAGGCAGCCGCATGAGGGAAATTCCAGCCTATTCGCTTGAAGAATTTCTTTTTGAAAAAACCAACCGCGTTGATACTGTGCCTTACGGCATAGAAACTCGTTTCTGGTTTGCCGGGAAAGAAATCCCCGACAGCAAGAATCTTCAAAATTATACGGTTCCTCCCGACAGGACATTTATTGAAGATCTTTTGTATGATAAAAATATTCCCATTTCTGAATTTGTAATTCTTTCATATATAAGAGACGCGTTTTTCAGGAACGAGAAGGATATCGATCTTGTGATTAACCGTTTGGTGCCGCCTGTCATTCATCTTGATGAAACGGAATGGGACTTGCTCGCGGATTATATTACTGACAGCATGGAAGATTTTTACAAGGGTTATTCGCTGTTTCTCGATCAGGGCGCGGGCCCTGTCCGTCAGCGCGTTGCGGAACTGCACACCGCTGTTATCGAACTTTCGTCAAAATTGCAAAAGGGCGAAATTGAAACCGTATGGCTTCCGCGTCACACTTTCATTGTGCTTTCTCAGATACAGGGCCATGCCGCCGCTCTTTTGGAAGACCTCGCCTTTGATGAATCTCCCTCGGAAACTGATATTGCCGCGATGGACAATTCACTTGACAGCATGGTAGACACTTACACCGATATCAAAGAATTGATAAATACAGCCATGGATAATTTTAGGAGGAGCAACCTCACTGTGATTCACGGCGGCAAGACGGAAGGCGAGTCAGGCGGGCTTCTGTGGCGTATGATTCAGATAAGCATTTCAGGGCTTGATGTCTGGCGCCGCGCTATTATCACGCACGACTGTTCAATGGAAGAACTTCATCAATTGATACGCATTGGAATGAACTGGAAAGGAGATTTGCGTTTCCGTTTTTACTGCGAAACGCCGGAAGGCGGCAAAGAATATCTCCATGATAAAATTAAACTCGGCGACATCGACTTTCGCGGCAAGAAAGAACTTGTTTATGAATACGGATCTAAATGGAATGTAAAAGTGATAATAATGTCATCGTATCAGGGAGCAAGCGGCGAAATGACGCGCTTCATTGCAGGCGACGGCGCGGCTCCTCCTGAACATGTTGACGGTCCGCGCCATTTTAGAAAACTGCTTGGTTTTCTGGAAGCAGGCGGCAGTAATGACAAGCAGTCCGCGCAGCGCGAACTTGGCGTGGAGTTTGTTCCCGGCGTTTATGATTTAGACAAGATGAATAAATGTTTACGCGAAGTTTTAGCGGATAAATGATGAATCACTTATCGGCGGAAGTATCTGCCGTTTTAACAGCGGATATCTTTATATAAATCACCGAACAGAAAAGCGCGGTAAGCGGCATTGCGAATAAGATGCCAAGGCTGCCTGCGAGCGCCTGCAGGATTTCTACTGCAATCATTTCGCTGTTGAACAATTCTAAAAGAGATCTTGAAGTGACGCTTAATAATAAAACAAGCGTTAATGAACAGCCGATGTACGCGAGGATTAATGTGTCCGCCATGGTTCCCATGATATCGCGCCCAATGTTTATGCCCGAGCGGAACAGTTCTTTAAATTTGATGGTTACAACTTTTTCTTTTATTTCCCATAACGCCGACGATATAGATATTGATACGTCCATTATCGCGCCCATCGCTCCGATTATAATGCCTGCGAAAATTATCGCTTTTAAATCAAGTTGTACGTCGCCGGGGAGCCTTATAAGGTAGCGCGAATGTTCATCCGCGATGCCTGTTAACAGCATCACTTTATTCATTATAAGCGTGATTAATCCCGCGATTATAACGCCCGCGATGCATCCCAATATTGCCGACAAAGATTTTTTATTATATCCCATCACTATCAGCGGCACCATCGCGGATACATACGCGCAGACAAGCAGCGACATTAGATAAATATTTTGTCCGCTTAAAATTGCCGGAATAAAAACCGTAAAAATCGCTATACAAGTAAAGCTGAGCGAAAGAATTGTGTTAAATCCCTTTTTGCCGCCGAATATTAAAAGACAAAGCACAAAAATTAATCCTAGAATTAACAATTGGTTTATCCGCGCATAACCGTTAAAATACCAGCCGATATTATTATTTATTAATAAAATTTTATCGCCTTTTTCCACATCTTTTGATCTGTCAATTAATTGAGCGCTGAATGTTTGTTCCGCTGTTACAGTTTCACCCTTGCGCGGTCCGCTTGTAATTTTAGCGTTAAAAATAATCTTTTCGCCCGGCATTATCTGCGAAAAACTTTCATAATCGTCAAAATCTTCGATGAAGTCAAAATTTGGCTTTATTCGTTCTCCCACATTATATACTTCCGCTCTGACAATTTCATGCGGCTCATAATTTAATTTAGCCATATTGCCTGTAAAAACATTATTTCCAATCACCAAAAGCAGCGCCGCCGCCGCGATTGTTATTAAGTATGGTATGGATATTCTAATCATGAGCCTAGTGTATCGATAAATATTTTCTTTAGCAAGTACTGGTTTATGCTTTTATTAATATTGACAGCGCTTTATTTTTTTTAATTTATACATTAAGATTAGAGTCAACTGTTTAACACGGCAAAATAAATTTTAATGTAAATTACTAAATGCAGGTAATATATGAGAAATGTAAGTAAATTATTTTTATGTCTAGTTTTAATAATTTCTCTCTCAAATTGCGTTAACGAACAGCAGTATAATTTTACGCTGAAAAATACTTTGGCTATATTTCTATTAAATGACAATGATAAAAATTATTTTTGCATACCTGTTCAATATATTGGAGATTATCAAATTAATGATTTTGAATTTACTGATGGATATATTATAATCGGCGATTATGAAATCCCGTTAAAAAAAGACGAAATAAATAAATCATTATATTTTAATAAAGAAACAGACGAATATGGAATGAATCAATCCGATATATTTATAGAAAAATATTTAAGCAAAAATGATATGAAAAATATAATTAATGAATATAAAAAAGGAAATATTTATTCCCAGATGTATATTGGTTATAATATTATTATAGATAATGAACCTCAGTATGGGAGCGGACTGTTAGATGATTTTGAAATTTACAATGGTATAGCAATCGATCCTTCTTTCTTTCCCGCAAATCTGGATTTTTTTAAAGCCAAATATTTGCAGAAATAAAATGAATGAAAACAATTATGGATTGTCAAAACCTCTGTTAAAGTATTTCTCCATCAAATAAACAGAACCCCAATTCTGTAAATAGCAAAAGCGGCTAACCATGCAAAAATTGTCTGGTACAGAATGACAAAAACCGTTCCTTTAACGCTGCCAAGCTCGCGCTTTACAGTCGCGACCGCAGCTACGCATGGCGTGTACAGCAATGTAAATACAAGGAAACAAAACGCGCTCAATGGCGTAAAAAATGTGTGAAGGGTATTCCCAAGTTCTGCGATGCTTGTGCCTGTTAAAACCGCCAATGTGCTGATAACAGCTTCTTTCGCGGTGAAGCCTGTAATAAGAGCCGTGGATACACGCCAGTCTGAAATGCCGATAGGATGAAATACGCCGCTTATTAAACGTCCGATTGACGCAAGTATGCTGTCAGTGCCGTCTGTATTATAATTTAAGCGCATATCAAATGATTGTAAAAACCAGATTATCACAGTGGCGATAAATATAACTGTGAACGCTCTTTGAATAAAATCTTTCGCTTTTTCCCACATCAAAATTAAAACTGTCTTAACAGAAGGAAAACGGTAATTTGGAAGTTCCATTACAAAGGGAACAGGCGCGCCTTTAAAAATTGTTTTTTTCATGATAAAGCCGGAGAGAATTCCAAACACAATTCCCATTAAATACAAACTGATCATTACAAACGCCTGATGTTTTGGAAAAAACGCTGCTGTAAAAAGCGCGTAGATCGGGATTTTCGCGCCGCAGCTCATAAAGGGTGTAAGAAGGATTGTCATTTTTTTGTCTCGTTCGCTTGCGAGAGTGCGCGTAGACATTATCGCCGGAACTGTGCAGCCGAAGCCCATCAGCATGGGAACAAAGCTGCGCCCTGAAAGGCCGATTTTTCTTAATGGTTTGTCCATAACGTACGCGACCCGCGCCATGTATCCCGAATCTTCAAGAAGCGACAAAAAGAAAAATAAAACGATGATCAGCGGAACAAACACCAAAACTGCTCCCACGCCCATAAAAACACCGTCAATAATCATCGAATGAATAACAGGATTTAAACCGTATGAGGATAACGCCTCGTCAACAATGCCGCTTAAATCATCAAGTCCGATTTCCATTAACTCGCTGAGTTTGTTTCCGATGACGCCGAAGGTGAGCCAAAAAACTGTCAGCATGATGCCTAAAAACGCGGGAAACGCCCAAATCTTGTGGGTTAAAATGTTATCAAGACTTACGCTGCGCCTGTATTCGCGGCTTTCTTTCGGTTTAACAACGCATCCGGCGCAGACATTTTCTATAAATTGATAACGCATATCAGCTAACGCAGCCTCGCGGTCTGTGCCAAGTTCCGTTTCCATTTCTGTTACGGCATGCTGAATCATGTCGGTTTCGTTTTCGTCAAGGCCGAGCGTTTTTATCATTATTTCGTCGCCTTCGACAAGCCTTGTAGCGGTAAACCGCACAGGCAAGTTCAGTTTTTGCGCATGATCTTCTACAAGGTGAGCGATGGCGTGAATCGCGCGGTGTACCGCGCCGGAACAGAAATCAACATGCGCGGGTTTTTTATGCGCGCGCGCAGTCTCTATTGTCTGCTCTACAAGCTCTGAAAGTCCGTGATTTTTTACAGCAGATATCGGCACGACAGGTATTCCAAGCGTATCTTTTAAATTGTTAATGTCGATGCTTCCGTTATTCGCCTGAACCTCGTCCATCATGTTAAGCGCAAGTACCATTGGAATATTGAGTTCTATCAGCTGCAATGTCAGATAAAGATTTCGCTCAATATTTGTGGCGTCGATTATATTGATAATACCGTCCGGTTTTTGTTTCAAAAGAAAATCGCGCGTAATAATTTCTTCGCTTGTGTAGGGAGAAAGCGAATAAATGCCGGGAAGGTCAACCAGCGATATATCCTTATTCCAGGTTATTTCTCCGGTTTTTTGTTCAATAGTAACGCCGGGAAAATTCCCCACGCGCTGATTTGAACCTGTCAGCTGATTAAAAAGCGTAGTTTTTCCGCAGTTCTGGTTTCCCGCGATTGCAAAAATCATGATAAAGCCTCTTTTATAGTAATTTTTTCGGCATCCTGCAGACGCAGGGATAAAACATAGCCGCGAAGAAGCAGTTCGATAGGGTCGCCCATGGGAGCGGCTTTTTTAACCGTTATTGCCGTGCCCGGGGTAATGCCCATTTCCAGAAGGCGTTTACGCAGAATCTTCTCGCCCCCTACGGTTTCTACAATGCCGCTTTTGCCGATTTGCAGGTCTTTCAATGTCATAATCACTCCAGTTAGTTATATCTAACTCAAAGTTAGTCTATCCTAACCATTTTGTCAAGAGGTTTTTATAAATTTTTAAATTATTTTTTTCATTGAAAAACAGGCGTTTTCATATTAATATAACCCTTATGGAGGCATTTTTGGGTATACACGAATCGGCGGAAAACTACCTTGAAACCATTCTTGCCTTAAGCCTTAAGGGCGAGAAGGTTCGCTCAATTGATATAGCCAATGAACTTGAGTTCAGCAAGCCGAGCGTCAGCGTTGCCATGAAAAACCTCCGCGAAAAAGGATACATTTTAACAGATACTGAAGGCTTCATCACGCTGACGGCAAAAGGGCGGAAAATCGCGGATTCTATGTACGAGAGGCATGTCGCAATTTCCGACTGGCTTGTCTTCCTGGGCGTCGATAAAAAAATCGCCGTACAGGACGCCTGTAAAATGGAGCACGCCATGAGCGAGAAAAGTTTTTCGGCTATTAAAAAACATATTGAAGAATTGAAAAAATAACGAATATAAAAAGATTTTATCTATAGAAGACTAATCATTAAATATTACGTTTTAATTTTAAATCTCCCAAACAGGAATAGACACCACATCGCGGTTAATCGCTATTCGTTCCTTACATAAACACAGAACCGCGCCTGTGCCGGTTTTTTTACTCAATTTCTCCAACATTTTAAAATTTTTAATAACTTTTTCATCCGGCATTGCGGTTTTTTTAACTTCGATAGGATACAATGTCATGTTTTTTTCTATAACGAAATCAATTTCTTTTTGATCTGTATCACGGTAAAAATAAATAAGAGGATCAATTCCATTATGCCAATAACTTTTAAGTATTTCTCCAAGACACCATGTTTCTAAAATCGCGCCGTCCATTGCACCTGAATAAAGAGTTTCAGGCGTTTCCCATCGGCATAAATATGAACAAAGCCCCGTGTCCATAAAATATACTTTAGGCGTTTTTATGATTCGGCTTGTCGCATTCGGTGAATAAGGCTGCAAAAGATAAACAAGACCCGAGCGTTCAAGAATCCCCATCCATGTTTGAGCTGTTTTTAAATCGACGTTTACATCTTGCGCAAGTTTGCTGTAATTAACAAGGTTGCCTGTTCGTGCCGCGACAGCTGCCAGAAAATTGTAGAACTGGACAGGTTTTTCGATACTATAAAAATCCCTAACGTCACGCTCAATGTATGATTGTACATATGAAGAATAAAACGCTTCACGTTTTATTTTCTTGTCGGCGATTGGTTCTGGAAGCGATCCTTCCCATATATGTTTGTATATTTCTTTTATTGTTAACGATTTTAATTTAGTTTCTTTCTCTTTCTTTTGGCTGGAAGCAAATTCAGGAATAAATGGTTTGCCGCTGTACGGAAGTTTTGTTTTCTCGCGGTAAGAAAGCCCCAGTAGTTCAAGAATTACAATACGTCCTGCAAGTGATTCGTTTATTCCTTTCATCAATTTATATTTTTGAGAGCCTGTAAGCCAAAACGCACCTTTTTGATTCTTGTGAGTATCAACATACATCTTGATATGCGGAAAAAGTTCCGGAGCATATTGGACTTCGTCAATTAGAACAGGCGGAGGATTTTCTTCCAGAAACAGCTCCGGATCATTTTGCGCCAGTATGCGGTATCTTGGGTTGTCCAAAGTAACATATGGTCTCTTTTTCTGAACCAGCTCATTCAACAAGGTAGTTTTACCCACTTGTCTCTGTCCTGTAAGGAGTAAAACCCTAAACCTTGCGGAGTACTCTTCTATAACTTTTGCCATCGTCCTTTCTAACATAAAACGATCTCCGTTTAATCTGGAAGTTGCTTCCATTTTAAACTAAAAGTAAAGGCTTGTCAATAGTTTCGTATAATCTGGAATAAGCCTCCAGATTATACGAAGAAAAGCTAAGTGACGTTAAGGCATCATTTATTATAGTTATTTTCTTTTCATGTAATTTATTCGATAACGAATATAAAAAGATTTTATCTATAGAAGACTAATCAATAAACAACGCGTATTTAATGAAAATTTAGAATTTAATAAATAAAACCCTAACATAAGAATTTTATTTTTTTCTCAACATTTTATTTTAGGAGAAAAATAATGAGAAAAATTACAGGATTTGCATTGATAATATTTTTAACATCAACTGCATTATTTGCGCAAAATCTGACTTTTGGCGGGTATCTTAACAGCGGTTTGGGATTGGTAATGGCGGGAGACGAAGATCCGTTTTTAAAAGTATTCGGCGTTGATTCAGAGAGCAACGGTTACAGGCTTCGTTTAAACGGTAATTATCAGAATGAAGCCAAAAATGCGGGTTTCAGGCTTAGGCTTCAGTCACAAAGAACATTGTCTTTTACATCTACCGGGAATGCCGCGGCAGGCACTGCGGCCGGGACTGATGATCATACGCACAGCGTAAGCGTCAGCGGTAACCATATGTACTTATCAGTGCCCTATGCCTACGGCTTTGCGAATTTCTTTGATAACAAATTGAGCTTTAGCGCCGGTATAGTAGATGACAGCACATGGCAGACTGCCGACTGGTGGTTCAATGATGATGCGGGCGAAGGACTCGGCGTATTGATGAAATTGAATTTGATTGAAGGGCTCAGCATTGGTTTCGGCGCTTATACGGTTACGCAGTTGAGCGGAGGAAGTAATAATGTTTTAGCGCGTAATATTAATTCAAGGCCTTACCTTGAAGACGCAAAATATACAATAGGCGCTTCCTATACCCTGAAAGATGTTTTCTACATTGGCGCGACATTTCGCACTGAAAGTAAAGCGGGAGGAGATACTAAAATTGCGGCTAACGCAATAGATGACGCCAGAAGTTCAAGCCTTCTAGTCGGCGATTTGCGTATTTTAGCGGTAAAAGGTCTTACCGCGGTGATTGCCGTTGCCGCTGATAATCTTCAGGATTTTAATAATAGCGGACTTATGTTCATTTCTGAAACATTCGCGTATAAAATTAATGATGAGTTTAATTTAGGACTTAACGCGGTACAGTTCCTGTATCAGGATGCCAGAGATATGGGTATGCTCTTTAATCTTTGGGGCAGTTATGCGTTCGGAATCATTGTTCCGCGTTTGGATTTAGTATATTTCATAAACGGAACAAGTCATAACGCGACAACCGCGGAAGCGTCTGTAAATCCCAATTATCACCGCAGAGGTTATGTTCCATCTTCAGTCGCGGCAGAATATTCTGTAATAAGTATCAGACCTTCTGTCAGGATAAACCTTGACAACAGAACACATTTAGAAATAGGTAACGTAACGCACATTGATATGGCAAAAGAAAATATTAAAAACTGGAATGACAGCGGCTCAAGGATAACTAATGTGTTTTATCTCGATGTTAGGTGGAACTTTTAGAAAAATAATTTAGTGTCTGCCGCATTAAAGACAGACACTATAAAGGAGAAAGAATGAAAAATCTATATTTAGTAATTATCACGTTGATTTTAATATCGTGCCAGTCAATGCATTCCGGAAATCAAACGCTGCGGCAGAGTATTAACGGAAGAATGACTTATATAGGGAGTTATTCCGCAGGAAGCGTCAATGAAAGCGGCGGCGTCGCGGAAATTGCCGCGTATAACAATGATAACAAACGGATATATCTTGTAAACGGCACTCTCGGCAGTCTTGATATTGTTGACGCAGGCGTTCTGCGCTCAGGCAGGTTCACTGAAATGCCTTTATACAAACGTATTGATGTAAGCGCAATGGGAGCGGCAAATAATTTTAGTTACGGAGACCTAACAAGCGTTGCTGTAAGTACAAAGAACAAAATTGTCGCTCTTGCTGTTCATCATAATAATTTCAGCGAGCGGGGGTATATCGTTCTTATAAATTATGAAGGTGAATATATTCGTCATTACCGCGCAGGAGTTCAACCGGATATGATCTGCTTTACTCCTGATGAACAGTACATTTTGACAGCTGACGAAGGAGAGCCCCGTGATGGATACGGATCAGGAAGAATTGATCCTCCGGGTACAGTTACGATAGTTAATGTCAGCACCCATGAAATACGCATTATTGGTTTTGAAGCATTTGATAACGCGCAGGCAAGAAATGATTTTCTTCAAAGCGGCGGTATTCTTAACAGGGGAATGCCGCTCTCCCTTGATTTTGAGCCTGAATATATTACAGTAAGCGAAGACAGCCGTACAGCTTATATTTCATTACAGGAAGCCAACGCAATAGCAGTATTGGATATTACAAGCGGAATATTTACATCAGTCATGGGTCTTGGTTTTAAAAATCATAATTTACCGCAAAACAGTCTGGATGTATTAAGAGACGGAAAGATTGAATTACGTACGCAAAATCTTTACGGCGCTTATCAGCCTGATGGAATTGCGGTTGTAACAATAAGAGGAACAACTTATATTCTGAGCGCGAATGAAGGTGATGCCAGAGAATGGGGCTCAGGAAGTAACGCGTACAATGATATTCTTCAATTTAATATTGACGGCGGCAGAATAGACACAATTAACAATTCCTTAAAAGAAGGACTTGCTGACGGAGATAGATATTTATTCGGAGCGCGTTCTTTTTCAATATGGGATGTAAGCGGAAAAACAGCGAAATTAATTTACGACAGCGGCAATGAATTTGAAACTCGTACAGCTGAATATTTTCCGAATAATTTTAACGCTTCGCATACAAATAACGAATTGGACAGCCGGAGCGGAAGAAAAGGACCTGAGCCGGAATATATTACAACATTGCAAATCGGAAGAAAAATATACGCTGTCGCCGGTCTTGAACGTATCGGCGGAATAATGGTATATGATATTTCGAATCCGGTTTCTCCGGTTTTCTTTGATTACATCAACACCCGCGATTTTTCCGGTTCAGAGCTTAAAAATATGGGTGATCTTGGCCCCGAGGGAATTTGTGCCGTAGAAGCGTCTGCAAGTCCAACCAGACGTCCGTTAGTTTTTGCCGCAAACGAGGTTTCCGGCACTATTTCTGTTTATGAATTCAAATAAATTTGAAATCGTATAACAGTATAGCTTACCCTTTTACAATCAATTTCAGTTCGCTCAGCATATAAAGCGGTATATCATACAGATTGCCGCTTTTATTAAAATTTGCAAGCGAAGCGCGGACTTCGGTTTTTGGCGAGAACTTTTCGCGGTAAACGGATAAGCTCTTTGCTTTAAGGTTAATGGAAGATTTTACTTCTATGGGAATAATTTTGCTGTCCAATTGAATAACAAAATCGATTTCCGCTGTGGCGCTGTCGTTTGTCCAATAGGCAATCGTTGTGTTATTAAAATGTTTCATTTCCTGACAAACATATTGCTCGGTTAACGCACCTTTAAACTCCGTAAACATGGCGTCGCCTTCCAGAATGGTTCTTGCGTCCAGTCCGGATATTGCGGAAAGCAAGCCAACATCGCAAAAAAACAATTTAAATGCGCCTGTGTTTGCGTATCCTTTTAATGGCAGCGCCGGTTTAGAGACCCGCGGCACTTTATGAGCAAGACCGCAATTTTCAAGCCACGCAAGAGAAGTTTCAAAAGTGGAAGCTGTCGCGTTCTTTTGAACATCTTTGTAAATAAACTTTTTATTCTCTTTAGAAAGCTGCACAGGGATTGAATCCCATATAAGGCGCGTTCTTTGAAGATCTCTTACAGGGATATGTTTGGAAAAATCCTGCTGGTAAGAATTTAAAATATCATTTTGAATTTCTCTGGCTAAATAAAAATTACGATCTTTGGAAAACTCTAAAACTACCTCGGGCATTCCGCCTGTGAAAAAATACATTTTTAAATAATCGATTAACTTGTCTTTAAATACTTTGATTAATTCCCAATCACAGCTTTTTACAAGGTCTTTTAATTTTTCTTCGTCAATCGCGGTTAAAAATTCAGAAAACGCAAGAGGATAAAGATTCATAAATTCAACTTTACCGACCGGGAAAGACGCGCCCTTGTGCATAAATACGCCAAGCAGACTGCCGGCCGCGACAATATCATATTCCGGCGCGTTTTCGTTAAAATATTTGAGCGCGGTCAGCGCATTCGGACACTCCTGTATTTCATCGAAAATAATCAGCGTATTGCGCGGATCAATTTTTTTTCCGGTTTCCAGCTCCAGACCTGTCAGAATTCTGCGAATGTCCATATCCGCGGAGAACAATTCCTGAAGCCTGGAGTTTTTCTCAAACAGGATATAAGCCGTATTTTCGTAATACAGCCGCCCAAATTCCTTTATAAGCCATGTTTTACCAACCTGGCGAATTCCGTTAATAATAAGCGGTTTATGCCCCTTTTTTGCCTTCCAATCCATTAATTGGTCTATCCTCAGCCTTATCATAATTCTATTATACTATTTTCCTTGGCAAAAACTATGAATATATCAATATATTCGTTGGCAAAAACTTGTAAATAAGCTGTTTTTTCCTTGGCAAAAACTATGGTCAGGGGTAATGATTAACCATTAATTGCGGATATAACGTCCAAGTCATTATTTAATACAATTATTCTTTTTTAGGCTTCCAATCCGGTCATGAATAAATTGTTCAAGGTCAACTAAAATCTGTATCCGCCAATCCGTTTCTATTTTTTCCTCATAGGGGACAAGTGAAAACAGCTCAAATCCCCTTTTTTGCAGAGCATTGGCTATTTTTTCAAGCATCGTGTCAGTTGGAAACCGCTTTCCGTTCTCGATTTGCGCAATGTAATTGGTAGCGGTATCAACCAGCTCCGCCAACTTGACCTGAGAATAACCAAGTTCCGCCCGATAAGCCTTCATATTAGCGCCAAGTATTTTTCTAAGCTCTGTCATATATCAATCTAATTGCTTTATTTATGAATTATATGTGGCTTAAGGCTCTTGACACAAACAGCGTAATGCTCTATATATGAGTATATAAAGCTAAAAGCTATATTATTATGAAATAAATAGCTTATAGCTTCCTACCTTGTATTAGGAGAGGAATTCAAGACAAGGCACATATAAGGAGACTGTTTATGAGAAAAGTAGTGGTTATGATTGTAAGTATTGGTGGAGCAGCGCTTTGTGGCTATTTTATGGGTAAAGGATTTTATGGCAGTTATGCTTATGACCAATATTGGATAATCGGTGGTATGGTAGCAGGTTTATTAATAGGTTTATTAATAAATTTTCTTATGACTATATCCTCAAAAATGAATAAACCAAATAATTTACAAGATTCTAAGAAATGTCCATTTTGTGCAAATGATATTAGGAAAGAAGCAATTGTTTGCCAATATTGTAATAAAGATTTATCTAATCAATAAATATTTATTATACTAAGGAGAAAATTATGAAAAAAATAAAATTTTATGAAATGATAACCTTCATTATTGGCTTTGTTTTAATTTTTGGTTTAATTGGATGTATATCTCCAGCCACACCATTTAATAATGGCAATGAAGCATATAATGCTAAAAACTATGATTTAGCAATAGAAGAATACACTAAAGCAATAAATCAAGAAACACAATTTCATATAGCGCGTTCTAGCTTTATTGATTTGAAGTCAGCATATTTTAATCGTGGGTTAGCATATGAACAAAAAGGGGATAAAGAAAAAGCTATCAATGATTATAATGCTGTTTTACAACTTGATCCAAATTTTACAAGAGCTAGAGAAAATTTAACACGCTTGCAAGGCGGTGTAAATGTTACACAAAATAATGTTCAACAGAAAAGTCAGAATCAACAAGAGGCAATAAGCACAAGTGAAACTGATTATAGAGTTGAAGTAACGCAAGATGGTAAAGGAGTAGTTATTGTACGATATACTGGCAGGGCAACGATAGTTCATGTACCGGCTACCATTCAAGGAATGCCAGTTAGGGAAATAGCAACAAGTGCATTCCCTACTTATGAAGCTCAAAGATGGGGTTCAAATGCACGAGGTTTACCTATAACAAGTATAGTGATTCCTGAAGGTATTACAGTAATAAGAGAAAGTGCTTTTTCATCTACAAATAATTCCGGTTTTATTATTGGTATGGCGGCTTTAACATCTGTTACTTTACCTGAAAGTGTTACTTCTATTCCTACTAGAGCATTTGCTGGGGCAAGTTCCTTAACAACAATTAATATACCTAATAGTGTTACTTCTATAGGTGAGGAAGCGTTTAGAGATTGTAGTTCATTAGCATCAATAACTTTACCAAGTAGAATAACATCAATTTCTATTGGAACTTTTCGTGGGTGTAGTTCTCTGAGGTCTATTAATATACCAAATAGTGTTACAACAATAAGAGAATTTGTGTTTATGGGTTGTAGTGTATTAACATCAATAACAATTCCAAATAGTGTTATATCAATAGGAGGAGGCACATTTGCCAGAAGCGGTCTTACATCAATAACATGGCCTGCCAGAGTACCAACTATTGCAAGTGTTCTTTGGTTTGGTGGAAGTGATGTTTATGGGGAGTACCTTGGAATGTTTCAAGGATGTACAAATTTAAGAACGGTTGTAATTTCTGAAGGTGTTACTTCAATAGGCACTAGAGCATTTGAAGGAAATACGGCTTTAACCAATGTTACAATGCCCTCAACAATTCGAAGTATAGGTGAAAGAGCATTTTTAAATTGCTCTTCTCTTTCTACTATTAATATACCGGATTCTGTAACAAGTATTTCTTTTAATAGAGGAATACAGGCAAACACAGATGCATTTATAGGATGTAGAAGTTTATCATTAGCTTCTCAAGCTGTATTAAGAAAATTAGGTTATACTGCTGGTTTTTAAATCGATGTATAGTTAAAATATACATTACATTTTATTTAATGTATATATCTAATTTTTGTTAAAGATTATAAAAAAATTTCCGTTATGGAAGTTTTATATGTCAGGACATTAAAATAGAAAAGGAGTATTTTATGAATAAAAAATTGATTGGGTTTAGAATTATAGTATTAACAACGATATTTGGAATGTTGACACTGGGAGGGTGTGCAGGTGCGTCTGATTTCTTTAAATCATTTAGTACATCTTCTATTCCAACAGATGATGGACAGGGTGGGATTGTTATTGTTAGAGTCGCTGATAATAACAATTATTGGTATGCTACTCAAATTGGAGATTATAATTATAATGGAAGAGGCTCAATATGGTCTTTAACACCTCAATTTGGTACGGAACAAAAATTACGATACGATACTACGTTTACGATATATTATCGCCGAGAGCGACAAGGTGAAACGCAAGGTGATGCTGCAAGAGAAGATAAAAGATCATGGTACCAAAAAACTGTTTTTGTTTCTAATGATGAAACAATTACTATTACTATTCCGTAATAATAATACAGAATCAAGTGTCTGACACCGAAATCGTATGGTGTACCATTGCACCTAACACCACCAGATATAGCGTAACACCGCGGAATACGATCGCCGCTTTCATTTCTTCTAAAGTGTACGCTAAAAAATCTGCCGGAACGGCGTGAGCGCAAAGACCTGATGGCTCATATAATTGCTGCGCTAGCAGCTTGGCTGCTTTTCACGCAGTCCTATGACGCCGTTCGCGAAGCGAAGGAGCAAGGCACGTATAAATTCAATTCTGCCATCCGGCGCTAGCAGGCCTTTGCGCTCACGCCTTTGCGGCACATTTAAGCATACACTTCAAAATCGCGCCAGCAGACCTTTGCGCTCACGCTTTGATAATAATGTTTTAAATCTCAAGATATTCTTTTGCGGTTATTATCTTTATTTTTTTATATTGTTTTAATTCCAGTAAATGAATATCACCGGAGATTATAAAGTTTGCGTTAGCTGCCATAGCGCATTCAATATATTTATTATTATTTATATCCCTGCTGCCATTTTTAATTTTATTTTTTGGTGTAATTTTTTCGGAAATGTCTTCGATTGATTTTATTATATATTCAATTTTTTCATTTTCGGCGTGAAACTTTGGTCTTTTTATAACGTCTTCAATCTCTTCCAGAATTTCTTTTGATATATACAATTCGTCTGTCTTATTAATAGCTCTTTCTAATACTTTCTTGGGATTTCCGCCCCTAAAAAGAGCTGATATAAAAATATTTGCGTCAAGCACAATTTTCATTTATACTTTCGCTTTTTCTTTTCTGTATTTTTTTATTTCTTTATTAACATCGTCTTCTGTAAAATTATATTTTTTAGCTAAACTTTCACCATAAGAGAATATACTTTCCCACTTTCTTTTTCGCTCTATATATATTCTGGCAGCTTCCCTTATTAAATCAGAGCGGGTTCTTGCTTCCTGTTTTGCGACTTCATCAATTTGCTGTAATATTTCTGTGCTAAAAGAAATATTAACCGTAGCTAATGCCATAAATCACCTCTTATTAAATATACAAGGTTTGTATATGGTTGTCAAGTGCTATTCTAACCAAATTTTTACAATTAATAATATAACAAAGTATATAAGGTATAGAATACGGGGATGAACTTCTTATTTTAACAGACGCTAGTATAGATGATCTTGGTTTTTTGACCAGTCCTAGCGTATATTCTTTGATTTCTTCATCCATGTCCAAAATTATTCATGTGCAGGAAATACCGACAGTTCAGGAGTACATCCGGTCGCAAAGCGGTTCCAGGTAAAGAAAAATTATCAATGTATGGTACTTCGCCTAACATTAGGCGAAGTCCGATTTGCTTTTATTAACAATAATCATTTTCTTTACCTAACATATCCAAATATAATGAGATCATGCATATAAATCATTATTCCAAATTTATTTCTATATTATCTTTTGATAAATATTTTAGAAATAAATTCTCCAATGATCCAATATTTTTTATATTATTATTTTCTACAACTTCCCCTTCATTTAATAAAACGCAATGATCTACAAAATTTTCTAAAAATTCAATTACATGACTTGAAAATAGTATTGTTTTATTTTTGCTTTTGTAATGATTAAGTAAATTCTTTATTTTTATATTTGAAACAATGTCTAATCCGTTATTTGGTTCATCCCAAACGATAGTATCAATTTCTCCAATAAGACTGATAACCATTTGAACTTTCTTTTTCATTCCTGTAGAACATTCTTTGAACTTTTTATGAAAATAACTATCAATTTCAAAATAATGTATTAATTCATTAGTTTCATTCAGTAATTTATTTTTTCCGGTTTTCAGGATTGTTGCCAATTCTATATTCTCCATACAAGTTAGATTTGGATATAAATAATCTTCATTTGGAAGAAAGGCGATTTTTCTGCGGTATGGTAAAAAATCCTTTTCATTTGTTGTTTTTATATTATTATGTGATATAAATCCCGATGTAGGTACATAAAGACCTTCAATGCAATTAAATAAGGTTGTTTTTCCCGCCCCATTATAACCTATTATGCCATAAATTATCCCCTGCTCAAAATTCAAATTAACATTTTTTATCCCTGTATTTGAATTGAATATTTTAGATAAATTTTCACATAATATCATAATATAGACCACTCCCTATATTCATTTTTCGCTTTTAATAATGTAATTATCAGCGGAACAATTAGAACAGGTAAAAAATATAATGGCAACGTACTAACCCATATTGTTAAAATGATAAAAATTGTTACCATAAATATTTTTATTAACATATTCGTAATTGTTAATGAAATATTGACGATTGTAAATAATATTATGAATAAACAATATAAATATTTTAACGTTAGTGTTATATTTATTAAACCTCCAAAAATTGTAAAAAGTAATATTAACCAGCCAAAAAATCCAACTATTACAAAAAATGTTCTTTTGAAATGATATGCAAAATTATTAATTGAAATAATTGCATGAAATTTCCAATTAATATGAGGTATTGAACCAATAATACTTGTAAATCCGATAGAAAATATAAGAGTGAGTATAATGAAAAAATTAGAATTCTCTCTCAATTCATAAATAGTATTTGTGTCTTTTATGATATTGATTGTAAAAATAATAAAAAATACAATGCTTAATATAAATGATATTAAGAAATCAGATGATAAATAATCATTTAATACGCTTTTTATCATTGGATTAATTTTTATTCTCTTAATAATTGAATATGCATTATTTTTATTTTGATATTTATACTTTATATACATTATCATAAATGATAAAATTATTGATAATATCGTTATTCCAAGCAGAATAAAAATATGAATAATATTATTCTGATATTTTATTATGTAATAATACGCTATCGTATTAAATAATATTAGAAATAAATTATTTATTAACGCCTTATTAAAAAAGAACCGTATGCAAATAATTTTATTTTGAAATGAGCTTTTTGAATATCTAATAAATTGCGGCATTAAATAATAATTTTTCAGGGAATAAATTAATGATAAAAATATTATTAACGAAGTAATAATATATATTGATTTTATATCCAATATTATGGAAATATAACCATTTATAAATGCGTATATAAAAGAACTGATAGATATCATTGTAAAAATAATGATTAAAAAGTAAGGTTTAGACAAATCTAATATTCTTTTAAATACAACTTTTATCCAAAATACAAACAATAGCATATTTTTCCATTATTATTTATATTCCATAAATAATCAATATCTATATTTGTATATTTCAAGAGCTACGGACAGCGCCTGCGACAATACATTTTGCCAAAATTGCACTTAATGTACGTTATGTGAAATACTGGCTAAAGTTAAATACAATATGTTGAAATAAAATAATTATTATGATATATTAGTGTAAATAAGGAGAATAAAATAATGGATGTTTATGAATGTATTCAAAAACGATACAGTTATCGCAATTCATATAAAAATATACCCGTTAATCGGGAAGACTTGGAAAAAATAATTAAAGCTGGACTTGCGGCACCTTCTGGTTGTAATAAGCAGACAACATCACTTGTTGGAATAGATGATCCAAAAATTCTTGAAACAATGACTGGTTTAATTAGAAAAAACGGTTTTGGTGGTAGTATTCCTCCTGCTGGAATTTGTATATTAACTCAAAAAATACCAGGCTATGCAGATGTATATTTTAATGTACAAGATTATTCTGCTGCTATTGAAAATATGTTGATTGCAATAACTGCTCTTGGATATACAAGTTGTTGGATAGAAGGTCATATTACAGAAAATATTGAAACACAAATTGAGATAGCAAAATTATTACGTATTCCCGAAAAATATACTGTAGTTGCTTTTTTACCGATTGGAATTCCAGAAAGAGAGGAAAAACGTCCTCAATATAAAACATTTTCTGAAAGAGCATGGTATAATACATTCGAAGATAATAAATAATACAATATTTTATGTTATAATGTATTTTTAAAATAATCTTTAGATATATAAAATACGCAGTACTGCACATAAAAGTAGTTATGTGAAATACGGGCTAAGATAGATTTAAATAATTCGTATATATTGATATGATTTAAAGATTGATATAGAATAATATAAAAATTGGAGCACGATTTGTTAAAACCGTATAATTTACTTGAAGATTTGCTTATCGAAATAGAGAAAGGTATAAAAGAAAATGCCAATGTAAATACTATTGCTGAAAAATTTTCCTTATCAGAAAGGCATTTACGCAGGATATTTAAGTTTGCCTTTAAGCAAACTCTTGGTGATTATATACGTTCCCGCAAGCTGTCGGCAAGTCTTAATGATTTAAAAAATGAAAATACTAATATATTAAATATTGCGCTTGATTACGGGTTTGATTACGAACAAAATTATATAAGAGCTTTCAAACGTGAATTTGGAATTACGCCCAGCAGTTTTAGAAAAACAGGGAACATAATTAAAGAAAAGCAGCCTTTTCATCTTTTTAATGAAAATAAACTTAGTAACGGAAATCTGATATTTACTCCTGATATTGTAATGGTTCCGCAATTTCATGTTATAGGCAAGAACAGTCGCACATCTTTTGATTATATTGTTAATCAGGCTCCAGATGCAGGAAAACAATTTTTATTCAATGAACGTAAATTAATAAAAAATATAGTTAATCCAAATGTATATATCGGAATGGGAAGAGTGGATATTGAAAATAAGTATTTTGATTATATGCCGTCAGTACAGGTAGAGAATTTGGATTATGTACCGCAAGAGTTTGACCATTACACTTTTAATGCCGCATTATGTGCTAAATTTCGATATATTGGAAAACATCATTATTTTGCTCTATATACCAATTATGATTTGGTTACAGAAATTATAGGCGAAATGTATAAAACTATTTTGAATACTAAAAACGGCGAATATGCAAAATATACCTCATCATATGATAAAATATTTTTTGAAAAAATTAATTTAAATAATTACGATGGAACATATTGCCAAATGGAATGGTTTACACCTTTAATAGAAAATTAAAAAATGTCCGAAAATGATAATTTTTCTCTTTTTTATAACTGTAAGTTAATATTATGGAGATACTTATGGAAAACTTTGGAATGTCAATGTTATGGTTTTGGATATGCTATTTTACTGTTACCGCTATAGGTATATTTCATACGGTATTTAATATCTTAGTATTAAAAATGAAGCCAATGGATAAAGATGGAATGGGTATAGGTTATGAAAAAACAAAACCTTGGCATCCATTGTATAACATCATTTTATTTACATTGTTTGGCTGGCTTTACATGAAAGGACTTCAAATCCCAACTATTCAGGAAGCATTAATAACAGGTGCTATATGGGTAGGAATTACAATTGTATTTGATTTATTTGCTTGGGTAATTATTAAACATCCTTGGAGTTTATCATTTAAAGGCTTTTATATAGGTTATCAACCATGGATTTCATTAATTTATATTACAATATTTGTAGGACCTTTAATTGGTTTTTTAATCTGCAAATAATTTAAAAGGAGTAACTTATGAAAAAAATAAAGACACTTGCTGTATTTTTGGTAATCTTAAATTTCTGCATACAAAATGCTTTTGCAGATAATACTGTGAAAATACAAATTAACAATGTAATCATAAACGGCGGCAAGGTATATGTTGGCATATATTTTAATGAAATAGCATATAGAAATCAAAGACAAGATATAATATTTGAAATTGAACCTACAAACTCAATAGTCTTAACAGAAATAAATTTACCAGACGGTGAATATGTATTAGACGTTTTCCAAGATACAAATAATAATGGGGTTTTAGATTTTGGGTTATTTAGAAGACCAAAAGAACCAATAGGTTTAACAAATTATACAGGTGGTATTCCAGGCAATTTTAACAGACACAAAGTTAATATTTCAATTAATAACAGACGGGTAATAATTCCATTAATAAATTTTTAGAAATTATAACGGATATTTAACCACTTTGACAAAATTGATTATCGGATACAAATCTTTTGTATCATCGCTGATAGCTGTATGCACATCAAAAGCGGCGCCGATTAAAGAACTATAATCGGAGCGATACACTTTATTAATAGTTTCATAAACAGCAGGCCACCCTTGGGAGGCAGCAGTTTTCTGATATTCAACTTCCACGTCAAACATATAGTAACACGGTTCTGTGTCAAAAACAAAATAATCATAAACATTGGCATGAGTATTATTAGTATTATGATTATTAGAATAAAATATAATTTCTTTACTATTTCGAGTCTTATTAATTGTTAAATCAAAATTCTCTAAATCACCCTGTTTAGCATTGAGCTTTTGGGTATAATGATTATTTAAAGAATAATATTATAAATAATTCCTCAAATACCTATTCCTATCTTTATTAATAATTATTAAAACGCTCTCATCATATTTGTATTGATTTTTATTAAAATTAAAAGTAACAGTAATATCTAATTCTGTAGCAACCCCAACTGTGTCATATTTTTGTATATCGCCACGTCTATTTATAGAAGCTCCCAAACCTATATTGGGTATTATTAACTTACAATTATGTATTTCGTTATTTATTACCGCGAAACTTTCAGAGTGAAAAATATAAGGACTTATATCAACAGGCACTCCGCCTGCCAAAGAAGATGTCCTTCGGGTAAGACGGTCTTCCGCTTTACTGTCGAATAATCTTATGGATTCTAATTTAAGACCATTAGAACTTAAGCGTTCATTTATCGCTCTTTTCCTTCCTATCTCAGATTCTATTGTTTCAATTTTTTTTCTTCTCTCTAAAGCTTCTTTTCTTTGATTTTCAGCTTCCACCGTTTCTACTAGCCATATTGTTGTATGTATACAATTTATTAATATACCGCTAAATAATATAACGAATAAAAACATAAAGAGTGATTTTGATATTTTCTTCATAAAAAACCTCCTTTATTATGAATATTACCATAATTATCGTTATTTTTAGTATTAAAACAAGTAAGAAAAAGTATACTTTTTATGAGAAAAATGCATTTTTGGGGTAAGAAAAAGTATACTTTTTATGGTTTTCCTTATCGGGCACAAAAAACGTCAGTTACCTAGTCAACCTTGAAGCGCGAAACTTCTCCGAAAAGAATATCGATATTTTCCCGGTTATTCCTGCTAATATCGTTTACCTGATTCACAGTTACATTTATTTTTTCTGTTCCCGAAGCCATTTCGTTTACTCCTGCAGATATTTCTTTGGTATCGAGTTCAAGACTTTCGCCTTCCTTAATGACCTGATTACTTGCCTTTAACATTTCTCCGGAACCGCCTTTTACCTTTTGGGTTATATCGTTTACTTCGCTTATGGCCTGGAGCACCAGTTTGCTTCCTTCTCCCTGCTCCTCCATTGCGCTGCGGATATTATCTTCCTGCTCTGTTACGGTCTTGATTCCATTTTCTATTGCTTTAAATCCGGTTAATACATTGTTGGTAGAAGAAATAATCTTATCGATGCCTTCCTTGATTTTTTTAAGCACCGAGCTTATGGTCTTGGACTGTTCGCCGGAGCTTTCCGCGAGTTTGCGGATTTCATCAGCTACTACCGCAAAACCCTTGCCCGCTTCACCGGCATGAGCGGCTTCTATGGCAGCGTTCATTGAAAGCAGGTTGGTTTGGCTTGCGATATTCTCCATAACAGAGTTGATTTCCAAAAGTCCTTCAGACTGCCTCGCAATATCCTGAATGTCCGACGATACATCGGACAGACCGGTTCGGCCTGCCTCGGTGGCCTCTGTCAAATCGTTCACATTTTCCTTGTTTTTAATCAATGTTTTGGTAACAGCATGAATATTGGCAAGCATTTCTTCTATAGCCGATGACGATTGCGAAACGCTTCTTGCCTGCTGTTCAATATTCTTGTTAAGATCATCGATGTTCAGATTAATTTGATTCATTGTTGTGTGAGTTTTGGAAACACTTGTATTTTGATAAACCATCTTTCCCTTTATACTTTGGATGCTGGAGTTAATTTCATTTACCGCAACTGCCGTATTATCCATATTGCCGGAAAGATCGTTTCCAATGGTCAAAAGAGCAGATGCCTGTTTTTTAATATTAATCACAAGGTTCCTGATTTTTTCCAGTGTTAAATTAAAGTAATGAGCAAGATCGGAAATTTCATCTTTTCCTTTCTCTGTGATTATACTGGTGAGATCTCCTTCACCTTGGGAAATATCTTTTAAAGTATTCGCGACTTCAACAATCGGTTTAGTGAGGGACCTTGCCAGTAATATTGAGGCGGCAACAACAACCGCAATTATCACAAGACTGATGATTAATGATATGCGCATCATGGAATATACCGGAGCCATTAAAGTGTTTTCAACAATTTGGACAACATAACTCCAGGGAGCCATCGAAGCGGCAATCTGAACGGGAATGGAGAAAGTGTAAAAGGATTTACCTGATTCACTTGAATTATTTGTAAAGCTAAAAGTTTCTCCTTTTTTTATGACTTCAATATGGTTATTCATATATGGTCCGATAATATCTGATTCTGTATCGCGGATATTTTTTCCAAGACGATCTATATCCGTGTGAGCGGCAATAGTACCTACATTACTGAAAACTGATGTAATTGCGTCCGGGTATGGTTTGTTTGCCTGAGAAATTGTTTGTATTTCTGTTATATAAATATCAAAGCCCACAGCGCCCACGACTTTACCATTATCGCGTATGGGGCTGGCTATGGAAGTTATCATGGTATTAACGCCATCCCTGTCAAAGCTGTATG
>Ga0209755_10001068_pt1 | contig 45488 bp, 24 predicted proteins | sample TergutCo191P1_FD_187301 | JGI IMG/M metagenome (GOLD analysis project Ga0209755, IMG submission 187301) | Cornitermes sp. P1 segment gut microbial communities from Petit-Saut dam, French Guiana - Co191P1 (SPAdes) (version 2) | ecosystem: Host-associated > Arthropoda: Insects > Digestive system... | reverse complement strand
CGGCAAAACGGTTTTAAAGAAAGATTAGATTACGCTAAAACGCCGTTTTACTCATTATATGGTAGTGAACCTATAGATTGTTGTAAACTTGTCTTAAATACAACACGTCCCTATGATGCTACAGTATTACCCAATAATTTTCCCGACTGGTTTAAAGATAACAAGTTTTTCTTCTCTATAAAAGAGAATCGGGGTAACACACTTTTCGCTAAAAATACAGACAGGCGGATAAATTGATATTTATCCGTCACATCTTTTAGATGATATACATATTGTATCACTTTTTGTTCCTTTTGTCAAGTATTTTTTAATAATAAAATTTGATATTTAAAAAGCATATAAGCGTAAAAAAAGGCTTCCTTTCGGAAGCCTTTTTTTTACGCTTACTATAAGATTTTACTAGTATATTTTATACCATTTACTCATAAGATCAGTACGTTCATATCTTCCCGCATTAATCTTTGGATATAAACTATCTTCTCCTATTCTTTGATAAAAACTTTCTGGATTATTAAAATTCCAGTCCGCCCAATCACTAATAGATGCAAGCTCTATATTTACATCATTTCCTTGTACTATAACTATTAAAATAGGGTTTTGATAAAGATTAAACTGTTTTATATTACTACCATTTGGTATTTTAACAGTTTCTAATAAATTATTACTAAATATATGATATTGACTAAAACCTGTAGGTACTTCAAAATCAGTTATTTTATTAGAAGAAAAGCCACTTCTTTCACCAAATAATGTATCATTACTTTTAATAATAACTTTTTCTATCTCATTATTTATGAATGCGTAATTTAAAACAGATTCTAAATGAATTGGCACTGTAAAAGTACCTTTTAATTTATTATTAGAAAACATATTTCGTCTTATTTGTTTTACTTCCAAAGGTATTATTAATTCTTCTATCTCATTATAAGCGAAAGTATATCCATCAGAATATTCATTGTCATTAACAACAGGTAATACAGGAACTTTTAATTTCTTTAACTTATTATAAGCGAACGCATAATCCCCAATTTCCTCAATATTATCATGTAATTCAATTTCCTCAATATTATTATTTCTAAAAGCATTTCTACCAATATTTTTTACGCTGTCCGGTATTTTTATACTTGTAAGCAAGTTTCCTTCAAAAGCTGAATTTCCTATATTTGTCACAGTGTTCGGTATTTTTACACTGGTTATTCCTTTGTTCTTAAAAGCGTCATACCTTATATAAAGGATTGCATAACCATTAATAACAGAAGGAATATTCACGTTTTTACTTTCTCCAATATATTCCAATATAGCATTATACGAAGCAATAAAATCACTCGCTGGATTTCCTATATCTACAGGTTCGTTTGGTTCATTTGGCTCATTAGGTTCATTAGGTTCGCTAGGCTCATTTGGGTTTTCTCCCGGAATAACAGGGTTATTTACATTATTACCATTATCATCACCGCATGAAATAAACGCCATGCTCATTACGATTGTAATTAATAAAAAGATTATTGTTTTCTTCATTTTTTTTCTCCTTAAAATTTTATAATATAATATCACATATTTTCGATTTTGTCAACAATATTAGTAACAATATGCCCAATAGTACAACTGTTATATAGTACTAATAATCAATTGCTAATATATCCATAAAAGTTATTATTACCTTATGAAATCAATCAATAACCATAATATAATGGATATTTTAGCTCAAAATGTAATAAATTACCGTAAATCCCTTCATTATTCACAAGAACAACTGGCTGAAAAAGCTAATATTTCAGTCCATACAATAAGAAATATTGAATGCGCCAGAAAATGGGTTAGCCACAATACAGTCTCTAATCTTTCAAAGTCCTTGAACATTTTAGAATATCAGCTATTTGTCCCTGACAAGTTCTATAAAGATAAAAAGCTTAAAAAACCTTCCTTTACAAACCTCCTTACTATTAAGACATCCCTTAAAAAGGAATTTCAACACCTTTTAGATAACACATTTGAAAAAATCATAAAAACAGGTAATTTCTCCTAAATTTTAACCTTTTTTATTCTTCTTCATATTTATGACTTCCTTCATCTGTCTCCTTAACTTTACTCCAATCATTTACACCTTGTATTTCTCCTCCTCCCCCAATATTAACATTTCCTCTATCTTCTGATTTTAATTTTATATTAGCGTCTCCCTTATATAAATGATGTGAATTTCTTTTTTCATATATTATCTCCAGTGTAATAAAATTATCTGGTTTACCAAATAAAGAATATTTTATATAAATTGTTTCGCTATTTGAATTATTATTTGTAACATTCACATCTATTGAAGGCATAGGCACACTGTTTTCTTTATAAGGATAATATCCTGTTTCATACAAGGTAAACGGAAATTTTGTCATAAAATTAATATCAACTATATGTTTATTTCCATCATTATTCCATACAAAGTCATTACTTACCCAAATATCACTATTAATAAAATAGTTATGCGGAGTATAACTTATTTCACTTCCATCTGGTTTTAAACTATAATGATTAGTATCATTAATATACTTTTGTATCGCTAATTTATTTCCTAATATCTTGTTTACTATATAATTTTGACTAACTCCTTTGCTTGAATCATAAATATTATAACTATTATTAAAAATAATATCAGGATTTTCTAAAAACAATTTTGATCTATTAAATACATCATTTAATTTATTATTATAATCCAATATTTTAAATCTTAAATATTTATCTCCAATTAATGAGTCTCTTTTATCAAAATCAGTACCTGTTTTAGTTTTATCATGCATAAACACTTTTTTTTCACCAGACCAATCAATAACTGAAGTACTATTTTCATCTACACCTGTCTGTTTATAAGTCTTTTTAGGTGTATTAGTTAATGTTGCTTCTGTTACACTTGAATCTAATTCCCATTTACCTGAATTATGACTACCAGTACCAGATGATAAATCAGCAATTTTTTCTCCGGGATAAACATAATAACTACTACTATCAGAATAACTATTTGGAACATTAATAGCCAAAGATTGAAAACTATTATTTTCATCATGAACTATATATCTGAATTTCGGATTATTAGTATAATCATAATAACCACCTATACCAGAATCGCTACCTGTTCTATATACTAAAGTTATCCTATTATTTTGTAAATAAATATAACCTTGATTATGTCCACCATTATAATTGTGTATTACATAATTTTTACTCATATCAGTAAAACCTTTTGATTTTAAATCCGCTTCTGATCTAACATAAATACCTCCATCCCTTGCCTCAAAAACATTATTCGCATTTAATAAATTTTTATCATTACTATTAAAATAATTACCTAAAATATTAGTTTCTACCATATTTTTACCATTAGTATTATTATTATATGTTCTCCATACCCATTTATTTTCAAATTTATATATATCCTCATATATATGTCCTGTTATATTACTAAATCCGCCATAAGATAAATATTTATAATTATTCATATCTCCCATATTATCTAAATACCAATCGCGTGACCAATCATATGATAAATTCGTTCCATCAAACATGTTCTTTGATGAAATATTCTCAACAGTAGACGTATTGTGTACAATTTGTACTTTATCAGTTATTTCATACGTTAAAAATATCAAATTACCATTATTATTTATACTTTCTATTTTATCTTTAAAATCATTGTATGGAGTTTTATTAAAATCTTGTGTTAATGGAACATCTTTAGTACCTTTTAAATAAATATAAAAATCTACAGTTTCATATATATCCTTATATTGCGTTATTGCAGTAGAGGTTGATGATATATAATCATCACCTATTTTTACCATATTATTTATATCAAACAAATCATTATATTCTGTAGATTCAACTAAAAACGCACTGTAAAAATATCCATTTTTTCTTTTTGGCACTGTGTAATATACAACATTCCATGAATATTGAGCGAAATATTTTCCTTCTTTTGAAGCGTATTTATATAACGCATTTATATTAGCCTTATCAAAATCATCTATCTCTTTGCTTTTTATAAAATTTCCTCCCTCGCTAGTATTATCATTTATTATTTCATAATATTGTTCTTCAAGATAAAAATAATAATTGTCATATCCATATATATAGCTATCATATTTATGCCATAAATCAACTGTTTCTGGAACTTTTTCTGTTGTTTTTCTTTCCAATTTAGTTGTTCCTATCCATTTATTTATAGTATTAGAAGTAGATGTAACATTAGCATTTCCAACATAATTTGAACTTACATCCATTCTTAAACTGTTATTAAACATAACTCTATCATATACTATCTCGTCTTTTCCTCCTGATATTTTTATAGCGGGAACTTTATCTCCATTATCATCAAATTCAATCATATGTATTCTTAAACCCTGTGAATATAAATTACTTGGAGTTATATTTTTTTCACTGCCAAATTCTAACAAATCATTAAATCGCATATAAGAATTTTTATACCTTTTATCAAATAGTATATAATGTTCCTCTCCATCTCCTACAATTAATTGATAATTTCCATTATTCAATTTTGTTATTTCTTCTCCTAATACTTTATTAGTATAATTACTAACATAAGGTTTATTTCTTGTTGGCTTAATTTGATTAATATTATTTGTATTTGACCATTCTCCTGCGTATCTTAAAAAATAAGGTATTGGTTTTTCTTTAGGATCAAATCCGGCTTCTACTACCGTAAATCTTGTCTGTCCTGTATGTACATCATTATTATATTGTTTAACTGTTAATTCTGTTCTTTGTGTTTCATCAGTAATATAAAATATAATTGTTCCTACACCATTAGAATTTGGTTGTATAATCTCATATTTACTTGGGTCTATACCTTCAATACCTATAGTTGTGGTAGGAGGAAACACTGTGTAACTAATAGTTTCTCTGTTGATATTCTGTAAATTTATAGGTTTATATGTATCTACCATTAAACTATAATCATAAGTTACATTAACATTAAGTGTTGATTTCTTGCCATTAGATATTCCTATTATTTGTGTCTTCCCAAGCTTTATACCTTTTACTCTCAATATTTTCTCGGAAATAGAGGGTAGGTATTCAATGCATGAACCTACATATTCATCACTGACATACCATAAAACATCTGCATTAGGAGGTCTCAACTCAAATTGTACTTCCGTATCAGGTGAACCCGGATATAATTTTATATTTTGCACATTAAATGAAAAATGATATGGTGATCTTACTTCTACCTCACATACTTTCCATAAATTTTTATACCTTGCGTGAACATAAACAATGCCATCACTTATAGGATATAATAATATTTCTCTTCCATCTCCCATTATTCTCACTATCTCATTGTAATATCCTTCAGGATCAGCGTTTTCAAGCCACCATTCAATAGCGTTATAATCATGTTCCCTGCCATCTGTAATTGTAGCTTTAATTTTTGTTGACGTATTATTTGTTATTAATATTTTATTATTATCTAATGTAAAGAAATCATTATCATCGCTAACTTCAATAGATATTGTTTTCCAATATTTTTCATTTATTTTATTATGTTTAATTGTTATATATGCGCTTCCTTCAACTCCTTTTGGCGCAATTTGTACTTCTCTTCCTTTTCCTTCTTTTGGAAACATATCAATAATATTAGTATTACTAATTATCCATTCAATATTATCCAATTCACTTTCTATTATTCCTTCTCCTTGAATATTCGCAGTTAATCTTAACGCCGCAGACCTTGGATTTAATAAATATGAAGTTCTTCCTATAACAATTCTTTGCACTTCAGGCTCAATATCACTAACTACATTAACATAAATTTCCGCTATTTCATCTTTCCCGTTTATCCACGCCTTAACTATAGCGTATCCTTTAGATTTCGCTTTTAATAATAAAGAATTATTAATTCCTAGTACATCTACTACTTCTGGATTATCTGACATATAAATTACTTTATTATTAAAATTCTCATATGTAGGAATATTTACACCTACAAATTCATTAAAACCCGCTACCAATTGAACTTCTGATTTTGCGAATTCTACATTTCCATATTTTGTTACTCTTACAGTAATATATAAAGGATTATCAGCTTTATCATGTGATACTCTTATGCGAGCTGTTCCCTCATTTATAGCGTTAATATTACACTGATCTTCGTTAAATACAATTGTAATTACATTTCCATTATTTTTCGCTACTTCTATATCTGTTGGATTTTGATAGTAAATCATCCAGCTAAATCTTCTTTTATCCTGATCGCTTCCTCCAACAAGTTCCGCCACAATTCTATTATTAATAACCCCCGGTCTCATTTCCAATAATGTTTCATTTGAAATTATATACATACCTGAATTATTGGGTTTTTTTACAATAACAACTATTTTTAAAGGTCTGCTTTGTATTTCGTTATTTGTTACTGTAATTAAAGCTGTACCTTCTTTTTTCGCCGTATATATACCTGAAAATCCTTGACCAGTTACAGAAATAATTGATGGATTATCTACAGTCCATGTAGAATTTGTATTTGACTGATCTCCTCCAATTTTTTGTATATAAATATAACCGCTTACTTCTGATTCAATTGTCTCAATAACATTTTGTTGCGTTGTTAAATATATTAAATTTTCATTTTTACTTTTAGTAACTTTTAAATTAATTTCTAACGGATAATTTGTACTTTTGTGTGATACAGTAATTACAGCTTCTCCTTCCTGTAATGTATATATCTGTCCTCTAGTACCATTGCCAATTACTTTAGCTATTGTATCATTTGATATTGTCCATATGAAATTATTACTGTCATTTTCATTATATCCCACCAAATTAATATCTGTTGATCTTATTTCATTTATACCAGCTATTATAAAATTCTCGCTTGTAGTTAAATATTTAACATTATTACTTCCAATATTTTCACTTCTTACAATAAAATATATATCTGTCTTTACAACATCTCCATAATTAATTGTTACTCTTGTTATACCAACTTCATTGGGAGTTACTATTAACCTTCCATAGTTTGTATAATTAACATTTACTGAGTTTCCCATCTTATCAAATAACAACTTGTTATAATTAATATTATTATCATTTCTTATTTCATAAAATACCGTATCCGTTCCATCAACTATCGTATATTCATTAATTACTTTTTCTACATATATATATGTATCATCTCTGTTCTCTAAATTAAACCTGTCTCCTATTATAACAGTTATTTCTAATTCATTATCACAATACATATTTCTTACTTTAATTATCGTTTGCCCTGATTTTTTAGGATTAATTATCGCCTCACTGCCGTTAGCGATAAGTTCAATTAAATCCCTGTCGTAATCACTCCATTCCAAATAATTTGTATATGAGTTATCTCCTATAATATGCACATACATTGGAACGTTCTTTTCCTCAAGACCTATTATATATAAATTTTTACTCGTGCTTATATAATTATTCATACTAATATTATTAATATTACCTGAATCGTTATTTCTGACTTCTACATATATAATTGTGTTAAAATTATAATAATTATTATTTATTCTTATTGCCGCTATTCCCTCGTTCTTGGTTTTAATTACAATATTTCTATTATTATTTATATTTACATCAATAATATTATTAAAATTATTATTGTAAAAATCACTATATTCTGTTATTCCCAAAATATTACCATTATAATTCTTAATATTTAAATTTAAAGTTTTTCCTTTTTCAATTATATAATAAAGCTGATCAATATTTATTGCGTCATAATTTCTTAATTCATGTTCTGTTTCACATACAAATACAAGTATTCTTCTTTCAATACCGTTAATACTTACATTTAAATAAGCCTCACCTTTTTTTATACCTCTTAAAAAAGCCGTTTCACCGTTACTTGATGATAATTCAACTACAGGATCACTACTGTAATCCATTTTCCAAAATATTAATCCTTTATAAGCGTTATTAGTATTAACTTTAGTCTCATAAGTTTCCCCTACAAGCATACCTATAATGTTTTCTGTTATTAAATATGTTGATAAATTATTTTCATTTATATTTGTTACAGATATGTATATTCTTTGAACCGTTTCTCCATTATATTTTACGTTAATTACTTCATTTCCTTTATTTAAAGCGGTAATATTTATCTCTTTTTTCCCTGTCTCTATTAATTTTATTACATCATTATTATTTTCACATTCATATGATAATTTATTTAATTTATTTACATCATTATTAATAGTATTAACATTTATTTTCACTGTCTCGTTTATATATATTAAATAATTAATTTTATCAAAAGAAATAGGGAAATAATTATTTAATTCTGTCTCGCTATTAGCTGTATATATAAATATTTTTAAATCATCTTTAACTCTTTTTGATAAATCACTTACAGTTACATATGTTTGACCTTTCGCTTTAGCTGTAAATCTTATTGTGTTATCTATAGTGGTTATATTAATTACACTGTTATCGTCCGCAACGCATAAAATATTACTTAAACCTGTTTTTACTTCTTTATCACCGTTATAGATTTTAACAACAACATCAACAAATTTACCAACCTCAATTCCCTTGATTTTATCATTTTCATTTATAAAAAATCTGTAATTATCATTAGCTATATTTACATTATTAACCTCTATTTCAAAATATACAATATTATTGCTTGCTATTGAACTTCTTGCTTCTATTCTCGCAATACCTGAGTTTAATCCTTTTACCACACATAATTGCCCGTTTCTTGAAACGATTTCCACAACATTTCCATCTGGTATTGATACTGACCACGCAATATTATCTTTTTCATGCTCTGGGAACCCTTTTGACCCAAATACTAGTGATAAATTTACTATATCTCCTTTATCTATTCTGTAATAACTAGTTGACGCTCCCATTATATATGAACTCGCTAGTTCCTCATAAGAAGAATATATGTATACAACTATATCCTTAATAAATTGTAAACTCTCATTCTCTACCCTTATAGTAGCGTTTCCTTCGCCATTAGGCTGTAAAAGACACGAATCTCCATTACCGTTAATTTTTAAAATCGAGCTGTTTCTTATAACAGTCCAAGTAATATTACTTATCTCTCCATTGTTAAGATTTTCTGTAATGGCTGTAATGTTTAAATTATTTCCCTTTACAGCTTCAACTATTGATGGAACCCCTATGTGTTTTACACCTTTCTTGTCGCTCACTACCGATATAAAAACATTTTGAGATATTACTTGGTCAATATGAGAAACTTTTATGTTCGCAACCCCTTCTTTAATACCTCTTACAAAAACTGTTATTTTATCAGCTCCTACATTCATTTCAGCTATGTCAAAACCGTCTATATTCCACTCAAGATTTCTTTTTTGAGTATCTGTAGCGTTTGTTTTTAATGTGAAAAATATAGTCTCGTTTTTCTCAATTAAATAATGTGTTTTTTCCAAGAAAAGTACGATTTTACCTTCTACACTTGTTCCCTCATTTACAACATATATTACCAATTCCAATTTGTTTGCGCTTTTAGGATGCGATATTTCAATTACTGCCTGTCCTGTCGTTTTACCTGTTATCCTTACCTTTTTACCGTTTCCTATAATACTTATGACATTTTCGTTTTTATTATTCCAAATTATATTTCCTTCCTGTTTCGAGTTACCTCCAATAAGATCAACATCATATTCAATAGTTTCATTTTTAACCACACCTATTATACTTTTCGAGCTATTAAGATAATAAGGCTTCTCAATACTTATTGAATTTTCTTCTACAAAAACCGCTATTCTAATATCATTAGTCCCGATTCCTCTTATTATAATCTCAGACATTCCCGTATCTAAAGCTGTCAATACTATTAAACCATCATTTAGAATAGCGGAAATTTTATCAGTATTCTCGTTTATTAAATAAAGATTTCTTATCTCGTCACCTGTCATGTTCTCGTTTAAAATCTTGATAAGAACGCTTTGATTCTTAACTAAAGAAATATTGGGATTACTTACGTAAATAAATTTCTGATCTTTTAGCTCATTCTCGTCAGCCACAACAACTACAGCGGTAAACTGTTGTTTTAAATTACCTCCTTTTACTTTTAATGTAGTAACACCTGTTTTATGACCGTTTATAATTCCTTTAAGCCCACTGCCTTGCGAAGTAGCTATCTCGCTACTTTCTATTTCCCATTCAATGTTCCCAACATTATTTCTGTCTCCTGTCTCTACAAATAAATTCACCTCTACATTTTTATTTCTAGGCACTTTATAATAAGGAGAGCCTCCCAATACTATTGGAACATTACTAAATGTGTTTTTTGGATAAATTTTTACTATAACATGACTCTCATTTTTCGCTTTTGGATGTTGTACCACTATTCTAGCGGTTCCCGTATTTTTTGCGCTTATTATCGCAAAAGCCTCTACCTCTTCATAATTTGAGCTTATCATCGATCTATTATTTGGTAATCTGTCATAAATAACATTACCATAACCATTATCATAACCTGTATCAACTGATATTATTGTAGAATCATCTACATACCAAGAAAAACTGTTTTTATCAGCCTCATTTCCTCCCACTAAAAGCATTTTTAAAATTGAATCGTTTCCTCCTAATTCCATAGTAATAACATTTTGACTTGTATTTATATATTTTTCACTATCAATTATCCTACTTTCCAAATCTGTTACTATTATTAATATTTCCCTAGAAAAATCAGCGTAATCATTTTTTATTTTTAAAATTGTTCTTCCAATACTTATAGCGTTTATAAAATATACATTATGCGTATTAACTATATTTATAATTCCATTCTCTGATAATTCTATACTGTATTTATTATTAACATCATCAGGGGCTTCTCCGTTAAAATTTACCTGAATTGTGTTTGAATCTCCAAGTTCCATTAATATAAAAGTTTTATCAACTTCAATATATTTAAATTCCATTACCTTATTTACTATAACTTGTATTTTAAATGGATGTGACGCTTTGTAATGATAAACAGTTATTAAAGCTATTCCGTCTTTTTTAGGTATAATGGTTCCTTTTCTTCCATTTCCAGTTAAACTAATAATATCATTACCGCTTGTGACCTCATAAACAAAACTACCGTTATCTTCTGTTGTTCCTCCTTTTAAATCAACAAAAAAATTAAATTCTTCCAAATCCTCATTAAATTTAATTACATTTAATTCACTTGTTATATATACCGGAACTTCATCAGTGCCCAATACATATATTAATACATCCACACTATATTGAGCTTTAGGATGACTAATTGTGACAACAGCTTCTCCCAAATTCTTGGAATCTATAATCGCTATATTTCCTGTTGATTCTATATTAACCACATTTTGACTTTTATAAGACCATATAAATGAACTGTTATCTAATGGTGTTCCTCCGGCGATAGAAACCGTAATATTTTTTCTTTGATTAATATTCATTTCTATTACGTTTTCAGGTATTATTATATATGGAATAATATTAGAGCCATTTCCATCCACAATTATATTACAATAATCAAATTTTCCATTAAAATTAGCTGTTATTACTACAGAACCTCTGCTTAAAGCTTCAATAATTAAACCGTCATTACCACTTTCTTTTTTTATATCTATAATACCTTCTTGTGATACTGAATATTCTATTTTACCAGCATTTTTCGCTTCCGTGGGATTTATCAGCATCCCTATAGTTACAATATCCCCTATAAAAATACTTTTATTTTTTTCGTCAAATTTAATATTTTCTATTTTCGCGTTATTATCTAATTCCCTGCATCCTGTTAATATTGAAAATAAAATTAAAATATTTATTATAAATATTATCTTTTTTTTCATGAAATAACTCCTTTATTTTTAAATATATATTAAATATGTATTTACATAGTATAATTTCAAATTTAATTTATTAATTAATAAGTAAACCGTTACTTTTACGCAACGGTTTACATTACTTTTATTTATTCCAATAAGTTCCTGACGGCATCGCAATAAAACCATTCATTATGGGAGATACTTCTATTCTTTTACTGCTATATCCATATAAAGGAATACATGTCACTAAATCCGGTATTTCATTATCTTTATATGTGATACTGTCTATCATTATAATCCCTCCAACATCCTGTTTTCTTCTTATGTATAAACAGTCTGTACTCGCTCCAACTACGTCAAACCCAAATTTTCCATAAATTTGGCATTTTTCCTTATTATTAAAATAACCACTATCCGTGCTTATCTCTATAGTCCCCTCCAATTTATTTATTTTTATATAAGAATTTCTATTCTTATACATTTTTCCTCCAATATCATCTAAAACTTTTTCTCTTTTCCATGTCATTGCGTTATATTCTTTTATTGTAAAATCCACATAAACATTTGAATCTATCATCGTTCTTAGGCTTCTGTCTTCTTTCCTTTTTCCAGATACCTCATTATTTCCCATTACTCCATCGTTACATGAAATAACCGTTACAACCAAAATTGTTGTCATTATTATCAATTTAATATTTCTCATATCTTTCTCCTTTAATATTTTATTTTCTATTATATATCTCATAATAAATAAGATAATTTTTTACAAACGGTGTCATCGTTTTTCCACCATTATAATAAGCGTAATGCACCTTTAATAATCCAACATATATTTCTTTATCCCTGCTTTCATAACTGAATTGCGTTTTTTGGTTTTTTGCATTTCCTTTTATACTTATATAATCGCCTAAATATAAAACATTAACATCTTGATTACTAATATCTATTGTAGTATCCACATAAATTAAATTATTATTTTGCGTTTTATTTGATTCTGTTAATATTAACCCATGATTCATATATACAGCTTCATTTACATCAGGAATTATTCTAAATTCTTCTCCATCTCCCACATATATAGCGTTTTTAGATTTATCTATTCTTGAGTATTTTTGACTATTTGAATAATCACTTTTTACAAAATTATTATTAGTTATTTTAAAATCAAATATTATATTATCATAATATAAATACACAGGTAATTCTATAATTTGATTCTTATCAAATGTGCTTTGCAATTTTATTGTGTCAAAACCAGCTTTTTTAGGTTGTATTTCTATTCTTTGTAAAGGAGAATGTTCAAAAACATCAGCAATTTTAGATAAATCACCTTTATTTATAACTATTGTTTCACATTGTTCAGGAAGAATGTCATAATAAACAAAATAAGGTCCTCCTTTTGGTGTTCCCCGGAAACTTAATGCATCTCTCCATTTAAACGTATAATTTTTATGTGTTCTAACATTGACAATCTTTGTTAAATTATCAGCTTTTATCGTTATTGTTGTAATTCCTTCCTCATTTTTCCCCTCTAAGCTGATTTTCTTGTTTCCACTATCATGAGTTATAGCCGCATAATAATCATTATTCCATGTAACAGAAACAGGCGTATCTGATGGCGTAACAGTATAAAAAACACTATATGTTTGCCCCGGTAATATATCTACATTTGGCATTCCCGTTATTGTTAAACTTTTTTGATCTTGAACCAATATCGTGCAATTTCTTGATATTCCCTGATACTCAACTCTTACTACAGCCGTTCCCGCACTTAACGCCGTAATGCTTTTTTTACTGTTGTCATTAACACCAGCTACACCATAATCATTTAATGATATAATATTTGGGTTTAAGTTAGTCCATTCAACATCTTCATAATCGAAAATCGCCCTGCCGTCAATAATACATGTTAATATTTCATGTTCATCCACAGTCATTAATATATTGTTTTTCGATAATTGGAAAGAAGTATCTTCAGGATTTACCCTTACATACAATCTCTTTGTGTATCCCGCCATCAATGGATGTTTTAAAAGTATTTCTGCGTCTCCAAAAACTTTACCTTTTATAGTAATATTTTGACCCTTTGCTGAAGAAGGCGATAATTCTATTTTATTGCTTGAACCACTTACAAGTTCCCATATAATATTCGTGTTGTCTTCCACAGTAAAATCACTGCCATCACTTTTTTTACCTACTGTATATGCGCTTGTAGTCACATTCTCATTTTCAGTTAAAATAATATAATTCTGTTGTGTTCTAATATATCTTACTAGAGCGTTATTGACATATTTTACAACCACTATTATCTCATCAGACATAGTTCCCAATGCGTTTCTAGCTGTTATTACTACAGTTCCCGCCGATATTCCCTCAATTACACAAACCCTGTTTGTTCCTGTCGCTGTCGCTATATCTATTCCTTCGCTTCCATTGGGATTTTGCACATCATAAAATATTTTTACTCCTGTTGGAGCGTTTACTTCTACACTTAATGTATCTCCCATGTTTATCGTAATATCTCTTTTTGTAAATTGAATATTACTAAACAATCTTACATTTATTTTTATATCAAGTTTATAATTTGTTTTTGGATGCGTTACTCTTATAGACGCTTCTCCCTCGTTTTTAGCTGTTAAAAACACGCTGTCATTTCCTGTTGTCATATCTATTACTACTTTTGATGTGCCATCACTGCTATTTCTTTCTAAAGAATTTTGGTCTATTATCTGCCATTTAAATCCGTATATATCTTCAGGCAAACCTCCTATCAATTTTACAGATACTCTTCTATTAGACTCATTCGGTTTCATTTCAACTAAAACCTCATCTGTCGTAATATAAATACCTGATGAAGTCATGTCAGGATCAACCATAACAACTATTTCTATTTGGTTTAATGTTTCAGGATGTGTTATCAATATCCTGCCTACACCCGCTGTTAATCCCCTAATTATAGCGTTTTGACTCGCTGAATTTAAATCTATTATATCTCTTGTTAAATTTCTCCATTCAAATAGCCAATTTTGACTTTCATTTCCATTTACAAGTTTTACATCAACATTTCTTGATGTTCCTTCAGTTATAGAAATAATATTTTGTGTTGTTGTAATATATAATGGTTTCATTTCAATTTCTGATACCCTAACATACAATGAAACTGGATACGCAAAAATATGTGAAGCTATAATTTCAGCCGTTCCTATTTGCTTTCCTTTAACTCTTATCTGTTTTCCATTCGGAACTATATCAATAATGTCTTCCTGTCCCTCTTTTACTCTCCAATTAAAATTTCCAGCTACTCCTTCTTCATATCCCATAATATCTATAATTAATGTTTTATATTCATCCTTATTTATTACAGAGAAATTGTCTTTTGTTGTAAGATATATTATTCCACTCTCATTGCTTGCCACTACAACGATTACTTCTTTAGCAAAATCAGCTAATGGATGATCTATTGTAAATCTAGTTTGTCCCGGTTTTAACGCTTTTAATTGCAATGTAGCTCCTGACTTTGTTATTTCTAATATATCAGGTCTATCTTGACTTCCAATTATAAGTTCGTTTGGATCAAAATTTGTAACCCCACTTATATCAATTACCTTATTTCTTGTTTCATTCATTCCCAGACGTACTATATCATCAAACATTATAACGCTTAATCCCTCTAATAAAGAATTTCTGCTAATTAATATTTTTATTTCTAATTCATTCGCTCCTTCATAAAATACTTTTATAGTTGAATTTGTCTCATTTTGTGTTTTTAATATAACTCTACATTTATCGCCATTAGGGAAAATATCAATATTATTATTATTTTTGCTCCATTTCAATTTAGTCATCTCACTTGGAGACATTCCTATTCCTGAAACTTGTAATTCCAGTTCTTTTCCCGGTTCATCTGGATTCATTAAATATACTGTTTTACTAATAGTTATATATTTTAATTCAGGTTCTCTTGGAATATTTTTATATTCATTTGAAACCTCAAAATATATACTCATTGGATTTCCATTATTTGTTCTTCCAGTATTAGATGCGTTTAATATCGCTACACCTTCATTTACGCTTGTTACCTCAATTTTACTTCCGTTATCAACAACTTTAAAATTTACTACATTATTATCATATTTATCTTCCCATACCGTAGTGTTTGTTGGTTTATTTGGAGCGTAGAAAACTGGAAGAATTATAGTCTCATTTTTAGACATTCTTATATACTGGTTTTCCATATTCATGGCTTTATAATTTTTCACTTCTTCTTGGCTGTCGCAAACGTAAACTAGAATGTGCCTTTTTAACCAGTTACCAAAACTTACCGTTATATAAGCTTCACTATTATTTGTGGCGTTAGGATTAGCCGTAATTGTAGCTGATTTTCCGTTTCCTTGTACCGTAACAATATTAGTATTCGTGCTTTCCCAACTTAATTGACTTATCTCATCATCTTTTAAATTCGTTACTATAGTAGTTACTTTTTGATTTCCTTTTACTAAACCTATTATATTTTCCGTATTTATTCTTTTTGTAAAATCAATAGCCGAGTTCTCAATTACTGATATGTATATTCTCTCTACAACTTTTCCTTTATGTGATATATTTATCTGACAATCACCGGGATATTGACCTGTTATTCTCATATGTTTTTTACTAATTATCTCAGGTGCTTTAATAACAGTGCCGTTTACAAGTCCCCAAGTAATATCACTTAAATTGCTGTTTGTATTATCCTTACTTGTTTCAGTAATTATTTTTATATCTACAGTTTCATTAATTCTTAAAAGATAATTATTTTTCTCAGCTACTATAGGATAATATGCGTCAAGCTCCGCTTGTGTTGCCGCCGTGTAAATTAAAACCTTTGCTCTCTCTTCAACGTCATCATGATCAGCTTCAATAAAACTTTGTCCCGCTGTTAATGGGTTTATTTTAACCACATTGTCAACAGGCAATATAGTAATAATATTGTCGTTACTGTTCGTGTATTTTAATAAAGAATATCCAGAAGTTACCTCGTTAGCTCCGTTATAAAGCTTAAATGTTATTTTTTTCTTGTTTTCATCTGTCTCGCTTAACAATATTCCCTTTGTTTTTTCGTAATCTCCAAATTTTAATAAAGCTTCAGGAGCCACTCCCTTTCCGTGTACCTCGAATTTAATCTCAAGCTCGTTTAAACTTGTTGTATTTGTAACTTTAACAGTCCCTGATCCTGCGTTTTGCGCTACTATTGTAGCTGAGGCTCCATTATTTATAACACGAACAACACCATTTGCGCCCGCTGTCCATACCATATCCTTAATTTTATCTTCAGGGAATCCTGCGCTTCCAAACTCAAGTGTTATTTTCTTCTCGTCTCCTACCGTCATTACATGATATGTAGTTGGAACTCCTATTATATACATAGTCTCAAGCTCCGCTCTTGTAGCGGCGCATAAAAGAGTAGCTCTATGATTGTATTTTATTTTCACCTCGGGATTGTTAGGTCTATCCAAAGCTATATTAAGATATGAAACGCCTTTCCCTTTCCCTATTAAATAAGCCGTTTCCCCGTTACCTTGAACACTCGCTATATTAGTATCCTCAATACCCCATGTTATATTAGTTTTTTCTAAAGCGGACAAATTCCTCTCGTTTACCTCAATAACTCTGCTTTCTCCAATTAACACTTCAACTGTTGACGGGAAACTTATTATTTTCTCTTCAGGCTTTGCGTCAACTACAGACACGTATATCACTACAGGTAAAATATTATTTACATGTTCTATAAGAATTTGAGTGTTTCCCGCTCCTACAGCTCTTAACATTGCGCTGTCTTTATAATCGGTTACATAAACAACACCGCTATCCTTGCTTTCCCATAAAATTCCCTGTTTTATTGTGTCATCAACGTTTGTTTTTAAATTTATAAATAATTCCTCACCTTTAATAAGCGAGTAATTCTTTTTATCAACACCAAGAACTACATAATTATCTAATTCAGCTACGTCCCCAACAGTATAAAGTATTATTGTTTTTGAGTATCTGCTTTTCTTGTGACTTATTGTAATATTTGTCTGTTTCTTATTAGATATTCCTGTAATTAAAGCTTCCTCTCCTTTACCAATCATTTCAACAACACCCGCAGTTTCCATAGTCCATTCAAGCTTTTGTATCTCTACAGGTGTAGCCCCTACAAGTTTAACTTTTAATTTTTCCTGAAATACTCCATTTACATAACATCCTGATTTCTCGTTTATTACTCCTACAATTTCTGGACCCTCTATGTAATAAGGGAATTCCATTGAAAGGTCTGCCGCTTCTACTCTTACATTTATTTCTAACTCATTAGTTACACCTGCCGCTTTATTTGTTATTTTAACTAAAGCCTGACCGGGACTTTTTCCTTGTAACACAAGCTGACTGTTTACCATTACTGCGTATAAAAACTCAGGATTATCCACATTTATTTTAAAACCAGTTAAATTAGCTCCTTGTGAATTTTTAATATCAACCCTATTTACATGACCAACAGCTACTTGCTGAAATACACTGTCAGCATAAATTATATTTGCGTTTTTAAGATAATCTGCGTCTCCCGCTAACACTATAGATTCATGAGGCTGTCTCAAATTTCCACCATTAACTGTTAATTTAGTCTGTCCTTGACCTACAGCTCCCATGTAGTTTATCATTCCTCTCATGTCGCCGTTTACGCTCGCTATGTCCCTGTCTTTTACAGACCAGTCAAGGTCTCCAATATCGTAAGCATTGCCTGAAACCATTTCTAAATCTATTCTCTTTTGTTCATCACCTAAAAGAAGTTTTATAAGCCCTTCAGTTTTAACAATTATCGGAGTACCTGCGAAAGTGTTTTTTGGATATACTTTCACAAGAACTGTCGCTATACTTTCGCTTTTCGGGTGACTTATCGTAATAGTAGCGACTCCAGACCTTAAAGGTTTTATTAAAGCTGTAGCTACAGCCACATCATTTATTTGACTTCTTTGTCTTATGCTTACATTATCTTCTTTATCCCATTGCATTATATTATTTTTGTCAGATAAAACTTCGCCGTGACCTGTATCCACTCTAATAATATAACCATCACTTACAGTCCACTCAAAACTGTTTGCGTCAGCGTATATATTCCCACCTACCAACAGCATCTGCAATTGAATTACATTATCACCTACTTGAGTCTGAATAACATTCTGGCTTGTTGTTATATAATAACCATCCCTATATACTTCACTTGTTCTCACATATACTAATAATTCTCTATTATATTTCGCTTGTTCATTTTTAATTACTATTTTAGCGAGTCCACCTCTTTTCGCTAGTATAAAAAACTGATTATTTGTTTGAATTACATTTATTATATCAGAAGCGTTTCCCTCATAACTAAAACTAAATTCATTCAAAGCCATTACCGTTTTTGCGTTTTCTATGCTTGCTTCAATTAAAGTATTTTCTTCCAATCCGATTATTACAAATGTTTTATTTAAAATAATTAAAGGTGATTTTCCTATTACCAGTATTATTCTGACATTAAACTCTACCTCCGCAAGAGGATGAGTAATTCTTAATAACGCTGTACCTTCATTATTTCCTTTTATATTGAATACTTCATTATTTCTTAATACTTCTATTAAATTTTCACCCTCTACTATCTCATAATCAAAATCTCTTTTATCATTTAAGCTACCGCCAAACAAATTAACATTAAAACCAACATATTGACCGTCAGCTTCTATTAAAAGCACATTTTTATCACTTGTTATATACTTAATATTTTCATTAGCCTTTTTTACAAACACTAATATTTCACTGTCAAATTCAGCTTTAGGATGACTGATTATAATCTTCTGATTTCCTTTTTTCTGACCATGAACAACTACATTATTAAGTGTATAATTAATTTTAATATTATCTTTCTCTTCCTCAATTTTATATGTAAAACCGTTATTATCAAGCGCAGAACCTCCATGAAGAGAAATTTGAATATTTCTCATCTCGCCTTCATTCATCTCAATTACAGGCGTTCCAACTAATATATAAGGAGTGAAAATATAATCACCGCCTTCAACTCTTACCTCAATATACCCTGTAACTTTTTCCGCTTTAGCAATAATTACTACATCCCCTGTTCCTATTCCTCTTAAAATAAAGCCATTATTACTGTATGATTTTATCTCTACTATTCCTTCTTTACTTGTGGAAAAATCAATTTTCTCGTTACTTTCTCCTGTAGATGATGATGCGTTAACTATAACAGAGACTTCCTCTCCAACAGTCATATTAACTCTAGGTCTGTCAAATCCTATTTTATCAAACTTTGGACCGTTCAGTTCATCAAATAAATGACATGATCCTAATAGCGTTATATTAGTAAAAATTAGTATTCCTACAAGTAATTTTCTCATCTTTTTTCCTCTTTTTTAAATTTATTTTTAAATCTCTTTTTCTACATTTTAAATTCACATCAACATCTTTATTCTAAAACATTTATAAATACTTACGGACGGCGTTACGCACCTGCTTACGCCATCCTGCAATAAAGCATACGGAAAATCCGTATGCTTATAATTAAGTTAACAAAAAGGTATTGTAAAAATATTAAGCTTTGGTTTCCAGAGCCGCTTTTAAAGCTCGTTTTCAAATGCTTTTTGTCTTTTTTTTGCCTCCTTTGTTCGCCTCATTTTGAGTGTTTTTATTTGTTTTCGCTGTTTCTAATTGCTTCAGATATGTCTCCTCATCCGGGATTTCTGGTTTAAACGCTCCTAAATGTGAGTACAAAGGCTTTACTTTGTTTTGTTTGAAGAACTGAATAAAATGGTTTTTCGCAAGTTCCTGAACTTCTTTATTGTTCGCCAGTTTTATTATAGTATCAGCGTTATGTCTGTTATTTTTTAAGAGAAGATGCGTCAGGTATCTTATTTCTTTTTTACTTCCTGTTTTTTCATTCTCTTTTATCGCTGAAATGTTTAGGTAATATCCGGCAAGTTGATCACTGTTTTTATACGCTGTATGCAAATAATAAATTTGAGCGAAATATTTTTTTTCTTTTGTAATTACACAATCTATTGTTATTCCGTATAAGTTCTCACCAAATTCATTTGTAATTTCTCTCATTTTTTTAACCTTTTTTTTTAAATAATTTTTACTTTTGTATTATTTTAACATATTATGTCCTATATTTCATATGTCCTTAACTTGATTAGTGCGTAATTATTTTTTAACCACGAACCACACTAACCAATCGAACTTGTTGTCCGAAATCTCCTTTCTTAACCCTAAGAAATATTACATAGCAGACATATATTTTTAGGTTTTGGAAAAGACAACGGACTAGAGCTCTGCGATCTTCGCAATCTCTGCGTCTTCGCGAGAACTCTTCCTTCTTCCGTTCGTGTGGTTAGTGTGGTTCGTGGTAAGTCTCTTCCTTATTTTTAAATAAAAAGACATTTATGTCAACCAAAGAGCGCAAAGAATTGACAAACAACCCTTTGCGCTTTGGTGTAAAATCCCTCTCCTTGCTTTGGCTACGGCACCAGTGTCGGGACTGCGCCGCCTTGCAATCTTACAATATTAGAACCAAGATTTATATTTTTTTGCTGAGTATCCAATAATGTTCCGTTGTACACATTATTCCCTGTAAATTTAAAAATATCAGAAGGAGAATTGACGCTAGATCTGTAAAGCCAAATTAACGGCTGCAGTCCATTATAATTATTTATAGTTATATTATCAATAATCATATAGAATTCAAGTATGTTGTCATCATATACATTATTATTATGCATTGCTATTAATCCTAATTTTCCTGTATTTTTAAAATTAAAAATACAATCCTTAAGTGTTATTCTTGATTCACTTCCGATTAAAGATGTAGTTCCATCATCAATCCATTTAAATAGATTACCAAAAAGATAATATTCATGTATTGTATTGGAAGTTAAATTATTAAAAGTACAAGCTTCAAAATATCCGTTATATAAAAACATTCCATGATAAGAATTGGAATCAAACTCTCCCACATCACGCAAAGCACTTGTATGTGTAAATGTACAATATTTAACCTCTATTATTGATGTAAAACCCCGCGCATATTCGCAATAGATAATTTTCCCCCTGTTTCTCGCAGTACAATCAATAAATCTGGAATTAATAATAGTGGGAGCGGTAACTGAGTTGCTTTTAAATATTGCTCCACCATTATTATACGCTATACAATCTTCAAATACAGTTTCATTTATAAATAAATTAACATCCCGATTAATCCAAAGTCCGCCGCCGTTTGCCGTAGTTTTAGTATTCCTGATACCCGCGTTAAAAATCATCACGGTACCTGCGGTATTTATCTCCATCCCCCTTCCATTAGGTATATTTTCAATTTTTATTTTATCAATATCAATATTACCGTTTGTACTCGATCTTGCGTACAATCCGGACGTGCCGCTGATTACGTTAGTTATCTCAAGACTAGTGATTTCTACAGAAGATGAATTATCAAGATATACAGACGCGCACCTGTTAAAAGTAGAATTTTCAATCACAGCCCTGTTAGCCGCCGAACTGAAATGCACAGCCGATATGCTTATGTCAGTTGCATTGACACCTGAAAGATTTAACGCCCCTCCTGTAACGTATATCCCTGTACCAGTGATGTCGCGTAAGGTAAGTCCGTTAACGGACAGTCCGCAGGCGGAATAAATCGCGCTTGCGCCTTTAATGCCTACGAAGTAAACTGATGAATTTGGCTTGAAGAGATCGATTGAGCTTATAATTTATTATGCACTAAATTGACAGATTTTCAAGAGATTAGATATAGGACACAACACTACGAATGGAACCTGCGGTTCCATCATGAACAGAATAATTATAGTAATTAAAATTCCGGGCAGTTATCTACCCGGATTTTAATTAATAAGAATTAGATTTTATTATTTTCGCGCTTCTAATGTATTTATAAAATTTTCTGCCGCGCTTTGAACTGAAGAAAAAGCTGTTCCTAATGATTCACTACAGTCTATAACTAATACGATTCCTATTGATTTACTAATATCTGTTTCCGTTGAACCATCCTCAGTATCTACACGATATGTACTGCCACCATTTGTACTCACCTCAACATCTACTGAACTTATAAAATATTCTGTTCCATCTTTAGTATATTTTAAATTATTAAATGGTAAAAATATTTTTCCTGAATCAACAGTACCAATGATTGGATGATCAAATGAAGTATATGTTCCATTAGTAGTAACTGTAAAAATTGGAACTGCATCAGATTGCGTTTTATCATATACTAATTTTCCATAAATCGTTTCACTGGAAGCAGAAACACCATTCAATTCAGGGGTTGCTTTGATAGTCAATTTAAAAAGTTTTGGTTCTTCTTCAGTAAAATGACCATCATTTGTTCTTAACACAACATTTTTTGAAGATGCCAACACACTGTCTGCGATATTTTGAAAAATACCATTCAACTCATATATAGTATTTGCTGTTTTATATTGTCCATTCTGTACCAATTTTTGCATATCTACAGCATTTATAGCCTCATTCCCTGTAAAACCAATAGCGTAGCTTGTAATTGTCGGTTTACCGGATAAATCAGTATTAGCAGCATTGTATACCTGTGTCTGAGTAATAAATCTTTGATCTGCTGAATATAAAGCACTAGATCGATTGTCCTGACCATCAGTAAATGTAACTATAAAAGTGTTATCAAATACAGGTAATCCATTCTCATCAAACATCTTAACCGCTTTTGACACAGCGTAACAAAGCGCTGTAGCGTCAACAGAATTAGTTGCTGTTTTAATAAAATTTTTGGCTGTTTGAAAATTATTAGAAATAGGAAAAATATTTACAGAATCGTTAAAGGTTACTACTCCCACATAAACATTAGAGCCCCCCTCACTTATTGCATCCCACACAGCGTAAAAGGTGACATTGAAAGTTACAGTATATGACGAATTAACGCCATAATGGATACCTGTTCCTGATGAATTAGTATTCCAACCGCCAAAGGAATAGCCGTTTCTGGAAAAACTGCTTCCGCTTGCGAGAGTTACACTGGAATTATCATTAACAGTTTGACTTGCAGGAGTTGTACCAGTACCTCCGTTAATATTATAAGTTACCGTATATGTAATTGATGAAGCTTCAACCCATACTGCGTACAAGGTAATATTTTCCCACGGAGTAAAATATGTTTTCGCGGGGAATTTCATTCCAGTACCATCAGAACTTGAATTCCAGCCATTAAATACATAGCCTGTTCTGGAAAGTCCGCTTCCATCCGGTACTGTAATAGATTCACCTGAGCTCACTGTTACCGTAGACGGAGCTGTTCCAGTCCCACCGTTAGCGTTAAAAGTAACAGTATAGTTTGTCGGGTTTACAGAACCTGGTTTTCCAAAAGAAAACGCAGAAAAAGTTAATTTCGGTGAACTTGATGTAGCCTTACTGGCTTGAAACACTAAAGTGTTTGCCGCAACGGCGCTGCTGGTTGCGCTCTTTGTAACAATAATTGTCTTTGTTCCGGAAATAACTGTATTTGCCGATATTTTTTCGCCGATTACTATATAATTTGATAGTTCTCCCCAATGACTAGCCGCTTCAGTCGTATCAACAAGAACAATTTGTAATTTATCAATATTTACATTTGATTTAAATGAATAAGCAAAAACGTATTGATCACCTGATAATATCCGTGTCCCTTTAAGCAGGGATGCAGGATTGTAATTACATTGCCAATAACTGTCATCAGTTCCGTACTCATTATACCCGAGAGTGATAATTGTTTCACCGATGGTATTACCATCACCTTCTTTTTCTATACCGGAATCACTTGTACTATCATCACAACCTGCAGCCATCATCCCGAATACTAATGCTAGGATTAAAAATCCCAACCAAAATCTTTTTTTTGTCATTGTTTTCTCCTTTCAAAGAATTAAAATTAAATCTATCCAAAACATGGATTATAACTGTAATAATTCCATAAAAAGTTCAACTTGTCAACTGTATTACAGTAATTTCTACTGTTTTACAGTGTTTATAATAAGTTAAAATAGAGGTTAATCTGAAATATGACCCATTTTCAAAGTAAATTTATAGAAAATCTACGATTTTTACGGAAAAAGAGAGGAATAAGTCAGTTAAAACTGTCAGAAATGATTAATATTTCTCCAAATTATCTTAATGCCGTGGAAAACGGTAAAAATTTTCCTTCTCCTGAGGTTATTCAGGATATATCAAACTCTCTTAATATTCTTCCATTTCAATTGTTTCTTGAACATCCAATCGAATCGCCATCAATTCTTTCGATGGCATCGGAATTAATAATGATAAAACAACGGCTAATAAATGAAATTGACGAGTTAATTAAAAAATGTGGAAATGAAACATAATAAGTAAAATATTTAAACTATCACTCTAACGCCGCAATCCTGCACTCCCTTTAATGCACTCTTGCGGGATCTGTGTGTATGTTACAAATTTACTGAGATAAAAAGTAAAAAAAATCACTTTTTTTTCATTATCGATAAAGCAAAATGATACTTTGAACCCATATATAGATATGAGTTTTTATAAAAAACTCATATTTTTAACAGCTTTTATAGGCTGTTTTAGGGGAGATCTGCTTAAAATGAAAAAACGATGTTTTTTAATAAAATGGATTTTTCAAAGAAAAATACTGTCAATAAATGAAACTGATAAAGAAAAAACTTATCAGATAGTAAAGGCAGACATACGGTTAATGGTTTTACATATTTTGAACAGCATATAGACATTAATGAAAATCAATATATAGTTAAAATGGCAACGAAAGAAACTCATGGATATGAATCGAAATACTATTATCATTTTCTGGAAAAATTGTAAAATAATAAAGAAAATAAATCCAACCAGACATTCAGTATTCAATACCCTATTGCAATGGTACGAGCTGAAAGTCTAATTGGACTATACAGTACACTATATAACATCATTATTATTTTATCAAGTTTTCCACATATAATTCATTGTAATTTTTTCATTCACTCTAACGCTGCGATTCTGCACTCCCTTTTCTCCCCGCTTGCCGGATCTGCGAAAAGCAAGGCATGGGAACGCAGAGCAAGCAAGCCTGCGGGCTGCGCTTCTGCATTTGAATACAGCGGGTCATTTAAAATTGGGAAGCCTGCCCAGCAGAGATGACAGCGTATTTGGTGCCTAAAGCCTCGTTTTATTCTAACAGTAAATACTTTATTTTCTTTGCTGTCTTTTACATCGATAATTTCTGTTTGGTAAAAACCGCCCTTGTCCTTGGCGATTTCTTTGTGTTTTTTTGGAATATCCACAATGGGACGGACTTGTTTTCTGCCGGGACCATAGGGACGGAAATAGGATTGGATGAGAGAAGAACTCACACTAAAGCATAAAGGCACAAAGCTGTTGTCCGGGAAACCTTCTAATCCAATAGAGCCACTCGAAGGTACACAAATAGCTGAGTATTCTTTTATAAATTCTCCTTTGTCTTGCAGCTCTTTTAAAAATAAATAACTTTTTTCGTTTTTTGCAAATAAAACTAAACCGTTTGTTTCAAAATCTAACCTATGCATCAGCTTTATTTCTTTCTTAAAACCTTTTTTTTTATAAAACCATTCCAAAATCGTTTTATTGCTTACATCTTTTTCCAACATCTCACTGTGCGTTTTTGCCGGTTTAAACACGACAGCGTAATCATCTGTTTCTTCAACAATATTTGGGTTATCCATTCGCGTTCATCCTGTCCAGTTTTTCTATAACTGCTGTAAATCTGTCCGGCACAGGTAAAGAAAAAACACGCTCTTCTTTTTCGCCTGCCAATGTAATAACCAGTTTTTTTGAGTGCAGCATAAGGCTTGCTTCAGGAAATAGTTTATCTGCATTGCCGTAAATCGGGTCTCCAAGTATCGGGCAGCCTATGTGCCGCAGATGAACGCGCAGCTGATGGGTGCGCCCTGTACGCGGACGAAGCAGCAAGAGCGAATACTTGTTCCAGTTTTTTATTATCTTGTACGCGGTAACTGAGTTTCTTCCGTTAGCCGCTACAATAAAACGCCTGCGATCTTTTTGGTCTCTCGCGATAAATGTTTCAATACGCCCCTTAATCTCTTTTGGCGCGCCATGAACAATGGCTATATAATATTTTTGCACCTTGCGCATTTTAAACTGCTCAGCGAGGAATGCATGCGTTTCTTCATCAAAAGCCGCGATAATAAGCCCTGATGTATCTTTGTCAAGGCGATGAACAATACCGGGACGCAAGCCTTCAGAGGACGAAGCGCTTTTTTTTAATCTTCTAAAATACAGAGCGTTCGCGAGAGTTCCCTGCCTGTTGCCGGCTCCGGGATGTACAACCATCCCCTGTTCTTTGTTTATTACAATCTGCTTCTCGTCCTCATAGACAATTTCTATGGGGATGTCCTGCGGTAATAATTCAACAGGAGGAGCGTTACTCCAGTTTAGATCAAGTTTATCTCCCTTTTTTACAAGATGCGAAAATTTTACATCTTTGTCGTTTACTTTTGCTTTTAATTCCCTTGCTTTAATCTGCGAACGGGAGAGGAGTTTTAAATTCTCTGACACATAACGATCCAGTCTTGGTAAGACAGAAAAATCTTCGTTTATAACGCATGAAAAGCAGGGCATTATTGTCCTTCTGCTTCAGTTTCTTCTAAAGTTCCTTCTTCCTGTTCACCGTAAGGTTTTGTTTCAATTTCGTAGGAACCCGAAGGCAAACTTTCCAGACGGCGACGCTCCTTGTTTCTCTTTATTTGCACAATTAATAAATCGACAAGCGCTATAACCACCGATACTCCGGCGGCGTATAAAAACATTTGCGTGTATTCGTTATTCGTCATTTCTATAGCGCCTGCCGATTTTGCCGGCCATGGCGCATAGCGGCGTCCTTCTTCGCTCATATTAAAACCATTAGCGTTATTCCAGCGGATCAAATCCATAACAGTAGAAACAAAAAATATAGAAAAGGGGAAAGAACCAAACGCGATTATATCAAAACGCCTGATATCTTTTGCCCATTGAGGCATACCTGACATGTCAAATGTTGTTGTAGTTGAATTTGTAGAACTTAAACTCTGAGCGTGAGCTTCAAATACCGGCGTAAAAAAAAGAGAAATTAAAAACATAAAAAAGAAAAACCTTTTCATTACTCTTTATTCATCCTTAAAAATCGCGCTGCCTATTCTAAGCAGGTTTGATCCTTCTTCTATGGCAATTTCAAAATCGTTTGACATTCCCATACTTAAACAAGCCCAGTTTTCTTTTGAAGGAAACCTTTTTTCCAGTTCCTTCCGCGCTTTTACAAGCTGCCTGAATGAAGAACGAATTAAATCCGTCTCATTTGTAAAAGGCGCCATAGTCATAAGACCAACAAGTTTTAAATTTTCACAACTTAAAACCATTTCCGCCGCTTTTAAAAGAACATCGATATTTTCATACCCGCTCTTTGTTTCTTCTCCTGTATGAAACTCAAGCATTACCTCAAGCGGCTCAAGCAATTTACACGAATGTTTGGAAAGCTCCAGGATAAGCTCATCCCTGTCTAAGGATTGAACGCAGTCGAACAAAAGAACCGCGTTCTTTGCCTTGTTTCGCTGAAGCGAACCGATTAAATGCAGCCTGGCGTCCTTATGGCTTTCCAAAAAAACATTGAATTTATCGGCGGCTTCTTTTACCCTGCTCTCTCCAAAACAACGAAGTCCCGCGTCATATGCTTCTTCGATCTTTTCAAGCGGTATAAATTTTGACACACCCATTATGACAATATCACCGCGTTTTCTGCCGGCTCTATCACAGGCCTTTTGAATACGTTCTTCCAGTCTTGCAATATTATCCGCGACTAACATTCCTTTTTATATAATCGCATATTTTCAAGTGATTTAGCAAGAGAGAAAAACATGTCAACATCAAGCGTTTCGGCTCGTTCATTGCCATTTAATCCGTTTTCACTCAAAACAGCTTCGCAAATTTCCTTTGAATTGACAAAGGCCGCAAGGTTATTCCTGATTGTTTTACGTCTCGAGGCAAAAAGAGCCCGTACAAGCTTAAAAAAACAGGGCGGTATTTGAGGAATGCCCTTGCTTTCCAGAAGAACACCCATACTGTCAACATTGGGTTGGGGATAAAAAGAAGAAGGACTAATAGTAATAACAGGTTTTACTTTATAAGATGAAGCGCACAATACAGAAAAAGACGAATAATCTTTTGTTCCAGCCTTCGCTGCCATTCTAAGCGCTGTTTCTTTTTGTACGGTAACAACCATCCGCCGGAAAATTTGACCTTTTTCGATAAAGTCAGCGAGCAAGGCAGCGGCGATATTGTACGGAAGATTCCCAAAAAGGTAACGCGGCACGGCAGAAGGCGCGCCATGATTCTCCCAGTTCTTCATTACATCACCTTCTATAAGATTAAAATTATCATTGCCGCCAAAGAGTTCTTTTAAAATACGAATAAAACCTTTATCTATTTCAAAGGCTTTTAATTTTACATCTTTTTCAAGCAGCAAGGCTGTCATAGCGCCAAGACCGGGACCTATTTCCCACACTTCATCACCTGCCTGAATATCTAACGCGTCAACAAGTATTTTTTTTGCGTTGGCGTCTACTAAAAAATTCTGCCCGAATTTTTTTTGCATTCCAAGCTTCTGCTGTTCAAGAAATGTTTTTAATTCCAAAGAGGAATTGTAATTAAGTGTCATAAGAAAGGCTCCAGTTTTAACAATGCTGTTTTTCTTCTTTGTTCAATTCCATATAGAAAAATAATTAACGCAACAGAAAGAACAAGAACCAAAGCCGGGCTTGCGCTTATGCCGGGAACATTACCCGCGGCAGAAGCTGTTATGTGCATAAGATTGTAAACGATATTTAAAGGAAAACCTAAAATAAAAGAAAGCGAAAGAAAATCCAGCAACAGCCAAATCATTGAGCCTATCATAAAAACACTTGTAAGAGGCACAATAGCAAGCCCGGCTATAATTCCAATAGGCGCGATTGTTCCAAAAGTAAAACTGCAAATTCCTGACGTAATTAAAAAAGCGCCGATAGAAAGAGAAAGCGGCTGCAAAATAAAATCGGGGACTTTCCCGGCAAAGAAAGAAGAAAGCCCCTGCCCTGTAATTAAAATACCAAAGAGCGCCATATAAGAAAGAATAAAAGAAAGCGTATTCCCGGCAGCAGGCGTAACAATTATTTGAATTAAAAATGAAAGTGATAAAATAGACATTGCTTTTTTTGGAAGAGCGCCAAGGATTGCAAGTACGCCTAAAACATACATTAAAGCGGAACGGTTAAGGCTTGGCATGGGACCAACAAGAAGACAATAAAAAATAATAATCACAGCGCCGGCGATTGCGCACCATTTTAACCCCAGCGGCTTCTTTAATAAAAAAGAAATTAAAGCCGCGATTATCGCGAGATGCATTCCCGACAAAGCCAGAATATAAGAAAGCCCCGCTTTTTGGTAGAGGGCTGTAAAATCACTGTCCATGTTGTCTCTAATGCCCAAAAGCAGAGCGAGAGCCAGTCCCCCCCATTCTGAATTACTAAAACGTTTTATTAAATTTAATCTGATACTCGTACGCGTTCTTTCTATAGCGGGAGCGGGTTTTGTAATATGCAAAGACTTCGCGCTCATACTCACACCGCGCTCATTTGTTCGAATAACGCCTTCCGCAAAAACCTTTGTGCCTCTTCCGTACTCACGAATTTTAAACGCATTATCCGGCTGAAAAAATATTGTAATCTCTCCCCTGCTTTTTACTCTAAGTCCTTTTTCACCTGCGCTTTTTCTTAAAGAAAGAGTAACCAAAGCGCTCCCGCTTGACAAAATTCTTGGGTCTTCCAGCAGCACGCCTTCTACAGCGATTACATCTTTTTCCGCTATGCCAAAAATTATTTCGTTACGTCCCGCGTTCGCGGCGCATAACCCGACAAAAACTCCAATTGTAAACGCGGCTGAACAAACATTCGCGAAATGTAAAAAACGCGACTCTTTATTTAAAGAAGAAAGCACACGAAAAAAACTCGATAGAGAAAGAAGTAAAAACATCATTACTATAATAAAAATAAAAATCGTTTTAAATAAAAAATAATACCCTATTAACGCTCCCAGCGCCGCGCATTGAACAGGAGGAAATTTTAGATGTTGAATAACATTTTTAAAGAAGCGAATTACCATTTAAGGCGAGCAACCGCCTCCCTTGCCGCAGCTTGAATTTCTTCCGGGTAAGATAAATTACTTATGTATAATAAATGATCAAAGGCGGCGTTATAACCGATAAGCCCAAGGGCGCGTACTATCGCCATTGTTATCTCTGGGTCAAATGTGCCCGTTGTTTCTGTTTTTGCGTTAATCAAACCAAGCTGCAAACCAAGAACAAGAGCCGCGTCGGAATTTCCAAGCGCGCCAAGACAGTTAATCGCGTCAATAAATCTTTCTTTTGGAACAGTATTCTGAAGAAAATCAGACTGCACGCGGTAATAGTGCCTGATAGCAAGAGCGTTGGCGCGTGTCCAGCGCAGCTGAGTAAGCGTATTGATTGCGGAATAACGCATAACGGACAAATCAATATTTTCTACTGCTGCGAGTCCCTGTTCAAGCGCGCGCTCGGCAAGACGTCCTCTCTCGGAAACTGTCAGGCGCTGACTGTTAATGCCTGCCCTGAATGCTGCGAATTTTTCATCAGGCGAATTGTTCTCAATTACATTCATTAAAAACTGAAGCAAATTACCGCGAATTACATCTAAAGCGCCGTGCGCTTCTGAAGCGATTACTTCGGGATAACCAGCGTAAAGAACAGAAAAAAGCGCGGGATACGAAGAACTGTCTCCCAATTCCATTATCGCCGAGATACATGACGACACTACCATATAATCAACGGCAGTCCCCGACTTAAATAATAAATTTCTTCCCATTAAATAATTATTTAAATTTTCTATTACCTGACGATTCCCTTTTCCAATCAAACTAAGTTTAGCAAGAATATTTTGCCCTGCTTCAGAATCGGGGTTTTGTAAAAAATGTCCCCACAAAATATCAGTATTATTAATATTAGTGATGTCAATATTTACGACAGGAGCCGGAGGTTCCGCTTCAGCCGGAGCTTCACTGTAAAGAAGAACTGATAATAAAAAAAGCAGGGTTATTAAACTAACTCGTTTAAACATTATCTACCTCCTCGGGTATTGGTATATTTTGATCTTCTTTTTGATTCGCCTGCTGCGGCGAAACAGCGTCCGCTTCTTCTTCCAATACGCGGAACGGCAATTCATCTTCGTCTTCTTCCGGCAGCATATTAAATACTTCGCAAAGAATACTATTGCGCACTCCAATCGGAAGAGGATCGGCTTCCATGCGAACGAGAGAAACATTGCTCACCTGATTATATTCAATTGACCTGACCGTAGCCGGTATGCAAACAGGTATTTTATCAAGCGAAAACTGAACTTTTAAACGCAGCCCGACAGCAGCCTGACCCATAACTCTGATAGCGCAGCCTGTGTCAGAAATATCTTCCATCATGCATCTAAGCCCGGCTGTTTTTTCCAGCCTGTGCGGATTATCGTTTTCGTTAATAAGATACAAAAACGCCGGTTTATGAAACTTAACTCGCAGTGATTTTCTTTTTTGTGTTCTAAAAAGTGAATCGTTATGCTCAACTTTTAACGAAGAAATACCTTTGGAAAAAACTTCGTCTATTACTTCGGAGTCAAAAACATAACCCGCGTCATCTTCGCGCCAGAAATAAATCGACACCTTTACGCCGTTCCACTGCATGGAAGCCGCGTTTTTAGTATTCATTGGACGCGCGATAGTCAGATAATTGCCTATATTTTTAACAACTTCGGATTTATAAACACCCTGCCCCGCGACTAAAATACGCAAAGACTGTCCTTCCGTAATCTGACGGGAATTGGCAATTTTTGATTTATGTTCGGAAGCTTCCATCTCGATCTTTTTAAAATAATCGAAAAGCTTGGAAAGAAAATATTGGGTGTTCGCGTCATTCCTTTCGCCTGACAGACGCACGGCATTCACAACAGTGCGCACAACCGCTTCAAACTGTTTTTGAGAATTAAAAATATTTGCCGGATCTTTAATACTGGAATTAGCTACAAGACGTCTTAGCTGTTCCATGTCTTTAATGGTAAAACCGGCTTCTTTTCCCTTGGCGAAAAATTGAATCCAGTTGCCGGAGCGTTCCTTGCTAAAACGCGTCACATAGACGATGCCTAAGAGAGCAATAGCCACTAATATCAGAAAAGGAGCCAATATTTTACCTCGATCTATTTCTTATTATATATTATAATACAAAAATAAAATTATGGGTATATATGTTGAAGCTATAATCCTGTATATTGTCTTGTTTTTTTCAGGTTCCACAGCCCAGTTTACAGGCGCGGCTGCCGGAACAGACGGTTTTTCCGCGATAAAGGAAATATATAAAATCCTGTTCTATTTTGTACCTTCGATTGCTTTAATTTGGTATTTATTAATTAAATCATGGAAACTTGAGTTTTGGGCGGTAAGACCCGGAAGAAAAGATATAGTCGCCTGTATTGTTACATTACCTGTCCTTTTAATCACAGGTTTTATCATTTCGTATATTTCATCAGCCATCAACGGCGCTTCGGGGCAGACAGCGCTTTACTCGCCGGCTAATTCGGCGGAATGGGTAATTCTTAGTTTTTCCTGCGTTTTTTCGGCGTATCTGGAAGAAAGTTTTTTCCGCTTCTATTTATTAAAAAAGAGGGAAGAGTTAAATCTTAACGCGACATCGGCGCTTATTCTTTCTGTCGCTTTATTTTCGATTTGTCATATATACGAAGGTCCCTGGGGTTTTTTAAACGCCGTTTTTTCTGGTACATTTCTCGCGTTTATCTTTCTGCGTTACAATTCGCTTCATGGCATAGCTATAGCCCATGCTTTGTATAATATTTCTGTCTATATTATTAACGCGATTATTAATTAAAATTGGAAGCCAATGCCTAACCACGGGCGAATATATCCGCCCGGAGCGATATTAACAATATGAAAGTAATCAAATCCCGCTTCGAGCATAAAGACAGGCGTAACGCGGAATCTGAATAAAGCGCCTGCATTGGGCATAAGATTATCTGAGGAAAAAGCGTCGTATGTGTAATAAAGATACGTTACGCCAAATCTCGCGCCCATGGCGATCCTTTCATTTGACAGCCATTTAAGAGCAAGAAGATTTATTCCCGGCGCCAGGAAAAACATATTATATTCATCCATTACTATAAATTGGTAAAAATTAGCTGACAATTCAGGGCCTATATAAATATTCATTGGGAGCTTGAATGTTACATTTATTCGCGCGCCAAAATTAAACGGAGAAATATCTTCTTTAAATTCTTTGCCGTAAAACGGAAAGTGCAATGATGCAAACGCCCCGGCGCTGAATAAAACAGCGTTTAAAGTATAGGGATTTTTTTTCTCCGGCTCAGGTTCTTCTTCTTTTATTTCTTCCGCTTCTGTTTCCGCTTCAATTATTTTTTGCTCTGCTATAATTTCCGGTTCAGGAGCGGGTTTTGGTTCAGGCGGTGTTTCAGCTTCTTCTTCGTAATGAGGAACAAATTCAAGTTCTCTTCGCGCTTCCGGCTCCTGTTGCTGCGGCTTCGCTATGTCTGGTTCGACAGGCGGAGCCGGGATTATTTTAAAATATTTCCATTCAGAAGCGCCGGCTGGTTTATTAAGAATATCATAGGGTATTACTCGAAAACGATAATCTCCAATAGTCAGCGAAACTTCAATAAAACGCTGATTAATAAATTGACGCGAATGAGAAACATAATTGTTATTTACTAATTGTTCAAAAATTACTTCATAGCGGAAAGCGTATTCGCCGCCGCTCCACGAAAAGCGCTGCGTCAAGCGAGGTTCTTCCTGTGCGTGAAGCTGCGCGTATAATGCAAGAAAAATAAACGCAAATAACAAATATTTTAACTTGTTAGTTGCCATATAGCGTTCCGGTATCTTCGATTTCTACTGGGCGCGGCACTGGAAAATTAACAGTAAAATTATTCTCCGCCGTTCTTCCCCTGCGTTGAATTGTCCCGCGTGTCATAACTACAGGCTCTACCTGCCAGACAAAATTTCCCCTGTCCAGCAGACTTAAATTATTCAATGTATAACTTGTGCCGTCGTTTACAGTAGAGCGAATAATCTGCTGTCTTCCGCTTGTTGTCTGCTGATACAATGTAAAAATATAAGCATTCGCCTCTCTTACCGCCGCCCATCTAAAAACAATATTTCTGTTAGACTGCAATTCGTTAAAGCCGTATGTAACTCCGCGCGCCGGACGAAGATTTTGCGGAGCTGTAAGCAGAGTTTCTGCAGGTCTTTGTGTTGCCGCTGGTCTTGCTGCTTCCGGCTGCGCGGATTGCGCGGCGGTCGGTGCCGCGGCCGGTGTTGCGGACTGTGTCAAAGACGCAGGTGCCTGTGTTACAATGGAAGCTGTCGGCGGCGGCAAAACAACAGCCGCTGCAATTTCTGCCGGCACTTCCGCCGGCGGACGCGAAGAAGGACTTTCCGCCGCAAGCCATTGCGTAAAAGTTAAATTCTGCGCAGCTTCAATTATCTGCGCGCTAGTCTGTTCTATGCGAAAAAATCCTGTTTTAGAAAAACCTGCGTTGCCGCTGTAAACCGGCGGGAATACAGGCGTTACGCGCCAATACCATAAACCGTTCCCAAGGCTCGAATCTGCAACATAAGCCGCATTTGTTTTTTTATACAATGCAGGATTAAGAAAATTTGATGTTGAACTTACTTCCAAAATATAAGAATCGGCTTCTTCTACTTCTGTCCATTGGAAATTAATTGAAGGATAGTTTTCGCTGTAACGAAAAACGCTGTTAGCGGCGGGGTTTTTAAGCTCCACCGCGCTACCGTCGGCTATTGTTAATGTCCCTTTACTTAAAGTCGTATTATTAAAGCAAATACGCCAGTACCATGTGCCTGTATTAACGCGCGCCTGCGCCCTGTTGTTAAGCTCATTTACGCTGTTGGAAATATTGGAAAAGTTATTATCAGGTGAAATATCAAGGCGAAGCAATTCATCGGCTTCTAAATTTATTCTATTCCACGCAAAGTTAACAGTTACAGGATTTCTTGTGCTATTCAGATAACGCGTATTGGGAGCAGGCTGCGTTACAACTACAGCTTTTTCCCGCGTTTCTCTTCCGCCGTAATCCACGGAAAAAACTGCGCCAGCAGGTATCTCTTTTGCTATACCGTCATCTTCTATAACTTTTACAGCGCCTTTACTTACCTGAACAGACCTTGTGCCGTTCTCTTTTACAGAAGCGCTTACTACAACTCCGGGTTCTGTAACAACTTTTTTTCCGTTTACATCAAGAGTCATTTTTTTACTCTGCGGGTTTGATGCAACAGATATATTCCCTTCGCTTATGGAAACCTGTACGCCTTCGCCGTCTTCGGAAAGAGTAATGCGAATAAGCGTATTTTCTTCCAAATCAAGAGTGTTATCGCCAACATAAAGAGTAGCTTCAGATACATCAGCAACTCGTATGACATCTCCGATGTACACAGGCGTTTCTGTCGAAAGCCTGTCCCATAACACTCTGCTGGAAATTCTTCTTTGCACAACATTTTTTTTAATAACAACAGTTCCTACAGGCTCAACATTCTGGAGACTTAATGTCTGTAATAGATCATGTCTGTACATATCAATACATAAAACAGCTATAAATAAGAAAAAAAAGATTGCGATAAAATCCTTGAACCTGAAGAATTTAATTTTTTTTATGCCCATGATCCTCGCCAATTTTATACTTTTTCTCATCAGCGTTAACATCAACTTCTTCAAGCATGGGAATAGCAATACCAAGTATAGAGCGCACTTCGTCTAAACTTTGCGGCCCCTTCTCTTCTCCGGTAAAATTAACAACAGCGAATATGCGAACAGGTTTTTCTTTTCCTTTTACTGTAACAGAGGGCATTTCCTCTGTAAGGAATAAATCGCCGACAAGTCTCCATGTATCTTCCGAAATTAAAATATCAGCGCCAAGAGGTTTTGTAAGCGCTTCGATACGCGAGGCAAGATTTACAGCGTCACCTATAACGGTATATTCCATTCGCATATCGCTTCCAAGCTGACCTGCTGTAACAATACCGGTGTTAATTCCGCAGCCGATACGAATCGGCGGACTTGCCGGGTCTCCCGCTTTTCGTCCTTTGTTTAAAAAGTAAAGTGATTTACGCATCATAAGCGCGGCTCTTACGCAGTTAAAAGCATCTTTGCGGGGGCTTCCCGCGGAATAAGCTGTGCCCCAATGCGCCATAACAGCGTCACCGATAAATTTATCTACAACGCCGTTTGTTTTTTCTACGCACTCTACCATCTGAGTAAAATATTCATTAAGCCAATGAACAATTTTATCGGATGCTTCCGCTCCAAAGAAATTTACAAAACCTTCTGACTTGGCTGTAAATTCACGAATATCAGAAAAGAAAACCGTTCCGTGTTTTGGAAGCCCTCCGGGTTTTATTTCGCCGCGCATCGCTTTTACAGCGATATCTTTGTTTGTAAATCTTCCAAAAATATGCAGGGCAGAACACATCTTACCAAAGCTGGTTGTTAGAATTCCTATCTCGTCCTTTCTTTTTGTTTTTAATTCAAGATCAAATTTTCCGCCTTCTATTTCGCGCGCGGCGGAAGCGAGAGTTTTAAGCGGTATCGATATTGTCTTGGAGAAAAACCATACAAAGATAATCGATATGCACAAAACAGCGATTGTTAAATAAATATTTCGCCTTGTTGTCGCGGCGATTCCTTCAAAAACCTTATCGTATTCGATACTTGTAATAACGACTGCGCCTGCTGTATTTAATTTTGTGTAAGCCACAAACTGACGCATTGTTTTTTCTTTTGCAGGTTCAAAACCGCGAAAGCCGTAACTCTCTAAACCGGTTTTTATTTCATTTTTTAATTTATTATAAGTCGGTATTACCCTTGGGCTTACTTCATTCCAAACCGGCGTTAAAAAACCAAGATTCACAGCGTTCTTCGGCGGCTTTACCGCGCCAAAATCAGTATCGATTAATTGCTGCTTGCTTCGATCTGAACCGTAGAGAATATGACTAACAAAATCCAGCTTTGCGATATTTTCGCCCTTCTTAACAAGCTCAAAATTAGAATGAACAAGAACATCGCCTTCGCTGTTCAGCATATATGATTGATTTATTCCAAAACCAAAATTATTATTCAAAGCTTCGGAAGAAAAAATAACAGCGCCCACACCGCCGGCTGAGGGATCCCAGGGGAAAAATAAAGCTAAAACAGGTTTTGTAAAATGAGGCGCGCCGTTTTGAATAAGGGTTTCACCGCGTAAAGCGCGCCCAAGAACATCCTTTTTTTTATTTATAAATGAGGCGACAAGTTCTTCGCTAAAATGTTGTTTATTTATTATTATTTGTTCTTGTCTGCCGGGAATAGCAAAAAAAACAGCGGCGATATTCGGATTTTCCGCGAAGAAGAAATCCCTGGATTGGCGAACAAGAGAATTTTGCGTCTCAAGCGCCGTAATAGTCTGAATAAGCGTTCTTGAAACTGAGCGTACATTTGACAAAGTAGATTCCGCTTCCATAGTTGTACGGCGATTCATCTCGAAATTATTATCTTCGGCGGAAATCCGCAAGTCCGACTGCACCAGCCATGAAACGAGGGCTGTAATGGAACCCAGGGAGATAACTACAATAAGGGAAATTATCAAAATTAGCTTGGCGCCGATAGAGAAACGTAACTTGTCCAAAGCGCGCCTATTGCGTTTTGCGCTCATACTACTATTATCGTGGCTTTTTGAGGCTTACTATAGTAAGAAATTGAGGGAAATTTAGAGGTTATCACCAGCCGCTTGCGGCCAAAACCACCCCGCCGCTAAGGAGCGCTGTTACCGGAATCGCTATCAGCGTAAAAGTCCGCCAGAATTTGGATTTTTTTGCGTATGTCGCCGATAACTGCGACTGCATCTTGTAGGTTTCTGACATTTCGTTCAGCTGTCCCCGTAAGGTCGAAAGTAATTTCTCTTGCTCTTGTATTCTGATCTCGTAATCGGCTATTAATATTCCGCTCTCGCTTAAGTTCATCCTCAAGTCTTCCAATAGTTTCTGCTGCTCTTGTGTGTTGGCTATTGAATCGTTTATCAAGTTCTCCAGGGTTTGCAAGTCTGTGTCTATTGAAGAAAAGTCCTGTGCAAAGGCAGCCTGCGATAAAAGACAAAAGAATAATAAGAAAAATAGGGCGATTTGCTTTAATCTTTTGGATAAATACATGCAAGGGGGTCTCCTTTATATTTTAAGTTATATTATAAAAGATAGGAATATTTTTAAAAGTTGACAAGAAATACTTTTATTCTTATATTAGGCGTAATTCCTTTAGAAGCAATGGATTTGACAATTAACCAGCGCAGAGAACTTGTCGGAGCTCATGGGAGGTAGCAGCTATTATAGCAGCTACATTAAAAAGCCCGAATGGCACGGACGTAGATTTCGTAGTCCTTGCCGTAGCCGTACTTACTGCCATCGTCGAAATTCAGAAACCATGCGTAATCATAAATGCTACTCTGCGACGAAGACCAGAAATTTCCCGACGAAATATCTAAAAGTGTTCTCGCCTCATACATTGCATTTAACTCTCCTAAACTTGGCAAAAACCAATCTGTAAAACTATTTAAGCTCTTACTAGCACAAACTTGTGCCGCTCTTCCTGTTTCATCTATTGTTGCCAAATAATTTATTATTATTTGCGTATCCTTTCTGCCAACGCCGATTGAGTCTGCTATTATGTTTACGGAATTTGCATCTGTTGTTACATCGGCTATTGTATTTGCATACCCTCCCCACTGGATAGAAGAACCTTCATTTGCCGGTGCGGCTTCAAGGTAGTATGCAGTATAGGGAGCAAAATACCCTGTATCGCCAGGAATTCCGTAGCCTTCCACAGTAAAGCCGCTTGGATTATAGTAAAAAACAATTCCACCTGCGGGTCCTGTGTCGCCGATGTTGTACACCGGTTTCCCAACCAGCTTGCCTAAATCATTTCCTGTTGTGCCGAGGACGTGTGTAGCGGAGATTGGCTGACCTGCAGCGCCTGCCGCGGATGAATAGAAATTCCCCAAAGTAAACCTGTTTACATCATCTGTTGTAATGGGACGTCTAGTTCCACTTATTAATTCGCCTTGCAATATCGTGTTGTTTACCCAATAACTAATCGCAGTCGCCATTTCGGTATTATTTCCGCGTAAATGAAGCTTATCTACTTTTCCTGAAAAATTATCTTCTATCTGAACTCTGGCAAACGAAGTATTGCCTGTCGCGTTAAGTTTTAAAGAACCAATATTAGCAGAGCCTGACAATGTAAAACGTTCAGCGTTTGTAACTGAGCTATATACGTCAGAGGCAATCGTTCCCTGCGTATTACCTGTAATACTACCACCGCTCATTTCGAAATAGCCTGTTGAGCTAATATTTACAGCACCCACCTCGGTTGAATCAGTACTTGTATGATTATTTCCGGTAATGGTTCCACCTCTCATAATAAATCTACCTTGTGTTTCACTACCACTAACAAAAATTACCGCATACGATGCACCACTAATATTATATCCTTTAATAATCGAATTACCTTCCATTATTAAAGTTCCATTAGATACAAATATTAAATCGTTAGATAATATATTTTTTCCTTGAATAGTGATATTATTCCCAATCGTAAGACAATTAGAAATATATACATTAAAAAATGAGATATCGCTATTAATCGTTCGCATTTCACCTGCGCCTTCAATTTTTAAGTTTATATAGCTATAACTAGACAAACTACGAGTTGCCGTCATCGTCTGATCCGCCAAAAGCGTCACAGTGTAAGTTCCGGCAGTACTAATCGAGGCTAATGCTGCGTTCAGTGTTGTATAACCTGTTATTGCACCTGTTTCTTCATTACGAACAGTAACAGCGTACGGCGATACTGCCGCCGCCGGTAATGTTGGATTTTGCTCACTTGATCCTTTGAGCGTTGGCAGTGCGCCGTTTACGACAAGATTGCCGGAGGGAATATCCCAAAAGGTTGTATCAAAATCTGCAAAAACACTTGCCAAAGTTGTGTCTGTACCAACCGTTACATTCTGTCCGTTTTTGTTGGTAAAAGTTCCGCTTGTTACAGGCAAACCATCAACAAGCATATCGCTTCGGGCTTTATTATTAACAGCATTGCTGTTATCAATATGACCTGATATACGCCCAAGTAAGGGGTTAATATTATTGCCCATTTTAATAATTGCAGGATTTAGCGCTACGCAATTTTCTATTGTACCGCCGCCAAAAACATCACCTGCTATACCACCAACTGTACCGCTTCCGCTGATTGTTCCTGCAGCATAACAATTATTAATACTGGCATCCATATATAGAGTACCTGCTATACCGCCTGAATTCTTTGCCGTACTTATTACATTGCTTGTAGTGTAACAATATTCTATTACGCCGTCACTATCGACGTAGCCTGCTATACCGCCTGCGTCTTGATTATTTGTACTAACGCTGCCGCCGCTTACAGAGCAGCTGTCTATGTAGGCGCTTTTTATCTTTCCCGCAATGCCTCCGGTATAATTTGTGCCGTTAATTCCTGCGCTGCCTATTTGAAGATGCAGATTAATAATATAACAATCATTATTAATAGATCCAAAAAATCCTGTAAGAGCACTGCCTGTAATCGTTAGATTTGAAATCATATACCCGTCGCCGTCAAACCAACCAGAGAACGGATTTGTTTCTGTTCCTATCGGTGTCCAATTTTTTGTAAGAGTAATGTTATTCATTACCAAATAATCCGCTGTATTATAAACCGTATTGCCGGCGTTAACCTGCATGGCAATATATTCCAGCTGTGTTTCGTTCTTTATTTGATATGGACTGCTTCCAAGGAAAGGTACAACTGTAACAGCGTCGCCGGTTATGCTTCCGTTACGGTTATTATGTATTACCCTTACGGTTATTACATCGCCAATCTCGGCAATAGAAAGAGGACCGTAAGTATTGGAATTACTTCCAACAGGATTACCATTTTTATACCACTGATACCTGAATGTCCCGCTTGCGTTAGAAGCGGTAACAGAAGCGTTAAGCATTGCGCCGATAATACAATCGCTTATTGTAACAGTACCGCTTAGATTTGGAATAAAATCAGACGCGACAAATGTGTAGGTTTTTTCGCTTCTTAAATTATTATAAATATGCAAAACATCGCTTCTTACTGCCGTATTACCGCTGTCATTTGTTGCTGTAACAACAATAAGATAATATCCTGAATTTAATGTATAGCCGGCTTCAGGATTATTTTCGTTTACTAATGTTCCGCCGCTTATTAAAGAATTAATTTTTAAGTTATACGCTAAAGCGCCTGATAATGAAATAGTAAAGAAACCGGTGCCTCCATTTATTGTATATAGGTCAAGTTTAACAGCTGCGGTTATTGTCTGCCCTTCTATAATTATAATTTCAGTTAAAACGCCTGTCGCAGTGGGAAGAGGGTCATTTGCGCTGTCTTTATAAGCAAGTACAGTTAAAGTGTAGTTTCCAATATCCAGATTGATTGGGGTTCCAATCTCATTTTTGTTTAATATTACAGGATCAATTGGAACGCCGCTGTTAGAAAACACAAGTTTAAATTCGGAAATATCATCGCTTCCGGGTTTTACCGGCATTATAGTACGCCCGTTTTTAAAACCGTCAATCACTAAAATAAAATTACCTGTTCCCGGCGGAATAATTCGCGCGTCTTTATTATCTGCAGGAGTTTGCAAAGGATGTAGCTCTTTGTTATATTCTGTAAACATGTCAGGGCAGCCGCAGAGAAGCAAAGCAATCATGCAGGACAGAGTGGAAAAGAAGATTTTTATAATTGAATTATCACGTTTCATCATTCTACCCCTTCTCTACTCCGTCACCGTTATGGTTATTATTTTGCTGTACGGCACATCGTTAACATTAAGCTTAAGCATTATAAAATGCTCTCCAGCCGAATTAATATTATTCGCAATTAAGAAATCCGCATTTATTAAGAAAGCGGATTTTCCTGATAAATCTGATACAAGAGCTCCGTTTATATACCATTCAATATTACTGTATGTAACTCCCGCGGGGGCGCCGGACATTGTTACATTAACATTACCGCCAGAAAGACTTACTGTAACACTAGAAATATTCGGCGCGGAATCAATAATATCAGCGTATTCAATTATAAATTGTACGCCGCTGTTAAAGTTAATATGTCTTACAAGTCTCGCTTCGCCCGCTAAGTAGTTATCGCTCTCCTTCGCTCGTACAAAAATATAGTATGGAGTATTGGCGTCAAGACCGGTAAATGTATGTCCTCCGATAACTGATTCTATCCACGAAGAATCATTTGGCGGAGTATCTGATGTACTAACAACGAATTCTGTTATTTGCTGGTCGTTAGATAGCTGCACATTGCTTATCTTTACAGTTCTTGTAATTGTAGTTACAACAACATTAAAACTTGGATTTACAGCCGCACCATCCGCTTTGGTAATTCCTCCTGTAACAGCAAACAAATTTACAGGCGTTACAATAAAGTAATTTTCTCCAGCGATACCTTCAAGAGTTATACTCGTTATATCGATGGTCTTTGTTCCGGCGTTTGGACTTGTGTAAGCAGCATTTATTACTCCAACATGCACAAAACCAACATCTGTTGCTAAAACGCCTTCAAGTTCTATTGAATGAAGATCGATGACAATACTGGGTGTGTCATCGTATTTCTTGGTATGCGATATGCTCAATAAATTAATCTGCTTTTGATTAACAACCAATGCGCCGGCTTCTTGCGTTATATTACCAATCGATACATTTAATGTATGCCCATGATAATCAGAACGGCTTAAAATCATTCCATGCGAAAGGTTCGTTCCAATGTTATTCTCTTCAAAATCTATATATCCTACCGTTTCACTTGAGTTGTCATCGTATACAAGCTGCACACTTAGAGCGTTTAAATTAAGCGCGTTGCCATGGGTATATTCCAATACAGGAGAATTTTGTATTGTCATGCTGGAAACTCCCTTATCGGTAGTTGCGTGGAAGGTATAAGAAATTGTAATGGTGTTTCCTGTGTTAGCGGTAATAACAGCGGCGTTTCCATTGATAGCAGCGGCGGAAGCGTTGTTAAATGTATAATTCGCATTAGCTGTCAGTGTTACCGCGGCTGTGTAAACTGTAAGAGGAAGGAATTCGCTGCCCTGTGTCCATTGCGGGTTTTCTGTTGACCATATAACATTGCCTGTTGTAAAATGTCCGTCCCCATTTGCGGCGGCAGCAGGCATTTGTCCCTTCATTGGACCTGTAACAGTAACAGGAGAATACGCAATCGGAGCCGGATTTACAGTTATTAAAACATCGCGGGTAAGCGTATTCGTTTCGCTGTTCCAGCCTGTTATTCCCGAAAAATCGTAATCGTCAATATTGTACGGAATAAAAACAACTTCAAAACCCGGGTTATTTACTTCCGGCTGAATTTTTTCATTTAACCATACAAAGGAACCCATTGACGTATCGCCTCCAGTCAGAGAGGAATCATAAAGTTCTTGTCCAAAAGTAATAGCGGAAGCTTTCGGGAATTCAATATTTGAAATTACTGCTTTATTTATTATTAATAAACCGGTGCCGGTACTAAAACCATTGTAATGGATTTCTATACGCGTATCATTATGGAGAGAGCGGGAAAGCGTAATGCCGTTCTCCGGTATTGTAATAATTCCTTTAGAATCAAATTCATTAAAAGAAACAGCTTCAAAAGAACCGTCATCATATAAAAGGTTTATTTTAAGGTCAGAAAGATCCAGTAATTCACCATGGGTATATATCAATTTTGGATCTTGTATTAGTTCAATCGCGGCAAGTTCTAATACAATTATTCTTGCCCATTTCGCGTAGAGCGTTAAATCCACGTCGGGAGTAGTTCCAAAATCCCATTCATAGTCAAAAGTTTCATTGTCGGTATACCAGCTTATAAAAATATAGCCGCTTTTCGCTGGATCGGCAGGACGTACAGCCGCTTCCCCCATAAGCAGTTTCTGCCGGGGAACCTCGCTGCCGCCGTTGGTGTTAAAAGTGATTGTCGTAAGATAAAGAGCCTGTTCAAAAAAGGGGTTATCGCAGGAAGTATATAAAATTGTTGATAAACACAGGATAAGCGCGTTTATAAAAAAGAGATTTTTAACATATTTTTTAATAAAAAGAACGATACTATACTCCGTAGAAAATTATATAACAACATTTTAATCTATTTTTATATATTGTTCCAGCGTTTAAAACCTGACTCCGGCTGATATTGTTCCTCCAAAAATGTAGGGGTAGCCGCCGCGAATAAAAGGTTCAATAAAAAATCGATCCGCGAAAAGAAAACGCCAGCCAAAACCCAATCCAACGGAAAATATGCCTATATTGGAAGGGATGGCGAAATCACCTGAGCGGTTAAAAAGAGCGGCGCCGCCAAGGAATTGGAAAAAGGGTCCTGAATACGCGTTTTTACCGGATGTATAAAACCGCAGTAAAAAACATGTTTCCAGAGTGTCAATACTTTCTTCATTA
>Ga0209755_10001067_pt1 | contig 45508 bp, 40 predicted proteins | sample TergutCo191P1_FD_187301 | JGI IMG/M metagenome (GOLD analysis project Ga0209755, IMG submission 187301) | Cornitermes sp. P1 segment gut microbial communities from Petit-Saut dam, French Guiana - Co191P1 (SPAdes) (version 2) | ecosystem: Host-associated > Arthropoda: Insects > Digestive system... | reverse complement strand
CTCCTACGATGCCAACCGGCGCAGTATCGAAATGTACGGCTACAAATGCACCTTGCAAACCGACACGGAAGTTATTACCTATATCATAGACTATCTGCACAGAAGGCAGGCTCTTACATTTGAAGAAATATCTGCGGTAATAGCCGCTCCGTTTTGGCAAACAATCGAAGCCATGCCCCAGCAAGAACGCGAAACCCACGAATATTTGCGCAATATGTTTGCAGAACAGCTAATCACCGGGCCCTTTTCTATTCTGGTGGGCTTTGAAGGCGGGCTTATGGCCTTAAACGACAGACTAAAACTACGAAGCATGGTAGTGGGCGAAAAGGACGACATGGTATACATTTCCAGCGAAGAAGCGGCAATTAGAGTTATACAGCCTAATCTTGACAGGGTTTGGGCGCCAAAGGGCGGTAAGCCCGTTATTATCCGCGTAGAGGAAGGGGGCGGCAAGTGATGAGGCTATATCCGGACTATGAAATAATAAGAAATTACGACAAATGCATAAACTGCCGCGTATGCGAGCATCAATGCGCAAACGAAGCTCACGAGTATATAGCAGATAAGCTGATCTGTGACGATGCCAAATGCGTAAACTGCCACCGCTGTACAACGCTTTGCCCAACACGCGCCATAAAAATAGTAAGAAGCGGAAACACATACAAAGAAAGCTCAAATTGGAGCAACAAAACCATGAACGAAATCTACAAACAGGCAGAAAGCGGCGGCGTTTTGCTATCCGGCATGGGCACCCCGGAAGATTATCCTGTGTACTTTGACAAGATTTTACTAAACGCCTCGCAGGTAACAAACCCTTCTATAGACCCACTGCGCGAGCCCATGGAATCGAAAGTGCATCTTGGAACGCGCCCTGCTGTGGTTGAACGTGATGAAAATGGCAAAATAGTAAATAATCTTAGCCCGCAGTTGTTTTTGGCTATGCCCATGATGTTTTCGGCCATGAGCTACGGTTCCATAAGCTACAACGCGCACCAGAGCCTAGCCCGTGCCGCCCAGGAACTTGGAATTTTATACAACACCGGCGAAGGCGGTCTACATACAGACCTATACAAATACGGAAAAAATACAATAGTGCAGGTTGCCTCCGGACGCTTTGGCGTGCATCCTGATTATTTGAACAGCGGCGCCGCTATAGAAATAAAAATGGGACAGGGCGCCAAGCCCGGCATAGGCGGGCATTTACCGGGCGCAAAAATCGTAGGCGATATTTCGGCTACAAGAATGATTCCCGAAGGCACAGACGCTATTTCCCCCGCGCCGCACCACGATATTTATTCTATTGAAGATTTACGCCAGCTTATTTACTCCTTAAAGGAAGCGACCAACTACAGCAAGCCCGTAATAGTAAAAATAGCGGCGGTACACAATGTAGCCGCAATAGCAAGCGGCATAGCCAGAAGCGGCGCAGATATTATAGCCATAGACGGCTTTAGAGGCGGAACAGGCGCCGCACCCACCCGTATACGCGATAATGTGGGTATTCCCATAGAACTTGCCCTGGCCTGTGTAGATCAGCGTTTGCGTGACGAGGGGATTCGCAAGCACGTTTCTATAATCGCGGGGGGCAGTATACGATCTAGCGCCGATGTTGTAAAGGCTGTTGCGCTTGGCGCAGACTGTGTATATATAGGCTCTGCGGCGCTTATGGCCATGGGCTGTCATCTATGCAGAACTTGCCACTTGGGAAAATGTAACTGGGGTATAGCCACGCAGGTTCCAGAACTTCTAAAGCGCCTTAACCCGGAAATAGCGCACAAGCGCCTTATTAACCTAATGAAGGCCTGGCGGCACGAAATAACAGAAATGATGGGCGGTATGGGTATAAACTCCATAGAAAGCCTAAAGGGAAACCGGCTCATGCTACGGGGCGTGGACTTAAACGAAAAAGAGCTAGATATTTTAGGAATAAAGCACGCAGGGGAGGTTTAACAGTCTATGAAACGTGTTTACGTAAACGAAGAATGGTGCCTGGGCTGTCGCCTTTGCGAATATTATTGCGCCTTCGCCGGCTCTGGCGAAACTGATATGGCACGAGCCTTAAAGGATATAAAGATTAATCCCAGAATAAGGGTGGAAACGCAGGACGGAATAAACTTTGCGGTATCCTGCCGCCATTGCAAAGAACCCTTGTGCGTAAAAGGCTGTATTACCGGCTCCTTACACATAAAAGATGGCGTAATTGCCGTAGATACTGAAAAATGCGTAAGTTGCTATACCTGCATTTTATGCTGTCCGTACGCCGCGGTTTCGCCGTCACCACAGGGTGCAGTCCAAAAATGCGAGCTATGTGTAAAGAACGGCCAGCCAGCCTGTGTAGATGGCTGTCCAAATGCCGCAATTGTATACGATGACAGGGGTTGAAAATATGAGATATGTAATAATCGGCAACTCTGCCGCCGGAATAGGCGCGGTTGAGGGCATCAGACAAATAGATAAGCAAGGCTCTATTACGCTAATAGCAAGCGAGCCGCAACATACATACTCGCGCCCGCTTATTTCCTATCTGCTATCCGGCAAGGTAACGGAAGAAAAAATGCAATACCGCGACACCGACTTTTATGAAAAAAACAATTGCGATCTACATTTGGGCGTAAGCGTGACAGAAATTAACGCGGGCCAAAAGAGTGTTCTGACGGATAAGGGTGAAAATATAGAATATGACAAATTGCTGGTAGCAACGGGCTCATCTGCCTTTGTGCCGAAGTTTGAAGGTTTCGATACCGTAAAAAATAAATTCACCTTCATGAGCTTGGAAGATGCACAGCGTCTTGATAAGGAACTAAACGAAAACAGCCGCGTTTTAATAGTAGGAGCCGGGCTAATAGGCCTAAAATGCGCCGAGGGCATAAGCGATAGAGTAAAAAGCATAACAATCCTAGACCTCTCAAGCCGCATTTTACCCAGTATTTTAGACGACGAAAGCGCAAAAATAGTGCAAGATCATCTTGAAAATAAAGGCCTAACTTTTCTACTTTCCCAGACTATAAAACGCTTTGAAGAAAACAGCGCAATTTTAGAAAATGGCCAAAAGCTAGATTTTGATATTGTCGTACTGGCTGTAGGGGTGCGCCCCAATACCGGGCTATTAAATGGCATAGCAGAAATAGAACAGGGCATTGTAATAAACGGAAAATCGGAAACCACAAAGCCGGACATTTACGCCGCCGGGGACTGTACACAAACCCACGATGTATCTAGCGGCGGCCAAAAAGTGATGGCGTTACTGCCAAACGCCTACATACAAGGCGAATGTGCCGGAATAAACATGGCCGGCGGCACAGTAAGCTTCGATAAAGCGATCCCCATGAACGCGGTAAACTTTTTCGGGCTAAGCATAATAAGCGCCGGAAGCTACAAGGGCGAGACTTATAAAAAAGACAATTATAAATGCCTATTTTACAGCGAAAACAAATTAAACGGCTATATTATGGTAGGCGATATAGAAAAAGCGGGCATCTATACAAGCCTAATACGTAACCAAATAGCCTTAGATTCCATAGATTTTAAGAGAGGGGTGCCAGGAATTGAATATTTCAGCCAAAAATCTTGGTTTTAAGGAACTAAACGAGAAAGTAAGAGCGGTATCTGGCGATGTCTGCATAGACGATTGCTACGGCCAAAGATTTATAGCAAGCGGCGCAAGCGAAAGAACAATAAATATAAACGGCACACCAGGCAACGCCCTGGGCGCTTATTTAGACGGCGCTTTAATACAAGTAAAGGGCAACGTACAAGATGCCGTAGGCGACACCATGAACCAAGGCAAAATAATAGTACACGGAAACGCGGGCGATGCCCTAGGCTACTCTATGCGAGGCGGTTCAATTTTCGTAAAAGGTAACGCCGGCTACAGAACAGGCGTACACATGAAGGAATACAAGGACAAAAAGCCCGTTATCGTAATAGGTGGTTCCGTAGGTAGCTTTTTGGGCGAATATCTTGCCGGCGGGCTAATTATTGTACTAGGCATAGGCGCCGAGAATATCCCGGTAGGTCACTTTACAGGAACAGGAATGCACGGCGGCCGCATTTATATACGCACAAATAAAAACATCGACAACCTACCCGCCCAAGTACTTGCAGAAGAGGCCGAAAATTTAGAAGAAATTAAGGAATACACCAGCGAATTTGCCAATTACTTCGGTACAGATAATTTTATAAACGACAGATTTTTACTATTAAAGCCCAACACCAAAAATCCCTACAAGCAACTATATGTAATAAACTAAAAGAGGTGGATATGAAAAAGTTAGCATTTACAAAAATGCAAGCCGTAGGCAACGACTACATATATTTCAACTGCTTTGACCCGGAAGTACAAATAAGCGCTCCGGAAGAGCTTGCAGTCTCGCTTTCAAAAAGAAATTTCGGCATAGGCAGTGACGGCATAGTCCTTATTTTACCGACAGACAAGGCCGACGCTAAAATGCGAATGTTCAATGCAGACGGCAGTGAAGGTCTAATGTGCGGCAACGCCATCCGTTGCGTGGCAAAGTATCTATACGACAACCGCATAGCCAACAAAACCACAATGACCATAGACACTTTAAGCGGAATAAAAACCCTAATTTTAAGCCTACAAAACAGCATGGTTTCCTCCGTAAAAGTAGACATGGGGCAAGCCATATTTGAAGAAGGAAAGACAGCGCTTACCATAGCCAATAAAACCTACGATGCCAAAAATATATCAATGGGCAACCCCCACGCCGTGGTGTTTTGTACTGATGTGGATAGCATACAGCTAAGCGGAACATTCTCCGTCAACATAGAGTTTGTTGAGGTGCTAGATAAAAACCGCCTAAAAATGCGCGTTTGGGAAAGGGGTAGCGGCGAAACCCTAGGCTGTGGCACAGGCGCTTGCGCTTCTGCCGTTGCCGCTGTCTTAGACGGATACTGCGATAAAAATACCGACATAAGCGTCTTATCGCCGGGCGGCGAACTTATAATCAATTTCACAAACGAAAGCGTTTTCATGACCGGCGACTGCCAGACTGTATTTGAAGGGACGGTACAAATATGATTAATAAAAACTTCCAAAAACTAAGTGACAGCTATCTGTTCACAGAAATTCTTAAAAAAACAAAGGATAAAAAAGACGCAATACGCATGGGTATAGGCGATGTAACCCGCCCCCTTGCGCCGGTGGTGGTAGAGGCCATGCAAAAAGCAGTTGTAGAGATGGGTAGCGCAAAATCCTTCCGCGGTTACGGGCTAGAGCAAGGCTACCCCTTCCTAAGACAGGCAGTTTGCGGCTACTATGCCAGAAAAGGCGTGGAATTAAAAGACGACGAAGCCTTCATAGGCGACGGCGCAGGTAGCGACATCGGTAATGTTCTGGACATCTTCTCAAGAGACAATAGCGTCCTAATTCCAGACCCGGTATACCCCGCCTATGTAGATAACAACCTAATGATGGGTCACGAAATTTTTTATATGAACGGCAACGCCGATAACGGCTTCCTTCCCATGCCAGATCAATCTTTTAGCAAAGCGAAAATAATATATATATGTTCGCCAAACAACCCGACAGGCGCAGTTTATTCTGCCGATCAACTAAAACTGTGGGTAGATTACGCAATAGCCAACGACGCGGTTATCCTATTCGATGCCGCCTATGAAATATTTGTACAAGACAAGGATTTACCAACAAGCATCTTCCAAATAGAAGGGGCAAAAAAGTGCGCCATAGAATTTAGCTCACTTTCCAAAACGGCCGGCTTTACCGGTACAAGATGCAGTTACACCGTTGTTCCGCACGAGCTTATAAGGGACGGAACCCCACTAAACAAGCTATGGAAGCGCCGCCAAGAGACAAAGTTTAACGGCCTAGCCTACATAGTACAGCGCGGGGCAGAGGCCTTCTTTACAGACGAAGGCATCAAACAAAGCAAGGAAAACATTGCCTACTACATGCAAAACGCCAAGCATATTTCTGAAACTTTGCAAAAACTTGGCATTTGGCATACAGGCGGCAAAAACGCGCCATACATATGGCTAAAATGCCTGGACGACATGACGTCTTGGGAATTTTTCGATTATCTACTAGCTAACACAAATATAGTAGGCACGCCGGGCTCAGGCTTTGGCGCAAACGGCGAAGGCTTTTTCCGTTTAAGCTCTTTCGGGAGCAAGGAAAGCGTATGCGCCGCTATGGAAAACTTGACTAGAGAGGTGAACTGATTATGAAACATGTACCTGAACTTTTTGGAAGTATGGTCTTTAACGAGACGGTAATGCAAGCGAGACTTCCAAAGGACATTTTTAAGGCACTTAAGAAAACCATGCTACAAGGCACGCATTTGGAAATTGAAGTTGCAAACGTAGTAGCAAGCGCAATGAAGGACTGGGCGGTAGAAAAAGGCGCCACCCACTTTACCCACTGGTTCCAGCCAATGACGGGCATTACGGCAGAAAAGCATGACAGCTTTATTTCCCCCACCGGGGACGGAAAAATCATCATGGAATTTTCGGGCAAAGAGCTAGTACGAGGCGAGCCAGACGCTTCCAGCTTCCCTTCCGGCGGCCTGCGCAGCACCTTTGAAGCCAGAGGCTACACCGTTTGGGATATAACTTCCTACGCCTTCGTTAAGGACGATAGTTTGTATATTCCGACAATATTCTGCTCTTACAGCGGCGAGGCTCTGGATAAAAAAACACCGCTTCTGCGCTCCATGGACGCGCTTCATAGCCAGGCGCTACGTATTCTTAGGCTGTTTGGCAACAAGACCGTACAGCGCGTAACCTCAACAGTAGGGCCAGAGCAGGAATATTTCTTAATCGACAAAGAGCTTTACCTAAAACGGCCTGACCTAATATACTCCGGCAGAACACTATTCGGAGCCAGACCGTCCAAGGGTCAAGAGCTGGACGATCATTATTTCGGCAGTTTAAAACCGCGTGTATCTGCTTTCATGAAGGAGTTAGAGCAAGAATTATGGAAGCTGGGCGTATCTGCCAAAACAAAGCATGACGAGGTAGCGCCTAGTCAGCATGAAATGGCGCCTATCTTCACCACAACAAACATAGCCACCGACCACAACCAGCTAACGATGGAGCTAATGAAAACTATAGCCGACAAACACGGCATGGCCTGTCTGCTACACGAAAAACCCTTCGCTGGGGTAAACGGTAGCGGTAAACATAATAACTGGTCAATTTCTACAGATACGGGGCTTAATTTGATTGAGCCAGGGGAAACACCGCACGATAACGCGCAATTTCTACTATTTTTAGTAGCGGTAATTAAGGCTGTAGACCTATATCAGGATCTACTACGTGTTTCAGTAGCCAGCGCCGGCAACGACCACAGACTAGGCGCAAACGAAGCCCCACCTGCTATAGTATCTATGTTCCTGGGCGACGAGCTTACAGCAATTTTGGACGCCATAGAATCAGGCCAGGAATACAAGGGAGTAAACAGTTTACCGATAGAAATAGGCGTAAACGCCTTGCCGCACTTCCCTAAAGACACAACAGACCGTAACAGAACATCACCTTTTGCCTTTACTGGAAATAAATTTGAGTTTCGTATGCTGGGCTCAACCTTTTCTATCGCGGGTACTAATATCGTCTTAAATACAGCGGTTGCAGAGGTGCTTAAACAGTTTGCCGATACTTTAGAAAAGGAAAAAGATTTTAATAAGAGCCTATCTGCGCTTATTAAAAAAACTATACAGGAACATAAAAGAATCATTTTTAACGGCGACAACTATTCTGACGAATGGGTAGCGCAGGCAGAGAAACGCGGTTTATCTAACCTAAGAACAACCATGGAGGCTTTGCCTAAGTTTATCGAGCAAAAGAGTATTGATGTATTTACCGCTCATAACGTATTTACCAAGGCAGAAATAGAGTCCCGCTACGAAACCCTGGTGGAGGGTTACTGCAAGACCATTAATATTGAGGCGCTAACAATGCTTGATATGGTGACTGGTAGTATAATACCGGCTTGCGTGGATTATCAAAATGATTTGGCGAAACTTCTAAAAACGAAAAAAGCCAGCGGAGATTTTGATAGCTCGTTAGAGGAGCGGATGCTTGATAAAATATCGAAGTTAAGCGCTTGTATGCTTAAAAAGCTGGACGCACTTGACGGAGTTTTGTTAAAATCCGGTAATCATCGCGAAATTTTAAGCGCAATGTCTGAGCTAAGAATTGCAGTGGATGAGCTGGAAATTTGCATGGCTAAGAAGTATTGGCCGTTCCCGTCTTATGGTGAATTGCTGTATAGCGTGTAGAGAAAGCCGTCAGATCCCCGGAGGAGTGGATAAATTTTTTTCTCCACTCCTCCTTCGTGCTGGGGGCTTGGTATAGGGGTTTACAATCGTGAGGGATTTTATAATGCGGGGGATTTTCTTGTTGGCAAATATGGCGTTAAGCAGAGAAATTAGAAATAGGGTATCGCCCCTTTCGGTTCTGTAACCATCATAGCATATTTACCGTAATTGGGATATTCATTTTATATATCCACCCATTTGAACCATGTTACGCCTATAACAGTGGTAACTACAATAGCACCTATCCCAAGACCAAAAATTTGAATAATTTGAGATGAATCCAAAGCTGGAAGCTGTGCCGCTAAACGAAGATTAAACGCTATATCAAACGTCCTTAGTCGAGTGATTTCTTCATTGAAAAAAGAAAACATTTCAATAAGCAAACTCGGAACAATGAGAATTGCAAAATACACGCCCATTACAATAGATGTTCGTTTTATTGTAAATATCAGAAATGTTGCCAAAGCGTTTAACGCAAGTAAAAGAAGTATTTGAATACTAAGAATACCAATTTTTTCAAACCAAAAACCCTGTGGTGCATATCCAAAACCTCTTAAAATTGTAGCCAAAATAACAGCCCAAGCCACAAAAGCTACAATGAAAATGACACTAAGTATCAAACTTAACACTAAATGCGAAAAATATATTTTAGTCCGAGAAATTCCATAAGCTATTTCATTTTGAATTGCTCTAGTGGTAAACGCTGCGCCGGATACAAAAATTGCAAGTGCCAACATCAAATAAACCATATTACTCATGCCGATTATGATATGTTGAAGGGTTCCTGCTCCATAATAAGCTCTGCTTCCTGTCAATGTTGCTTCCGTCGTTACAATCAACGTACTTAGCGCAAGCAGTACAAATATAGTAATATAAATACTCATTCCCCGAAGTAGTCTGCATAAATTAGCCCGTAGTAAATTTTTCATGTCTTTAAGCCTCCGATTGCTTTTAGGTAATATTCTTCTAAACTATTAATACCTTGACTATTACATTCTTTTTGTAATTGAGCATGGGTTATATTTTTCACCAACTGCCCCATATGAATGATAGCATATTTATTTGCCGTCTGTGCAAGCTCCGGTAAATTATGGCTTGAAACAAGAATTGTTACACCTTCATTGTTTAATCGTTTTATTAGTTCCCGCATTTCAACTATACCCGTGGGGTCAAGTCCATTTGTGGGTTCGTCTAAAATAAGAAAATCAGGGTGGCTTAGAATAGCAACCGCAAACCCAAGTCGCTGTTTCATTCCCAAAGAAAAGTGTTTGTACTTCTTTGTGCTTGTATCTGTCAAGCCGGCGATTTCTAAGCACTCTTGAATCCTATTTTTGTCGGTTAGTCCTCTTTGTTGGCAGAAGTATTCCAAATTTTGTACGGCTGATAAATTATCAAATAAAGCGGGTGTTTCAATAACAGAGCCAATGCGAGAGCGCAAAGCACCGAGTTTTGTTGCTTCCTTTTCTCCGAATAGTTCAATACTTCCACTACTTGGCTTAACCAAAGATGTAATCATTTTCATAAATGTTGTTTTGCCCGCACCATTTTGCCCAATAAGCCCAAATATATCGCCTTTTTCAATGCAAATGCTTACATTGTCTACCACAATTTTTCCGCCATAAACTTTGCTTAGGTTTTGTGTTTTTAATACAAGCATTTAGATTTTCTCCTTCCATTGTACGCAAAATTATATTCGAGGCAAGGGAATTATATCATAATTCTTGCCCCTGCGGAAACAAAAGCAGTATCCCGCGCTCTTGCTTCATGATTGGTATTCTATAGTCGTAAGCCGTTTCGCTCGAAATACAAGAGATTTATTGGGGCTTGTGGAAAAGCTAAGCGCCAAAGGAGTAGAATTTATCAGCCTAAAAGAGCATATCGACACAACTACCCCAACGGGACGTTTTACATTAACCGTATTCGCCGCAATTGCAGAGCTTGAACGAGAATGTACGCTTTTGCGCCAAGCGGAAGGCATTGCCGCCGCTAAGTCACAGGGGAAGCACATGGGGCGCCCTCTAAAAAAGCTCCCTGAAAACTTCGCCGAAGTGGTGAAGGCTTGGGAGCGCGGCAGTATCACTTTTGAAGAAGCGAATCGGGAGCTTACAAGCAAAATTCTCGTCTTGTGGAAAGCCCACAACCACGGGGATTTATTCAAAATCAAAGCAAAGACACGATGTATAAAAGAGCCAACAAGAAAGCCTTTTGACCACCTAAGGGGCTTTCTTTTTATGTATTTGCATGAGGAATATAAAAATGTTGTTTGCAAAAAATGTTGCTTTTATTATTTCCCAAAGACTCTTTCAACACTCTTTAGATGCTGTTTATGTCAAAAAAATATTTTTAGAACAAATTCAACATATTTCCGACTCTAAATAGCGCATAATTTTGACAAGAAAATCAATTATTGCAAACGGAGTCTTAGATGCACCAGTTTCACTGGTTAGCATTATTCCAGATGCACCACTTAAGTAGCTGTTTGTTATATCAATTATATCGCTTCTATTCGGCACATCATTATATAAGAGAGATTCTAATGAGCCAGAAGCAATAACAACATCACTTTTATATTTTAATGCAATCTCCAGCACCTTTTTTTGAACTATACCAAGTTTTTCAACACCCACAGATAGCGCGAGATCACCGCGCCCAAGCAAGATCAAGTTAGAATGATACATAATTTCGTCAAGGTTTCTTATAGCAACATCTGTTTCAATTTTAGGCATAATAAGGTTTGCCTCTGGAAAATTATTTTCCACCCATAAAATGTTATCCAAAGACTCAATAAACGATACTATAAGACTTATCTTGTAGTCAGTCAAAATGCGTTTTACATTGTTATATTCATTTAAATCAACATGAAATCTTGAGTAGTTTTTATTTTCGATGTTTATAGCTGATAAATTTGTAATAATTCCACTATTGCAAGCAACTAAAAAAGCAGAAGTGCCACAAACACGCTCCACTTTACATTTAATCTCTCCATCCCCAAATAAAACAATATCATTGTCACTTAAGTGTTCAAAAAATAAAGTCGATAAAACTACTCCATCTACATCATCATGCTCTTCTATATTTATTTTTACAACAGAGCCTTCATTAACTGAATATTCCGTCGTTTTTCGGAGTTGAATTCTTGACTTATTATTTCCAATGTCAAGAAAAATTTTTGATACTGGATATGAATTCTCAACAAGAAAATTAATAGTTTTTTTTGCCCAATTGTAGCTGTCGCGACCTGTGTTTATTCTTATACCGTCGGGATTATAATTAATAAGTTTTAAGAGATTATTGTCAGAAAAGCCCCTAGAACTTACTGTTACCCAATATGAATTACTATTCATAATCTTAAATGCTCCTTTATCATTGCTATTCTTAAATTGTTATTTTCCGCGATATTTTTTTCTGTAAAGACAGGAATTTCAATAATTTCGTAGCCCAACTCACTATAAATTTTGATTACATCTTGATGCTGAATGAGTCGTTGTTTCAATGTAAAAATTTTTTCGGGAGGTTCACCATATGCAGGAACTGTCATGTCAAATGAAAGAATAGGCTTAAAGATGAAAACGGGTGAATCATATTTAAATTTTTCACAGTATTCGTAATATTTGCGTCCAATTGTATATCCAAAGTAGTCTGCCAATAATCGCAAATAGGGTATTCCTCTTTCAAAAAAAGTTATATCATTTTTTTCAGCCTTTTTATGCATATCAGCCGAAATATCTAAAGCTAAGTCAAAAAAAATATCGAGATCACCAAAAGGATTTTGACCTTTTGACGAAATATTAGCTATCGCCGTCCTAATAGCCTCGCCAGTAACAGGATACCCAAGATCCTCTAAGCAAGGTTGCCGCACACTCTTCCTGTTAGCGGTAGACACTCCGAGTATACAAGTTGTCTTTGCAGCACCTACTGTACCATCAATGATAATTCTTTTTGATTCATGCATGTTTTTGATTCTCCTTTAACATGGTATATTGCTCCAATGGTTTTGACTTATGCCAAAGCGTCTCGAGTTCTGACTTGTAAGCCCCAAACCATTTGTGGTTAGTGTCCAAGATGAATAGGGGTCTATTTTGTCTGCTTCGACTTTCTGCAAAATAAATCTGTACAACAATAAGCCCCTCATTTTCTCTTTCAATAAATAAGAGACTTGACGTTAAGAATTCATCTGTTATTCGTGTCTCAATATCACCACAGTTTTCAAATGGGTTATCTTTACACATTCTCATTATTCGATCAATACATTGTTTTGTTTGAGATGAATTCCGCTTAAATGTATCAATATCAGTGTATGCGCGTCTTGATGCTTCTGCATCTTCATCAAGAATAAGAAATCTTAAATCACAACCACCGTTTAACAGGTCTACAAATTCTTGAACATACGCACTAAGCAATCCAACAGCTGTCCGAGCGGACACATGTACTTTTTGTGCCCCCTCAAGCAGGTTTGGCAAAGAGTATTCTTCAGGGCTTTCATCCTGTGTATAGAAAACAACTGGATCGCCCAGTTCTGACGTTTCGGCAACAGAGTGGGCGTTACCAAATTGCTTGGGTGGTACTAATGATAAAAAATTAATCAATTCTTGTCTGACATTTCGATGCGCTTCGACCAAAGAGGTATAATCCTGATTTCGTGAGCTAACCTTAATCATATTGTAATCCGATGTTATTGCCATCAAGGGAGCACTTAATGACAATGTGGGTGGAACAATTGATGTAATTACTGTCAATGATTCATCTAGGTCGGTAGCAATCATATTTTTAATCTGCGCACGCTTATGCGTTATATAGTTTTCTCTACTTTGTTTTGTTTTATTCCTTATTGGAAAACTCTCAGAAGTCCATCCAATAAGCCGTGTAAGTTCTTCCACAATCTTTCTACGCTCACTTGACGCGACTGAAGAAATTTCTTTTTCTCCATTAAAAAAAGACTTGAAATCTGAATGCTTCCCCCAAAGCAATATAAGATTATTGTATGCTTGATCAGCTTCAGGAATCCACTGTGAAATTTTATTAAATGCGCCATCAAGATCTGTGACAACCATGTTTTTTATTTCATCAATCCCTGTAATGGGCAGAAATGAATTGGAGTTATTTTCCAGTTGAGTTTCAATAGGCACAGCAACAAGATGTGCTTTTTTTGTTGCGTCAAATTTGAGCTTATTTCTCCCGTCAGAAACTTGGGTGCTTTTATATGTCACAACTGCCTGATACCAAGCATAAGCCAAAAGATAATAGGGCGTTTCTTCGGATGCGCACTTCTTTATGAAGGCATCTTCATCGCTAGAAAGTAAAAATCTTTCACGAAAAGCAGAAAGAATCACATTATTTATTGCATGTATGTCATTTATGTTATTGTTTGCTGTCACAATGAAATATTGTCGCATAGATTCAATTTTATCTTTGCTATAGCTTTGATAAAAATGCTGCGGAATTTTCTTTTTCCCGCTACACCAATTTGGCGGTTGCCCCTTAATAGCATTTATAACTTTGATATCGTCTCTGAAAACAGAGGTGATATCAAATGTTTTTTCAGGGATAGGAATATCCTCTACCACATTGTTGCCATTCAAACTATTTGTAACTATTGTACAGATTACATTCCTGTCTTAAGAAAGGACGTTAAATTGCCCCTTGAGATTCGTATTAGGAATTCCAAGTGCTTCCACGATTAAGCCAAGTAATGGCCATTCTTTAAAGGTGTTTAATGCCATCTGTGTAACCTCCTCACACTAGCCTCCTATCTTTGCATCCTAGTTAGTATATCGCAATTTTAATAAATTTCCATGGTTGAAATTATGTTTTTTGCGTGTTTTTTTTATGTCCACCAATTTAAGTTCAAGTTAAGTGAAAGATTATCGAACACATTTGCAACATTGATATTTCAGTTGAAAACAATTTTTTTGATTGGTACAGGCTGTTGACGAGTGTGTATCATATTTACATAACGAGCAGACATCCGGCAATTACAAGGAGGCTACCAAAATGAAACAACTGGAAAAACGCTATGATGGTTTAACCATCGAAAAGGAAATGCAGAAGTATTGGGCTGACAAAGGCATTTATGATTTCAAAGCCGATGCCTCTCGTCCATTGTACTCCATCGACACGCCACCGCCAACCATCAGCGGAAACTTGCACATCGGGCATATTTTCAGCTACACGCAAGCGGAGATGATTGCACGTTTTCGCCGCATGACAGGACACAACGTATTTTACCCATTCGGATTCGATGACAACGGCTTGCCCTCTGAGCGGCTTGTTGAAAAGGAAACCGGGGTAAAAACTGGTGATGTACCGCGAGAAGAATTCCAAAAAACGTGCATCGCCACCATGCAGAAATACGAAGGTGAGTTTAAGGATTTGTGGAAGTCTATGGGCTTCTCCTGTGACTGGAATTTGGAATATGCGACCGTTAGCGACAGCTCCCAAAAACTGTCACAGGCCTCCTTCTTGGAGCTTGCAAATGCTGGTCACGCATATATCAAGGAATCCCCGGTTCTTTGGTGTACAGAATGCCAAACTTCTATTGCACAAGCGGAGTTGGATTCCAAGGACATTGATTCTCATTTCCATTATATCAACTTTACCATTGACGGTGTGCCGCTGAAAATTGCGACCACTCGTCCGGAGATGTTGCATGGCGTAGTTTGTGTTTTTGTAAATCCGCATGACGAACGGTTCGCGCATTTAATAGGCAAGATGGTGAAAGTGCCGCTCTATGATTTTGAAGTACCCCTGCTTACAAACGAAAAAGCCGCTATTGACAAAGGCACTGGCGCGGTTATGTGTGCGACATTTGGAGATACAACGGACGTTGAGTGGGCTGAGGAATACAACCTTCCTTATAAAAAGGTTATTTTGCCAAACGGAAAAATCGCATCCGACATCCCATTTATCTCCGGCATGGGTATTAAAGAAGCCCGCGATGAAATTGTACGCTTGTTAGGCGAAGCTGGCGCATTGGTTCGGTCGGAAGCATTAACACACATGGTTTCCGTACATGAACGCTGTGGCACAGAAGTTGAAATTATACCCTCGCGCCAGTGGTATATCGATGTAATGAGCAAGAAAGATGAATTATTGGCGATGGGGGACAAAATTAAATGGTATCCCTCGCAGATGAAAAACAGATATGTTAATTGGGTAGAAAATCTCAAGTGGGATTGGTGTATTTCGCGCCAGCGTTATTTCGGCGTACCCATCCCTGTGTGGTACTGCCAAAAATGCGATAAACCCGCATTTGCACGACTTGAACAACTGCCTGTTAATCCGCTTGACTTCGACTATGAAGGTGTTTGCGAATGTGGATGTAACCAATTTACGCCGGAAAAAGCTGTATTGGATACATGGGCAACTTCATCTAGCACACCTACCATAAACCGTGTTAAAGCAAGCGAATATGGCATTGGCGATGAATTTATGCCCATGAGTATGCGAACACAGGCTCACGAAATTATCCGTACATGGGCGTTCTACACCATAGTAAAAAGTTTGTATCACACAGGGGATATTCCTTGGAAAGAAGCCATGATTTGTGGATTCGTTCTTGCCAAACCCGGCGAAAAGATAAGTAAATCCAAGGATAACTCCAAATTGTCTCCGCAGGAGCTTATCAGCACTTATTCTGCGGACGCCATACGCTACTGGTCGGCAAACTCCCGGCTGGGAACGGATGCATACTTTGACCTTCAAGACATGGAGGATACTTCAAAGCGCATCATTACCAAGCTGTGGAATTCGTCAAAGTTTGTTTTGTCACACCTTACCGACTTTGACCCTGCGTATAAACCCGAGCATATTCTTCCCATCGACAGATGGATTATTGAACGCACAAACTACACGACCTCGGAAGCCATCAAACGGCTTAACGAGTATGAAGTTGGTTTGGCGCGGAAAATCGTTGATGATTTATTTTGGAAAGACCTTTGCGATTATTATATCGAAATCGTAAAAAAACGTCTATACCAGCCGGATGTGCATGGTGTTGAGGAACGCAAATCTGCCCAATACGCCATTTATCACTGCTTGTTAAATGTTCTCAAGATGTACTCAATTTATATACCGCACGAAACCGAGTACATCTACCTCAAAGGCTTCCAAAATTTTGATGGCGCAGTCTCTATCCATTTAACAGAATGGCTGAAGCCGACTGCGATTGATAACTAAATAATCGAGTTTGGCGAAGCTATACGGCAAGCCATTGTTGAAGTAAGAAGGTATAAGGCAGAGAACAAGCTGTCAATGCGGACTGAAATTGAAGAAGCGGTGGTTACAGGAGCGGCGGCATTTGCTGGCTGGGTGCAGGAAACGGAAAAAGACCTTATTGCCTGTACCTGTGCGAAAAAAATCACTTTTGCACCGAAATAAACGAAAATTCAAAACGACAGAATTTGTCCACTTGAATTTATGATGACAGGGGTTGGGTTCTGCACCAAAGTGCGTGGCTAGGAAGATATTACTTGATTCCATATTGATAGGCTTTAGACACATCGTAATTCCGGGGCTGATTCTGACAAATTTGCGGGGTTGGTTTTGAGACAGCGGTTGTAGCTAAAGGTAGCCACGCATTTTAGTGCAGAACCTACTTCTAAATAAAAACGAGGAGGAAGTAAAATGAACGCACACAGTATTTTTGAAGCCTCTATTGAGTTTTCTTTTATGGGGCGCGAATTTGCGATTGCGAGCGCGGCTATACAAGCTGTAATTGTGGTTGCGGTACTTTTGCAAGTGTTGGGTTGGCAGTTTAAGCACAAGCTACACATCCTAACATGTCACGTTGTTGCCACAAGTCTCTACGCCGTGCATTGGCGTTTGATTACCGATTTTACAGAGCACGATGCAACCGCTTCATTTTATATCAACGTAATTGGGGTCATTAGGTTACTGTTCTTCATCTCAATTGTACTTTTTGTGAAGCAGAAAATAGACACAACTCTTAAAACGAGTAATTTGGCTGACGTTCGTAAAACAAAAAAAGCGAAATATTTAACTTTTGTTGAGCGGCAGTTCTTTTGGATATTGATAGGAACTTATGTATTGGCTATGGTTTGGCGCATACATTCTTCGTTGGATGCAGGAACTGACAATATGAACTACGACATTGCAGGGGCTGTGTTTGCCACATTTGCAAGTATGCTTTATACGACACTTTTTTGGAAGTTTCCAGAGAGAGTAATGAGAATGGGGCAGATTGCAGTTTCCATTTTGTTGATGCTTCAGGCGTGGTTCTTGGGTTCTTGGGTTGGTATAGGTGAGGTGGCTGTTCTCGGTATGACCTTATTATCTATTTATAGATATGACTTAGACTATAACTGGAGAAACTGGGGAACAAATTTCAAATTAGCTTGGGAAGCGATTTCCCCCCACAAAAGAAAGGAGGCAGACGAAAAAGCAAGGAAGCAATTCGAAGAATTTTCTCAAGGTGAAAACCACATACAAACTGAAGGAGGTTTTGTCAATGTATAAGTTAAAAGTTCTAGTCGATGCGAATGTCCTGCTGGATGGGATTTTTGAGAAAGAGTCCCATCACGGAAGCAAAACCGCTTCAAGAATAGTAGGACTTTGTGTACAAGATGGCAAAATACAGGGCTATCTAGCTGCCCATGTTTTCTATGACGTGTGTCGCGTCATAAACGAACACTTTGCCCCATCAGCGGCAGGCGAAAAAATCCAGTTCCTGTATAGGAGCTTCGATATCTTGACACTAGACAGAAAAACGGCAATAAGAGCCATTGAATTATCTGTCGCTGGAAAATTTGATGACAGTCTGCTGGCATACTCTGCTGACTCTGAGAAGATGGACTTTATTGTCACCAGCGATGTGGATAAATTCCAATGTTTAATGCACAATCTTCCGAAATCGCTCCCTCAACGTGTTATGGCTAAAATTACAAATGCCCGCGTTTCAAAGGTCAAGATACTAACGCCCGAAGGATTTATGCAAATGGCTGAAAGTATAGGGTATGTGTTAGATTTAACCGATAATTGGGGTCTTATCTACAAAAAAGTCAAGGAGGATTCAAAAAATGAACATCCTAACATCGTGCATAATGCTATCTTTGACGACATTGCACAAAGCACTCAGAAATCCATTGCAAATGCGTTTACACTTCAACGCAGAGCATAAAACAACAAAATATTTTGCAGTCAAAAGGGATCATGAAGATAGCACGATCCCTTTTTCATTGTGTTGTATTTAACTTTGCCTTGTCAAGTACCAAACTGGTATCTGACAAGCTCTCAACAATGTTCTGTGTTGAAAAAAATTTCACTCCAAATCACAACACAGGCATGAATGTAGCTTGACCCGCACCTAGATTGGGTTCAGACAAGAAGAAATAAACCCTGTGCTGAAAATGACATAATCTTTGCCCTTGCATAAAAAATAAAATTTTCACCTTTTGCTATTCCTTCATTCATATATGGACAAGGTTTATATTGTGGATTACCATTTCGTAATCTCATCAAGTGATGATGCGTAGCTCTTTAAGCACAGGGTTTATTACACATCATCCTCGTCTGGCAACTCCCCCAGCAAAATAGTTATATAATCTCGTCTGCTGTAAAGAACACGGTCAACATAAACTTTGCCCTCCTTTGGACGATAAAAAGCAAGATAATTTCCATGTCCGACAAAGCGGTAATCGGTATCAATGCCAGCAACAGCCGACAGCGGAGTGCCAATGAGCGGAAAATCCTCCAGTTTATCAATAGCCTGTCGGATGCCCTTAATTGTACCCAACGCGCTTCTTCGGCTTTTCAGTTTCTCAGCAATATAATCACCTATTTGCAATAAATCCTTTTCGGATTCATCGGACATAACAATTCTACTCACTATATCGCTCCTCAAGGCGCGACCACACTTCGTCTGCCGGAATCCACCCATTTTCTTCGCCAGAAAGCCGACCCTTGTCTAATTCTGATTTTAATTTGCGCCATGCCTGTGCTTTTTCATATTCGGTATACTCTTCAATATCCAAAACAGCATATCGCCCATGCCCATTTTTCGTTAAGAAAACAGGCGAACCGATGGAAACATGGCGTAAAACTTCTCCGTAATTTCGCAAATCGGAGATTGGCTTAATATTTGGCATATGAACACCTCCATCAAAATTATATATGAATATTTCGTAAAATACAACTGCGAATTTTAAGACGAAGCCATGCCCACTTGCAGAGAGAAAATGCACATCATAAACTTCCTATAAACTTTTGCGCGATGCGCATTGTATTTTCTGCGCAGGAGCGTATCTTGCGGGAAAACCGCCCATCTCCGAATCGAGAAAATGTCGTAATCATGGGATTCTGAGGTATCTTCCGCTATGTATCCAAAATTAACTTCTGCTCATCGGATATTTTGCCCTGCAAGATGCGAATACCCTCCTGCGCAACCCAAATTTCCGCGCAAAGGGCTTGTTTCCGCTTGTTTTCCCTGTCGCACTATTATGCGCGAGGGGCTTGACCGCCGCTTGTAGGAGCTTTTCCGCGCCGCAGAAGGGCTAGTCCTGCGCACCCGTTTCCCCCCGTATCCCCTAGCCTTAATCAAGCCCAGAAAATTTTGATATTCTTGCAAAAAATCATAATTTTGGCATGTCCACATAGAAGCAGACAAATACAGCAATGATTGGCGCAAAATAATGGAAGGACTTAACAGTATAGCCAAGGCTGTTGACCAACCCCTTAATGCTATTGCGATAGCAATGGAAGAAATGAAAGCAGGTAATTTTGATATAGAGAACATTGACCGCAATATTACGGCTAAAGGGTATACTGCGGATGCAAATGCGCACAATGGTATGTTTAAGGATATTATCGTTAGCTTTGAAGTAACAATTACCGAAATACACGATTACATTGACGAAATAACCAAGGATTTGGCCGCAATTTCTAAAGGCGATTTAACTACGGAAATTACATGCAATTTTGTGGGTAGTTTTGCCCCCATTAAGAAATCCATGAACAATATTTCCGTGACCTTGAATAAAACCATGTCCGAAATTGTTGTGGCTTCCGCGCAAGTATTGTCGGGTGCAAAACAAATTTCTACCAGCGCGCAAGACTTGGCAAACGGCGCACAGGAGCAAGCCAGCTCGGTAGAAGAACTTAACGCCACTATAGATGTTCTTAATCAGCAAACGAAGCAAAACGCCGACAACGCATCGGAAGCAAGCGAACTTTCTAAGCTATCTACAACTAATGCCCAAGAGGGTAACGCTTCTATGCGGGATATGTTGACGGCAATGACGCAAATTAAAGAATCATCTGGCGAAATAGCAAAAATTATCAAGGCCATTCAAGACATTGCTTTCCAAACAAACTTGCTTGCGCTTAACGCCTCTGTTGAAGCCGCACGAGCAGGCGAACACGGCAGAGGGTTCAGCGTGGTTGCAGAGGAAGTACGCAACCTTGCCGGGCGCAGTCAAGAATCTGTCAACGAAACCACGGGGCTTATTGAAACTTCAAACAACCGTGTGGAAAGCGGGTCAAGCATTGCAGAAGCAACATCGAAGTCCTTAGACACCATTGTTAGAAACGCCGCCGAAGTGTCGGAGCTTATAAACAATATATCGGTATCTTCAAGAGAGCAAGCCGAAGCTATCACGCAAGTAAGCACAGGGCTTTCGCAAATTTCACAGGTGGTACAAAGCAATTCAGCTGTTTCAGAAGAAACAGCCGCCGCGTCACAGGAATTAAACTCACAAGCTGAAATGCTCCAACAGTTAGTGGCGTATTTTAAGCTTTAAGGGCTATCTGGCGGCATGTCCCTTCCACTTCCAAAAATACGGGCAACCGGTTCGTTTTGGTTACCGGTTGCCCATAGCTTTCGTCTGCTGTTGTGTGTCTCTGGCTAATATGCTATGCTAACCAAACATCGCTATAGAAACTGCGAAATTACGAAGCGAAGGGAGTTGCAAATATGGCGGTTATACATCTTCATCCTTCGATTCATAAAAATACTCAATTTGTTCCTGTCCTTCGCCATTTAGCAAAGTTTTACGCCGTTCAAGACGCTCCTGAGCCTCAATTAATAATGTCTTAATTTTCGTTTCAAATTCAGCTTTTGGCGGTAGATGTGTCCAGTATTCAGCAACGGCTATCCCCGCCTTATCCATTTCAAACAATTCTACTTTTTCACGGTTTGCGGTAGCGCATAGGATTATCCCTATGGGAGCCTCTTCTCCTTCTTGGCGTTCGTACCTATCCAACCATTTCAAATATAGTTCCATCTGTCCTTTGTACGCCGCTTTGAAAACACCTAGCTTTAGCTCCACAGCTACAAGTCTTTTAAGCACTCTATGGTAGAATAGCAAATCAAGCACAATATCTTCATCATCAATAATCATGCGCTTTTGCCGCTCTACGAAAGTAAAGCCATGACCAAATTCTAGCAGAAATTTTTCAAGCTCCACAAGTATTGCGTTTTCCAAATCGGCTTCCAAAAAATTTTCTTTAAGTCCAAACAAATCAAGCAAATATGGGTCTTTGAATATGTTAAACGGTACAACAGATCGCTCTGTTAGTTCAGCGTTTGCAATTTCCCTTCGCTCATATGCTTTTCGTGCAATCTGGCGGCGTAGCTCTTTTGTGCCGTAGTTGCGTAGTGCCACATCATTGGCGTAATAGATGCGTGCTTCGTGCGTTTTTAAGGGCAACAGCTCGATTATATGTGACCAGCTCAATTTTGCCGCCAGCTCCGTCAAAATCTTTTTGCCATATCCTGCGCGTTTATTTTCTAATACAACCGAATTTATAAGTCGGCCAACACGCCAAAACATCATAGTCACTTGCTGGTTAGCTTGGGTAGTTGCACATTGTTTATGAGTTTCTATAATTTCAATGGCACGGTCGAACAAGGTGATTTCATCAACTAACAAAGGTTCTATGACGGCAATGTCTTTTTTGTCCATTATTTCAACTCCATTTGCAATGTTCTTACTTCTGCTACAAGTCAATTATACAACGCCCCCAAAGATTACTCAACCTAACCGACCAAACGCAATCACCAAACAAAACACGCCCCTTCGCACAGTAGCAAAGAGGCGCGCAGGCTCTATAGACCAGCTTTTTACAATTTAAAATAAGCCACAAGTTGCCGTAGCATTTCGGCTTGCGAGTTAAGCTCTTGCGATGCCGCGGCGGCTTCTTCTGAAACAGCCGAGTTGCTTTGTACCACCTGCGATATTTGCGAAAGCCCGGTACTTATTTGCGCAATCCCTTCTGCCTGTTCTTTTGAATCTACTGAAATACCGTTGATTATATCCATTACCTCGCCTGCGTATTTGACTATAACGTCCAGCGATTCCGATGTTGTGGTTGCAATGCTTGAGCCGCTGTCAACCCTTTCGATAGATTCTTCAATTAGGGCTGTGGTTTCAACAGCAGACTGTTGGCTTCGTGATGCCAGGCTTCGTACTTCTTCCGCTACCACGCTAAAGCCTTTGCCATGCTCGCCCGCCCTGGCCGCCTCTACCGCCGCATTAAGCGACAGCAGATTAGTTTGGAAGGCAATGTCTTGAATCGCTTTTATAATTTTAGAAATATTGTTGGACGATTCCTTAATTTGTGTCATGGCCACCAGCATTTGCTTCATGGCCTCGTTACCCTCTCTGGCGTTTGAGGTGGATTTGCTGGAAAGCTCGCTTGCTTCCGTCGCATTTTCAGCGTTCCTTTGTGTTTGCTGGTTTATCATGTCAATGGACGCGTTTAGTTCTTCTACCGAGCTGGCTTGCTCTTGGGCGCCGTTTGCCAGTTGCTGGGCGCTTGTCGAAATTTGATTTGCACCCGATAAAACTTGCTCTGATGCCATCGAAATTTCTGACATGGTTTTATTAAGCGTCGAGCTTATGTTATTAAGCGATTCTTTGATCGCGTTAAAACTGCCTACGTACTCTCGCGTAATTGTTCTGGTTAAGTCGCCACCTGCTACCGCTTGTAAACTCTCCGATATTTCATTTATGTAGGAAGAAATTTCCCCGATAGTCCCTACAAAACCTACCAGAATACTCTTAAACACGCCCTTGTAGTTATTTACATCCGAATCAAGCCCTTTTGCGGTCATTTTTCCGGCAATTGCTGGTACGTCAAAGTTACCCTCTTTCATTTCGTCCATTGCTGTTTCTATAACCTTTAGAGGCTCGTCCACGGCCACGGCTATATTATTAAGCCCCGCCATAAGACTGCGCCATCCGCCTTCATACCTATCTTCCTCAATTTTGAAACTTAAATCTCCCTTAGCTGAAACCGCTTCAATCATAGAATTAAGCCCGCTATTGACGCTTTGAATATTCGCTACAGTAGCCCTAACCGCGTTTGGCAATACCATCTTTTTGCCTGGTAGATCGTTGCACTCAACATCAAAGTTACCTTTATTTATTTCGCCAAGGGCGTTCAATAGCTCCATAATATCGCGCACAATGTTATCCGGTATATTATTTACGCCATCGACCATTTCCTTAAAGGAATTTTTATACTTTCCGGCATCTATTCTGTACTCTATATCGCCTATAGTGTTGTATTCATGATCCAGCTTAATTAGATCATCCACTATGCCTTTTACTGTGCCTACTAACTTATACATATCCCCCGTTAGCTGGCCTATTTCGTCCTTTGAAATATTGTCGCTGTTTATGTTCATATTTAACCTGCCCTCAACCACATCCCCTGTTATTTTTACCAGGTTTTGTACGGGCCTAGATATAACACGCGCTATAAATAAAGCCATAGCGATAGCCACAATCACAATAATTACGGCGATTACAATAACCGTAACTATGGCGGCATCGGCTGCTGCCGAGGCATCGGCTGTATCAATGTCCATTCTTGCGTTGGCGGTCGCTACCATCTCGTCTGTTACGCTAATGAGCTGGTTTACTATTTCGCGGCCGTCTAGCGTGGTTTGGTACGCGCTTATGTGGTCGCCAGCGCGGGCGTATGCCATTACGGACATAAATACCTCACGGTACGCGTCAAATAATCTGCGCGCCTCGTTGCTGTCAGCAAAGCGGTCTTGCCGCCATTGCTCGGTTTCGCCCGGCTGATTACGCACGCTGTAGTCGAATAAATCTAACTGAAACCAAATTTCATCGCGCATACCTTCTGCCTCAGTTAGTAGCTCGTCCAGCAATTCTTGCCGTTCTGCATATTCTAAGGGCGAAAACATTACTGCACTTGTTACTACGCGGCGATACCCTCGTACCATGGATTGTGTGGAGTTTGCAGAACCACGACGGGAAACCGCTCCGTCAAAAATCTCTTCGTACGATGTGTTGACGTTAATGAGCTGTGTTACGGCTATAATAACTAGTATAACAGCCATAACGATTACCGCTCCAAAGCCCAAAATCAGCTTTGACCTGATCTTTAAATTGCTAAACCATGACATAGTAATTCCTCCTCATCCTACATTTACGACTGCTGACGTTTGGCAACAAATAACATATATCGCAATATATCACAAACCATTGTTGCTTTCAAGCTAAATTTGTGATGGATTACGGTAATTTAATTTGGAGGGGTTATGTGGCGGGTATGGAAGCGAACGACTGATCCCCGGAGGATAGGATAAATTTTTTCATCACCCTTACTTGAGTAACTGCTGATTAAGTAGATTTTGGATGTAAGGGTGTTACAGCTTTTGCAAATACACTAGGGGTAAGCCCGGCGTACTTTTTAAATACTTGGCTAAAATACCGTGGATTGTGACCGTAGCCTACTTGTTCCGCTATAAAGCCGATTCTGTCCTCTCCTTGGGCAATTAAGTGTTTGGCTGTTTCTATTCTGGTACGGTTTAGATAATTCGAGAATTTTTCGCCTGTGGTCTGCACAAAAAGCCGGCTTAAATAATCCGCGTTAAGATAGGCATGTTGCCCGGCAATTTGTTTAAGCGAAAGCCCAGAATCTGACATATTTGCTTCTACATAATCCATTACGCTTCTAATAATTTCGTTATCCTTGGCCGTATCAACCCGCTGTGGTTTTGGTATACGCTTACTTATTGCGTTTTTTGCATCAGTGATGGCGTCAAGTAATTCGTTTTCGTTTAATGGTTTTAGAAGGTACCTGCGTACGCCGAAGGCTATCGCCTTTTGGGCAAATTCAAATTCCCTAAAGCCGGATAAAATGATGATCTCTGCATGTTCGTCCAGGTTTTTAATTTGTTCAATTAACTCTAAGCCGCTTATTCCCGGCATTTTTATATCTGTTAGTATAATATCCGGTAGCTCGTCCAGGCAGGCTTCCAGCGCCTCAATACCGTTTGCACAACAAGCGGCACAGCGTATGCCATGCGATTCCCAGTCGACATATTCTGCCAAAGATTCTCTTATAATCTTTTCATCATCTGCAATCAACAGTTTTAACATTCTTATACCTCTTTTAAAATAGGTAGCTCATAAGAAACGGTTACGCAGTTGTATTCATTTTTAAAACGAAGGCCGTATTCTTCGCCAAACAGTAGCCGTATCCGGGTATCTATATTAATAAGCCCCACACCGCTACCATGGGTTTTTACCCGCTTTTCCCGTAAAAGATTAAGAATATCTTCGTCTATTTCAGAGCCGTCGTTTTCTACCTCAATTTTTATCCGTTCCGGCGTAAGTACCGCTCTTACGTTTATGTTACAGCCCGCGATGTTTTCTTCCAATGCGTAATTAATCGCGTTTTCGACCAAAGGCTGAATGCTCATTTTTGGTATAAAGACCGAATAGGTGTCGGGCTGGGCATCAATCACCACCGACAATGTATCAGGAAATCGGATACGCTGTATACGTACATAACTTTCCAATATTTCAAGCTCTTTTTCCAGCGGAATCAAATCTTCGTAAACGGATAGCGTATTGCGTAGCAGATTCCCCAAAGCGCCTACAATGGCGGTAATGCTGTTACCGTCACCCCGTTCCGCCAGCCAGCGTACCGACTCTAAGGAATTGTAAAGAAAGTGTGGGTTAATCTGCTGTTCCAGCGCATTTAATCTGGCCTGGGTCAGCAGTAACTCTTCGCGTAGTTTAATATGCCGGTTGATCCAGCCGAACATAAGAAAGGATAAGCCTGCCGCAATAAAAACCGCAAAAATAATACTCGCAAAATAAAGTATATTGGCTACCGTCAATGCTCTAAACATGGTTCCGTACGGAACCCCCAGCACAAAATCCCAATACAGTCGGGATATAATCACAGGAGAGTAAACAATAAACCAGGATTCCCCGTCCACATATTGTATCGCAAAGTTACCTATGTTATTTGGGCTACGGGGCAGCCTGGCTTCGTCTGAATCGGGGCTGGGATACAATAGCATGTCATCCTTATATATGTTGATTTGGTAATCAGGGATAAGCAATACCGCTTCGGCCGCTTCTTCCACAATTATTTCAAAATTAACCCTCACCACCACATAACCCAAATGTCCAAGAAAGGGGTATGTTAAACTGCGAATCTCTCTCACGCAAAATAAACTGCCGTCGTCGGCGCCCGTGGGATGCCAAACGGCGGCCCCTTCTGCTTCAGCCGCCAATTGTAAAGCGTATGGCAAGTTTTTAGAGTCGTCCACAAAAAATGGGTCAAAGCTCCATATTACTGGCGCAGCATTTGCCGGCAGTACAGAAATACTTATAATATCCCTGTGAATACGGGCGTGTATAACTTCGAGTATTCCGGTGCGGGCATCAAAGTACGCCATGGTTGCACCGCCTTCATTTACCACCCTAAGGTCGTTTTGCAAATTTCTATTAAAAGCTATTAAGGTTGACATCTCCATGATATTTTCAAGCCGGTTGAAAATATTATCTGAAAGTAAGCTCATGGAATTAGCTGTCTGGGTATATATCATTTCGTTGGACTGTGCGATAACTATGCGGAAGCCGATTACAGAAACCATGCTAATTAAAATGGCAACAAAAAGAATAACTGCCATCAGCTTAAATTTTAAGGGCAAATCTTGAGGCCGTATAAATTTTTTGGACGATTTAATCATACATCAAAGTATATCACAAAAGAAGTCGGTTTTATTAACATCATTGCACAGAAATTTTTATGGGTAATTTTCATAAAAAAATGCATAATATCCGCAATTAAATTAATGTATTTTATTATCATGGAGGTCGGATTTATGAAAAAGAAACTAATTTTACTTGCTGTTTTGTCTGTTGTAATGGCCATATTTTTTGTGGCTTGCGGAGGAACTGGCGGCGGTGGTACTGCTACTGCGGGAGGTGGCGCAGCCCCGGCAGCCGGAGGTAATCAAGCGGCCGCCACAACAAATGACAATGATGCCGCCGAAGTTATTGAAATTTCATTTTGGCACACATGGGGAGCAGGCACTGGTCTTGACGCCCTTGAAGTAATAGTTGCCAAATACAATGAAATCAACGACAGGAATATTCGTGTTACTTCTGACTTTGTTGCGCACAGGGCAACAGGAAACACACAAACGATGGATCAGTTGATGGCGGCCATAGCTTCTGGCGACCCGCCAAACATTGCACTACTCGACAACTTCCAGGTACCAACCTGGGCGGCCCAGGATGCGCTAATAGGCTTGCGCGGCATGATGAGCGACAGAGGCGAAAGTTTAGACCATATCTACGACTTTTTGCGTGAAGGTTCATATTTCAGAGGCGACTACTTCTCTATTCCGTTTAACACGGACGTACGCGCATTGTTCTATAACCGCGACTTATTTGCCGCGGCAGGCATTACATCGCCGCCAAGAACAATAGCCGAATTGGGCGCGGCCGCTCATGCGCTTACCACCATGGACGGAAACCGTTTTGAGCAAGTAGGCTTTATACCTTGGCAAAACGCCGGCAGACCGCTTTATACTTGGGGTTGGTCTTTCGGGGGCGAATTTTGGGATAGCGAGAACAACGTAATGACTCTTGATGACCCACAAATTATTGCCGCCGCAGAATGGATTGTAGAATTTGCACGCGGTTTCGGTATTACAAACTTTGTTGAAATGTCATTGGGCTTCGGTGCCGGTGCAGAAGATCCTTTTGTTTCAGAATTTTTGGCAATGGCAGTTAGAGGAAACTTCGACATAGGAAATCTGGCTCAATTTGCGCCGGATTTGAATTACGGCATAGCGCCAATACCGTCCTTAGTTGAAGGTGAAAACATCACATGGGCAGGCGGCTGGGCATTTGTTATACCACGCGGCGCCTCACATCAGGAAGATTCATTAGACTTTATGATGTTTGCCATGAGCGAAGAAGCGCAAATAATGAACCTGGAATTACACACAACCCTAGCGGTACATGACAGTGTAAACATGATGTTTTACGCAGACGACCCGTTGTACGAAACCTTTTTAAGTCTATTACCATACGCCAGAATACGCCCACCTATACCCATAGGGCAAATGGTTTGGGACGGCTTAATCCGTGTTTTAGAAAATTCAATACATGAAATGGGCGAGCCAGCAGACCTGCTAAGAGCGCTTAACCAGGAAATGAACGAAGAACTTAGAAGATTTGACCAATAATACGCATTAATCTAGTTTGGGGGCGTTTCGCGCGCCCCCAACTATATTTATGAACGGAGGCCACCATGACTGTTGCTAAAAGAATGTCTTACAATATAGAAAAACGTAAGGCAAGAGCAGGTTTATTATTTGTTTCGCCTTGGATTTTGGGTTTATTTATTTTTTTTGTGTATCCTCTTGTATCTTCTATATATTATAGTTTTACCACATACAGCGTAATCAACCCAGGGGAATTTGTAGGGCTGGAAAATTATCAAAGACTGCTAAGGGACGATCTTTTTTGGATTAGTATAAGAAACACCCTTCAATTTACGGCCATGAGCGTACCTATAAACCTTGTGTTTGCCATATGTATTGCACTCTTACTAAACCGTAAAATACTGTTTCAAGGCATATATCGCACTATTTTTTTTATACCGACTTTGGTACCTGTTGTTGCAACAGCCGCAGTATGGCGCTGGCTTATGAATACGCAATTTGGCCTAATAAATAATATGATTGGCTATTTGGGTATTGATCCTGTTCCATGGCTTGCCAGTCCGCAGTGGACTAGGCCGTCTATGGTTATTATTGCGGCCTGGGGTGTGGGTACGGCAATTGTAGTTAATTTAGCCGGTTTGCAAGGTATTTCTACAGAATATTATGAAGCGGCAGATGTGGACGGTGCGAATACCTTCCAAAAAATATTTCACATAACCTTACCGCTTCTTACGCCCGTAATCTTCTACAACTTAGTTATGGGACTTATTAACGCATTACAAATATTTACGCTACCGTTTACCCTAACTTTTGGCGACGGTTCCCCTGTAAATTCATTAACTTTCCTTGTAATGCACATTTATAATAACGCATTCGGCTTGATGAGAATGGGCTATGCTTCGGCTATGGCTTGGATACTTTTTGTAATCATATTGATTCTCACCATTATAGTATTCAGCACCTCCAAGCGCTGGGTTCATTATTCTTAAGCTAGAAAGTAGGCAAAATTATGACCATGACTGTAAGCAGAAGGATTGGCAACCTTCTTACGCATATTATATTGATACTATTGGGTATAGCTTTTTTACTGCCATTTGGGTGGATGGTTTCTACCGCGCTAAAATCGGACGCGCAGGTATTGCTTACGCCCCCTGTTTGGATACCGGAACCGATTATGTGGGAAAACTTTGCAAGAGCCGCTGGTATGATTCCCTTTTTCAGGTATATGGGAAATACGGCCTTTGTTGCCTTTATGGATGTGCTTGGCACTATTTTAGTAGTGCCGCTGGTGGCTTACGGGCTTTCCCGGCTTGAATGGAAGGGGCGGGATGTACTCTTCTTTATCACCATCGCCGTCATGATGGTTCCTCAGGAAGTTACTATGATACCTACCTTCATACTTTTTTCAAGATTAGGCTTGGTAGGCACTTTTGTTCCATTGTTTATTCAATCATTCTTTGGGCGACCTTTTATGATATTTTTAATGCGCCAGTTTTTTATGGGGCTTCCTAGAGATTTAGAAGATGCCGCCAGGGTAGACGGTGCATCAGAAATTAGAATATACTTCCAAATATGCTTACCTCTTGTAAGGCAAGGTATTTTGACGGTGGCGCTTTTCCGATTCATGTTCGCCTGGAACGACTTTTTAGGCCCATTACTTTACCTTAGAACAATGGATATGTATACTTTAAGTATAGGTTTACAGATGTTTACAACCATGTACCGCACAGAATGGGCGCTGGTTATGGCCGCGGCATTTATGATGACCTTACCTGTTGTGGTAATTTACTTCTTTGTTCAAAAGAAATTCATTGCCGGTATATCATTTACCGGAATTAAAGGATAAAAGGAGGCATATTTATGCCAAGAATTTTGTACCTGGATATTGATACCCTAAGGCCAGACCACATGGGCTGTTACGGCTACAAGCGGAACACCACACCAAACCTAGACAAGGTGGCCGCAGAAGGAATGGTCTTTGAAAATTACTACTGTTCGGACGCGCCTTGTTTGCCTTCGCGGGCGGCCTTGGTTTCTGGGCAGTTTGGTATCCACAGTGGTATTGTGGGTCACGGAGGCACTGCCGCAGACAGACCATTGTCAGGTGCTGGCAGAGGCTTTCAAGACCTAAGCGAGCGTGACAATTTATTCTATCTTTTCCGCAAATCTAATATGTACACGGCGTCTATCAGTACTTTTCCGGAGCGTCATTCGGCCTGGTGGTTTAATGCCGGCTTTAAAGAAACTCACAATGTAGGCGGCGGCGGAATGGAATCTGGCGAGGAAGTATTGCCTGTTGCCCTAGATTGGATTAATCGTAATAAAGACCGGGAAGATTGGTTTTTGCATTTGCATATATGGGATCCGCACACGCCTTACCGTGCCCCGGCAGACTTTGGCAATCCTTTTGGCGACGAACCTTTGCCAAATAATTGGATTACAGAGGAAATTTTTGAAAAGCATTTGCAAAAAGCAGGGCCCCATAGCCCGAGGGATATTTCCGGGCATGGCGATAAAGAGGATCCTAAATATCCGAGGCATCCCGGTTCTTTGAAGAACCTTGCGGAAGTTAAGAATTTTATAGACCAGTATGACTGCGGTATTCGTTATGCAGATCATTTGCTTGGTCAGGTTTTGGATTTATTACGCGAGCAAGGGGTTTATGACGATACGGCGATTATTATTTCCTCAGATCACGGGGAAAACATGGGCGAACTAGGCTTATATGCAGAACATGCAACAGCTGATAATGGTACTTGTCATATTCCTATGGTTATTAAATGGCCGGGCGGCGCAACAGGCAGGGATAAGGGCTTGCGCTATAACTTTGATTTGGTTCCTACTATGGCAGAGTTGCTTGGGCTACCCGCAGCAGATGCTTGGGACGGGAAAAGTTATGCCGAGCTTGTGTTAAAAGGTAAAGGAAATGCTGGGCATGAGCATCTTATATTATCTCAGCAATGTCATGTTTGTCAGCGTAGTGCGCGCTTTGGCGATTGGATTTATATACGTACAATTCGCGATGGCTTCCAGTTGTTTGATGATGAAATGCTGTTTAATTTAAAGGATGACCCTTATCAGATTAACGACTTGAAGGAAGAGCGGCCTGATATTTGTGCGCAGGGGGCAAAAATTTTGCTTGACTGGCATGAAGAAATGATGAAAACTTCTGATAGAGAAGTAGACCCTATGTGGACTGTGTATAAGGAGGGCGGGCCTTTCCATGCTAATAATTCGCAGTTGGAGGCTTATATAAAGCGTTTGGAGAATTCGGAAAGAGCCCCGGCCGCGCAGAAGTTGCGTGAAAGGTATGCTGATGTTTTGAAGGATTAGTGTTTATTTGAAGCGAACGACCAAGCCCCCGGAGGATAGGATAAATTTTTTTCTCCGTCAAATCACAACTCGCAAGACGCACGAGCGGGCTAAACTGCGTGCCACTGGCACGCAAGCCCCCCGTGCTGTTGCTCAAACAGGTGATTTGACTACGAAAAAAGTTTATCCTATCCTCCTCTGTGCAGGGCGTAGCTCGTGCGCCTTGCGAGTTGCGATTTGCCGTAGAAAAAAATTATTAGTCCCATCTCCGGTCGCCAAGCTTTGACGAACACCCAAAAAACAGACTGACCTACATAACCACTAATACAAAAGCCACAACAAGCCGAAATACCCTATAGAAAAAACATCCCCAATAGAAAGTCGGTTGCATTATGAATGGCTTTGTATTTATCCCAAGCACCCAAAATAATAGCGTACTATCCATATTCAATCGCCAAGGCGGAAGCAACGTCCCTTCCCTAGCAAACGGCGATACCATAAGCGCAACCCTAACCGCAAGGGAGGACGGCCGCGCTACTTTGCGTACCCCGGACGACTTCACCTTCACCGTCCCGGGCGATTCCGTTCAGGGAAACGTCGGCGATCTCCTTCATTTTAAGGTGGTCAACCAAGATAAAAGCGGCCTAGCATTAAAGCAGATACTCCCACAAGCCTTTAAAGAGATAATGGAACGCGGCAACGCCGGCATAGAAGATGTACAGCATGTAACCACCTCGCTTGAGCAAATGAACACAGAGGCAGACTACCGTGCCGAGGCCAAAAAAGAAGAGCAAGCCAAAGCCGCCCAAGCCGTTGCCAGGGTAAGACGCGGCCAGCGCATGATTTCCGATAACTCAACGCAATCCGCAATAGCCGCAATAGCCGCAAGCGGGCTAGACCTAAATAAAGTCGGCTTTTTTGCCATGAACAATATCATACAAGAAATAGAAGCAATGCCGGATATATCGGCACCAGTAGATTCCACTAAAGTAAGCGAAGCAGAAGTTCAGCGTGTAATGAGCTTAATCGCCGGCGGCATTTCAGACGGCGCCATTGTGCAAATGCTACGCATGGGCAAAGATATTACACCGGAAAACATATACGCCAGCCGCTACAGTGGCGGCCAGGCGGCAAAAGCCAACTTTGACGGATGGGAATCCCTTGACAAGCAGATAGCCCGCCGCTTTACCCGCGAGGGCATAGAAAATACCCCGGCCAACCTAGAGGTAGCGCGTTTTCTGGTAGCCAACGACCTGGCAATAACCAAGCACAACGTAGAAGCCACGCTACTAATGCGCAATATAAAATCTATCCCGGAAGAAGTTATTCAAAAGCAAGTGGAAGCCTCACTTGCCAAGGGCGCAGACCCAGCTCAAATTAAATTAAGCGCCATATTTGCAGAAGTTGATTTTGAAGCTATACTAGAGACTGTAAAGAATCTTCCTGAAATAAAACCGCAAGACGTTAAAACCGCAATGGAGTCTGGCAAAGCGCTTACCTTGCAAAACTTGGTAGAGGTAGCACAAACACCTGCTTCTTATATAGAAGAAGCGCCGATTTACGTACCGACAGAAAAAAATCTAATAACCGCCCAGCGGCAACTTGTAGAAATTCAATGGAAAATGACCGTGCAAGCCGCTATTCGCCTGGCGCATAAGGGTATTGAGGTCAATACCACCCATATTCAAGAGCTTGTGCAACATCTGCGCAATCTTGAAAGCGAAACTAATGTTAAAATGCTTAAAGTGGCCGGCGCCGTGCCAAGCGCACATAATATGGCTCATATGGAAGATATATTCCGGGCAGTGCAAGATATACGCCCTGTGTTCTCGCATATTGACGCTAATATTCAGGCGAAACTGCTTTCTAAGCAAGTAGATTTTACCCTGACCGGCGTACAGAAAAATGCCATTGCCAACGAAGCGCATATCGCCTACGAAGCCGCGGCTGGCACACCCAACGCCCGCTATGGCGATTCCTTTGATAAAATAGCCGACCAATTCGACGGCTTCTTAAAACGCCTGGGCATAGTGCCTACCGCCGAGAATATTCGTGCCGCGGCCATTCTTTCCCGTAACGAAATGGACGTTACACAAGCCTCAATCGACTCTATCAAGCTGATTGACGCTAAAATGGCCGCAGTGTTGGAAAAACTTCACCCGATGGTAGCCGCCCAAATGCTAAAAGACGGCCTTCAACCGCTTAACATGCAAATGGACGATATGCTGGCCTACATCAAAAACTTTGAGGATATGCAAGGCTACAATATGGAAGATAAAGTCGCCCAGCATATTCTTGAAATGGACAGAGTAGAAGCCCTTAACATGCAGGAACGCACGGGCATGATAGCCGTTTACCGTATGCTAAACCTAATACAAAAGAACGGCGCGGCGGCCTTAGGGCTGGCCTTGAAACAGGATATTCCGCTGACGCTGGGTAGCCTGATGGAAGCGGCCAAATATTACGACGGCAAGGGTCATATAAAAGGAATAATCGACTCGACCGTGGATAGGGCTTTGGCGCGTTATAAAATTTTACCGCCGGGCAGTATACGAGCCGCGCTAACCCAGGCCGTTACCTATACCGACCTACTGGCAGACGCCCTGGCAGATAAGGGCGCCCCGGCCTACCTACAAAAATGGATGTCAGAACACGGCGGCCTAAACAAAGCCGTGGAAGATATGTTACACGAAAATCCGCTACCGCCGCCGTTTGAGCCTAATTTAGAACAAGCGGCACAGGCAATGCGGCAGTTTACGGAAGCTCCGCCGGCACTTATAGCAATGCTACAAAACAGCGGCGTAATGCCTACGCCGACCGCTATAAAAGCGGCGCGTTCTATCCGGGAAAACTCGCTGGTAGAGTCTGTGCAAGAGGCGATAGATGAAGTAAAGGCAACAGACGCCGGGCTGGGCGAGCTGATAGAAGAAGATTTCAACTTTGAAGATTTAATGGGCAATATGTCCCAGGGCGGGGCCCAGGCCTCAGAAGAAACTATCCGTAAGCTACTAAACGCCCTATCAAACGCCACGCCAACCCAAGCGGTACGGGAAGCCCAAGGCCTACTAAGCGCCCAATACGCCATGGAGGGCGAAGAGAATAAGAGCCTACCGATTCTGCTAAACGAGCGTTTTGCCTCGCTAAAGCTTTATACAATAAACGAGGAGGCCATAGCCGCCGGGAACGCCAAAAGCTTCCTATCGCTAACAACAGCCGGTTTAGGAAACGTCCAAAGCTTCTTCGCAATGGACGGCAATCAGATAAGCTTCGAGTTCACAGTAGACGGCACAGCCGTTCAAACAAGGCTTGAAGCCAAGCTAGGAGTACTGACGGGCATACTAAACGAGCTAGGCTACGAAATCTCTAACATAAGCTTTAACCACAGAGTTTCGACCGAAACATTACCGCAGGGCAAGGAAGTAGCGGTAGATCCAGAAGAAGAGATATACGCGCCGCTAGATGTTTCAGACTACGAATATGAGGTATAATATGTCAGATAACAAAGATAAAAGCGAAGAATTTTACGAAGTGGTAACGGCCATTGTAAAATTTATAGAAGAAGCGGATAAAACCGCAAGTGAAGGAGTTGGCTTAATTGAGAATAGCAAATAACGTACCCGCGCTAATAACGCATATTAACCTAAGGCAAAACGACCGCTTGATGTCGGCCTCTATGAACAGGCTATCGACAGGTCTAAGAATCAACAGCGCCCGCGAGGACGCGGCTGGTATGGCTATTGCCAACAAACTAAGCTTCCAGCTAGTGGGGCTAGAGCGCGCAAGCGACAACTCTACCCACGGCATATCGCTAATACAGACCGCCGAAGGCGCACTAAACGAAGTTCACGCAATGCTACAGCGTATACGTGAGCTATCCGTGCAAGCGGCCAACGAGACTAACGTAACGCAAGATCAAATGGCCATCCAAAGGGAAATTAACGACCTTACTGACGAGATTAGCGCACTTTCTAACCGTGCCGAATTTAATACTATTAAGTTATTGAACGGTGAAGCTTCTAGGGTAGCTACTAGTTGGATAAGGAATGCTTATGATGCTTTTGGCGTTAGCGCCCCTAGTAATCAAATTCTTACCAGGGTAATTGCTAACCCGTTATTTATATCGGAAGGAACGCCCGCCGGTACTTTACAGTATACAATTTTGGCGCCGGGTACCTCTGCGCAGGTGACAGGCGCCGCAAGTGCGCTTAACATGTCCGCACGCGCCCCGGTTTCCGGCAGAATGAACATTAACGGAGTATTTATAGATGTAGTGCAAGGGCAAACAGTAGCCTCTATCTGGGAACAGTTAGTACGTATTTCTGACTATGCGGGGGTTATTCCGACTCTGCCGCGTCCGGCTGAAGGAGTGCCACTTGCTTTCACCAGCATAAGAAACGGCGCTCACGAGCAAGTTCATATAGACGGCAACCACCATCTGTGGAATCTTTTTGGCATTTACATGCCGCCTACTGCCTATGCCTACGGTGTACAGGGCGACTCGGCATACGGAGTATCCAGCGCGTATCCTGTACCTATGGCCGATGTTACTGCCGCCGGTGTTTCCGGTGTTATATCTATAGACGGCTGGCCTATCAGCATATCAGAAGGCATGACTCCGCAAGATATTTTTAGAGCAATAGAGGATGCCGCTAACTTAAGTGTTCATGCACAATTAAATACAAATGAGGATTTAGCAAACCATATTATTTCTGGCCCCCAAACTGGCGATTATGGCGTAAGGTCATTTGAAGTGGTTGTGGATCCTGACACAGGAGCCTGGAGCATACAACGTATGATGCTTATGACAGACCCCGTTACCGGCGAAACAGTGCTTAGGCATCCACCGGGCTATACAGGCAACGGCCCTAGAGTTTTAGCTGATAATCATGAATTGTTAGCGGCTATAGGTCTTGGTAGCTCTAATACTGATAATAACTTCACTTATGCCGAGGACTCCACCGAGCCTGCGCCAAGCGCGTACCGCCAGGCTGTATATGATCGCGGTACCGATCTAAAAGTAACCGGTGTTACCATGCTTGACCCCTTTGGTATTCCTATAGCAGAATTTAACAACTCTATAGCAATCTCAACAAGCGGCAATACGCTTAACGTTTCAAGCGCCCAGGGTCATACTATACGCTTAAACATTAATGTCCCGGCAAGCTACAGAGGTAACGATACCTTAGGCGCAATGGTGACAGCACCCGGCATACGAGCGCGGGATAACGACGGAAATTACCACAGCGTACGCAGAATAGATGAAGCTACCGGCGGTTTTGTAACCGGGGTTGGCAATGCACCTTCTCTTACCCCTGGTTATGCTTATGACTTTGTATACGTCCCAGGCTTGGAAGATGCCATTGATATGAGCTTAAGAATAGAGGCCTTCGGCGGCTTGCGTGTACAAATTGGCCCTAACTATAACATGAATATGGATATAGTTATCCCGCGTATTAATGCGGAAACGCTAGGACTGGTGGAATTCCAGGGCGGCAGAAAAATACGCCAGCTTCACTTAACCACCCATGAGGGTGCGCAAAGGGCTATACAAATCGCGGATAACGCCATTAACCAGGTATCGCTAGTGCGCTCTCGCCTGGGTGCCTACCAGAACCGCCTAGAGCATACTATCACCAACCTAAACAACGCCGCGCTAAATACCGAAAGCGCCCGAAGCCGCATTCAGGATACAGATATGGCACGTGAAATGACCTTGCTCTCCAAGCGTAACGTAATGTACCAGGCAGGCCTTGCTATTTTAGCCCAAGCTAACCAAAGGCCGCAGATGGTACTATCACTTCTACAATAAAGGGTGAGAGGGATACTTATGAATAAAGAGGACTACACGCTAAGAATAGCGCAAGCCACCCCAGTACAGCTCGTGATAATTAATCACGAGCTTTTGGTGGCTTTTATAGACGATGCACTCGCGGACAGTGAAAGCGAGATATTTTTCCAGAATATCAACAAGGCTAAAGACGCGTTAATGCAGTTAATTAACGGGCTGGATTTTGATAATAGCATTGCTCAGGATTTGTACGATTTATATTTATATGCCTCGGAATTGCTTAATAAAGCTTTGTTTAGCAGGGATACAAATGCGGCTAAAGAAGTAAGGGAAATGTTTCAAAATCTGCTGGAAGGCTGGCAAGAGATTGAACATACGCCAGACGATCGTATTAATGAAGAGCCAAATACCGCAGGCCCTCAGGTATATGCCGGGCTTACTTATGGTAAAGACGGGCTTACGGAGTATATTCCGGAGGATGAGAATAAGGGGTTTAAGGCGTAATTGGCTAAGGGTTATTTAAGTGCGTTCCTGGTCACACCAAAGACACAAAAAAGCCCGCCAAAAGGGTCTATTCTCTTGTCGGGCTGACAATACTTGTTATTTTGCTTGTGCTTCAAATTCGGCTAGTCTTTTGCGGAGGTTTTCTATTTCAGTCTCTGCTTGTTCGGTTTATGCCATCTTCTGGTAGCAATCTTCTTCCATGAACAACAGCAACCACATATACTCCATTATTTACAATTTCATAAATAATTCTATATGAACCATGACCTATTTCTCTAATGTTGGGGTTTTGATATTCGGGAACAATTCTTCCGCTTTTAGGGAAAACAGTTAAACGCTCCGTTGCATCAAAAGCACCCTCGGTAAAATTATTTGCATAATGCATTGAATCTCGTGAGATGTATTCTTTGATTTTATTCAAGTCATCTAAAGCCGATGGAACCCACACAACATCTATCATAATGCACCAAGCAGTTTTCGAGCTTCTGCTAAAGGTAATCCTTTTCCTTCCTGTGCCTCTTTACGCCCTTTTTCCACTTTTTGAATTACATATAAAGCATACTGAATATCATCCCAATCAACGGTATCCGGTAGTGTTTGTAAACACTCCATTGCTTCTTGTTTAACCATAGAGAACCTCTCCTTAACATTGTTGCAAGTTTTGGTTGTTCAGCCAGTAAAATTATTTTATCACAATTTTAGTGCTTTGTAGTGAAGTCAGCAAAATTGCGTTATTTCCACCTTTCACAGTACACATCTTATAATGTCTTTGTTTACAATTTCTTTTTCTGTTATTACAGAAAGCCAATATGCAAACATATCCTCTTTGGCTTCTGCTATATTTATGCTGTTGGCTTCGTTTATAGCTTTGGCAAATGCTTTCATGTCGATTATGTGTAATTCCTGCGCCTTTTTGCATAGTTTCAATTACATCAAAGGTCGCCCAAAGCGGCACTTAAGTCCATGCTACCGTACATGATACGGGCTACTTGCACCCTATTTTCTGTAATCAGATAAAAGCCGCAGTAGCTTCCGGCGAATACTTGACGAAGCCCCATACTTTTCCACGGCTCTTCTTGGTAGACAGGGTATCTGTGTGGCATTTCATTCAGCGTTTTTAATTTTTCAACAATTCGCTGTTTGATTTTACTTCCAAGCCTCGGCTCTTGCCGCTTGAACGCAAAATATTCATAAATGCCGCGCAAGTCGCGCTTTGCCTGTTCCGCAAGTTGAACTCTGTAAATCATATGCCGTAATCCCTTTCAATTTCGGCAACTACATCATCAAGGTCGTGTACACGACCAGCGAGAATATCGGCATAACCTTTTTCCAATTCTGCATTAAGTTGGGCAGGGGTCATAGCACCAAAAGCAACTGGCTCGTTCGCGGGCAATCTCATGGCAAAGGGAATGCCTCTGTGCATAATGATTTGGCGTAAAAACATTCCAATGGCGTTTGACATGGGTATGCCCAATTGAACTAAAACTTGCTCGGCTTGTTCTTTAATATCCGGCTCGACACGAGCATAAATGTTGGATGTTCTTGTATTGGCAACTTTTGTCATCGTATTCACTCCCTATAAATTTTTTAGCATATTTATATTATAGGCGATTGTATAGCGATATGCAAGCAAGATTTTTCATTTTGATTGGGGGTGACTGCCAATAAAAACACAATGCAATCACGCATAATTACAAATAACGCTTATTAATACACGGTTATTTGTTGCATGTATCCAAAACATAAATTTCATTATTTTAAATATGTTGACAAATCTAACAATTGCCTATATAGTCCTATTGAAACTACACCAGAGGGTTTGACATACAACTTACCTAGGATATACTTTACTATTTACTCATTAAGAGAGAGGAAAACCTACAATGAGGAAACTGTTATTCATGAAATCTGTAAGAGCTAAACTGTTTGCAATGGTTTTAGCAAGTGTGATGGTTTTAGGTAATGCCATTCCTGTTATGGCTTACGACTACACACAAAATTACAGCGTCTATGTTCAAGAAAACTATTACGAAAGTTACTTGCCAACATTAGACGAAGAAAAAGTAGCAGAAGAGTATCCGACACTAGATGAAGAGAAAGTAGCAGAAGAATATCCGACATTAGATGAAGAGAAAGTAGCAGAAGAATATCCAGTATTAGATGAAGAATTAATAGAGGAATATCCAACTCTGCCAGGCGAAATAGCCCCAGAAGAGCTTGTATACTGGATTTCTCTATTTATGGCTGGCGCATTACCTGACGACACACCTTCGTACATACTTGCCTATTTAGAGGCCTGGTACGCGGCACGCCCCGTGCCTGAGCCTTCTAGGGAAGATTTATTACGCACTACTGCCGCTGTGCGCCCTGCTTCCGGTGCCGGTTCTGCAAGTAGTCCTTTTGTAATTACATTGCCGGGGCATATGCGCTGGATGGCACAACAAGTAAATGCCGGTTCCGGCGCGGGTTTTTATCAACGCGCACATTTTAGACTGGGTAATGATATAAGCCTAGCCGCCTGGACTGCGTGGGAGCCGATTGGATTACATAACCGGCGCTTTTATGGTACATTTGATGGCAATAACCACAGTATTACTGGCCTTAATGTAAACCATACGGAAAATGCTGGCTTGTTTGGCTTTGCTGGTGCAGACTCTGTTATACAAAACCTTAGAGTATCAGGTAATGTAAGAGGCACAACAAACTCTGGCGGTATAGCGGGTACATCATGGGGTCACATACTTAATACCCATTTTAACGGTAATGTTACAACAACAACTAATTCAGGCGCAGGCGGGATAGTTGGCACACTTGCCGGCGGTAGGGCTAGGCTTGATGGTAGCTCGTCTGCCGGTTCAGCTACCGGCGTTACCGGTGTAGGCGGTATAATTGGTGTTTTATCACCCCAGAACATAGTTACACGCAATACATCTAGCTCTAGGGTTATTGTTACCAATAGCGCAGGAAACGGCGGCGGTATAATTGGTTCAACTATGAGAATTAGCAATGCCAATGGTCAAATACGCTATAATATTGCAAGAAATCAATTTGTACAAGTACCACGTGGTGCAATATTTCCTGGTGCAGGGCGTATATTAGGGGACAACCAAGCCACGCCGTTTGAAGGACTTGGCCTTTATCAAAACTTTGCCATTGCTAGTATGCATACAAACGGCGCTGCCGACTTTCGCCCTTGGGGCTTTTACCACGACCATGTGAATGGTGAGAGTTTTGACGGAACCCTGCGAGTAACCAGCGTTACAGTACAACCCACAAGCGTAAACCTTTCTGTTGGCGAAAGCGCAACTATAACAGCTACAGTTAGGCCGGCAATAGCAGAAAACCGTGCTGTGGTATGGAGTTCAGAAGATGCTTCTGTTGTTTCTGTTGACCAAAACGGCAGGGTTACAGTACATAATGCGGATTTACCTTCCGTGAGAATTTGGGCTACAACTGTGTGTAGTAATCGTACAGCCAGTGTGCTTGTTAATATTTTAGTGCCTGTAAGCGGCATTGTGGTAGAACCTAAAACTGCAACTGTTGAAGCTGGTGCCACAGTTGATTTGACTGCTATTATTACACCGTCAAACGCGAGTAATCAAAATGTGGTTTGGCGTTCTGATAACCCGGCGGCGGCTACGGTTGACCAAAATGGTGTAGTTACTACACGGGATTGGAATTATACTGAGGTTAGGATTTGGGCTACTACTGCTTGCGGTGGGTTTGAGGATTATGCGGATATTACATTGCTGTTTAGGCCTCAGCCTAGTGGGAACCTTGCGTTTCATGCTACAGGGGCTAGAATGTATGCATCGTCCGAGGAAAGCCATCGTCGTTTAGCAAGTATGGCTAATAATGGGGAAAGATACTCCGGTAATAATTATAATAGCTGGATGGCAGCAGGTGTCGGTGAAGAATGGTTAAAAGTAGACTTTGGTGAAAGGCGCAACTTTGACCGTATTATAATATTCCAAATTGGAGCAAGAATAAGAGCATACGAATTACAATACTCTAATGACGGAATAAATTGGAATACATTCCATAGCGGAAATCATATGAGGGAAGCATGGCTACCAAATCATTACAGGTACATCCACCATGAACCCATGCGTGCTAGGTATGTCAGGATATTAAGCGGCTTTAGCAATAATGATACTCTTGGTATTTCTATAATGGAGTTTCAGGTATTCTATGGCGATCCAGATGACGACGGTGGCGGTAACGATAACGGGTCAGACCCAACGCCAAGTATAAATTTCGCACATGGGTCTACAGGTGCAACTATGTCAGCATCTTCTTCGGCTAATGCACGCCCACCATCAAATGCAAACAATGGCGAAAAAGACGGCAGGGCTGTAAATAGTTGGGCTGCAGCAGACTCAGATTTAACATGGCTACGGGTTGACCTTGGGGTACAACGTAATTTTAACCAAATAAGAATATATCAAGGTGGAGCTAGAATTACAGATTATAGACTTGAATATTCTAATGACGGTATAAACTGGACGTATTTCCACAGAAATACCGGCCGCATGATGACACAACATCCAGATGCCTACGTGTACACGCATCATACAGTTATAACTGCTCGGTTTGTAAGGATAATCAGTGCGCGCAGTAGCGGTATTCCAATTGTTATACACGAGTTTGAAGTATATCTTGTATCTTAACATTTAAATTAATCATTAAAAGTTTGGTTGCTAAAGAAGATAGGGCTCTGAATTTAACAGGGCTCTATTCCTTGTAATAATATTAATGAAGATTTGAAAAGCGAGGATACATATGAGATATATTAAAAAATATATATTAATCATTTTATTTGTCGTGTGGATAATGCCCGTAAGCACATCTATTTTTGCGACATCTACAAATCCACCAGGAGATGGCACAGCAAATAATCCATGGCAACTTTATACAGCGGAACACCTTGTATGGATTAACGGCGATAGCGATAGGCTATCTGGACACTTCATATTAATGAATGACATTGTAGCACCAGTTAATTTTACAATAGGCGCAGATATATGCAATGAAATTATGATTAGTGATGGACGTTTTACTGGGAATTTTAACGGTAATGATTACACGATTAAAATAGACATCACTATTACTATGGCTAATGATCCGCTTGTTAGAGCAAGAGTTGGCCTGTTTAATAGAGTAGGTGCAGATGGCGTTATACGAAATTTGAGAGTTGAAGGGGTTATAATATCTCAAAGTACAGCAGGAGGAATCGCTGGATATGTTGAAAATGGAGGTATAATAGAAAACAGTTCTTTTATCGGAAATATTGATGGTCCGTCGAATAATAATATAGGCGGCTTAGCTGGAAATCTTCATGGCATAATTAGGAACAGTTATTTTATCGGTTCAATTAATGCCAATGCAAATATAGGCGGATTAGTCGGAGTTGTATTTCCTTCTGGAAGATTAGAAAATAGCCATGCTATAGCTACTATTAATGCAAATAATATGGTAGGTGGTGTGACTGGAAACGCCCAGGGGACTATAACAGGAAATAGATCAATTGCGCAGAACGCAAGCGGTAATCCAATTCTAGCCATTGGTTTTAATCATCCTAGTATGTCAACAATTACATGGCCAATTATATTTGATTTAGCTGGTGGCAATTTAAATGGAAGCGCCGCTATGGTCATTCATGATATACCCCATTATGGCCAAAGCAATATAACGCCACCTACTCCCATACGTACAGATCATACTTTTGTAGGTTGGAATCCCCCAAGTGGTTGGAACAGCAATAACGTAGTAAATGGATTACTGATTAACGCGATGTGGGAGTGTATTATGTGCGGGTATTATCCATGTATATGTGGTATACCTGATCCTGATCCTGACCCTGACCCAAATCCTGATCCCACCCCAGACCCAGACCCAACGCCAAGCCCTACCCCACCTACCCCAGCACCCCCGGGTACAGGCACCGCAGACCCCGACCCATACACCACCACACCCCCAACCCCACGCACAATCCCAGCCAACAACAACGCCATACGCCTCCCCATAACCAGCACCAACAACCGCATAACCCTAATCACAACCAACCTAACCAACAATCTAATAAACAGCGCCGTAAACAACAACATAATATTTGACCTAAGCCGCTACAGAAGCATAACCTCCGCCACCCTCCCAACTAGCACCGTAAGGCAGTTTGCCAACGCAGAGCTAGGCTTAACGGTCATATTTAGAAACGGCACCAGACATTTTAACGCACAGGAAGTAGCAGAACTAGCTCAACAATCAAGAGGGCGCAACATCATCATAAGCCTAGAAACTATTACATATGAAATATACGAAGAAGAGTACGAGCCGTACGAATACAGCCCAGCAGAACCGCCGCAAGCCCTTCTACGCTTTGCAATAAACCAATACCAATACACCCACAACGGGCAAATTTTCATAAGCGAAGCCGCACCATTCATATACCACGACAGAACAATGGTACCGCTACGCATTATAGCAGAAGCCCTTGGCGCTGATGTAGGCTGGGATGGCGATACACGTATAGTAAGCATATCGCTGGATGGCATGACGCTTCACCTTGCTGTGGATGAAACTTTGCCGGACGGCATGGGCGTACCAATAATAAGGCAAGGTCGTACACTTGTACCGGTGCGTTATGTGTCGGAAACACTAGGCGCGTATGTCCGCTGGGATAGGGATAATTTGGCTGTTTATGTTTATGGTGGCTAAAAAAAAGTTTTATTTAGGAATCGCTTGTTTTAATAAGCGTGTGGGAATAGTCGTCTTTATTAATCCAGTTGGTGACTGTGAGTCACCAACTGGATTTTAACTTATAGCTTTTCAGCTTGTTTTTTTAATTCAGCAAGGCGGGTATCTGTTATCCCTGCTGTATTTTTCATAGCTTCGATAACCTCAGTATGGGCATTGGTTTGAAATGCCGCGATTATCATTTTTTCCATACCTGTCGCCTCTGCATTTGCAGCGATTTTTTGCTCTTTGCGCTTAAAAAAATTCTGCAACTGCAATAACTCGTCATAACGGTTGAGTGTGTCGTTCACAACATCATTTCGTGCAACGGTTTTTCTAACTCCATCAGCTAAATCAAGTGCAACTGGATTTTTTACAGCTTGCATACGGATGACCTCCTCCATATCT